>Ga0209455_1000734_pt1 | contig 18804 bp, 15 predicted proteins | sample AraplaCol_mCL_r2_FD_184275 | JGI IMG/M metagenome (GOLD analysis project Ga0209455, IMG submission 184275) | Arabidopsis root microbial communities from North Carolina, USA - plate scrape CL_Col_mCL_r2 (SPAdes) (version 2) | ecosystem: Host-associated > Plants > Roots > Endosphere | place: USA... | reverse complement strand
GCGGCGGAAGACCGCCAAGTCGCCGCCTGACGGCGAGAGCGCGCCGCTCGTCACCGCGATCCCGGATCATGGCCGGCGCATCGTCGCGGCGACCGATCAGGCGGCACGCGCGCTCGGCATCATCCCCGGCATGACCGTCACCAAAGCCCGCGCCTTCGCGCCGGGCCTGGACGTGATCGACGCCGATCCCGACGCCGATTTGCTCGGATTGCGCCGGATCGCGCTCTGGGCGGGCCGGCGCTACACGCCGATCGTCGCCGCCGATCCGCCCGACGGGCTATGGCTCGACATCACCGGCTGCGCCGGGTTGTTCTCGACCGAGCGGGCCCTGCTCAAGGACCTGCACCGCCGCCTCGCCGGGTTCGGCCTCACCCTTCAGATCGCGGCCGCGGATACCGCGGGCTGCGCGCATGCGGTCGCGCGCCACGTCCCGGCCGGACGCCCGGTCACGATCGAACCTGGCGCGCATCGCAAGGCGATGGAACTGCTTCCGATCCGCGCGCTCCGACTGGAGCCGAGCGTGGTGGATGCGCTGCGCAGGCTCGGCTTCGAGCGGATCGAGCAGTTGCTCGGCGCGCCGCGCGCGCCGCTCGCCAAACGGTTCGGCCGCGCACTTTACCGGCGGCTCGACCAGGCCCTCGGCCACGTGCCCGAGCCGATCGAGCCGCTCTTCCCGGAGGAGATGCCACATGCGCGACGCGGCTTCCTCGAACCCATCCTGACGGCGGACGCCTTCGCGCAGGTCATCGGCGATCTCGCCAGCGACATCGCCGGGCAGCTTGGCCGCGACGGCAAGGGCGCACGCCGGCTGGATTGCCATTTCCAGCGGGTCGACGGGCAGGTGCAGGCGATCCGGGTCGGCACGGCCGCGCCGACCCGCGACCCTGCCCATCTCGCCAAATTGCTCTGCGCAAAGATCGAGACGGTCGATCCCGGGATGGGTGTCGAGGCGATGGTCCTGGTCGCGCCCCTCGTCGAGCCGTTGCACGCGCGGCAAAGCGAGGGGCTGGCGAGCCTCACCCGGTCCGGCGCGGACCTTGCCCTTCTGGTCGATGCGCTGGCCAACCGGTTCGGGCAGCGCCGGCTCTACCGGACGACGCCGCGCGCGAGCGCGATGCCTGAGCGGTCGGTAAAGGTCGTCCCCGCGCTCGACGCCCACAACGGAGCGGCCTGGAGGGACCTGCCGCGGCCCTGCCGGATGCTGGCGTCGCCTGAAAAGATCGACGTCACCGCGATGCTGCCCGACCATCCGCCCGCCATGTTCGTCTGGCGGGGCAGGCGCTTCCGCGTGCTCCAGGCCGATGGGCCGGAGCGCCTGCACGGCGAATGGTGGCGCGACGCGGGCGTCGAGGCCGACCAGCCTTATGTCGTGCGCGATTATTTCCAGGTCGAGACCGCCGAGGGCGGCCGCTACTGGATCTTCCGGCTCGGCGACGGCGAAACGCCGGCGACCGGGCCGATGCGCTGGTTCCTGCACGGCGCCTTCGCATGACCGGACCGGTCTATGTCGAGTTGCAGGTCACGACCCATTTCAGTTTCCTGCGCGGCGCTTCCTCGCCCGAGGAATTGTTCGCGGCGGCAGCCCTGCTTGGCCTGCCCGCGCTCGGCATCGTCGACCGAAACTCGGTTGCGGGACTGGTCCGCGCCTGGGACGGCGAGCGCACCACCGGTGTCCGCTCGATCGCCGGCTGCCGGGTCGACCTGACCGACGGCACCGGGCTGCTGCTTTATCCGACCGACCGCGCCGCTTATGCGCGCATGTGCCGGCTGCTCAGCGTCGGCAAGGGCCGTGCGGGCAAGGGCGCCTGCCATCTCGACTGGACCGACGTCGAGGAATGGAATGAGGGGCTGACCGCGATGCTCGTGCCGGATCGGGCGGATGCGATCGCGGAGGCCGCGCTGGCGCGAACCGCGCGCATCTTCGGCGACCGGGCTTATTGCGCGCTCTCGATTTGGCGCCATCCGCGCGATGCGGTCCGCCTGCGCGACCTGTCGGACATGGCGGCGCGCGCGAAAGTGGCGACGGTCGCGACGGGCGACGTGCTCTACCATTCGCCCGACCGCCGCCTGCTCCAGGATGTCGTCACCTGCATCCGCGAGAAATGCACGATCGACACGCTCGGCCACCGGCGCGAGCGCTTCGCCGACCGTCACCTCAAGGCCGGCCAGGAGATGGAGCGGCTGTTCCGGCGCTATCTCAAGGATACGGGTCCGGTCGCCCGCAGCGTCGAACTGGCCGACCGCTGCCGCTTCAGCCTGGAGGAATTGCGCTACCAATATCCCGACGAGATCGGGGCTGCCGGCCGGACGCCGCAGCAGGAGCTGGAGCGTCTGACCTGGGATAAGGCGCCGCTCCGCTATCCCGACGGCATGGACGAAGCCGTCCGCAAGCAGCTGACGCACGAACTCAAGCTGATCGCCGAACTCGACTATGCGCCCTACTTCCTCACCGTCCATGCGATCGTCGCGTTCGCGCGCAGCAAGGACATCCTCTGCCAAGGGCGCGGTTCGGCCGCGAACAGCGCGGTCTGCTATGTGCTCGGCATCACCTCGATCGATCCGGTGCGCTCGGAATTGCTGTTCGAGCGCTTCGTCAGCGCCGAGCGGCGCGAGCCGCCCGATATCGACGTCGATTTCGAGCATGAGCGGCGCGAGGAGGTGATCCAGTGGATCTACGAGACCTATGGCCGCGACCGCAGTGCGCTGACCGCGGTGGTGACGCGCTATCGCGCGCGCGGCGCGGTGCGCGAGGTCGGCAAGGCGCTCGGCCTGAGCGAAGACATGGTCGCCGGGCTGGCCTCGTCGGTCTGGGGGTTTAGCCGGGAAGGCGTCGAGGAGAAGCATGCGCAGGAGCTCAACCTCGACCTGAGCGACCGGCGTCTCGGGCTCACGCTTGAGCTGGCGCGGATGCTGATCAACACCCCGCGGCATCTGTCGCAGCATCCCGGCGGGTTCGTGCTGACCCGCGACAGGCTCGACGAACTGGTGCCGATCGAGCCCGCGGCGATGGAGGACCGCCAGGTCATCGAATGGGACAAGGACGATATCGACGCGCTCGGCTTCATGAAGGTCGACGTGCTCGCGCTCGGCATGCTGTCCTGCATGCGCCGCGCGTTCGAATTCCTCGAGAACGACAAAGGCCTCAAACTCGACCTCGCCACCATACCGGCCGAGGATCCGGCCACCTACGCGATGATCCGCAAGGCCGATACGCTGGGCGTGTTTCAGATCGAGAGCCGCGCGCAGATGGCGTCGATTCCGCTGATGGCGCCGCGCACCTTCTACGACCTTGTCATCCAGGTCGCGATCGTGCGGCCAGGGCCGATCCAGGGCGATATGGTCCATCCCTATCGGCGGCGGCGCAACGGCCAGGAGGCCGTGACCTATCCTACGCCGGAGCTGCGGCGCGTGCTCGAGAAGACGCTCGGCGTGCCGCTGTTCCAGGAGCAGGCGATGCGGGTCGCGATCGAATGCGCGGGCTTCACGACGAGCGAGGCCGATCTGCTGCGGCGCGCGATGGCGACATTCAAGCTGACGGGCGGGGTCAGCCATTTCCGCGACAAACTGATCGATGGCATGGTCGCGCGCGGCTATGAGTGCGACTTCGCCGAGAAGACGTTCAAGCAGATCGAGGGGTTCGGCTCCTACGGCTTTCCAGAAAGCCATGCCGCGAGCTTCGCGTTGATCGCTTACGCCTCGTCCTGGATGAAATGCCATCATCCCGATGCCTTCTGCGCGGCTTTGCTCAACGCCCAGCCGATGGGCTTCTACGCACCCGCCCAGATCGTGCGCGATGCCCGCCAGCACGGCGTCGAGATTCGGCCGATCGACGTCAACCACAGCCGCTGGGACTGCACGCTCGAACCGACCCGGGGCCGCTATTTGGCGGTGCGTCTCGGCCTGCGCATGGCGCGCGACCTCGCCAATGGCGATGCAGCCGCGATCGTCACCGCGCGCGGCGACCAGCCTTATACCAGCGTGGAGGAGATCCAGCGCCGCGCGGGCGTCGGCCGGGGCGCGCTCGACCGGATCGGCGATGCCGACGGGTTCGGGTCGCTTGGGGCGAGCCGCCGTGCCGGACTATGGGCGGTGAAGGGCCTCGGCGACGCGGCTTTGCCTCTGTTCGCCGCCGCCGACGCACGCGAAGGCAAGCTGCGACAGGAGGCGATCGAGCCGAGCGTGATCCTGGCGGAGATGGGCGACGGCGCCGAGGTGGTCGAGGATTATCGCGCCTCGGGCCTGTCGCTGCGCGCGCACCCGCTCGCCTTCCTGCGCGACGAACTCAAGGCGCAGCGGATGATCACCTGCGCCGAACTGCAGTCTATCCGCGACGGACGCTGGGTCGAACTGGCCGGCCTCGTGCTGGTCCGGCAGAAACCGGGCTCGGCCAAGGGCGTGATGTTCATCACGCTCGAGGACGAGACCGAAGTCGCCAATCTCGTCGTGTGGACCAATGTCTTCGAGAAGAACCGGCGCACGGTGCTGGGCGGCTCGATGATGGGCGTACGCGGCCAGGTCCAGCGCGAGGGCGAGGTCATCCACGTCATCGCGCAGCGGCTCGACGATCTGTCGGCGATGCTGGCGAGCGTCGGCAACCGCGCCGACGTGTCCGACGTCTATCGCGTCAGCCGCGCCGACGTCGTGAAAAGCCCGATGTCCCCCGATCCGCGCGATCCGGAGCAGCGCGGCCTCGGGCGGGGGCCGCGCGACATCTATATCCCCGATCTGCGGCTCGGCTCGGGGATCGTTCCCGGCCAGCCGACCGAGGGCATCAAGATCAAGCCGCGCGACTTCCGCTGAGCCGTTGCGATGGCCTGGCGCGTGCCGCCCGCACCAGCGATCATCGGGCTTTCCGGACGACGCGGAAAAGATCGGGGCCACCTCGTCTTCTGGTGCGTTGCTGCGGTGCACAATGGAGTTGGCCGATGCGCGACACCACATCTGACCTGGCGGCTCTCTGGCTCTGGCCATGGGAGGCGCTCCGCACGATCGCGGCAACAGCGGAGATGCTCCAGGATGCCCAAGCGGTGATCGGCGCGCGATCGCCGATGATCCTCGCCGCCCTGCGAAATCCATGGACCGCCAATCACAGCGAATTGCACCTGATGGTAAGCGAGAAGAGCGACGCATTCGGAAAATCCGCACGGACCCTGTCGAAGGCGGCATCCTCCGTCGAAGGCGCCGTCCGCGCAAATGCCCGCGACCTCGGTAAGGCCGCCAGTGGCCCTGTGCCGGACCTTATGACCTGGTGGCGGATCGGCGAGCGCAACCTTCGGATCGCGGCTTTGTTCGCCGGCTTGCCGAGCGCCGCGCTTGCGCCGATCAGCGCCGGTGCCTCCGCCAACGCGAAGCGCCTCAAGCCCGGCCGAGATCCGGCCGGTGCGCGTGCCCGCGGCAAAAGCAGACCGCCCGGCTGAGCGCCGCGATTGCGATCACCGATTTGCCCGTTCTCTTTTTGTTCTATATAGCGCCCACGACTCGAAACGAGGAGTTTCCCGATGGGTGCCATCGAAAATGCCCGGACCTGGTTGGCGAACGAGGCCTCCCCCGACCAGCGCGCCGCGATCGAACGGCGTCTGAACCCCGAGGGTGGCCTGCTCGCGGCGATCAACGCGGTGGCGATCACCGGCCCGCAGCTCAAGGCGGCATATGAGGCGGTGCAGCCTATCAAGATCCGCAGCCAGGCCGACGCTGCCGAACAGGCGCGGCTCCTGCGTGGCTTCGCCGATGAGTATGGTTTTACTCCGGCCGCCTATGCCGGCCCGGCGCTGCATATGCGGATCGTGGCGATGGACCGCTGGTGCCGGGCGCACGACCCGCGCGGCGAGACCGACCGCGACGCCTTCTTCGGGGCGGCGAGCCGCCAGCCTCTCGTCCAGACCGAAACCGGCATGGCGTTCGAGCCTGTGAGCTTCGCCGAGCTGATCCAGTTCATCACCGACCTGCCCTTCTGAAGGAGATAGGATCATGAGCCGTTTGTGGGACACGCCCGAGTTCTGGGCCCGCTCCGAGGCCGACGAGATGCTGCGCGACTATCCGAACACCGACGTGCGGTCGCTCGCGGATTCGTTTGACCGCACGACCGGCAGCTATGGCGGCGATCCGGATTTCGCCCGCGAGATCGCCGCGGAATTGCGCAAGCGCGCCGACGCCGGCGTCCGCTTCTGGCCCGAGCCCGCCGGGCTGGAACGGCTCGACGACGAAGTTCGGAGAGCGCTGGTTCCGGAGCTCGCCGGCCATGAAGGCGAGCGGCCGGAGCAGTGGTGGCAGCGGATGTAAGCCCATCCGCTTGGAGACGCGACGATGTCCCGGCTCTTCAAGGTTGCGGCGGATGCCGCCGCGATCGCCGCGCACTTCGACGCGGCCATGCCAGAGCCGATCGGCGTGCCCACCGACACGGTCGAAGGCAGCCTCGGCCTGATCGTGCACGAAGCCGGCGGTCGGCGCGTCCTTCGCGCCTTGCCCTGGGGTTTTCCCCGGTTGACGCGCGAGATGCGCGACCGCGGCGATCCGCCGGCGCGGGTCGGCCTGGTCGCCGACCTCACCAATCCGCTCTGGGAATCGCTCGTCGCCGCTCCGCACTACCGCTGCCTGATTCCGGTTACCCATTTCGCCAACCCGGCCGGCCGGCCGGGCGAAAAGACCCGAACCTGGTTCTCCCTCAAAGGCGCCCCGCTCCTGGCATGGGCCGGCTTCTGCCGGAACACGCCCGCCTTTGGTCCGGTCTTCGCCGGCATGACCACCGACGCGAACACTCTAGTCATGCCTTACAATAACCGGATGCCCGTCCTGCTCGGCCCCGAGCATGAAGAGCGTTGGCTGCACGGCAGCATCTCGGACGTGATCGGCTTCCAGTTTCGACAGCGGATCACGTCCGAGGCGATGACGATCGAGCATAGCGAAGCGCTGTGGCGCAGCGGAAGCGTTCCGCAGATCCGCCAGCCAGAGCTGGCCTTCTGACGGGATGCGCCCGGCAGATTCCGTGATAGGTTGACCGCATGTGTAATCTCTACACCGTCAAGAAAAGCGCGGCGGAAGTTGCCGCCCATTTCGGGGTCGAAGGCCGGGTCCGGCAATTCAACTCACCGGAGGAAAGTTATCCGGGATCGCCCGGACTCGTCGTTCGAGAGCAAGAGGGTACCCGAATCCTGCAGTCGATGACCTGGGGCTTCCCGCTTCGGCTGAAAGGCATGAAACCGGAATCCAAGCCGAAGCCGGTCAACAATATCGCCGACCTCAACAAGGGAATGTGGATTGGTCTCGCGCGCAAGCCGGAATGGCGGTGCCTGATTCCGGTAACCGCTTTTGCCGAAGCGGAAGGGCCGAAAGGCGCGAAGACCAGAACCTGGTTCAACGTGAAAGGGCAACCGCTCTTTGCATGGGCCGGCCTATGGCGGCGGAGCGCAGAATGGGGCGATGTCTATTCGGGCCTGATGACGGATTGCAATGAGGCGATCCGGCCGGTCCATGACCGGATGCCGGTCCTGCTGCATCCCGATGAATATGAGCAGTGGCTGCGTGGAAATTTTGAGGATCTGCTCGGATTTCAGCTTCGCTGTTATCCAGCGGACCAGATCGATATGGAGCGGACGGCGCAACCCTGGTCGACGCGGCAGAAGACTGAAACGCCCGGAATTTCTCTTCTCTGAATCCCTGACCAATATGGCCAATTCTTAGGTGCAAAGAGCAGGCTCGGCGACAAGCCCTCACGATCACCGATAATGTGATCACTGCGCAACGTCATTGGCCGTGGAATGCAATCTGCAAAGCCTGGTGCATGACGATGCCCGTCACGAGCCGGGCTCTTTCCGCAGTGTCTTGATAGCGTCGATAAGGTCCCAAATAGCGAGTTCGCGTTCATAGGCGGGATAGATGTAGTGAGCGGTGTCATCGCGATTCCACATCATCGGCGTGTTAAAGGCAAAGCCGTTCTTGTCGTTGCGGTAAACCTGGTCGGCCACCGCTGTCGCCATCGTTATGCCCTTGGCTGACGGCTTTGGATCACCGAAGCGCCTGCCGGCGTTATAGTAGATCGCGCCGGTGAAGTAGTTTGCGCCGGGTGCAACCTCCTCCTCCATGATGCTCCCCAGGATACTGATGAATGGCCATTCCTTTGTGCCGGCACCAGTAATCATCATCGGAGCACCAATCGGTCGCCCTTCGGCGTCGGAGCGGCTCATAAAGCGCGCAAAGGTAGTATCGAGCTGTGTTCGGTAATGATTGAGATCGACCAAATCGGGCAGCCCTAGGCCCTCGCACGCAAGCAGGGTAACATGGCGGCGGCGGATCGGCTGTGCTGCAATCTTGGGGTCAATCTGCGTCAGCACGGTCAGCCGGTCGTTATTGCATCGACGATCGCCCTTATGAGCTCAGCCCGCGGCACCGGGACACTTACGGAGACGTAGCCCGCGTTCTGCGCTCGCCTGTGACCATATCGTTTGATCCATGCTCTCCCGTGCCGCCGCCAGGCTCGCTCTAGCGGGATACTTCACTTTCAGGACCGATACCCGGGCTCTGTGGGAAACCGAGGCCGCGCTTCGCGATGCTGAGCAATTGCGAAATGGCAGCCGGGACAGATATGTTCTGATCTACTCCTCGACTGCGAATGCAAAGCGTTTCAACGGTGAGCATGTCCATATCACGGGCAACGCTAAAGTCATCGAGCAGAACGAACATTCGGAGCTTCTGGACGTGCATTCAGGTTGCGATTGGAATCGCGGTTTACGGGAGGCTAGTGTCTGCTTTTGGGTCGAAAGCTGTCGAGAGCGTCACGATTCGGCGCGTCCAGCGAGGCGGCGCTTCCAACGCTAAGAAAGCGCCAATTTGCCAAGGCAAAAAGGCGGCCGTCAGGGCGAACTTATTGAGTCGAGAATGTCGGCCACTTTGTTGCTGAGCGTCGCAACGCTGAATGGTTTGGTTATCACCTGCATACCCGGTTCCAGATGGCCATTCCCAACAGCCGCATTCTCGGCATACCCGGTGATGAATAGAACCTTCAGATCTCTCCTGCTCTGGCGAGCCGCGTCGGCGACCTGGCGTCCGTTGAGCCCACCGGGAAGACCCACGTCCGTTATCAGCAGGTCCACTTTCAGGTCGGATCCAAGCAACTTAAGCCCGCTCGAACCGTCGCTTGCCTGGAGGACGTTGTAACCCGCGTCCTCAAGGACCTCGACGATGAGCGTCCGGATCGCAGCCTCATCGTCGATCACAAGCACCGTCTCTCCATGGCCAGGGTCGACCCTCGACACATCGTGCTCGAGTTCGTCATCCTCGATCTTCCCGGTAAAGCGCGGAAAGTAGAGGCACATGGTGGTACCGCTACCGACTTCCGAATAGATTCGTACCTGGCCGCCCGACTGCCGGACGAAGCCATGGATCATCGAGAGCCCGAGTCCGGTACCCTGGCCAAGAGGCTTTGTCGTGAAGAAGGGGTCGAACGCCTGCGCAATAACGTCCGGCGTCATGCCTGTCCCTGTATCGGTCACGCAAACCGAGACATATTGCCCGGGCGGCAACTGTCGTTGCTTGGCTGCCCGGTCGTCGAGCCATTTGTTGGCGGTCTCGATCGTTATCCTGCCGCCCACTGGCATCGCGTCGCGAGCGTTGATCGCGAGGTTTAGCAAGGCGTTTTCCAGCTGCGACTGGTCGACGTTGATGGCCCACAGCCCAACGGATCCGACGACTTCAAGCTCGATTGCTGGTCCGACCGTGCGTCGTATCAGCTCCTCCATCCCGCCGATCAGACGGTTGGCATCGGTAGCCTTTGGATCGAGTGTTTGTCTGCGTGAGAATGCAAGAAGCCGCTGGGTCAGTGCCGCCGCGCGCCGCGTGGCCTCTTGCGCGACATTCACGTAGCGGTCCAAGCCTGTGGTCCTGCCCTGTTCGAGCCGGAGCTCCAGCAACTCCAGGTTTCCGCTGATGCCCGCAAGCAGATTGTTGAAGTCGTGTGCGATGCCGCCAGTCAGCTGACCGATCGCCTCCATCTTCTGCGATTGACGGAGTGCCTCTTGGGCGCTGGCGAGTTCGGCCTCGGCCGCCTTTTCCTCCGTAATGTCGCGGCCGCTGCAATAGACGATGCCGTCTTCCGGGATGCCGACCCAAGATATCCAGCGGTAGGTGCCGTCCTTGCAACGATAGCGGTTCGGGAAGCGGATCGCCGGCTTGCCTTCCTGCGTGAGCTGAAAACCTTCGCGCGTGCGTTCGACATCGTCGGGATGAAGCAGTTCGAAAATCGACATTGACGCTACCTCCGCCTCGGTCCAGCCGAGCACGCTCTGCCACGCCGGGTTGGAGGTTTCGAAATATCCTTCCGCGTTGAGCGCGCCGAGCAAGTCGGGGCTAAGTTGCCAGGTCATACCGCGCGCCTGGGTGCGTTCGATGACCTGACGTTCAAGATCCGCATTGAGTTCACGTAATGCCTGCTCGCTGCGGACCTGCTCGGTGACATCATGACCCTCAGCGAAAATACCCGTCACCCTCCCCTTGGCGTCGATGATCGGCTGATAGACCAGGTCGAGATAGCGCTTCTCCAGTGGACTGCCCGGCTCACGCTGCAGATCAACCCGCATATTCCGTCCTACGAACGGCTCGCCCGTTGCATAAACCTCATCAAGCAGTTCGAAAAAACCCTGTCCCTCGATTTCGGGCAGGGCCTCGCGAACGGGCATGCCGATCAGATATCGATGTCCGATCAGCTGCAAATAGGCTTCATTCATGAACTCAAAGACGTGGTCGGGTCCACTCAGCGTGCACATGAAACCCGGCGCGCGCTGGAACAGAGTGCGCAGCCGATCGCGCTCGGCGGTGCGCGCCTCTACCTCGCTCGCTAGCGTCAGGTTTGCTTGGCGTAGGGTCTCTGCGGCCTGTTCGCGCATTTGCGCCGCTTCTGCGAGCGCTGCCGCTCGGCGGCGTGCTGTGTCAAAGGCTTCCGCGCTCGCAAGGCCCGACGCAATCTGCCCCGCCACAAGGTCCAGATACCCAAGATATTCGCGTTCCGGAAGCAGGTGGGGATTCAACCCGATCACCATCGCCCCGCGTGCCGGATCGCCCCCCTGACCGCCAAGTGGGACAACGACCGCACGCTCGGGAGGGCGCTGCCAGGCCCCCATCGGCAGGTCGAGAAAATCACTGACGTCGACGATGGCGTGACGCGATTGCACCGGCCATCGCCCGGTACCATCCACGGGCACAGTGTCGAGGCGCGCCGGGTGCGCGCCGCTAAAGCCGGTCGCGCCTACAAGATGCGAACTTTCGCCTTCAAAGATGTAGGTCAGGCTGAATGGGACGTCATGCGGATTAGACTCCAGTAGGGTCTGTGCCGCCAGGAATACATCCTGGGGGGATTCGGCGGTGGTCAAGTCGGTGGCGAGCACGCGAAGCCCATCCAGCCGGCGGGCTGTGATCACCCGGTCTGTCTCCTCGACGACCGCGCACAATAGCCCGCCAACTGTCCCGCCCTCTTCGAATACCGGGCTGTAGGAAAAGGTATGGTAGGTTTCCTCGAGATAGCCGTTGCGATCGAGCAAGAGCGGCATCGCCTCGCTCCATGTCGCCTCGCCGCGCTCATAGACTTGCCGGATGAGCGGCTCGATGTCAGGCCAGATTTCCGCCCAGAGTTCGCGCGTTGGTGCCGCCAGCGAAGCAGGGTGTTTCTTGCCAAGCGTCGGTCGATACGCGTCGTTGTAGAGAAAGCTGACATCCTTTCCCCAGCCCAGCCACATGTCGAACTTGCTGGTCAGCAGGATACGCACCGCTACGCGCAACGCTTCGGGCCAGCTCTCGACCGGCCCCAAGGGCGTCTGCGTCCAATCCTTGGCGCGCATCAGCGACGCCATTTCGCCAGAGCCGATGAAGATGTCAGGTCGCGGATGTTCGCGCGTCACCTAGTCCCCCGTAGATTTTTCGTGTCGCGCAATAGCGAATGACCACGGGCAGTGTTCCTCTGCCCAATCGCCGCCGGGCTCGTATATAATCTACATAATATTCATTTCGTGTCCGAAAGGAGTATTCTTCTTCGGATGATGAGTCATGACGAATGCCTGGCCCGCGCGCTCGAACTGGAGGAAAAGAGGGATGCCTCGGCCGGGCAGGCGCGTCTCGAATATGCTCAACTCGCCGCGCACTGGCGTATTTTGGCCGATATCGCCGCGCGCCAGGAATCCGAGCGCCCAGCCGATCATTAACGGAGCGCGCGAGGGCGGCTTCCCGTGACTTGCGGCGAGAGCGTCGTGCGGACGCCACCCATTTGCGTGCACCCCCGCGCGCTTGTTCCGCGTTGCACTTTCGAAGATCGGAGAACGACGTGGAGAGTTCGGAATCAGCCCCGCGGATCCTGCCTGCCCATATCGAGGAAACCGTTCGGGGGATCGCTGCGCTGCACGCCGCACACCAACGCCGCGCCACTCCGATGCACAGGCTGGTAGCCAAGTCTGTGCACCTGATCGGCCAGCCGCGTTCGATCGCCGTTCTGAGCTTGTTGCTGGGGGCTTGGGTCGGGCTCAACATTGCCGCCGGACACCGGGCATTCGATCCGGCGCCTTTCCCTTGGCTTCAAAATGTCGGGACAGCCTTGGGCGTCTATATCACGATACTCATCTTGATCTCGCAGCGCCGCGACGACGAACTGGGACAATTGCGCGAGCAACTTACGCTGGAACTGGCGATATTGAGCGAACAGAAGACGGCCAAGCTCATCCAGCTTTTGGAAGAAATGCGGCGCGATAATCCCTTGCTTGCGAACAGGGTGGATCACGAGGCAGCGGCCATGTCCGTTCCGGCCGACCCCCAAGCTGTCCTTAATGCCCTGCGGGATAGCAATGACGATTTGGCTACGGCTGAAAGTGTCGAGATGCCGCAAGGGGCGAGCGATGTCGCAAACTCATAGCTCGGAGAAATGTATGACAAGGTCGCACGCGCCTGATCATGGATGGCTGGCAAAGTGGCTCGATGCCCGTCCAGGACGGATTTGCGACCATGAGTCAACGCGCGGTATCGGCCATTGAAAGGCAGGCAGATTTGCCGGCCGCCATTGCGGCGGCAAAGTCCCGCGGGCTCCACTGATGGAATTGACCGATGACCAGGGAAAGATACTTATCGCGGCCAGCCCTCATCCCTTCAAGGCGCTTTGCTGATTGTGCGAGCTTTCGACGGCTGGGGCTGCTGGTGACGATCGACGGTGGGCAACTCGCCTTACGCCGCCGATCGCCAGCACCCATTTATTTCGGACACGTTTCGAAAATGTTGCCTTACAGCCCGGCTGCGTTTGCGCACGTTTTTGCGAGATGGCGGCTTCGAAGGAATGGCTGTTTCGGCCCAAACGCGGTCGGAGGCGGATGGTCGACCAGCCCGGCGGAAAATGAGCCCGTTGTCGAAGGTTAGCGTTGGCGCGCCATAAAGCGGAAAGCAAACGATCGTTCAGGCCAGCCGGTTATCGCGCTTCTTAAACGGACTCGTAAAGTGACGCTCGCTATAGCGTTGATCGTTTCTTGCGCCGCTCCGATCCAACAGGGCGTGCGACCGCTGCCACCCCCTTGATAGGATGACACGTTGAAGAAACTCTCCATTGTCTGGCTTCGGCAGGACCTCCGGCTTGCCGACCAGCGCGCGTTGACAGCGGCAGCCGCGTCCGGTGCGGTCATTCCGGTTTATGTGCTCGACGACGAGACCCCCGGACCTCTTAACCGGATTGGGGGCGCGCAGCGTTGGTGGCTGAATGGGTCGCTCGACGATCTGGGATCTCGCCTAGAGGGTATCGGCTCACGACTGGTGCTCCGTCGTGGCCGGAGTTCAGAGGAGCTGCCGAAATTACTCAAAGAAACCGGTGCAACTGCGATCCATGCGCTTCGTCACTCGGAGCCATGGTGGAGAGAAGTTGAGGACAGGCTGGGCGACCACCTCATCCCGCACGATGGCAATACACTCGCGCCTTTGCGCAGCGTGACGACTGGAGCGGGGCAGCCCTTCCGCATCTATTCGGCCTTTTGGCGGGCGCTACAAACGCAGCTGCCGCCGCCCGAACCGCTGCCCGCCCCAGACCGTCTGACGGCCCCGGATCGTTGGCCGACGTCGGACAAGCTCGCCGATTGGGACCTCTTTCCGACAAAGCCAGATTGGGCGACGGCCTTCGACATGGTGCCGGGCGAGGCAGAGGCCTCGCGGCGGCTTCAGGAGTTCGCGCGGCGTGTCGATGACTATGAGGCCGAGCGCAACCTGCCGGCCGAGGAGGGGACGTCACGCCTCTCACCGCATCTTCATTTCGGCGAGATTTCGCCGGCAGCAGTATGGCACGGCGTTGATGGCCACGCCAAGGCGGACAAGTTTCGCAAGGAGCTTGCCTGGCGCGACTTCGCGCAGGGGGTCACCATGGCGTTGCCCGATTACGGCTCGGTCAACGGCAACCGGAAGTATGACGCGTTGCCGTGGCGAGCGGACAAGAATGCGGACGCCGACCTTCGAGCGTGGCAGCAAGGACTGACTGGCTATCCGATCGTGGACGCGGGCATGCGTCAGCTCTGGCAGACGGGCTGGATGCACAATCGGGTCCGCATGATCACGGCGTCCTTCCTCGTAAAGCATCTCTTGATCGACTGGCGTCGCGGCTGGGAATGGTTCTGGGACACGCTGCTCGATGCGGACTACGGCAACAACAGCGTCAACTGGCAGTGGGTGGCGGGCACGGGCGTCGATGCGAACATGTTCAGTCGGATCATGGCGCCGCTCGTACAGAGCGAGAAGTTCGATGCGGGCGACTATATCCGTCGCTGGGTTCCGGAACTTGCGGACGTCCCCGATCCCGAGATTCACGATCCGCTTCCAATGCGTGGCTACCCAGCAAAGCTGGTCGAGCATCGCGAGGGCAGGGAGCGCGCTTTGCAGGCCGCGAAGAGCATTCGCTAGCGCGATTTTCGCGGGCTTCCGAGTTTGGACATGGGCGCAAGCGATCCCATATCTGAACCATGAAGCGGATCCGCGTTATAGACCTCGAAACTACGGGCGGCAGCCCGCCGGCGCACGACGTGTGCGAGGTCGGCTGGCAAGATGTGGTCGAGGCGGAAGACGGCCGCTGGGTAATCGATGAGGAACGCGGCGCGCTCTTCGTCAACCCGCGCCGGCCGATACCGCCCGTTACGATGGCCGTGCATCATATTGTGGACGATGACGTCGCGGGTGCGCCTTTCTGGCGCGACGTTGCGCCCGGCATCCTCAGACCGACGGACGGTGTCGTCGCGCTTGCCGCGCACCGGGCCTCGTTTGAGCAGCGCTTCTGCGTCCCGAGCCTGTCCGGCGGTGCGCGATGGATCTGCACGTGGAAATGCGCCCTACGGCTTTGGCCGGATAGTCCAGGCTTCTCGAACCAGGTGCTGCGCTACTGGCGAATGCCGGAGGGACTGGACCGCGCAACCGGGTTGCCGGTGCACCGGGCCTTGCCTGACGCATACGTAACCGCGCACCATCTTCGCGACATGGTCAACATCGCGGGCGTCGACCAGCTCATTGCCTGGAGCGACGAGCCGGGTCTGCTGCCCCGCGTGCCGTCCGGACCTGATCGCGGCCGCTACTGGTCGGAACTCGACGAGGCGGCTCTCCACCGATTTGCTTCGGATCGCGATCAGGATCTCCGATATTCGGCGCAGACCGAGCTTCGTGCCCGCACATCGTCGGCCGCGACGCCATCATTGCCGGCGGTGCAGGGCCGCCTGCTCTAACTGTTTTCACTTCGTCTCATTTGGCACATGCTTTCCGGCCGGCGGAACCTGATCGGGACCGACGAAAGCGGTCGCGTTGACCTCGGACCCGGCGCCGGCCGGCGTATCGGCTGAGATCGTGTTCATCTGCGGCGACTTCGCGGCATTGCTCTTGTCGAATTTGGGCGACGGTCCGCACGCCGACAGCGCAGCAAGTCCGGCTAACATGAAGAAGGTCAGATCGATACGCATCAGGTCACCTTACTTGAGAATCTTCAACGCGTGGCATGCCGGTTTGGGGACAAGCGGCGTTTTCATTTGCCGACGATTTCTCAGGTCAGGCGAAGACTGACGACTCAAATTTCGCGGCACGTCAAGAATTGGGCCGTTAGCTGTCCGTGCGATTTTAGAGTTCGAATCAGGCAAAGCGGACGTTGCGGGAACGAAGCTCGCCACGTCCACTTTCGACCCAGATGTTGCCGTTCCGGTAGGAGAGACGATGCGCCGAATGCGGACACTCTGTGCCGAGGTGGCAGCTCTTCGGCAGCAGGTTCTTCGCGTGGGTCGGTAATGCGGAATCGCTCAATCGCGTCCCACGCCTTTGCCGCGATGGCTCCCTTGAACGGATTGCTGAGCAACCGACGGAAACGTGCAGATTTGCGTGCTCGCCAGCAAGGATGCGCCTGCACGCTGTCTGTAGGATGGCGCTCGTTGTGCTCAACCTTGTCGCGATCATACCTACGGCGGCCAATTCCGGCGTTGGCCCACAAAGTCAGCACGCGACGCAATGGTCGCCGCATTTCATGGGCTTTCTTGCCTGTAGACATAATAGGACTTGGCAAATCCGAGCCACCGCTCCGTCAACAATTGCCCGTCTGGAAAAAGCTCTCGCAGTCGCGCCCGGCCAATTGGGCGTGTCCCCGCCATTTGCTTGCCCCAAAATCTGGCGCTGCTTCGATACCATCGCCAGATCATCCGCTTCCTAACGTTGAAAGGAAGCAGCCACCATAAAGGCACGCGACAATGCACTTCCAAAGGAAAAGATGGTGCGGGAACTTGCACCCAATACGATTTTCCCCGGCGCACCGTGGCTGCGAATTGAGCTTGGCGTCGTGCCGAGCCCACATGCTCTAACACGCTATTACTGAAAATCAGGTCATACGTTGCGGAAATGGACTGTAATTTACAAGCATCTCCACTAAGAAGTTGAATATCTGGCCCAACGTATTCCTTAAAGCATGCTATTTCTCTTGGCGTGTTCACCAATGTGACAGAAACATTTCTTTTGCCGACATGCTTCCACAGATCTGGACGACCGCCGAGATCGAGAATTCTCTCACCCTCGGCGACATTCATGGTTTCAACGAAGAGCCGCATTCTTCGAATGCGCCACTTCGTCCTCAGCCGGTGTAGCATGCGATCCAGCATCACCGACCTGACTTGATCAGTCGGATGCCTCGCTTCACCTCTTGGGCTAATGTCCTGTGCCCAAAGCAAGACATGCTGCAGACGGTACCGATCAGGTTACAGGAAACAGTCTCTTTCACTACCTCATGGCGGCTAGCCGAGGCCCATATTTCTTCGATGGGTGAGTCGCGCAAATTGCCCACCCTGGAAAATTTGAAGCAATGGTTGACGTCCCCGTTTGGCCGAATATCGATGCTGCGCAGCCCTACTCTGCAGCGGTCCACACCATGGCGCGACGTATGTCCAAGAAAGTGAGGAATTATAGCACGCAATTTTGCGACGCTGGTTTCGATCGGCGCGCCATCATTTTTTCGGCTCACAAGCAACTCTATTTCGGACCGAAGCGTCTCAATATCCTCACTTCTATGCGGATACATTGCTAACCGATCCGCCTGCGAGGCAAGCCGGACGGGACTAAAATCAACCAGCACTGAGGGCATCGTCTCGGCCCAATCCACGACCCGGGACAAAGAGCCAATAGTCATTTGGCTAACTGTAGGCTTAATTCTGATCGTGAAGTGCCGCCCCGCCCGCTCTCTTTCTGCAACCAGCCTAAGGATGCCGTCACTTACCCGGCGTGTAGCGCCCCGGACTCCGCGGGTCACATCATTCTCAGCTACAACTATGCTGTCTAAGGAAACATCTATGTTCAACGGATTGGCTGCGACGATTGCGGTCACCATCTTAGCTGTTAGTGTCGATCCGTTCGTGATGACCCCCCAATCTATACCTTGTTGGCCGCAAAACGTGACGAGCTGAGGAAACCAAGGGACGAGCATGGGCTCACCGCCGAGGAATTGCACCGCGTAACGTCCCACGAACTCGCGGATGGAAATCAGAGCCGACTGCCATTCGGGTAGCGTCATCTCATCGGTGTAGAAGTCTTGCCGCCAGTGGTTACAATAGGCGCAGCGGTAGTTGCAGCGCTCGGTGAGGGTCGCTCTGATGTCCGTCGGCTTCGTGAGGTTATATCCCGTTTGGAAATACAACGTCTCTCGCATACTTCGAGAGATCACCTTGCGGCCCAGGTGTTTGGCCGTAGCAAGATCCACAACCCACCCCCCAAGGCCTCGGTGCACGACAACTGCCGATTTAGAAAATGCCAATCTCCATCGGCGTTACGAGAGTAGGAGCCAACCCTCTAAAGCGCAACGAAACTTTGGATCCGATCCGGTCGGCATATTCAGGCGCGGGAGTGAACTGCTACTGCCGGCTAGCATTCAACGTCCCGAGCGGTAGCTATTCTGTTGCTGCCATCCTGAAGCAGGCTGTCAGCTTCCCTCCCATAGCAGACATCGCCGCGGCTAACTTGGCGAAGGACGTCTTTTCGTGTCAGCGATCTTCCGCTGGAGCCGGTCATGGAATTGCAAGCTCAGCGGAGCTGGCGCCTACGCCATCGCCGCAAGAGGGATGGAGTCAGCAGCGCAATACCCACCGCCGCACCTACTCCAATCACCACAACCGTGGCCGATTTTAACGTATGAAGCCACGGATTTATCGCCTGTCCGAACAAATAGCCGGCCCAGACCATGACGACGCCCCAAACCGATGCTGACGCCGCGTTCAAAAGGACGAAAGTCCGCGAACGGATGTGTGAGGCTGAGATAGCCATCGGCGCCACCGTTCTCATTCCATAGACGAAGCGAAAGCCGAA
>Ga0209455_1000732_pt1 | contig 18846 bp, 13 predicted proteins | sample AraplaCol_mCL_r2_FD_184275 | JGI IMG/M metagenome (GOLD analysis project Ga0209455, IMG submission 184275) | Arabidopsis root microbial communities from North Carolina, USA - plate scrape CL_Col_mCL_r2 (SPAdes) (version 2) | ecosystem: Host-associated > Plants > Roots > Endosphere | place: USA... | reverse complement strand
CGCAAGGACAGTCCCGACCTCGGCGCGATCTTCTGACATGGCGCGCCGCAAGACCCACGCGCCGCTCAACGTGCTGATCAACAACCGGCTGGTCGGCCGGCTCGAGAAGGAGACGAGCGGCGCCGTCTCCTTCCAATATGACCAGACCTGGCTCGACTGGCCGCACGCCTTCGGCGCATCTCTGTCCCTGCCGCTCCGCGCCGCCGCCTATCGCGGCGCGAAGGTCACCGCGGTGTTCGACAATCTTCTCCCTGACAGCGAGGACATCCGCCGCCGCGTCGCCGAGCGTGTCGGGGCCGAGGGGACCGACCCCTACAGCCTGCTCGCCGCGATCGGCCGCGATTGTGTCGGCGCGATGCACTTCCTCCCCGACGGCGAGTCCGTCGCGGCGCGCGGCGCGATCGACGCCGAGCCGCTCGACGACGCGGCGATCGAGGCCTTGCTCGCCGACCTCAAGGGCGCGCCGCTCGGCATCCATCAGGGCGAGCCCTTCCGCATCTCGATCGCGGGCGCGCAGGAGAAGACCGCTTTGCTGCGCCAGGGCGACCAGTGGCTGCGGCCGCTCGGCACGACCCCAACGACGCACATCCTCAAGCCCCAACTCGGCGAGATCCCGACGTCGACCGGCATGGTCGACATGACCGCCAGCGTCGACAATGAGCATTATTGCCTCGCGCTGCTCGCCGCCTTCGGCCTGCCGGTCGCGCGCACCGAGATCGCCATGTTCGGCGCGCGCCGCGTCCTCGTGGTCGAGCGCTTCGATCGGCAGTGGCTCGACGACGGACGATTGCTGCGCGTCCCGCAAGAGGATTGCTGCCAGGCGCTGGGCGTGCCGTCGGCGCGCAAATATCAGAGCGAGGGTGGTCCCGGCGCGGCCGACATCCTGCGCCAGCTCGCCGCCAGCGACGATCCGGCCACCGACCAGAAAGCCTTTCTGACCAGCCAGATCCTGTTCTGGCTGATCGGAGCGACCGACGGCCATGCCAAGAATTTCAGTCTGGTCCTGCGGCCGGGCGGCGGCTTCAAGCTCACCCCCTTCTACGATGTGCTTTCCGCCCAGGGCGCGGCCGACAAAGGCCAGCTCGCGGGCAAGAGCTTCCGGCTCGCCATGGCCGCCGGCACCAGCCGCCACTATCGCGTCGACGAGATCGTGGGTCGCCACTTCGTGCAGACCGCCCGCGGCGCCGGCCTGGGCCGGACCCTGATCCATCAGGTGCTGACGGAGGTCCAGGACAAGGCGCCGCACGCCGTTGCCGCCGCGCGCGCCGCGATGCCGGCCGACTTCGCCGCCGACATTCATGACAGCGTCAGCGCCGCTATGGCCAAGCGTCTGCTTATGCTCGAATCCGGCTTCGCCGAATTGGGCTAGCCGCCCGCCGTCCGGGCCTTGACCGACCCGCATCGCGCCAGGCGGGGGCGTGCGCCTGCCGGTTCAGTCTTCCTGGCCACCCATTTCCGTTCCCTTTCGACATACGCCTCCCGGCCGGGGTCGGAGCGTGTCGTCCTGGTCCCGCCGCGCCCGATCGCAAGCCGCGCCGCCGGCGCGGCTCCTCCACTGCGTTGCGGTCCTGCGGATGCGATCGGCCGCTGGCGCGGGACCGACGGCGCGCGCCTGCCGTCCCCGGACGGGCCGGTTGCGGCGGCATCGGAAGGAGGCGTGCAATGGCGGACCAGACGAAAGACGCGGAAGCGCGAACCGCCGCTTTGGTTGCGGCGATGGAGCAGGTGGTGGCGGGCATGGACCCGGTCACGCGCGATATCTTCGTCCTGCATAGGCTCGATGGCTGGCCCTATGCGCGCATCGCGCGCGAGCGTGGCCTGACCATCGCCGAGGTCGAGCGGCATATCGCGGAGGCGGTCGGCGCGCTCGATCGCGGCCTGACCCGGCTCGGCCTGTAGCCGGACACGCGCGGGCGCGGACGCGATTGGGCTTGCCTTTCCGTCCGTGCCTGCCCCATTTCGGGACACGATCATGCGCACCGATCTTGATCATCTTCCGCCCGTCAAACAGCGTGAACTCGAACGCGTCGTCCAGATCCTGTTCGAGAGTTTCGAGGAGGCGACCGCGATCGCGACCGCCGACTGGAAGAAGCGCGCCCGCATCCTCAAGGTCATCCTCTACGGCAGCTATGCGCGGGGTGGGTGGGTCGACGAGCCGCACACCGCCAAGGGCTTCAAGTCCGACTTCGATCTGCTGATCATCGTCAACCACCCCAAGCTCACCGACCGCGTCGAATTCTGGGCGTCGGCCGAGGAGCGGCTGAACCGGGAATTTTCGGTCACCGGCGCTTTGAAGACGCCGGTCAACTTCATCGTCCACACGCTGCAGGAGGTGAATGACGGGCTCGCACATGGGCGCTACTTCTTCATCGACGTCGCCCGCGACGGGATCGCGCTTTATCAGAGCGACGATACCGAGCTACCAGAGCCCAAGCCGAAGACGCCCAAGCAGGCCTTGGCGATGGCGCGGGAGTATTTCGAGGAGTGGTTTCCGAAAGTTCAAAGTGCTCTTCGCGGCGCTGCTCGTTACATGGAGGATGGGGAGCCGAATGATGCGGCTTTTACCATTCATCAGGCCACAGAACGGGCATACCACTGTGTGCTTCTAGTCTGCACTTTCTACACGCCGCACGTGCACAATCTCGGTTTTCTACGCACTCAAGCTGAACGGATCGATGTTCGGTTAATCGATGCATGGCCGCGCGAAAGCAAGGCGGATCGAGCGCGGTTCGAGAAGCTCAAGGAAGCGTACGTTAAGGCCCGTTATTCGCGACACTATCGCATCAATGACGATGAGCTGACCTGGCTGAGTGCGCGCGTCACAAGGCTAAGCGAGGTCGTTGAGGTCATCTGCGCCGAGCGGATTGAAGCTTTGGAGCGAGCTGCCCGCGCTGCATGAATCAAGGCGGGCGGAGTTCCGGAATTGGGCCGTCAGCTGCCTGTCCGCTTTTAGAGTCCGAACCGGGCAAAGCGGACGTTGCGGCAATTAAGCTCGCTAACGTCCGCTCCCGACCCCAATTGCGGTCATTCACTTTTCCATCTTGCCCGCCCAAAAGCAGACGCTGAGCAAGGTAGCTTAAAGCTCGTCCAAGCGCAGCTCGGCGGATGGGGGCAAAGACCCGCTCGTCATGATATTTTTTATCCAGCGGCGAACCTCGATGGCCTTACTCGCGAAAGAGGAAGCGAACACAGCAGTCCAAATCCCGCACCCGACGGCCCATCCCCACTGATGCCCAGGCCCCGAACTGGATTGGATCAAAGTAGCCACCGCAAGGGCAAGCGCGGTTACGATCAAGAAGCCCCTGCGGGTACTAAGTTCGTATTGAACAGTTATTCCTCCGAGATTTCGGGCCACCTCAAACCGTCCGCTATCAAAGATTGCGAACAACCACGACTGGCCACCAGGTCGCGGCATCGGAGAATGGATACCATGACGGCCCGTGAAGGTCAGACGGTTCCCGCTGTGCTCAAGCTGATCAACGGTTTCCGCCTTCAACGCGGCGTACAGACGTTCGAAAGGGTCGAACGATGGCGGAACTTGGTCGTCTCGAATGATGACGTTACCGCTGATACTCGTTGGGAAAGCCATCCAGCTCCCATGTAGCGGAAAGGCCTAACAAACGGTGTGAAAGCCCCGCCCGTCCGCTATTGCGCAAATGCTATCAGAAGCAGACAGGCCGAAATCCACCCACTAGGGGCCATTCTTGACCGGATCGGCTGCGATTGCCGCTTCCGACCCCAGTCTCGGTCGTTCAATCCCACTCGGTCCGTGCCCGACAGTTGCCGTTCGTTCAGCCAATCAACGAAAGCCTGTGGCATGCTCCTCTGCAACGATTGCCGCGACAAGTTTACCGTCCGCACCGGTTCGGTCATGGAGCGCTCGCACGTTCCGCTTCCCAAGGGGCTACGGTCGCCGCCTTACCTAGCCGCTTCCATCAGCTGACGCGAAGTTTCTGCAGGTATTGTTCAGCACGGGTCACGGGATCCGGCCGACCGTCAATATTCTCTGGATCAAAGGTGACCTGCCACGAAGCGCCGTACAATTCGAACTCGGTCCCGCAAGTGAAGTGGCCGCCAACCGCTGCGAGGCGCTTGTTACAAACAATTCCGCCCCAACGTTTCGAGATAAACACCAAATCTTCGGGGCGACCACCTTATGAAACACTCCAGACTTGCCGATATGGAAAGTCCCACTTCTGCTGATTCTGCCATTTCGAATAGATCAAGCTTAAACAATTGAATTGCTGCTGACTCCTGTCGCATTTATCTACTGTTTGAGTCACAAATTTGGCGACGTGATGCTCTGAGTCAAAGCCCCATCCGTCCATCGGGAACAGGTATGTGGCGTCGCCGACGCGAAGCCTTTCGCCTGTTGGCCTTGCTAGGCACCAGATCAGGAGGAGAGCAGCAAGAAGGCCGTAGAGCAACTTTCTGCTTTTCAGTACATCGGCTGTCATCGCGCCTGCCCGCATCCTGGCCCGCAAACGCGTTAGCCCGATAAGGGTGTGAGAAGTCTAAACGTCCGCCTATGGCTCGGAAACGGCCATTCGCTCGCCCGTCTCCAACGGCTGCTATTGTGCAGCCAGGAGCTGAAAGCTGCCAGTCGGCTTTCCACCCATCCCGGTCGTTCGTCGTGGCTTTGACCGCATACGGTTCAACGGCTGCGGTGGGTGGTTACCGGTCAGTATGCTCACAAGCGCGGTGGGCTCGAAGCTGTCGTCTAGACTGCCGTCGCGAACCCCGGGTTCGATACAAGCCGCGGCGCCCCGCGCTGCTGGCGAATACACAATTTTACCTAATTAGATAAAACAACTCATCATTCGATGGCATATCAAACGTTAATGGCGGTCGCCTCTCAGCAACAATCTCGGCAAAGTTAGTGTAAAAAACCGGTTTTGGACTAATTTTTTCGATGTATTTGTGCAGACTCACCATTCCATCAATTGCTTTGCGAATGATAGCATTGTTCCGCTCTCGATCGTGCATACGGGACAGGCCGAGCCAACCAGCGATCATTCGGGCGTCGAGCAAAAGCCTAGGGCGGATGCCATCGACCACGAGGTAATCGGGCGCTGGCTCACGAACGATATACAGACGAAAGTCTCGGACGGTGTTCCAGTCGAGAGAGACCCACTGCTCCTGTTCCTTGTTTTGCCACAGCGAGGCGCGAGCGCCATCGACCGGGTCCTGCACCGCGTTGCTATTGGGAACGGGTATAAACGCCAATTGATGAACCTCGTTACGCGATGCGGAGTCGTCATTGATCAGCTTAGGATGTCGGCCGGCCGTCCGGTCGTCCACTATGCATCCGAATATCCGTCACCGGACATTCGGCTCGAATGGCAGCTATTAACGTTGGCCAGGCGTTGTGCGAACGCCCGATTTTGGGTCGTTAGCAGCCATTGCGCCCGATGCGCTGTCGGGATGTCAGCTATTGGGTGGGGAGCCGACTGGCCGCTTTTGGAACCGACAACGCGAAAGCCGCCGTACCGGGGCGGACTGGTGTGAATGACCGCTACCGACCCATTTGCGGTCTTTCGCGGATCAGCCAACGTCTCGATAGCGAACGCCGGGCGGGTTTGCTGGGGTTGGCGGACCAAAACCGCGCACGATCCATCGTCTTCTCACGCCGCAACAAAAGGGCGCGGTTGTCATGCCCGAAGCCTCACGCCCGCACCACCCGATAGCGATGCCTCCCCCTCCCCGACGAATACAACTCCGCCAGCCTCCAATGCTGATTGCAGCTTGGCGATAGTGGAGGCGTAGCCGCGTTGCACTTATCGTTCTCTACGACAGCCTTATGGACCTCTTTGAGCGCAATGGCGCTGATCGCGCTGACACAGCGCCGCTCAGGCTCTCCGAGCATCGAATGTTCTGCCTTACTGAGGCGATGGGATCGGATGGCATGGTTGTGCCAAGCGAGTTGAAGCGCGTTGTCGATCGAGAGATTGCTGCCGGGCGCATGCCGCCGGATAGTTTTTCAGAGTTGGCAGACAGCGGTGCAGCGGTGCTCGGCCCACGAAGCAAGCCGCAGCAGCCGCGCAAGCCACTTTGGCTGCTGAAATTGTTCGCACGCCGGAAGTGACGGCCGGCTACGGCTATGCGGCACTCACCCGCCCGCTCACCATCTGCTTGCGTTCGTTGGCCGCTGATCGATGTCAGTGACAGAACTCCCCGATTAGCTTAACAGCACGTTAACGCGACTTGGGGCGACTCGTATTGGGTCGTGGTGTGCGCGTTGGGGAGTGATCATGATCCACCAGAAGTTTCTCGCGCTCGCGGGCGCAGCTGTCATCGCTATTGCAGGCTCGGCTGCGGTTGACGCGCAGACGCTGACCTATACGTTTAACCCTGGCTCGACTTATGATTTTGGCGGCGGCAACGTCTATTCCGCCGTTGGGTCGTTCGATTACGACGTTGCGACGATGGCGATCAGCAACGTCACGTACAGCGCGGTCCAAATAGGCTCTGGTCCGGCCGGCCCGTTCGACTTCACTGGCGGCACTGCCGTGTCCTCCACGCAGGTATCGTTCTTCGGCGACTGCTGCGGTGACGAAAACACTTACTTTTTCGCCAGCTCGCTTGCCTCGGGCGGGACGATCTCGCTGGTCGGCGGCTCGTATTTTGGTGAGCCGATCTCGGTGAGCGGTTCGGTGACCGCCGGCGGCGCTGTTCCTGAGCCTGCCAGCTGGGCGCTGATGCTGAGCGGCTTAGGCTTGGTCGGTGGCGCGATGCGCAGCCGCCGCAAAGTGGCCGTCAGCTTCGGCTAGATCTTCCCCCAAGGAAGCGTGGAGCGCCGTCGGGTCTTAGGATTCGGCGGCGCTTTTCATGGCTGCTTCCGACCCCAGTTTCAGACATCCCAACGAATTTGACGGCTGCCCGATTGCGGATGTTCGAGCAGCTTGGCATGTTCGCCGGATGGAACGCTCAAGGGTCGCCGAGCGCACCGCATGGCATTTCCGGGTTAGCTTTCTGGACTTCATGCTTTTTGCTGATCGGCGGGGCCTGCCGAACGCCTTCGCGCCGTGGAGGGCGAACGAGGCCGATCCTGTCCGGGTCTATCAGACCGACAGTATGGGAGTCGAAAGGGCTCGCATCCTCGTCCCCGTACTCGCTAAAGCAAGCGAACGATATTGATACACGTCAGCGTCGCTTGGCCGATGGCCGGGGAGCGCGCGGCGGTGACATAGCGTAGGACGGTCGCGCCCGGCTATTCTCAGTTCACTAGGCGCGACCTCGCCAGAGCCATTAGTCCAGACCGGCAATGGCTGAGGCGGTAATACTGCGCCATCAATCCATGATGCAGGCAAATCGACGCCGATGTGGTGAGTCGGGGGCTAGCTCCGACTTCTATGCCAGGGAACCTGAATATTAGACGGTAGTTAACGCTGTGAGAGCGGCTTACGCCCCCGCTCGTTGGTCTCACGCTTTCGCGCCCCGCCCAGTTGCGTATCGGCGGGGCGTTTGCGTTTTCGCGCCAAGCCACCATGGGCAAAGATATGCGTGGAAACCCCTGGGGCGCTTATTTTGACGATGGCCGAGCCTCGCAGCGCCGGCGCGTCGAGCCAACCCGCGACTAGAGCGCCGGGCCGCCCGGCAGACGGTGAGCCGCGGATCAGTGCGCTTCAGGGACGGCCGTCCTTCGCATCGCGCAGCGTGCGGGCTTTATATATTTGAATCGCGAAGTCGTGGGCGCGTGTTAGCTTCCGATTCTCTGTAGTGGGGCTTAATTGGGGAAATAGAGATGAAAAAGCTTGTCTTGGTCGCTCTTGCAGGGTTGGTTCCGACCTTTGCGGTGCACGCACAATCGTTTCAGGAAAATTTTGACTCGTTGGGTGCTGCCGGCAGCACTTTGAACTTCAACAGTTTTCCAGATTTTACCGTGACTGGGAACGTCGATCTGGTGCAATCTGGGGATTACGGCATCACCTGCGCCGGCGGGTCGGGCAAGTGCATCGATCTTGACGGCACCACGGGCCCTGGCGGCCTGACTTCGTCGGCAATCGCTTACACTGCTGGCCATACCTTCACGATCAGCTTCATGGTGAGCGGCAACCAGCGCGATGCTAGCCAGACGGACGACTTCAGCTTCTCGGCTGACTTCGGTCAGACGATCGTTTTCGACGGCACGTGCAGCTCAAACGCCGGTTGTAACCCGGGGGCGGGCTACGTTGCGGACGGAACGGGCACCTTCACCTATATGTTCGGTGGTGCCGATCCTTTCCAGACCTTTACCTATACGCTCACCCCGTATTCGTCGGGCTGGATGACGCTGAATTTCGGTACCACCAGCCATGACAATGTCGGGCCCATCCTCGATAACGTGAGCGTTAGCGGTGCGGTGCCTGAGCCGGCGAGCTGGGCGCTGATGCTGAGCGGCTTCGGCTTGGTCGGTGGCGCAATGCGCAGCCACCGCAAAGCGGCCGTCAGCTTCGGCTAAATCTCCCCCAAGGGAGCGTGGAGCGCCGTCGGGTCTTAGGATTCGGCGGCGTTTTTCATGACCGCTTTCGACCCCGACCCCAAAATCAGTTCCCCACCGTCGTGCAGCCGCTGCCCGTTAGCGGACATTGCTGGTCCACATAGCTGCACCAGGACGGCCAAATTTCTTCAACAGCAGCAATGCCAGCGAGGGTCGGCGTAAGCTGGTCAGCCTCGACCTCTCCTTTGCGATACGCGGGATCACGTGCCCCGGTGATGACCACGGGCGCGTGTCCGAATTGGTCGGCGGTGATGTCGATTATCGAGCCAGCCGCTTCGACCCATGCGTGACTGACCCATCCGTTGCCAGTAAGTAGATGGCCGCTCTGTAGCGTCGCTGGAAACCCCTGTCGTTCCAGCGCACGAGCGAGCAGCAGGCCGGAGCGCACGCACGTCCATTGCGACAACGTGTTTGGTGCAGGTGGCCCCCACGCCTGATGCCAACCCCGCCAGCGCGATAACAGAAATGCTCTAGCGGCAGTCGCTACGGTGAGCAGCATATGGCGAACGTCTGCCAACTTGCCGTGCCGTTCAATAGCCGCACGACCGTTTTCCACCCAACACCTGACGTAGCAACCATCTTATGGAATGGTCGCTTTTGGGATCGCGATGCGGCAGCACGAATGACTGATTGTAAGGCGCTTTGCCGCCACACCGCTTACGATCTAATTGTGCAAGCCCGGTTATGGTTCGGCTTGCTCGCGGCCTGCCATTCGGTCTCGCGAAAGTGAAGCTGCGGGCGCTTGAAAAAAGCCGTGCTCGCTTGCCGCGGTCGCGGACAGGTTCGCGACCTCCTAAACGGCTGAAAACGCGATTGACTCGGACGCTCGCGTCGCGATGAATGCCGAGACGCCGAAGGGGCTCGGCGATGAACGGGGCAATCTATGAAAAACTTTGCGCTGCTGCTCGCAGCCGCGGCCTTCACCGGCCAGGCGGTCGCAGCTGATCTCATTCTCTATCCTGTACAGACCGGACCGGAGACGATCCGCTACCGGACGGGAATTCCGACACTCAACATCGAGACGGCGACGGGCTCCGTGACCGTCACTCCCCTGCCGTTGGACCACAGCCATGCGACATTCGGCGTCGCGGTTTATAACAAGGGCGAAAACTCGGTGAATTTCGGCATCGAGAACGTGACCGCCTCCATCGGCGGAAGGCCGATCCCTGTCCTCAGCCGAGAGGAGTTGCAGAAGCGGGCGAAGAGCCGTGCGGCCTGGTCGGTCGTCGGTTTGGCGCTCCTGTCCGGCGTGGCCGCAGCTGCGGCATCGACAGCGCACACCACCAGTCATTCCTATGGCAACGTCAGGACACCTCACGGCACCTATTTCTGGTCGTCGAGCTACCGCGACAATTCGATTGGCGCGCTCGGCGCTGGCGCGGCGATCGGGACCGGAACGGCGGGCATTGTCGGGATCCAGAACCGCCTTGAATACACTCTCGGCACCCTCGCGACTGACATCGTGCAGACCACAACAGTGGACCCGGACAACACTTACGGCGGTGAAATCGTCGTGGAGAAGCCCTCGGCCGCCAGTGTGCCCTACGACGTGACCATTACGATGCATTTCAATGGTGCAGACTATCCCTTTACCTTTCGCATGACGGAGCAAGGCAAGAACAAGCCCCCCGCCTTCACCGAGGCGGCGCTTGGCAACCATCCCCGCCTGCCTGCGCCCGTCGCTGCGGCAGCGCAGGCCAGGGGAAGCGGCTCGCCCTCCCCACAGTAAGCTTAGTTGCCGGCTTCACCCAGCTTGCCACCGCCCGCCGCTTCCAACTCGTAAGGGAAACACTTGCGACCAATGATGCGCACGTCCTTGGCCGCCGTTTTTTCCGACATGGGATGGCGATAGGCGACGGTGACGTGATTGACCCCGTCTTTCGGATTGATCCGCCAGTATTCGAAGGGCGGCTTGCCAAATAGATTCATCTGCTGGCTGAACTCGAGGGAGACGCCGCCGGCGTCGGTCGGCACCTCCTTAACGTTAAGCCCCGAGAGCTGGTGTTCGATGCACTGGACTAAGATATCCTTGGACTGCGCCGTCGCAATGTCGAGGTGGACGTCACGAGGCGGCGCAGCCGCGGCAACCAGCAACAGCCCGCAAGCGAGCGCAACGAAAGCACGTCTGTTCATTAGTCCCCCAAACTTTAGTTCGGCTCACCGCCGCTCGTGTTTGTGATCCCATTAATCTGGCGCAGTCAATCAGCCATCAGGCTGAACGAATGGCCGCTTTCAAGATCAGACTCGGCTTCGCCGGATGACCGATATTAGGGCGCAAAGCGGACATGCCGCCTGCGGACTGACAGCTCTTGGCCGGAAAAATGCAAAAGCGGACATGCCCGTGACGAATGGTTCGAACTGAGCCGACAGATGTGGGCGGCGTTGGGCGGTCGATGTGTTAGCAGCAATCGGTCCCGACACACCTGCTGCTGGTGACGAGCAGGCTGCCTCGCAGCCGTACACGCTGGACGCCGTGACGCATTCGATTGATTATTCCCAATGTGGCAAACTGACACCGAACTGAAACGCCGCTGTCACGTAGCCGACCCACCGCATCATCGTTCATGGGAGGACGACGATGCGAAAGTTTCTCTTGGTTGGCGGCGTAATGCTCTGCCTACCTACGTCCATTTTGGCCGAGGTGGCCGAGGCGCCTAGCGACAATGGTCCTGACACAATAGTAGTCGAGGGGCGGCTCGCTTCGACGGCACGGCAGCAACAGCAGGCCGCTCCCAATCTGGTAAACATCCAGCCCGCCGAAACGATCGCCAAATATCCTGACGTCAACGCGGCCGAAGCATTGAGCCGCGTTCCTGGGGTCGCTTTATCGATCGACACGGGCGAAGGGCGCTTCGTCAATATCCGGGGCCTCGACGGCAATCTCAACGGCGCAACGCTGGGCGGCGTGGTGCTGCTCAACACCCAGCCAGGCGGCACCTATTTCAACGGCTCCGGCCGGGCGGTCGAGTTTGACACCGTCCCCATCGGCGCGATCGACCGCATCAGCGTGATCAAGACCGGACTGCCGGACCATGAGGCCGAAGGCATCGGCGGATCAATCGAGCTAACGCCGCGCACTGCGGTCGGGCTGAAGCGCCCCTTCGCGGATGTGACGCTTGGCGGCGGTTACGAGCCGCTGCACAGCAGCGCGCTTTATCGCGACGAGGTCGTGGTGGGCGCGCCGGTTAGCGAAGCCTTCTCGTTCGTCCTCACCCAGTTCCAGTATAATGATCGGCGCGCGGTTGACGACGTCGAAGCCGCCTACAAGGATGACCAGCCGGCCACGCCGGACAAGGCGTTCGACGGGATAGAATTGCGCCGGTATGATTATCATCGCCGGCGGTTCGGCTTCAGCGGCGAGTTCGACTTCACGCCTGCGGCAGGCCAGCGCCTATTCGCGCGTGCCAGTATCGCGGGCTATGACGAGCATGTCGCGCGCAACCGCCTCGAGATTGACGGGTTGGGCGATGCGGTGACGACAGATCCAGCCGATGAGAACGGCTTCATCGCAACCGGCGCCTCGACGGTGAAGACGCTCCGCGATGAAGACGAGACCCACCGCAACGTGGTGTTCCAGCTTGGCGGCGAGCATCAGCTCGGCGCGGTGAAGCTCGATTGGTTTGGAGCCTATTCGCGCGCCGCCTATGAGAAGCATTACGACTATAATTCGACCTTCGCCGGTCCGAGCGGCCTCACCATCGCCTACGACAACACCACCAATCCGGACCTGCCCACCTTCCGAGTGGTGGATGGCCCCGGCATCACCGACTCGGCCAATTACCAGCTCTCCAACATTGGCAATTCGATCGAACATGACCGCGACCGCGAATGGTCATACGCCGCGAATCTGTCCTACGCCCCGCATCTGACCGACGACGACGAGATCAAGGTCGGCGGCAAGCTGCGCTACCGGCGCAAAACATCGGATCCGTTGAGTGAGAGCTTCGACTATGTCGGCACCGCGGGAAGCCTGACCAACTTTCAGGGCGGCGGGCCCTATACCTATTACGATGATCATTATGCGATCGGCTACGGCATCGATGGAAACGCGATCCGGAACCTTATTAACGCCAGCGGAGCGACCTTCGGGCCGGGCGGCGGCGACTTCGACGACGTCGAGGATATCAGCGCCGGCTACATTCAGTATCGCGGCAAGGTCGGCGCGCTCGGAGTGCTCGCGGGCGTGCGCGTCGAGCACACGTCTGCCATCTATAGCGGCACCGCTGACGTCGTCGCCGCTGACGGCACCGAAACCCTGTCCCGCGCCTCGCAGCATCGCAGCTACACCAACGCCTTCCCGACGCTGCAGCTCCGTTATCAGATCGCGCCGAGCCTAGTCGCGCGTGCGACCTATTCGACCGGGATCGCGCGGCCCGGCTTCTACCAGACTACGCAGTCGGCGAGCGTCGACATCGGCGGGGGCAGCGTTAGCATCGGCAATCCCGCGCTCAAACCCACTACCGCCAACAATTTCGACCTCGACCTCGAATATTATCTGCCCGGCAACGGCATCGTGTCGGTCGGGCTGTTCGACAAGGAGATGCGCGACTATATCGTCGCGCGGACCGTGCGGGGCAGCTATACCGGCATCCAGGGCATCGCCACGATCGATACGTTCGAGAATGTGTCGCACGCTTACGCACGCGGCGTCGAATTGGCCTTCGTCGACCGCTTCGCCGGTCTGCCGGGACTGCTGTCAGGTCTCGGGATCGACAGCAACTTCTCCTACGTGGATTCGGCGGTGGACCTGCGCGATGGGGACAATGTGGCCCTTCCTGGAACATTCGAATTCACGGGCAATGCGGCGCTATTCTACGAACGCGGTCCGGTGAAAGTGCGGCTCTCAGGACAATATGAATCGGCAGTTCTGTTCGGCGTCGGCGGCAGCCGGGCGACCGACATCTTTCAGGACAAGCGCTTCACGCTCGACCTCAACGCGAGCTACCAGTTGAATCGCAGGCTGGAGCTCTTTTCGAACGTCAAGAACCTAACGAACGAGCCGCTGCGCTTCTACGAACGCGCGTCGGACCGTCCGATCCAGCGCGAGTTCTATGATCTGACCATCGAAGCGGGCGTCAAGCTGCACATCTGAGCAGTCGCGCCCTATACAATTTCCCAATGTCGCGGCCGCGGACATGGTCCGGCTGGCGTTCACACACTCGTCGCGCCATGCCCGCTGTCTTTCCGAGGAGTCGTTCCGGCATGCATTCGATTAAATTCCTCATCATCGCCGGCCTAGCCGCTACCGCGATGCCCGCCGCTGTTCCCTCTTACGGCGTGTCATCCAGCATACCGATCCCCGATGGCGGATGGGACTATGCCAGCTTCGATACGGAAACTCACGAGGTGCTTGTCGCGCGAGGCGACAACGTCACCGCCGTCAACGTTGCACGCGCCAGCCCCGCCCGGAGTTTCGGCTCCATCTCCCACGGACACGCTGCGCTGCCACTGCCCTCCGGCCGATTGGCGGTAACCAGCGGGAAGGACAATACGCTACGCTTGTTTGACCTTGGCGACGGCAAGCAGCTTGCCTCGGTCGCGGTCGGCGAGGATCCTGACGCGGCGATCCTGGACCAGCGCACCGGCAACGTGCTGGTTATGGACGCACACGAAGGCACGGTTGCTGTGGTCGATCCCAAGTCGGCGAAGCTCCTTCGCAAAATTGCCCTCAAGCCTGGCTTGGAATATGCGGCGGTCGACAGGCGGGGGGCGCTGTTCGTCAACAACGAGGATTTGAACCGCATCGACGTTGTGGATTCGGCGACGGGGGTGGTGGCCGCTCCGATCGCGCTGGCCGGATGCGAAGGACCTAGCGGGCTAGCGTACGATCCGCGCACCGATCGCCTTATAGCTGCATGCTCCAACGGCAAGGCCGCCGTCGTGGACGCGCGTGGACGAAAGTTGGTCGGGCTGCTCGACATAGGCAGGGGACCCGACGCGGTACTACTGGATTCCGCACGCCACCTGGCCTTCATTCCCTGCGGACGCGACGGAACTCTGGTTCAGATCGGGCTCGACGGTGCGCAAGGTCCGCACGTCCTCGCGACGATCAAGACGGAAACGGGCGCGCGCACCGGCGCGATCGACCCGGCGGACGGCACGATCTATTTGCCGACCGCGCGCTTCGGCCCGCCGCCGGCTGCCGGCGGCCGTCCCGTCGCGATCCCCGGCACCGCGCATCTTGTCGTCGTGAAGACTGCGGCGAGCGGCAAATAAGGTTGGGAATTTGTATGCGCGCGTCCAGCTACCCCCAAGGCGCGACCAGATATCCGGCTCCTGTCGCACCAAGCGATAGAAACCCGGAGGTATTATGATGAAAGTGATCTCCACCGCGTTGGCGTCGGTGATCCTGGCTGGACTGGCGACCGCCATTGCCGCTGCGCCGGCGAAAATCGGAATGGCGCGCGCCCGCGCGATCGCGATCAACGCGGCGCCCGGCAAAGTAGTCGACGCCGAATATGAGAAGGAAGGCGGCGGATGGCGCTATTCGTTCGACATCCGGCAGGGCTCGCGCATTCACGAAATCGGCGTCGACGCCTTCACCGGCAAGATCGTCGAGGATAAATTCGAGGCATTGAACTCCCGTGACTGACCATTGGAAGAGGCTGCCGGCGTGAAGGTGCTGATCGCGGAAGACGACCGAGAGACGGCCGAATTCGTCCGCAAGGGCCTGGAAGAACTCGGCCACGTCGGCCATGCGACGGCGAACGGCACCGACGCTCTGCATTATGCGACGCTTGAAGACTGGGACGTGATCGTGCTGGACCGCATGCTTCCCGGTATCGACGGCCTAAGTCTTCTGCGACGCCTTCGTGCAGCAGGAATACCGACACCCGTCATACTGCTCACCGCCTTGGGCCGCATCGAGGATCGCGTCGAAGGTCTCGAATCCGGAGCCGACGACTATCTCGTGAAGCCCTTCGCCTTCAGCGAACTCGCCGCGCGGCTGAACGCAGTCTTCCGACGAGGGCCAGCGCGCGAAGTGACGACGAGGCTCAGCTATGGCATCATCGAGATGGATCTCCTGAAGCGCGAGGTCCGGTGCGGCGGCAAGCTGGCGCTTCTGCAACCCCGCGAGTTCGAACTCCTGGAGGAACTGCTCCGCAACGCCGAGCGCGTCATGACGCGAACCATGCTGTTGGAGCGGATATGGGGGTTTCACTTCGATCCCCAGACCAACATCGTCGAAACGCACATGAGCCGTCTGCGTTCGAAGCTCGCGGAGGCGGGCGCCCGCGATGCGATCGAAACGGTGCGCGGGGTGGGCTACCGCATGCGGCCCGACAACTGATGGTCCGCAGCGCCGCCTACCGGATCGCGATCATCAGCTCGCTCGCTTTCGCAATAGCCACCTGCGCATTGGGCTTGTTCGTCTATCTTTCGGCGCATGCAGCACTTGCGGGCCAGCTCGACGATCGGATCCGCGAAGACGGCAACACGCTCCTAAACGAATATCGCCACGAGGGGCGCTTAGGCCTGTTCGACGCGATCGCAGGCCGGGAACGGCAGAACGGCTCGAACGAGCTCGGCTATGCGGTGTTCGACGTCAAGGGTGTTCGGATCGCAGGCAGTCTGATAACCGACATGCCCGAGCCGGGATTGCGAAACATCCTCTTCCGCGATCCTGAGGAGGGTCCCGACCCGGCACGCGCCTTCACAACCCTGCTCCCCGACGGCTCGAGGCTCGTCGTCGCTGCCGACCGCGAACCTCTCGAGCGCATTGACCGCCAGATCGTAACCTTGTTCGGAGCGGCATTCGTCGGGGTGATTGCCATCGGAGCCATCGGAGCCGTCATGCTCGGCGCTTATCTACGACATCGCCTGTCGGCAATGAACGTCACCGCCGAGGCGATCATGGGCGGAGACCTCGACCAGCGCGTTCCGGTGGGTCCGCGTGGTGACGAGTTCGACCGCCTGGCGAGCCTGATGAACGCCATGCTCAATCGGATTGCCGAACTGCTCGAGAACCTGCGACAGGTTTCGAGCGACGTCGCTCATGATCTTCGGACTCCGCTCGCTCGGCTACGCAACGGCCTCGAGAACGGCCTCCGTCACGGCTTGCCGCGCGATCAGCGTGACAAGGCGATCGAGCAGGCGATTGCACGCAGTGACGAGGTGCTTTCGCTGTTCGCCGCCCTGTTGCGCCTCTCGGAGATTGAGGCCGGTCGACTCCAGCAGGCCTTCGCCCCGGTCGATCTCGCTCGGCTCACCCGCGAAATGGGCGAAAGCTACGCGTTAGCGCTCGAGGACGGAGGTCGGCGGCTCGAGTGCCAACTCGCCGAGACCGCGATCGTCCTCGGCGACCGCGAACTGCTGGCGCAAGCGCTCATCAACCTGCTCGACAACGCTCAGATTCACACCCCTCCCGGCACGCGCATCGAAATGCGTCTCGAGACTGAAGACAGCCGCGTCGTTCTGACGGTCGCCGACAACGGTCCGGGCGTGCCTGAACGGGATCGGGCGCGGCTGACGCGCCGCTTCGCGCGCGTCGATGCGAGCCGGTCGCGTCCGGGCCACGGCCTCGGACTGAGCCTCGTCTCCGCGATAGCTGGAATACATCATGGAAAGCTCAGCATATCGGACAATCATCCCGGGCTGGCTGTAACGCTCAATCTGCCGGAGGCGAGGCCATGACGCGCGCCGGGTTCGTCCTCGCGCTGCTTCTCTTGGGTGGCTGTGCCCACTATGCGCCATTACCCCTTCCGGAAACACCGCCGCTGGCGAGCGCCTTGCCGAATCCTTCGAACGGCCCGCTCACAGTCTCGCAGGTTGCGGCGCTAGCGGTCGAACGCAATCCGGACCTCATCGCCGCACGCACCAAGCATGGCATGGCCCAAGCCCAGCTGCGCGCCGCAGGCATCCTGCCCAACCCGTCGCTCGCGGGCGCATTCCTGCCGCTGGTCTCCGGCGGAGGCACGGTACCCGCCTGGAACATCGGGATCACGCAGGACGTCAAGTCGCTGATCGTCTATCGCCCAAAGATCCGCGCGGCGCGCAACGCCGCGGCGCAGGTAGACGCGGACCTGCTGTGGCAAGAATGGCAGACCGTAGGGCAGGCTCGCCAGATCGCCGTCGATATCATCCTCGGCGAACGCTCGCTCATATTCCTGCGCCGAGCGGCGGCGCTGCTCCAGCACCGCAACGCCGTCATGCAGCGCGCACTGGCGGCGCACGACGTGACGCTCGTGAGCGCGGCCCCGTCCGCCGCCGCCTTCCAGAGCGCACGCGCCAACCTCCTCACCGCCGAGCAGAACCAGCTCTCTCTTCGTCACAAGCTCAACGCGCTGCTTGATCTCGCTCCCGGCGTAACGGTGACGCTCGTAGATCGCATCGACCTGCCCCCCATCGATGCCACCGCCGTGAACGACGCGCTGGCGACCCTTCCGCGGCGCCGGCCTGACCTGATGGCGTTGCGCCTCGGTTATGCAGAGGCCGACGAAAACCTTCGCGTCGCGATCCTGTCGCAATTCCCCGACCTGGTGCTCGGCGGCAGCGTCACTAGCGATAGCAGCAAGGTCATCAACGCCGGCCCCGAGGCAACAGTCGGACTGCCGATCTTCGATCGCAACCAAGGCAATGTCGCGATCGCGCGCGCGACGCGCGTGCAGCTTCACGCCGAATACGCGGCGCGCCTTTCGGCGGTCGCGGCCGAGGTCGGCGCCATGCTGCGCGAGCGCGAAGCGTTGGCGAGACAGCTCGAGACGGTCAAAGCGGACCTTCCTCAAGCCAAGCTGGCGGCGGATCGCGCCGCCGAAGCCTTCGGCCGCTCTGCTCTCGACGAGCGCAGCTACGTGGACCTCGTCACCACCTACTTTTCTAAGGAGCAAGAACGAATGACGCTGGAGACGGCGTTGGCCGACCGCGACGTCGCGATCGACACCCTCATCGGCGCCGGACTGCCGCAAGTGGACAGCTTGCCGCCGATTGGAAAGGGCAAGCCATGAAGATGATGCTCTGCGCGCCCGTGCTACTTCTGCTCGCGGGTTGCGGAAGCTCCGACAATGCCCCGGAGGCGCAACCCGCTGCCCTCGTGAGCACGACGCGGCCGGAGCAAGGTGCCGCCCCGATCTGGCTCACGGCCTATGGGAGCGCCACACCGTCTCAAACCGGCACGGCAACGCTCAGCGTGAACCAGCCGGGCCAGGTCACCCGGCTGCTTGTGACCACAGGTGCGCAGGTTCACGCTGGCCAGGGAATTCTCGTCTTCACCGTGGCCCCGACCGCCCGGACACAATATGAGCAGGCCGCCACGCAGCTCAGGCTCGCGCGAGAGCAGCGGGACACGACGAGGCGCCTGCTCAGCCAACAACTCGCCACGAATGATCAGATGACCCAGGCGGAGAAGGCCTTGGTCGATGCGCAGACTG
>Ga0209455_1000730_pt1 | contig 18929 bp, 10 predicted proteins | sample AraplaCol_mCL_r2_FD_184275 | JGI IMG/M metagenome (GOLD analysis project Ga0209455, IMG submission 184275) | Arabidopsis root microbial communities from North Carolina, USA - plate scrape CL_Col_mCL_r2 (SPAdes) (version 2) | ecosystem: Host-associated > Plants > Roots > Endosphere | place: USA... | reverse complement strand
CGTACTCGGTGCTAGGCGGGCGATTGCTGGGGGTGAAAACCTCCAGGGGCTTGAAAGACAGTTACCCATCCTATTCCGCAGCCATCAGGCTGGACGTCGCGTTCCGGGAGGCATGCGGGCGGCGTCCAGGGCTTAACGGCCCAGGCTAGACGCAGCCTCCCCCGCTGCCGGGAGACAAGGGAGCGGAACCGCGCCGGTCACACCTTACCTGCTCCAGGCCTGGGGTACGTGCGTCTTCTTTCCGTCATCCCAGCGAAAGCTGGGATCTCAGGAGGCAAGAACACAAACCTCCCCACACACCCACCGTCACCCCCGACTTGTTCCGGGGACGTAGCGGCGATCAGCGAGATGCCGGGGGCATGTCGCAGCCGCGAAGTCGGCTTGCTTCAACAAACCGTGGTCAGCGGCTTGGCCGCACCCTCCCGGTGGATGCCGGAACAAGCCTGTCCTGAGCCTGTCGAAGGGTCCGGCATGACGAGAAACTATCAGGACGTCAGGATCGGCCGGATCGCGCTCAAATCATACCCCGCCCCCGCCGCCTTCGCGATCAGGCCCTCGCCGTCGTCGCCCAGGCTGTGCCGCGCCAGCGCCCACAAATAGGTCGAGCGCGTGCCCGATCGGCAGAAGGCCAGCACCGGCCCATCCGCCTTCTGCAGCGCCTCCGCCATCGCGCTGACCTGCCATTCCGCGAAGCCCGAATGATCGACCGGGATCGCGACATAGCCAAGCCCCGCCGCGCGCGCGGCCGCCTCGATCTCCGCGCCGGAGGTTTGACCCGGCTGCTCATTATCCGGTCGGTTGTTGATGATCATTGTGAAGCCCTGCGCTTTCGCCGCCGCGACATCCTCGGGTTCGATCTGGCCGAAGACCGAAATATTGTCGTCGAGCGTGCGGAACATGGGTCTCTCCTCAATCCTCAATAAGCGAGCGCGCAGCCGTCGGCGCGCATCTCGCTCGCCGCCGCATAGACGCGTTCGCCGCCGGGCGCAGTAAGTTCGACACATTCGTAGCGCCCGAACCCGCCGTCGGACTTGCCGATCGTCCAGCCCATCGCCGCCAGCGCCGCCCTGGTCGCGTCAGGCACCCCGCTTTCGAGCCGGAGCAGGCCCGTCTTGGGCAGGTCTGGCAAATCCTCACCCATACTCTGGGACGAGCCTTCGTGATGGTAGCGCGGGCTGTCGCCGGCGGCCTGGACGTCGAGCCCGTAATCGACCCGGTTGACGATGATCTGCGTCTGACCCTGCGGCTGCATATCGCCGCCCATCACGCCGAACGACAGCCACGGCTTGCCGTCGCGCGTGGCGAAACCCGGGATGATCGTCTGGAACGGCCTCTTGCCCGGCGCATAGATGTTGGGATGGCCGTCCTGCAGCGAGAAGAGCTGGCCGCGATCCTGGAACATGAAGCCCAGCCCGTCCGCCACCAGCCCCGACCCCATGCCGCGGAAATTGGACTGGATCATCGACACCATCATCCCGTCCTTGTCGGCGGCGGTGAAGTAGGTGGTATCGCCATGGCTCGGCGCCTGGCCGGGATAGACCGGATCGAGGATCCGGTCGGGCCGGATCAGCTTGGCGCGTTGCTGCGCATACTCCTTCGACACCAGCCATTCGACCGGCACCTGCGCGAAATGCGGATCGGCATAGAATCGCGCGCGATCCTCATAGGCCAGTCGCTTGGCCTCGGCCTGGAGGTGGATCGAAAGCGCCGACTGGAAGCCCGCGCCCCTGAGGTCGAAATTCTCGAGGATGTTGAGCGTCTGGAGCGTCGCCAGTCCCTGCGTGTTCGCGCCGATCGCGTGCACGCCCACCCCGCGATAGGTGGTGAAGAGCGGTTCGACCCATTCGCTATGGTGGCGGGCCAGGTCGGCATAAGACAGCCACCCGCCGATCCGCTTGAAGTAAGCGTCGATCGTGCGCGCGATCGGCCCTTCGTAGAAGGCGTCGCGCCCGCCCTGTGCGATCATTCGGTAGGTGCGCGCCAGATCGGGATTGCGGAACACAGCGCCCACCGCGGGCGACGATCCGCCCGGCGCATAAGTGTGCATCGCATTGGCAGTCTCTTCGATCCCCGCGCCCGGGCGGCGGAAAGCGACGAGGTTGAGGCGGATATAATTAGCGATGATCGGCGGCACCGGCACACCATTTTCGGCAATGTCGATCGCGGGCGCGAGCACGTCCGCCCAGGGCAATTTCCCGTAGCGCTGATGCAAGGTCCACCAGCCGTCGAGCGCGCCCGGCGTCGAGACCGTCACCGCGCCCAGCGCGGGCAGTGCACCATTCTTCGCGCGCGATCGGGCGATCTCCAGCGTCAGCGCCTGCGGCGATCGGCCCGATCCGGTGAGGCCGACGACCTTCCCCAATTTCGGATCCCAGATCAGCGCATAGCAATCGCCGCCGAGCCCGCTCGATGTCGGTTCGAGGAATCCGAGCGCCGCGTTGATCGCGACGCACGCGTCCGCCGCCGATCCGCCCTTGCGCAATATCTCGATCCCGATCTGGGTCGCGATCGGATGCGCGGTCCCCGCCGCACCCGACCGGCCATAGACCGCAGAACGCGAGCCGAAACTGGCGCCGAACGGCCGGTCGCCGGCATGGACGTCGGGCCGGTCGAAGCGCACCCAGTCCGCCGGCTGATAGCCGGGTTCGGGTACGATATTGTCCGGCGTGGGCCGCGTCTGGGCCAGCAACGGTACGGCGGCTGCGGCGGCGGGCAGGGCGGCCAGGAAGGAACGGCGCTTCATCTTCGACTCCCCCGGATGGAATACGCACATCAGAGGCGCATGACGCGCATCTGACAAGCCTTGGAACCGCCCCGCTTGACTCCCGTTCGAGAGGCGCAGAAATGAGAACATAAAGCGAACAAATGACGTGCGAGTCGCCGCCTCTTTCCGCGCGCAGGCGCGCTGCCGGCCCCGTGCCGAAGATCGCGCTCGCGCAGGCCGAGCCGGTTGCCCCTCTGTCGCGCTTTGCGCTGGGGGTGCCAAGGCTGGACGCGACACTGAACGGAGGGATGGCCAAAGCGCGGCTGCACGAGCTCTGGCCGGCGGCACCGGACGATGCGCCGAGTGCGGCGGGCTTCGCGCTCCTGCTCGCGCTCAAGGCGGCGGGCACCAAGGCGATCGTCTGGATCGAGCAGCAGGGCAGGCAGGGCCGGCTCTATCCGCCCGGCCTGGCCGAACTGGGGATCGACCCGGCGCGTATCCTGTTCGTCAGCGCCCCCGACGAGAAAGCCTTGTTGCGCGCGGCGGGCGATGTGGTGCGCTCGCCAGCCGTGGGCGCGATGCTGATCGTGCCGGCCGGCCCCGCCCCCTTGCTCGACCTCACCGCCAGCCGGCGGCTGACCTTGTTCGCCGAGCGATCGGGCACGACCGCGATCCTGCTGCGCACTGCCGATCCGCACGCACCTTCCGCCGCGACCACGCGCTGGCAGGTCGCGGCAGCACCCTCGCGCGCGCTGGAGGCCAATGCGCCCGGTGCCCCCGTCTTCGCGCTCGATTTGCTGCGCCAGCGCGGCGGCGCGCCTTCTTATGGCTGGACGCTGGAGTGGGATCGTGACCGCGCTTGCTTCGCGCCTCTATCTCGCAATCTGGCTGCCGATGCTGGCGGAGAATATCTGGCGGCTGGCTAACCCAATCCTCCCCGGAACGGGGAGGGGGACCGCCGCCGAAGGCGGTGGTGGAGGGGGCGGCCCACAAGTGACGCGCCCAGATCGACTGCCCCTCCACCGCTCTTCGAGCGGTCCCCCTCCCCGTTCCGGGGAGGATGCGATCGTCTTCGTCGAGAAGCTCAACAATGCGATGCGGCTGACCGCTCTGTCGCGCGCCGCGATGGCGCTTGGTCTCACCCCCGATCTCACGCTCGCCGATGCGCGCGCCCGCGTGCCCGATCTGGTCGCGCTCGATCGCGATCATGGCGCCGAGGCGCGTCTGCTCGCGCGTATCGTGACAGGCTGCGGACGCTACACGCCGATGGCCGCGGCCGAGCCGCCCGATGGCGTGATTCTCGACATCACCGGATGCGGCCATGCCTTCGGCGGCGCAGCGGGGCTCAAGGCCGATCTGGCTGCGCGCCTGGAGGCAAGCGGCGTCACCGCGGTTTGCGCTTTGGGCGACACCCCCGAGCAAGCCCGCGCGCTGGCGCGGTTCGGGCATCGCGGCAAGGATTTGCTCGCTCTGCCGGTGGATGCGCTCGAGGCCGATCCGGCGGTGACGCTCGCGTTGCGCCGCGCGGGTCTCAAGAAAATCGGCGACCTCGCCAGCCGCCCGCGCAAGATGCTCGCCGCGCGCTTCGGCGATCTCGCGATCCGATTGGGCCGCCTGCTCGGCGAACAGGATCGTCATATCAGCCCCGAACGCCCGCGCACGCCGATCTTCGCCTTGCGCCGCTTTGCCGAACCGATCGGCCGGATCGAGGATGCGCTCGCCTGCCTGGAGGAATTGGGCCACGAGGCCGCGCAGGCCCTGCTCGAACGCCACGAAGGCGGTCGCCGCTTCGCCGCGCGTTTCTTCCGCAGCGACGGCGCGATTGCCGGAATCGAAGTCGGCACCGGCCAGCCGACCCGCGATCCCGCCTTGCTGATCCGCCTGTTCCGCGAGCGCGTCGATGCGCTGTCCGACCCGATCGACCCCGGCTTCGGCTTCGACATGATCCGCCTGGATGTCGGCCAGTGCGAGCCGCTGGCGGCGCGGCAGGACGATCATATCGCGCCCTCACGCCACGAGGAGGACTTGGCCGAACTGATCGACCGCCTCTCGGTCCGCTTGGGCGCGCGCCGCATCCACCGCGTCCAGCCCGAGAACACGCACATCCCCGAATGTGCCGCCTCCCCCTGCGCGCCTTCCAAAGCCCCCGCCTGGGACAGTCCGCCCGAGGACGAACCGCCGGCGCGTCCGCTGCGCCTGTTCGATCCGCCCCAGCCGGTCGGCGCGGTCATGTCCGAAGTGCCCGACGGACCGCCGATGCGCTTCACCTGGCGCGGCCGCGCTTACACCGTCGCGCGTTGGGAAGGCCCCGAACGGATTGCTGCCGAATGGTGGCGCCGCCGCAATCGGGGTGGACGCCCACGCGATTATTATCGGGTCGAAGACGCGGACGGCCACCGCTTCTGGCTGTTCCGCCACGGCCTGCACGCGGAGGATGGGCCCCAGCCCGATTGGTATCTGCACGGACAATTCGCATGAGCAAGGCGGCCTATGTCGAACTCGCCTGCGCGAGCCATTTCTCTTTCCTGCACGGGGCCAGCAACGGCGTGGACCTGCTCGGCCGTGCGTTCGAGCTCGGCCATGTTGGGCTTGGCATCGCCGATCGAAACACGGTCGCGGGCGTGGTGCGCGTGTGGCTCGCGCTCAAGGACGCGCGCGCCAAATGCCATGAGGTGCTGGGCGAGCCGCCACCCGACTTCAAGCTCGTCACCGGCGCGCGTTTGGTGTTCGCCGACGGCACGCCCGACATCATCGCTTACCCCGAAACCCGCCACGGCTGGGGCCGGCTGTGCCGCCTGCTCTCCACCGGCAATCTGCGCGCGGACAAGGGCGATTGCGTACTGCGGCTGGAGGATTTGCTTACCTTCCACGAGGATCTGCTGCTGATCGTGCTGCCCACCAGCACCCGCCGCGAGGACGAAGGCGAGGAACGCAAAGCGGACAAGCAGACGATCCTGCTTCCCGATGGCAGCGAGGCCGCCCCCTCCCCTCTTTTCGTCATTCCCGCGAAGGCGGGAATCCACCGGGAGGCAAGCGCAGGTGGCCTGGTGGATTCCCGCCTTCAGCCAAAGGCTGAAGTTTACCCTGAGCGCCTGCCTTGCAGGCAGTCGAAGGGCGGGAATGACGAGGTAGTTGGAGGCAATGTCGTCCCATTCCCTCAGCGCCCACAACAGAACATCCTTGCCCGCACCCTTTCCACCTTACGCGCCGTCGCACCCGACCGGGTCTGGCTTGGCGCTGCGATGCGGAGGTCTGGCGCCGACGCACGCAAGCTCGCCAAACTGGCGGCGCTCGCCCGCAACGCGCAGGTCCCGCTGCTCGCGATCAACGACGCGCTCTACGCCGCGCCCGAGGATCGTCCGCTCCAGGACGTACTGACCGCAATCCGCCTCGGCATCACCGTCCACGAAGGCGGCAAGAAGTTCGAGGCCAATGCCGAACGTCACCTCAAGGCGGCCGCCGAAATGGCGCGCTTGTTCCGCACTCATCCCGAGGCAATCGAAGAGACTTTGCGCTTCCACGCGCGGATCAGGTTCGACCTCGACGACCTCAAATATGAATATCCGCACGAACCCGTGCCCGACGGTTGGGAGCCGCTCGCCTGGCTCAAACATCTCGTCGCCGAAGCCGCCGCCGCGAAATGGCCGGACGGCGTCCCCGCCAAACTCCCGGCCTTGCTCGACGAGGAATTCACGCTGATCGGCAGCCGCGCCGACCTGCCTTATTATTTCCTGACCGTGCACGACCTGGTCAGCTTCGCGCGATCCAAGGGCATCCTCTGCCAGGGGCGCGGATCGGCCGCCAATTCGATGGTCTGCTACCTGCTCGGGATCACCTCGGTCGACCCTACCAAGCATGATCTTCTCTTCTCGCGCTTCATGTCCGAGGACCGCGACGAGCCGCCCGACATCGACGTCGATTTCGAACACGAGCGGCGCGAGGAGGTGATGCAATATGTCTATGACCGCTATGGCCGCCACCGCGCGGGCATCGTCGCGACCGTCATCCATTACCGCTCGCGCTCGGCCGTGCGCGAGGTCGGCAAAGCGCTCGGCCTGACCGAGGACGTCACCACCCGCCTCGTCAGCACGGTATGGGGCAGTTACTCCAGCCAGATGGAGGAAGAACGGTTCAAGGAAGCCGGCTTCGACCTCGACAATCCCGAAATCGAACGGCTCAACCATTTCGTGGCGAAGCTGCTGGAGGCGCCCTTCCCGCGTCATCTGTCGCAGCATGTCGGCGGCTATGTGCTGACCGAACATCGCCTCGACGAAACCGTGCCGATCCATCACGCCGCGATGGCGGACCGCACCTTCATCGAATGGGACAAGGACGATATCGACGCCCTGAAGCTGATGAAGGTCGACGTGCTCGCGCTCGGCATGCTGACCTGCATTCGCAAGGCGTTCGACCTGATCCGCGATTTCGACGGCCAGGGCCAGGGTCAGGATTACACGCTCGACAACCTGCCCAAGGAGCAGGGCGACGTGTACGACATGCTCTGCGACGGCGAGAGCATCGGTGTGTTCCAGGTCGAGAGCCGCGCGCAGATGAACATGCTGCCCCGCTTGCGTCCGCGCGACCTCTACGATCTCGTCATCCAGGTCGCGATCGTCCGCCCGGGGCCGATCCAGGGCAATATGGTCCACCCCTACTTGCGTCGCCGGCAAAAGAAAGAGCCGGTGGTCTTCCCCTCCCCTGCCCGGCCCCACAATCCGGACGAATTGCGCGAGATCCTCGGCAAGACCCTGGGCGTGCCCTTGTTCCAGGAACAGGCGATGAAGCTCGCCATCAAGGCCGCCGAATTCAGCCCGTCCGACGCCAACAAATTCCGCCGCGCGATGGCCACCTTCCGCAATGTCGGCACCATGCCCCAGTTCGAGGAGAAGATGGTCGGCGGCATGACCAGGCGCGGCTACACCGAGGAATTCGCGCGGCGCTGCTTCGATCAGATCAAAGGCTTCGGCAGCTACGGTTTTCCCGAAAGCCATGCCTTGAGCTTCGCGATCCTGGTCTACGTCTCGGCCTTCCTCAAGAAGCGCCATCCCGCCGCTTTCTGCGCGGCTTTGCTCAATTCGCAGCCGATGGGCTTCTACGCGCCCGCCCAGATCGTCGGCGACGCGCGCGCCAATAAGGTCGCTGTGCGCGCGATCGATGCCGCGCACAGCGATTGGGACAATAAGCTCGAGTCCGGCGGCGGTGGGCCCGCGGTGCGGCTGGGCTTCCGCCAGATCGACGGGTTCAAGGAGGATTGGGCCAAGGCGATCATGGCCGCCCGCGACACGCCTTCACGCGGCGAGGGCGCGCAGCGGATCGAGGCGCTTGCGCGCGCCGCCAAACTGCCGTCGCGTGCGCTGCGCATGCTTGCCGACGCGGATGCCTTCCGCAGCTTCGGCTATGACCGCCGCGAGGCCTTGTGGGAGGTCAGGCGCACGCCGACCGACGCGCTCCCCTTGTTCGCCGCGGCCGACGCGCGCGAACTGGGCCAGGAAGAGGATGCGCAGCTTCCGGCGATGCCGCTCAGCGAGCATGTCGCGGCCGACTACCAGACCAGCGCCTTTCGCTGAAAGCACATCCCATGTCCTTCCTGCGCAACCTGTTCGCACGGGAGGGCGTGCTGAATTCGGCGCAAGTCGGCAAGGCGAAGGACGGCACCCGCGCCAAGGTGGCGGGCGTGGTGCTGGTCCGCCAGCGCCCGGGCGAGGGCAAGGCGATCTTCATCACGCTGGAAGACGAAACCGGCATCACCAACGTGCTGTTGTGGGCGCGCGATTTCGAGAAATATCGCCGTCCGGTGATGGCCTCGCGCCTGATGGAGGTGCACGGCATCATCCAGCATAGCGAGGAAGACGTGGTCCACCTGATGGGCGCGCACGTCGTCGACCGCACCGCCGAACTGGAACGCCTGTCGGAAGACCATCAGACCCGCCCGCAGCTGAGCCGCGCCGACGTGTTCGAACATCCGCAAATGCCGCGCGACCACGTCCCCCGCGGCCGTCATCCCCGCAACGTGCGCATATTACCCGCAAGCCGCGACTTTCACTGACGCCAAACCTCCGCTAAGCGGCTCGGTCTCAGTGGCAGCCTGATTCACGTCAACGGCGAAGCGCCAGGCGCTTCACCCCCGACGAGCAGGCTCAAGCGTCGGGGAGTGGCGCAGTCTGGTAGCGCACCTGGTTTGGGACCAGGGGGCCGCAGGTTCGAATCCTGTCTCCCCGACCATTTTTCACGAGGAAAATGGCATTCCGGGCGTCCGCAAGGGGCGACCCCAGACGCTGTGTATGCCCGTATATCCAGAGCGGTCGCCGGAGCGCGACCATTGTTGGGCCACCTAAAGACACACAACCGATAGAGCTTCTGTCGCTTCGTGACAGCGATGCTCGACCGACGTTGCGGCCGCTCCGGCTGGCGCGGTTTCATTTGTATGATATATAGCGCAAAATGTTATAGGACGATTATGCCAATAACCAGCCGGCGCTACGCGATCCATTGCGCTACTGCGCTCATCTGCGCAACCACGGTTGCCTGCGCAATTTCCCCCGCCAAGGCCCAGCAACCGGCGATGACTATCGCGCAGTTGGACGGCCAGGCGGGCGGCAAGACCTTCGAGGGTATCGGCATCGTCGACGGCGGTGGCGCGACGTCGGTCTTGCTCAAGGACTATCCGGAGCCGCAGCGAGCTCAGATTCTCGACATGGTCTACCGGCCGAAATTCGGCGCATCGGTCAGCGCCCTGTATGTCGAGATTCCGGGCGACGGGAATTCCACGCAGGGTTCCATGCCGAGCCATAGGCACACGCGCACCGATCTGAATTACCGGCGCGGTTTCATGTGGTGGGTGATGCAAGAGGCGCGCAAGCGTAACGCCCATCTTTCCCTGGACGGTGCCGCGTGGAGCGCTCCGGGTTGGGTCGGGACGCGGGGCAGGCGGTTCGGCAGACCCGACGAGCCTTTCTTTTCGGCCGACGGCGTCGATTATTATATCAGCTGGCTCAAAGGCCTGCGCAGCGTTTACGGCCTTCAGCTCGACGCAATCGGCGTGCGCAACGAGAAAGGCGTCAGCTACGGTTTCGCGGAAGCCTTCCGGCAGGCGCTGGACACCAACGGCTTTTCCAAGACGAAATTACACGGCTTCGACAATTGGCCGGACGACCGCTTCGATTTTGTCCGCGATATGCTCGCCGACAAAGCGCTTCGGGACGCGATCGATATACCCAGCGCCCATGTCAGTCCGGCCGAGGGCGGGAAGGTTTCCCGCGAGACGCAGAAGGCCGCAGAGCAGATGGGGAAGCCGCTCTGGGATACCGAGCAGCATGTATATCAAGCGGGCTATCCCGGCCTGATCAGCACGGTCAAGTCGTTCAACGAAGGCTTCATCGTGTCCGGCTTCACCCGGATCACGGACTGGTACGGCATTGGCGGCTTATACCAGATGCAGCCTTATTCGGGCGAACGGGAAGCCCTGGTGCGCGCCAATTGGCCCTGGAGCGGTCACTACAGCGTCAATCCGAAACTCTGGGCTTACGCGCATTACGGGCAGTTTGCGGAAATCGGCTGGTCCTACCTTGAGGGTGCGAGCGGGTTTCTGAACCAGGGTGGCAGCTACGTAACGCTGAAGTCTCCGACCGGCGATTATAGTGTGGTGATCGAGACCAAGGATGCAAAGGAGACGCAGCGCCTGCGCCTGAACGTCTCCCACCTTTCGCAGGCGGCGCTCACCGTCTGGCGCAGCACCCCGTCCGCGCAGTTCGAACATCTGCCTGACCAGGCTGCGACACGCGGCAGCTTCGAACTCGAGCTGGAGCCGGACGCGGTCTACACGCTCTCGACCACGCGCGGCCAGCGCAAGGGGACCTTCGATGCGGTGCCCGCACTCAGGTCCTTCCCGTTTCCCTATAGCGACACGTTCGACCGTTACCGGGACCCGGCGCGATGGGGCTTTCTTCCCAGCTATTTCGCTGACATCTATGGCGCGTTCGAACTCGCGCCTTGCCCGGCGCGCGCCGGGCAATGCCTCTCGCAGACAGCGCCGGTACAGCCCCTCTCCTGGGCACCCGGATGGCTTCCCTACACGATCATCGGCGACGACACTTGGACCGACTATGTCGTCAGCGCAGACGTCTATCTGAAACAGGGCGATGAAGCCGGGGTAATGAGCCGCGTGAACGATGTGGGCAGCGGCTACGGCTCGATCCCGAAAGGGTATCTCCTGCGGCTCTCCGACAACGGAACGCTGACCCTTTCCGTGGTGCGGGGCAAGATCGACAAGAAAAAGCCCGTCGGCGATGCCGAACAACAGGCGCTGATCAAGGCCAGCGGGGATGCGAGCGAGGGTGGCGAGAAGATACTCGCGACGGCCAAGCTGGCTCAGGTGCGGCCGGGGAGCTGGCACAGGCTCTCGCTGCGCACGAGCGGCACGGCGATCTCCGCTTCGGTCGACGGGAAGCAGATCCTCGCGAGTGTCGACAGTCTTTATTCGCGCGGCATGGCCGGTCTCTTCGCGGGCGGAAGCGGATCGGCGATGAGCACGCCCTTCTACGATAATTTCAGCGTCGCTCCGGCCAAGGACGAGCCCGCTACCCCTTTGCCCGCCGATTTTGCCCCCACTCCAATCTATGCCGCCCGGCAGTAGCCGCCGCGCCTCAGCGGAATAGCCAAGCGTCGCTCAGCCGAGCTGATCTATTGCGCCGCGTTGATCCGGGCGAGCGCGGCGGCGTGCAGCGGAAGGGCATTCGCGGTTGCGGTGAGCCCGGCACGCAGCCGGCTCATCTGGCGCATGAGCTCGGCGAGCGGATAGCGATCGACCAGTTGGTCATAGGCACGTGGTTCGATCCCCTGGCCAAGCATGACGGCGAGCCAGCTGACGTCGGTGAAGAGGTCGCCGTCGCGCCGAAAAATCCGACCCTTGCTTGCGAACAGTTCGATCTTGTCCGCCAGCGTCTGCGGAATCGCAGCATCGCGACACGCCCGCCAGAACGGCGTGTCCTGGCGCTCGGTCGCCTTGTAATGAAGGACGATGAAGTCGCGCACCTGCTCGAACTCAAGTGCGCTCTGGCGATTATATTCCTTGGTGTCGGCTGGATCGAAGCTTCGGTCCGGGAACAGGGCAATGAGCTTTTCGACGCCGGACTGGATAAGATGGATGCTCGTCGACTCGAGCGGTTCGACGAAGCCGGCGGCCAGACCCAGGCCCACACAATTCTTGATCCAGGGCTCCCGGAGGCGACCGGTCTGGAAGCGTATCCTGCGTGGCTCCTCGAGCGGTTTTCCTTCCAGCCCGGCCAGCAGCTTCGCCTGCGCGTCGTCATCGTCGAGGTGGCCGCTCGAATAGACATGCCCGTTACCCGTGCGGTGCTGCAGCGGAATGCGCCAGCGCCACCCCGCGACATCCGCCGTCGCACGCGTGAAGGGCGGAGGCAATGCGAGGGGCTCGCTCGCCACCGCGAGCGCGCGGTCGCACGGCAAGTAACACGACCAGTCCTCGAACGCGGCGTCGAGCCGGTTGAGAAGCAGCCGGCGAAAGCCGCTGCAATCGACGAAAAGGTCGCCCGAGATCGTCTCGCCGCCGCTGAGGCGGAGGCTGTCGATGAAGCCATCCGCGGGCTTGAGCACGACGTTGTCGACGCGCCCTTCGATGCGGCGCACCCCACGCGCTTCCGCATAAGCGCGCAGCATCGCCGCGTAGCGCGCGGCGTCGAAATGATAGGCATGCCGCATCGACGCGCGCAACGTTTCATCTGCGCCATCGCCACGGCCAAAGCGGCCAAGCCTGGCGGCCAGCGCGCAGAGGCTGAAGTCGCCTATCTCTCCGGCAAGCGCGGCGGCCTCCCGATCGGCCTGATGCAATCGCAGCCACATATGGTGGAACTTGAACTCCACCGTATCGAGGCCAATCGTTCCGAAAGGATGAAAATAACGGAGTCCGGGCCTGAGCCAGTCGACGAACTCGATGCCGAGCTTGAACGTACCCTGCGTGGCGCGCAGGAGGTCGTCCTCGCCGATCCCGAGAAACTGGTTGAAAGTGGCGAGCGTGGGGATGGTCGCTTCGCCGACACCGATCGTTCCGATTTCGTCAGACTCGATCAGCGTCACATCCAGACCTGGCGGCGCGACCCGGGCCAGCGCGGCGGCGCACATCCATCCGGCGGTTCCTCCGCCAACAATGAGGACGCGCTCGATCGGCGGAGCGGCCATCAGGCGAAGCCGCGGTGCGGCGCCGTGCCGCCGGCACCCGCCGTCGGGGCGGTGAATCCATTGCGCCGAACCTCTTCGACCAGCCGACGGTGATCCGGCATGATCGACAGCGCATAATCGCCTTGCGCGCGTATGTCCTCGAACTCGGCTCTGGCCTCATCGGCGTAGCGCAGCGCGCCCGCCCGTCCGGTCAGGTCTGTGCGGAAGCCCATTCCATACAGAATATATTGCCAATTATCTTCGTTGAAGATGTCGTGGTTGAGGTCGACGTCCAAAAAGCTCGGCGGCCTGTATCGCCATCGGTCCAGCCTGTCCTTGAGACCGTCCGAGATGCTGGCCGGCGCGCGGTTGTCCCGCCAGAAGCGCGAATCGTCCCGCTGGCTCAGGCAATAATGAAGCTTGATGAAGTCGATGACGTGCTCGTAGCGCCGCGCCATCTGCGCGTTGAATTGCCTTGCACCCGCCTCGTGATCGCCGCCCCACGGAAAGAGGTTGGCAACCATCAGCGCGGCGATCTCGGCGAAGCCGATCCCGGTCGCCTCGAGCGGCTCGATGAAGCCGGCCGACAGTCCGATCGCCACGCAGTTCTTGACCCACTGGCTCCTTCGAAAGCCCGCTTCGAAGTTCAGCCGCCGCGCTTCGAGACCGACCGCCTGCGGGCCAATGTAAGAACGCAAGACTTCCTCGGCGCGCTCGTCCGACACGTGGTCGGTCGAATAGACGTAGCCGAGGCCGCGCCGCTCCTGCAGCCCGATGTCCCACGTCCATCCGGCTTCCTGCGCGGTCGCGATGGTGCAGGACGGAATCGGTGCCGTCGGAACCGCATAGGGTACCTGGATCGTCACCGCGCGATTGCAGAAGAGCTGGGATCGGAAGGATGCGAAGGAAGACCCGAGAGCCTTGCCGATCAGCTCCGCCCGGAAGCCGGAACAATCGATGAAGAGGTCCGCCGAAAGGTCGCCACTCGCGCGGCAGGTCACGTGGTCGATGGCCCCGTCGTCGCCGAGGACGACGTTGACGACCGTATCGACGATCCGTCTCACGCCGCGCGCGACGGCATGATCGCGTAGCACGCCGCCAAAGCGAACCGCGTCGAAATGGTAGGCATAGTTCAGCGGAGCCGCGTAGTTCGGTTGCCTGATCAGCTTGGGCGCGCGGTATTGCTCGACCACGCGCTTCTGGACGGTACTGACGTCGGCCCACATCTTGTCGCCCGCCGCGCCGAGGAGCCAATAGGGCAGCAGGTCGATGCCGCTATGTTGATGGGCGACCTGAAAAGGATGGAAGTAGCTGTCCTGTTCCGCCGGAAGACCCGAAACCCAGCCGTTGAAGCGGATGCCCTGTTTGAAGGTGGCGTTGGCCTCGCGGATAAGGGTGGCCTCGTCGAGGCCGATGCCCGACAAGGTCTTTCGGATGCTCGGGAAGGTGCCCTCGCCGACACCGATGATCCCGATGTCCTCGGATTCGACGAGCGTGATCTCGGCGCCGCCCGGCTGGTCGGCGGCAAGCATCTTCGCCAGGTAACAGGCCGTGATCCATCCAGCGGTTCCGCCGCCGACGATCAGAACGCGCTTCCTCATATCCTCTCCCAAGCTGCCAGCCCGCCAACGGCAAGGCCGGAAGGAGACGTGTCTCCTTCCGGCCTCGTCTCGACAAGCCTTGCCGGCCTAAAGATCAGAAGTGGATATGCGCCGTGGCCGACACGCGCCGATCGTTGAGAAACCAGCTGCGCGTTACGAGGACGCCGGGCAGGATCTCCATCTTCGTCTTCGACACGTTGTCGAGGAGGTTCGCTCCGTCGACCGACAGGGCGAAACGGTCGTTGAACTTGTAGCTCACGCTCGCGTCCAGGGTTCCCATCGCCGCTGCATAGACCGGCAGCGAGTAGGCTACGCTGTTGCCCGTCCCGTTGATGAGATAGGAGCTGGTCGTGCCGTTGCCGGTAGTCGTAGCGAGATACTTGCTCCGCCAGCTATAGGCGAGGCGCGCATCCACCTTGCCGAGATCGTAGAGCAAGGTCGCGTTCACGTTATATTTCGACAATGCCACGATCGGCACGCCTGTGAGCAGCTTGCCCTGCATGTCGGTTGCACGCTGATCGGGCGATTTGCTGTCGACATAGGTGAAGTTGGCTTCCACGCCGACGCCCTTGAGCGCCCCGGGGAGCATGTCGAAATAGGTGCGCAGCCCGACTTCGACGCCGCGGATGGTCGAGCGCTTGGTGGCGTTGAAGTCGCCCTGTCCGCTCACCGTGCCGGGCGTTACCGTCGACCCGTTCGGTCCTGTCGACACGGGCGAGACCCCACCGAAGAACGACGCAGCCGCCAGGCTGGTGTCATTGTAAATGATGAGGTTCTTGATGCTCTTGTTGAAGAAGTCGACATGCGCGGTCGTAGACGGCCGCGGATACCATTCGATGGACAAGTCCTCGTTGGTCGAGGTCGCGGGCTTCAACTGAACGTTGCCCGACTGGTAGCTGTATCCCTGGAAGATGTCGGGGAAGCCGGCCCCCAAACCGCTTGGAGTCGTGACCACGCTGGATGAGCCGCTCGCGCGGATATCGCTGTAATTGGGTGGACTCATCGTCTCGTTGACTGCCACTCGCACGATCAGCTGGTCGTTTGGTTTGAAATTGACGTTCAGCGACGGGAGGTAGCGGGTGTAGCTGTTGCTCTCGGTGCGCACCGCGGTCGTCTGTTGCGAGGTGTACGAGAGCGGCAGGGGCTGTCCCGGATGGGCGGCCTGCCACGCCGCGAGACCGGTCGTACCGCCGACCTGGGCGTAGGACGCCGCCGCGTCGCTCGCGTTCAGATAGTAGGTCTGGCCGCCGTTGAAGGTGAAGAGGCCGGTGCTGTCGACCGTGTCATGAACGACGCGCAGGCCGATATTGCCGGTAAAAGGCAGGGCGCCCTCGCTGCCGAAGGAAAGCTCGGCATAGCCATTGAGCGTCGTGGTCTTGGTCCGGCTGACGCTCGGCGCGTTGCCGAAATTGCCATCGGAATACAACGTCACCGCCGGATCGCAGAAGGTCGGGCCGGTGCCGGCGGGCGAGCACTTGGTGTACGTATCGAGATTGTGCTGCAGGGCGCTCTGCTGGAGAATCGAGGGCGAGGCCATGATGTAGTTGCTCGGCACAGCGAGCCTGCCCTTGAAGAAATCGGGGAAGTCGTAGACCATGAAATCGCCGGCCGGCGCCTGGTTTACGAAAGTCTGCGGCACGCCATTCCAGCCGCGACCGGTCGCCGACCACCAGGTGCCGACGAAGCTGTCGGTCTCGTGGCGGTCCGCATAGCGCGCGCCGGCCTTCACCTTCTTGAAGAAGCCGTCCCCGAGATCGAATTCGGCGTCCAGATTCTCGGCCACCATGCGCGCCTTGTTGCGCTGGTGGTTCCAGACGATGTCGCCGACCTGCGCCTGGGTCGGATCGAGCGCCGGACCGTTGGTGTTGTCGAAGCTCGCGTGTGGGAGCGAACCCGTGAAGTCGAGGGTCTCCTGCGCGATGCCCGCACTCGCAATGCCCAGCCCGTAGTCGTCGGCATGCGCCGTCGAATGAATGACCTGGAGGGCGCCCTTCAAGGCGAAGCGGCTGCTCGGGTGCCAGTCAAAGCCCTGGGTGAAGTCGGCGGTGGTGTTGTTGCTGGGCGTGGCGTTGTTCGCGTTGCCCGGGAAGAACGCCGCGCCGTTGCGACCGGTCAGGGTTCCGTTCTGGAAGATGCCGTTCTTGAAGTTGCCCGAAACCACGTTCAGGCTCTCGTCGTCGACGGCGAAGACGCCTCCGCCGCCATTGCTCTGCTTGTAGTTCGACACGAAGTCGATCTGGTACAGCGTCAATGTGCTGCTCGGCGCGAGCTGAAACGCCGCGTAGAGACCGCGGCGCTTGCGGTTGAAGCTGTCGTTTCCGTAGTCGAACCCGCCCGGAACGAAGACCTGATTGCCGTTATAGGTCGTCTGGAAATAGGGCTCGGCACGGATGAAGCTGTCGGCATATTTGTATTGCGAATAGGACAGGTCCACTAACGCGCCGAATTCGCCAAGGGGCGTATTCCACCGATCGGTGGCGAGCAGGGACGCGCTGGGCGTCACCTTCTTGGCAAAATCGCCATAGGCGCCCGACGCGGTCGCATCGATCTCCGGCTTGTGAAAGTCGAATGGCATACGGGTGCGGAGATCGATCGCTCCGCCGGTCCCACCCTCGATCAGATCGGCCGTGCTCGCCTTGTAAACATCGATCGCCGCCATCAATTCGGGAGTCACGTCGCCGAAGTTCAGGCCATTGCCACCATTGGCGGAGAAGATCTCGCGCCCGTTCAGAAGCGTCGTGACGCCCGAAAGGCCACGGATCTGGACGCCGCTGCCCTCGAACGAAAACTGGTCGGGACTGCCGAGGCTCGCGAAGCGGTCGATGGTGACACCGCTGACGCGCTGCAGCACTTCGGTGAGCGAGGTGTCGGGGAGCTTGCCCGCCTCATCCGCGACGATTGAGTCGATAACGGTCTCGGAATTGCGCTTGCGTGCGGTCGCGTTCTGGATGGCCGCCCGGCGTCCGGTGATCGTAACCTCGGCCGAAGATCCCGCGTCGCTCGCAGCCGCGGCGCCGGATTGCGCATCGCCGGTCGCGGTTGCCTGCTGGTCGGCCTGCGCACCGGCCGCGCCGGTGGTTTGCAAAGCGTAGCCTGGCGCCGCGATGATCAGTGCCGCGAGAACCGCGCTCGAGGCGCCGCAGGATAGAATCGTACGATTAAGCCGAGCCGAAACAGGCATTCCCTCATCCCCTAACTTCCGGTTTTCCCGGAACTTTGTCCCACCCTCAGGCAATCGGCGGAGTTCCGCCCGAGCCCAAGGAGTGCCGGCGGATATATCATATAAATGAGGCGCGCAATAAATAAGACAAATTGTTTCGGTTTTTTCCAAAGGCCCTAAATCTTGCAGAACCGGCGGCGCTACGCCTGTCACTCGGTATCGGGCCAGCAGCTCGCTTGTCGCTGCTGCGCCGCAGGGCCTGGTCCGTGCCCGCGTGGCCGCGTTCAGGATCAGAAGGGTCTATAACGAGCGACCGGATTAAGGCGCAAACCAGCCACAGCGACTATAAGCAGACAACCTACCTGCGGATCCGCCGACCGTCGCCATTGCGCCGGGGAGCTTGATACGCGTCGTGCTGATTTGCACCGCCGACGGGGCTCGTGACGCCGTGCGGGGATGCGACTAGGCTGACGACGTTCTGAGCGATCTGCCGGATCACCGGCTCATGTCTGCGCGCGCCACTTGCATCTCGTGCCGACACAAAAGGGGCGGCGCAATCAACGCCGCCCCAAGGATCTCCCGAGGGAGAGGAAAAGCTGCTGGGCCGTGAGAAGCGGGCAATCGTTTCGATTGCCCGCCCGCCCATATTCCAAATGCTAGAAGCGGAAGCGAATGCCCGCGCGATAGACCCGGCCCACGATGTCGTACAACGCCGGGTTGGCATAGGACGGCGACTTGGCGGGATCGTGATCGAAGACATTGTCGACCTTGACGTAGGCCGTGATGGCCTTGGTCAGATTATAGGATGCGCCAAGGTCCAGGTAGAAAGCGCCCGGCATGAAGTTCTGGTCGATCGTCGGTGCGGTCGAGGTCGAAACCGGGCAGCCACTGGTGCAGACGACATATTGGTTGCCGTAAGTGCCGTCGCTGAACCACCGCTCCTGGATGCTCAGACCCAGGCGATCATTGTCGTACGCCTGGATCGCCAGCCACTTCCAGCGCGGCGTGTTACCCGTGTTCACACCGGCGCTATCGGTCGGCGCCGTACCGGGCAGACCGGGATCGCTGATGAACTTCTGGATGTGCGTCGCCAGACCGCGCAGCGTGAACGCGCCCGGAAGCCCGAGCGGGTTCCTCCAGCGATAACTCGCCTCAATGTCGAAGCCGCTGGTTTTGATCGATGCAAAGTTGAACGACTGGACGTTGACGAAATTCGGCCCGTTCGGATTGTTCAGATTATAGGTACCGCAGGTCTGCGGCAGGATATTGCGGAAGCACAGATCCACGATCT
>Ga0209455_1000729_pt1 | contig 18939 bp, 16 predicted proteins | sample AraplaCol_mCL_r2_FD_184275 | JGI IMG/M metagenome (GOLD analysis project Ga0209455, IMG submission 184275) | Arabidopsis root microbial communities from North Carolina, USA - plate scrape CL_Col_mCL_r2 (SPAdes) (version 2) | ecosystem: Host-associated > Plants > Roots > Endosphere | place: USA... | reverse complement strand
GGAGCGTCGGAGTCGGCCGGGGCCGGGGCGGCCGACGCGGCAGGAACAGGTGCCGGGGCCCCGGCGTCCTGAGCCGCCTCGGCCTCCGGGCCGGAGGTGAAGGTCACCGGGAACACGGGCTCGCCGACGGTCGCCGGGTGGTTGGCCTGCGCGTTGGCCTCCTGCGCCTGCAGCATGGCGCGGAGCTCGCGCCGCGTGAGGGTGCGCTCGGTCGTCGTGTCGCCGTTCGACGGCGCGGCCGACGTCGGGGCGGGGACGCCGGAGGCCGGCGCCGCCGGCGCGGAGTGCGCAGGCTGCAGGATCGCCATCGGCTGGGTCACGGGCTCGGGCTGCGACGGGTCGGAGGCCTGGCGGAACAGCCCGAAGGAGTCGCCGGAGGGCGACGAGACGCCGGGCTCGGCGAAGGCGCTCGCGGGGATCGCGGGACGCTCCTGCGCCGGCGCGGCCGCCGGAGCAGCGCTCTCGGGCGCAGCCGTCCGGGGCGCAGCGGCCTCGGGCGCGGCCGCCTCGTCCTCCCGCTGCCCGGACGTGGTCATCTCGGGGATCTGGCCCGCCGGGGTCGGCTCGGCCGTGCCCGCGCGACGCGAGCGCTCGAACTCCCGTGCCTGTCGCCGCGTCTGCGCCTGCGGCTGGCCCGTCGGCGGCTGTTCAGGCCACGATGTCATGCCACGCTCCGATACAGATGGTGCTTGGAGATGTACTGAACGACCCCGTCCGGCACCAGGTACCAGACCGGGAATCCCCTGCTGACCCGGCTCCTGCAATCGGTCGAGGAGATCGCCAGGGCCGGAACTTCCAACAAGCTTACGTCTTGCTCCGGCAATCCAGAAATACTCAAGTCGTGTCCCGGGCGACTCACAGCAACGAAGTGGGCCAGCTCCCAGAGCTCCTCCACGTCGCGCCAGCTGAGGATCTGAGCGATTGCGTCGGCTCCGGTGATGAAGAACAGTTCGGCGTCCGGGCGCTCCTCGTGGAGGTCGCGCAGGGTGTCGATCGTGTAGGTGGGGCCGTCGCGGTCGATGTCGACGCGGCTGACGGTGAAGCGGGGGTTGGACGCAGTGGCGATGACCGTCATCAGGTAGCGGTGCTCCGCCGGAGTGACGGGACCCTTCTGCCAGGGCTGTCCGGTCGGCACGAAGATGACCTCGTCGAGGTCGAACGACTGGGCGACCTCGCTGGCGGCGACCAGGTGACCGTGGTGGATGGGGTCGAAGGTGCCGCCCATCACGCCGATCCGCGGCCGGCCCGTCTGCGTCAGTTCCATGCCGCGGTCAGCCGCGCCCAGGCCCGCTCAGTGACCCTGGGTCGGGTGGCCGGTGCCGTGGTGCGTGGCTCCCGGGGCGCCGGCGTGCGCGGCTGCGTCGGGGGCGGACCGGTGGCTGTGCCGGTTGGCGACGTCCTTGAAGCTCCAGATCACGAACGCGAGGGCGATGAAGATGACGATCGCGATGGCCCCGAACGCCCAGGCCGGCATCGGGAGCTCGACGTGCGTCTCGGCCTCGGCGAGGACGGTCGTCAGGAATGACATCGTTCGTGATCCTTTCTGCGGGCCTCACGGCCCGATTACGAGTCTAGCGGTCGCCTACGCCCGGACCTGGCCGGACCCGCGGACGATCCACTTGGTGCTGGTGAGCTCGGGCAGCCCCATGGGCCCCCGCGCATGCAGTTTCTGGGTCGAGATGCCGACCTCGGCGCCGAACCCGAACTCGCCGCCGTCGGTGAAGCGGGTCGAGGCGTTGACCATGACCACGGCCGAGTCGACCTCGGCGAGGAAGCGCTCAGCGTTCTCGAGGTCGCTCGTGATGATGGACTCGGTGTGCTGCGTCGAGTAGCGGCGGATGTGATCGATCGCCTCGTCGAGGTCGTCGACGACCTTGACCGAGATGTCGAGGCTCATGTGCTCGGTGGCGTAGTCCTCGTCGGTGACGGGCACGCCGCCCGGGGCGAACGGCAGCGCCCGCTCGTCGGCGTGGATGGTGACCCCGGCCTCGCGCAGCGCGTCGAGCACCGGCGGCAGCAGCCGGTCGGCGGCGGCGCGGTGCACGAGCAGCGTCTCGACCGCGTTGCACACGCTCGGCCGCTGCACCTTGGCGTTGCGCACGATGTCGACCGCCCAGTCTTCGCGGGCCGACTCGTCGAGCACCACGTGCACGACCCCGGCGCCGGTCTCGATGACGGGGACGGTGGACTGGGTGACGACCGTCTGGATGAGGTCGGCGCTCCCCCGCGGGATGAGCACGTCGACGAACCCGCGCGCCGTCATCAGCTCGGCGGCGCCCTCTCGCCCGAAGTCGTCGATGGTCTGCACCGCGTCGGCGGGAAGCCCGGCCGACGCCAGCGCCTGCTGGATCACCCGCACCAGCACGCGGTTGGTCTCGATGGCGGCGCTGCCGCCGCGCAGCACCGCCGCGTTGCCGCTCTTGATCGCGAGCGCGGCGATGTCGATGGTCACGTTGGGCCGGGCCTCGTAGATCGCACCGACGACGCCGAAGGGGACGCGCACCTGCGTGATCTTGACGCCGTTCGGCAGCGAGCTGCCGCGCACCGCCTGGCCGACCGGATCGGTCAGGCCGACGACCTCGAGCACCGCGTCCGCGAGCCCCTGCAGTCGGGTCGGACTCAGCGTCAGCCGGTCGAGGAGACCCGTCGACAGACCGTTCTCGCGGCCGTTCGCCAGGTCGAGCTCGTTGGCGGCGAGCACCTCGGCCGAAGCAGCGAGCACACCATCGGCGATCGCCCGCAGCGCACTGTTCTTCTGCTCCGTGTTGGCGACGGCCAGCGCGCGCGATGCGGTCTTGGCGGCGGCGAGCCGCTCCTGCAGCGACAGCGTGGCGGCGGGCGCCTGGGTGATCGAGGACATGCGTCGATTCTAGGACGCGGCGGCGTCCGAGGTGACGGCCGGTGACGAACCTGTGGACAACCCGCCGTCGGTCGGCGCGGGCGCGAACCACGTGCCGACCTGCTCGCCTCGCAGCGCCCGCGACACCAGCGAGGTCGCGGTGAGGACGACGGCCGTTCCGCGCTCCGCGGCCTGCCGCGCCGCGGACACCTTGGTCACCGCTCCCCCGCTGCCCACGCCGGAGAGACCGGTGGAGCCGATCTCGACGCCGGCCAGCTCGTCGTCCCAGCCGACGTGCTCGATGCGCTCGGCCCCGGGCTCGTGCGGCGGCCGGGTGTACAGAGCGTCCACATCCGACAGCAGCACCAGGAGGTCCGCCTCGACCAGCAACGCGACCAGAGCCGCCAGGCGGTCGTTGTCGCCGAACCGGATCTCATGAGTCGCGACGGTGTCGTTCTCGTTGACGATCGGAAGGATACGCAGGTCGAGCAGTCGCTCCATCGCCCGCTTCGCGTTGCTCCGGTGCGTCGGGTTCTCCATGTCGCCGGCGGTCAGCAGCACCTGGGCGGCGACGATGTCGTAGCGGTCGAGGCTGTCCTGGTAGCGGTAGATCAGGACGTTCTGGCCGACCGCGGCCGCCGCCTGCTGGGTGGCGAGGTCGGTCGGACGCTCGGAGAGCGACAGGTACGGGATGCCGGTCGCGATGGCGCCGGACGACACGAGGATGACCTGGGTGCCGCGGCCGTGGGCCTCGGCGAGGGCGTCGACCAGCGGCGCGATCTGACCCGCGTTCTCGCCGCTGATGGACGACGAGCCCACCTTGACGACGATGCGCCGGGCGGTCGGGATCTGGCTGCGGTCGTCGATCGTCATCCCTCGCTGCTCTCCTCCTCCGCCGTGCGCACGGCGTTCTCGTCGTAGCTGTCGTCCTGCCAGAGGCCGGCCTCGCGCTCGCGCAGCAGCTCCTCGCGGGCCTCGGCCTTGGCGTCCATCCGGTCGAAGTAGTCCTCGCGGCGCTGGTTGCGCGTCGGACGTGCGTTCGTGTCCAGTCGCGAGTCGGTACCGCGCGGCGCGGTGATGAGCTCGGCGGTGGAGGTGAGCGTGGGCTCCCAGTCGAAGACGACTCCGTTGTTCCGGCCGATGACCACGGTGGACCCGGCGACGGCGCCCGCACGGACGAGCTGGTCCTCCACGCCGAGCTTCGCCAGCCGGTCGGCCAGGTAGCCGACGGCCTCGTCGTTCGCGAAGTCGGTCTGGGCGACCCAGCGCTCGGGCTTCGCGCCCAGGATGCGGTAGACCGGGCCGTCGGTGCCGCCCTCGACCTTGACCACGAAACCGGAGTCGTCGACCGCCTTCGGCCGCATCACGATACGGGGACGCGACTCCTCCAGGGCGAGCTGCTCCTGACGCGCCGTCTCGACGATCTCGGCCAGCGCGAACGACAGCGGCCGGAGGCCCTCGTGGCTCACCGTGGAGATCTCGAACACGCGGTAGCCGCGCTGCTCGAGCTCCGGCCGGACGAACTCGGCGAGCTCCCGCGCATCCGGGACGTCGATCTTGTTGAGCGCGATCAGCTGCGGGCGCTCCAGCAGCGGGGTCTGGCCCTCGGGCACCGGATAGGCGGCGAGCTCGGCCAGGATGACGTCGAGGTCGCTGAGCGGGTCGCGTCCGGGCTCGAGCGTGGCGCAGTCGAGCACGTGGAGCAGCGCCGAGCACCGCTCGACGTGACGCAGGAACTCGAGGCCGAGGCCGCGTCCCTCGCTCGCGCCCTCGATGAGGCCCGGGACGTCGGCGACGGTGTAGCGCACGTCGCCCGCCTGCACGACGCCGAGGTTCGGGTGGAGGGTCGTGAACGGGTAGTCGGCGATCTTGGGCTTCGCCGCGGAGAGCGCGGCGATCAGGCTGGACTTGCCGGCCGACGGGTAGCCGACGAGCGCGATGTCCGCGACCGTCTTGAGCTCAAGGCGGATGTCGCCCTCCCACCCGGGCGTGCCGAGCAGGGCGAAGCCGGGCGCCTTGCGCTTCGGATTCGCGAGAGCCGCGTTGCCGAGGCCGCCGACGCCACCCGCTGCCGCGACGAAGCGCATGCCGGGCTCGGTGAGGTCGGCGAGCTCCACGCCGTCCTCGTCCTTGACGACGGTGCCGACGGGGACCGGGAGCTCGAGGTCTTCTCCGGTGTGGCCGCTGCGGTGGTCGCCCATCCCGAACCCGCCGTTCTCGCTCGCGCGATGCGGGTGGCGGTGATAGCCGAGCAGGGTGGTGACCTGGGGGTCCGCGACGAGGACGATGTCGCCGCCGTTGCCGCCGTTGCCGCCGTCAGGGCCGGCCAGGGGCTTGAACTTCTCGCGGCGGACCGAGACGCACCCGTTTCCGCCGTTGCCCGCGCGCAAGTGCAATGTCACGCGGTCGACGAACGTCGCCATGGTGCTCTCCTATGTGTGGTGAAACGGCGGATGGGCGGGCCGAAGCCCGCCCATCCGGAAGTGGTGCTGGTGGCGACGGCTCAGGCCGAGGCCTCCACGATGTTGACGACCTTGCGGCCGCCCTTGGTGCCGAACTCGACCGCACCGGCGGCGAGGGCGAACAGCGTGTCGTCGCCGCCACGGCCGACGTTCACGCCGGGGTGGAAGTGCGTGCCGCGCTGGCGGACGAGGATCTCACCCGCGTTGACGGTCTGGCCGCCGAAGCGCTTCACGCCGAGGCGCTGCGCGTTGGAGTCGCGGCCGTTGCGAGTGGAGCTCGCTCCCTTTTTGTGTGCCATGGTTTCTTCTCCTCGAGAACGGTCTGTCGGCTACTTGATGCCGGTGATCTTGACGCGCGTGAGCTCCTGGCGGTGGCCCTGGCGCTTCTTGTAGCCGGTCTTGTTCTTGAACTTCTGGATGACGATCTTCGGGCCGCGGAGGTCGCCCAGGACCTCGGCGGTCACGACGACCTTCGCGAGCGACTTGGCGTCGGAGGTGATCGTGTCACCGTCGACCAGCAGCACGGGCGCGAGCTGGACCGTGCCGTTCTCGTCGGCCTTGATGCGGTCCATCGTCACGATGGTGCCGACCTCGACCTTCTCCTGCCGGCCACCGGCGCGCACAACTGCGTAAACCACTTGTCAGTACCTTTTCGTCGGGGAACAGCTCCCGGCGCAGCCGCGGACCTGGTCCTGCTCTTCTACTTTGTTGGATATCACTGGCGAGTCCGCCTGTTCGCGTGCTGCGACCGACGACTCTCAGAAAACCATGCTGGCGGCCGGGTAGCACCCGGCACACACCAACGGTCAACTTTACCCGACGCCCAGGCCATCGTCAATTCGCTGGGAAGCCTTCCGGCCGGCGTCGGAGCCCGTTCCTACAATCATTCTATGACGGTCCTGATCGATCCCCCGGCATGGCCGGCCCACGGCATGTTGTGGTCGCACCTGGTCAGCGACGCGTCGCTCGACGAGCTCCACGCCTTCGCCGCGGCCAATGGCATCCAGTCCCGGGCGTTCGACCTCGACCACTACGACGTCCCCGACCGGCGCTACGACGAGCTCGTGGCCGCGGGAGCGCATCCCGTCTCCGGCCACGAGCTGGTGTCGCGACTGATCGCCAGCGGCCTGCGGGTGAAGGCCCGCGACCGCGTCCGGCGGCACTAAGGCGCTACTCGCCCTTCGGTGCGAGCTCGCCGCCGGCGATGACCGCGGTGCTGGCGCGGCGGCTGCGGCTGCGGCCCTGACCCGGTTCCTTCGGAGCGGGCAGCGCGTCGAGCACGGAGTCGAGCAGCAACTCGGTCTCGTGCTGCGACGGGCGCTGCGGGGCGTGCACGGGCGCGGGCTCGGGAAGCTCGATCAGCGGGACGTTCGCATCGGCGCCGTCCTGCCGGGGCTCGGGAGCCTCACCCGGCTCCTGAGCAGCGGCCTGCTGCTCCGGAGCCTGCTGGCGGTCGGCGCCGCCCTTGCCCTTGCGGCGGCGCTTCTTGGTGGCCGTGACCTCGGTCACCGTCACCTCCGCCACCGTGATCTCGGACACGTCCACCTGCTCGCCCTCGGCGGCCTTGGCCTCGTCTTCGTGATGGTGGATGGTCGACGCCGCGATCTTGGCGAGCGCGTTCTTCGCATCGTCGGTGATCTCGTGCGTGCCCGCGTGGCCGTTCCCGTTGCCGTTCGAACCGGCGGCGGCTCCGCCGTTGCCGTTCCCGTTGCCGGAGCCTCCGTTGCCGCCGCGACCGCGACGACGCTCGTTCGACGGCTGCTGCTGCGGCTGGCGGTGCTTGACCACCGGGTCGTGGTGGACGATCACACCGCGGCCGGCGCAGACCTCGCAGGCCTCGCTGAACGTCTCGAGCAGGCCGAGGCCGAGCTTCTTGCGCGTCATCTGCACGAGACCGAGCGAGGTGACCTCGGCGACCTGGTGCTTGGTCCGGTCGCGGCTCAGGCACTCCACCAGGCGGCGGAGGACGAGGTCGCGGTTCGACTCGAGCACCATGTCGATGAAGTCGACGACGATGATGCCGCCGATGTCGCGCAGGCGCAGCTGGCGGACGATCTCCTCCGCGGCCTCGAGGTTGTTCTTGGTGACGGTCTCTTCGAGGTTGCCGCCGGAGCCGACGAACTTGCCGGTGTTGACGTCCACGACCGTCATCGCCTCGGTGCGGTCGATGACCAGCGAACCGCCGGACGGCAGCCACACCTTGCGCTCGAGCGCTTTCTCGATCTGCTCCGTGATGCGGTACTCGTCGAACGCATCGCGCTCGCCCTCGTACGCCTCCACGCGGTCGAGGAGGTCGGGGGCGACCTGACGCAGATAGTTCTCGATGGTCTGGCGCGCGTCGTCGCCGGCGATGATCAGTTTCTGGAAGTCCTCGTTGAAGACGTCGCGGATGATCTTGATCAGGAGGTCGGGCTCGCTGTGGAGCAGCGCGGGCGCCTGCTGGGTCTCGACGCGCTGGCTGATGTCGGCCCACTGCGCGGTGAGACGGTTGACGTCGAGCGTGAGCTGCTCCTCGGTGGCGCCCTCGGCGGCGGTGCGGACGATCACACCGGCGCTCTCCGGCAGCACCTCCTTGAGGATCTTCTTGAGGCGCGCGCGCTCAGTGTCCGGGAGCTTGCGGCTGATGCCGTTCATGGAGCCGTTGGGCACGTACACGAGGTAGCGGCCGGGCAGCGAGATCTGGCTGGTGAGGCGGGCGCCCTTGTGCCCGACCGGGTCCTTGGTGACCTGGACGAGGACGCGGTCCCCGGCCTTCAGCGCCAGCTCGATGCGGCGCGGCTGGTTGCCGGTCTCCACCGCGTCCCAGTCGACCTCGCCCGAGTACAGCACGGCGTTGCGCCCACGGCCGATGTCGACGAACGCGGCCTCCATGCTCGGGAGGACGTTCTGCACGCGGCCGAGGTAGACGTTGCCGATGAGCGACGCCTCCTGCGAGCGGGCGACGTAGTGCTCGACGAGGACCTTGTCCTCCAGCACGCCGATCTGGATGCGGCCGCCCTTCGAGCGGACCACCATCTGCCGGTCGACGGACTCGCGGCGGGCGAGGAACTCCGCCTCCGTGATGACCGGACGGCGGCGACCGGCGTCACGGCCGTCGCGGCGGCGCTGCTTCTTGGCCTCGAGACGTGTGGAGCCCTTGACCTTCTGCGGCTCGGTGATGAGCTCCGGCTCGCGCGGGGTGCGCACCTTGACCACGGTGTTGGCCGGATCGTTGGCCCCTTCGCGGCCGGATTCGCCGGCGCGGCGGCGCGAGCGGCGGCGGACGCCGGTGGCCGGCTCCTCCTCGCCCTCGGGCAGCGGCGGGAGCGGCAGGATGTCCGGCGCCTGGAAGAGCAGCGTGGTCGGCGGGAGGCCGGGCGCGGCGGCCGCGGCCGGGACCTCGGCGTCGCCGAGCTTCTCCGGCAGCGCCGGGGGCTCGGGCGTCACGGGCGCGGTCGGGTCGACCGGCGCGGCGGGAGCCGCCTGCTCGGGGACCGGCTCGGCCACCGCATCCACTGCGGGCGCGGCGGCGGGCGGCGGGACGGTCTCGGAAATGCTCGGGGCGGTCTTCTTCACCACGCGGCGCGTGCCGAAGAGGCCCTTGCGCTTCCGTCCTCCCGTCTCCGTCTCGTTGTCGTTCGTGTTGTCGATATTCTCGTTATCCACCATCGCTGGTGCACTCCTCGACCGGCGGCGGTTCCCCGCTCGCCGGGTACTCTCCGTAGGGAGGCGGCGCGTGCGGCGCCTCCCTCAATCCTGTTCGGATGCCGCCGGGCTCGTGGCGCGGCGGGCCTCCTTCTCACTGTTCTCCGCCGGCCTCTACGGCCGGCCTTTCACTGGGCGCTCCAGGGCGCCCGCAAGCCTTTTGTCGTTCCTCCCGGCCGGGGCCGGGACGACTGCTGCATCGATTATCGCACGGGCCGCGCTCGCGGCGGTCTCCTCCCAGGGCGACACGCAGGCGGCATGCCATAATCCGAGGGTGTCCGACCTTCCCACCGAGGCCGCCTACCGCCGCCCGACCGCTCTCGCCGTGTTCCTCATCGTCGCCGGGGCCATCGGCCTCTGGGCGGCGTTCATGCTCACGGTGGACAAGTTCCACCTGCTCGAGGACCCGAACGCGCAGCTGTCCTGCAACTTCTCGGTGCTGGTCGGCTGCTCCAAGAACCTGAACTCGTGGCAGGGCTCACTGCTCGGCTTCCCGAACCCGCTGCTCGGGATCGGCGGCTGGACGGCCGCGATCGCGGTAGGTGTAGGCCTGCTCGCGACCCGGGCGCGGTTCGCCCGCTGGTACTGGATCGCGTTCAACGTCGGCGTGCTGCTGGCGCTGGTGCTCGTCATCTTCCTGATCACGCAGTCGCTGACGGTGCTCAACGTGCTGTGCCCCTGGTGCATGGTCACCTGGGTGGTCACCATCCCGACGTTCTGGGCGGTGACGCTCTACAACCTCAAGGAGGGCAACATCCCGCTGCCGGAGCGCGCGCGCCGCGTGTCCGCGACCCTGTACAGCTGGGTGCCGCTCATCACGATCGTCTGCTACGCGATCGTCGCCGTGCTCGCGCAGATCCAGCTCGACTGGATCCACCGCGCCTTCATCTGATCCGCGTCCCGGCACGCGAGCCCTCCACCTCCATCCGCACTCGCACCCCGCGCAAAACGGAGGAGTTCGACCTCTCCCTGATGCCGGATGCCCTCCGTTTCACTACTCGATCCGGCGTGTCGGAGGGAATGTCCTCCCTTCCGGACGCGGGGCCGCGGCGTGGGAAAGGGAGGACAATCGGCGCGAAACGCCGGCGAGTGTGGCGAAAGGGAGGAGTTCCAGGCCGTGACGGCCGGGAACTCCTCCCTTTCGGAGGTCCTGCAGAGGTTGCGCAGAGACGGGCTGCGGGTCAGCCGAACCAGAGGGCGAGCTCGCGCTGGGCGGACTCGGGCGAGTCGGAGCCGTGCACGAGGTTCTGCTGCACCTTCAGGCCCCAGTCGCGGGCCAGGTCGCCGCGGATGGTGCCGGGCGCGGCGGTGGTCGGGTCGGTCGCGCCCGCGAGCGAGCGGAAGCCCTCGATGACGCGGTTGCCCGCAAGGCGGATGGCCACGATCGGGCCCGACTCCATGAACTCGACCAGCGGCTCGTAGAACGGCTTGCCCTCGTGCTCGGCGTAGTGCTGCGCGAGCAGGTCGCGGTCGGCCTGCAGCATCCGCAGGTCGACGAGCGAGTAGCCCTTCGCCTCGATGCGGCGCAGGATCTCGCCGGTCAGGCTGCGAGCGACGCCGTCCGGCTTGATGAGGACGAGGGTCTCTTCGACGGCACTGGTCATGGGTTCTCCGTTCCGTTTCCGGCAGCCCGTGCGGCTGCCTGATTGTTTCGGTCGATGCGCGCGGCGGCGATCATGCAGTACGCCCACATGGCGGTGAAGATCGCGCCGACGATGAAGAAGGCGGGGACGAGGAGGCCGGCGGCGACGAGGACCACCTGCACGATCCATCCGAGGACCACGCCGACGGTGTTCCGGAGCAGCCCGATCGCGATGATCATGAGCACGATCAGCGCCGCTCCCCCGCCGAGCGCGACCCACGCCGGGAGCGCCTGCAGGCCGAACAGCACCAGGGCGCCCAGGAAGACGACGAGGAGCTCGAAGCCGAGCACGATGGAGCCGAGCATCTCGCGCAGGGAGCGCTGGCGGCGGGGCCGCCCGGCCGGGGCCGCGGGCTCGGGCGTCGAGTCGGACGCGTCGGTCACGACGCCGCCTGCTTCCACTCCTGCTCCTCGGCGTACGCCATCGCCTGGCCGACCAGCACGATGCTGCCGGCAACGACGACCGCGCGCTTCGGGCCGTCCTGGGCCCACTCGCGGGCGCCTTCGAGCGCGTCGATCGCGTCCGAGTAGACGATGACCGCCTCGTCGCCGACCTCCTCGCGCACGAGATCGCCGAAGTCCTCCGCATCCCGCGCACGGTCGGAGCCGGGCTGCGTCACGAAGAACTGGGTGGCCACCGGGGCGAGTGCGCGGATGACGCCGCGTGCGTCCTTGTCCTCGAGGATGCCGACGACGAACGTGATCTCGTCGAAGTCGAAGTAGCTGCGCAGGGCGTTCGCGAGCGTCTCGGCGCCTGCCGGATTGTGTGCGGCGTCGACGAGGATGCTCGGCTCGATCCCGATGAGCTGCAGGCGTCCCGGCGAGGTCGCGGTTGCGAACCCTTCCTCGATCAGGTCGGCCTTCAGCGGCTGCGTGCCGCGACCGAGGAAGGTCTCGACCGCCGCGACCGCGACCGCGGCGTTCTGTGCCTGGTGGTCGCCGTAGAGCGGCAGGAAGACGTCCTCGTATGTGGCCGCGCGCCCGCGGATGGTGACGAGCTGGCCGCCCACGGCGACGCGGGTCGCCGCGACGTCGAAGTCGCGCGGCTGCTCGGCGAAGGTCGACTCGGTGAGCTCGGACGCCTCCCGCAGCACGCGGTCCGCCTCCGGCGTCTGCGACGACGACACGACGTCGGCCGACGGCTTGATGATGCCGGACTTGGTGCGCGCGATCTCCTCGACCGTGTCGCCGAGCGCCTTGGTGTGGTCGAGCGCGATCGGCGTGAAGACCGCGACCTGGCCGTCGCCCACGTTGGTCGAGTCCCACTCGCCGCCCATGCCGACCTCGATCACGGCGACGTCGACCGGGGCGTCCGCGAACGCGGCGAAGGCGAGCGCGGTCAGCGCTTCGAAGAACGTCAGCGGCGCCTTTCCCTGCTCCTCCAGCTCCGCGTCGACGATGTCGAGATACGGGCTGATGTCGTCCCAGTTGCGCACCAGCGCCTCGTCCTCGATCGGCTCGCCGTCGATGACGATCCGCTCGTTGAAGCGCACGAGGTGCGGGCTGGTGAGCAGGCCCGTGCGCAGTCCGTAGGCGCGCAGCAGGCTCTCCGCGATGCGGCTCGTCGACGTCTTGCCGTTGGTGCCGGTGATGTGGATGATCGGGTACGCCCGCTGCGGGTCGCCCAGCAGCTCCACGGCGCGCCGGGTGGCGTCGAGCCGCCGCTCGGGCGCCCCCTCGCCGATGCGGGCGAGCAGCGCCTGGTAGACCTCGTCCGCGCGGTCGCGGAAGTCCTCGTCGTCGGTCACAGCGCCGCCTCCTCCACCTTGGTCACGCCGACGGTGAACGCACCGGCGTTGGCGAACTGCCCTGCGCCGAAGCCCTGCGCGAAGGCCGCGTCCGCGTCCGATGCTCCCGCAGCCGACACCTGCACCGCCAGGGCCAGCGTCTCGGCCGCGATGTCGACGTCGCCGGCGAGACCGAGCGCGCGCGCGTCGTCCTCGTGCTCGAACGTCAGGCTCAGCCGGATGCGGTCGCTCACGTCGAGCCCGGCCGCCTTGCGGGTGTCCTGCACGGCGCGGATGACGTCGCGGGCCAGGCCCTCGGCCTCCAGCTCCGGCGTGGTCGCGGTGTCGAGCAGCACGAAGCCGCCGCCCGCGAGCAGCGCCAGCGCCGAGCTGTCGTCGCCGGTGCCGGCGGTCTCGAGCACGAGGTCGTACTCGCCCTCTGCGAGCTCGATGCCACCCACGGTCACGACGCCGTCCGCCTCGGACCAGTCGCCGGCGCGCGCAGCCTGGATGACCTGCTGCACCTGCTTGCCGAGGCGCGGACCCGCCGCACGGGCGTTGACGGTCAGCTTGCTCGTGATGCCGTAGCGCGCCGCGCTGTCGTCCTGCAGCTCGACCAGCTCGACCGCCTTGACGTTGAGCTCGTCGCGCAGGATGCCCTCGAAGGGACGCAGCGCCTCCGCGTTCTCCGCCACGACCGTCAGCGACGCGAGCGGCAGGCGCACGCGGCGGCCCGCCTGCTTGCGCAGCGACAGCGCGGTCGAGCTGATCGCGCGGATCCGGTCCATCGCATCCACCAGGGCGTCGTCGGCCGGGAACTCCCCCGCCTCCGGCCAGTCCGTGAGGTGCACGGAGCGGCCGCCGGTGAGGTCCTTCCAGATGCGCTCCGTGACGAGCGGAAGCAGCGGGGCGGCGACGCGGGCCAGCGTCTCCAGCACGGTGTAGAGCGTGTCGAACGCCTCGGTGCCGTTGCCGTCCTCATCCACGCCCTCCCAGAACCGGTCGCGCGAACGGCGCACGTACCAGTTGGTGAGCACGTCGGCGAAGTCGCGCAGCTTGGCGGCGGCGAGCGTCGAGTCCAGACCCTCCAGGTCGGCCGTGACCTCCTCTACCAGATCGCGCGTCTTGGCGAGCAGGTAGCGGTCGAGCACGTCGGTGGACGCGGTGGAGCGCTTCGCCTCGTAGCCGGTCGCGTTTGCGTAGAGCGAGAAGAAGTACCAGGTGTTCCACAGCGGCAGCAGCACCTGGCGGACGCCCTCGCGGATGCCCTCCTCGGTGACGACGAGGTTGCCGCCGCGCAGCACGGGGCTCGACATCAGGAACCAGCGCATCGCATCGGAGCCGTCGCGGTCGAAGACCTCGTTGACGTCCGGGTAGTTGCGCAGCGACTTCGACATCTTCTGCCCGTCGCTGCCGAGCACGATGCCGTGGCTGATCACGTTCTTGAACGCGGGCCGGTCGAACAGCGCCGTGGCGAGCGTGTGCAGCAGGTAGAACCAGCCGCGCGTCTGCCCGATGTACTCGACGATGAAGTCGGCCGGGTTGTGCGTATCGAACCAGTCGTGGTTCTCGAACGGGTAGTGCACCTGCGCGAACGGCATGGAGCCGGAGTCGAACCACACGTCGAGCACGTCCGGGATGCGGCGCATCGTCGATCGGCCGGTCGGGTCGTCCGGGTTCGGGCGCGTCAGCTCGTCGATGAAGGGACGGTGCAGGTCCGGCTCCCCCGCCGCGTTCAGCGGCAGGCGGCCGAAGTCGCGCTCCAGTTCCTCCAGCGAGCCATACACGTCGACGCGCGGGTACGCCGGGTCGTCGCTCTTCCAGACCGGGATCGGCGAGCCGAAGTACCGGTTGCGCGAGACCGACCAGTCACGGGCGCCGGCGAGCCACTTGCCGAACTGGCCGTCCTTGACGTTCTCGGGCACCCAGGTGATCTGCTGGTTGAGCTCGCCCATCCGGTCGCGGAAGTCGGTGACGCGGACGAACCAGCTCGACACCGCCTTGTAGATGAGCGGATTGCGGCAGCGCCAGCAGTGCGGGTACGAGTGCTCATAGCTCGCCTGGCGCAGCAGACGGCCCTGCTCCTTCAGCATCCGGGTCAACGGCTTGTTGGCGTCGAACACCTGCAGTCCCGCGACCTCCGGCACGTCGGGCAGGAAGCGTCCGCCGTCGTCCACCGAGATGATGACCGGGATGCCGGCCTTCTCGGTGACGCGCTGGTCGTCCTCGCCGTAGGCCGGGGCCTGGTGCACGATGCCGGTGCCGTCCTCGACGGTGACGTAGTCGTCCACGAGGATGCGCCACGCGTTCTGCGTGCCCCACTTCTCGGTGTCGGCGTAGAAGTCCCAGAGGCGGTCGTACTCGACGCCGTCGAGCTCGGAACCGCGGACGGTGCCGGTCACCGCGGCGAGGGCGTCTGCCGGGGAGTCGTAGCCGAGGTCCTTGGCGTAGTTGCCGAGGAGGCTCTTCGCGATCAGGTAGCGGCCGCTCAGGACCTCCTGGTCAGGGTCGCCGTACGAGTCCGCGGCGCCATGCGGGCCGGAGGGCACCACGGCGTACTCGATCTCGGGGCCGACCGCGAGCGCGAGGTTGGTCGGGAGAGTCCACGGGGTCGTCGTCCAGGCGAGGGCGCGCACACCGGTCAGCCCGAGCACCTCCGCCTTCTCGCCGACCAGCGGGAAGGTGACGGTGACCGTCTGGTCCTGACGCATCTTGTAGACGTCGTCGTCCATCCGCAGCTCGTGGTTGGACAGCGGCGTCTGGTCGCGCCAGCAGTACGGCAGCACGCGGTAGCCCTCGTAGGCGAGGCCCTTCTCGTGCAGCTGCTTGAAGGCCCAGATCACCGACTCCATGTAGCCGGTGTCGAGCGTCTTGTAGTCGTTGTCGAAGTCGACCCAGCGCGCCTGACGGGTGACGTACTCCCGCCACTCGCGGGTGTAACGGAGGACGGAGTCCTTGGCGGCCTGGTTGAAGGCGGCGAGCCCCATCTCCTCGATCTGGCTCTTGTCGGTGATGCCGAGCTGCCGCTCCGCCTCGAGCTCGGCGGGAAGGCCGTGCGTGTCCCAGCCGAAGCGGCGCTCGACCTTCTTGCCGCGCATGGTCTGGAAGCGCGGGAAGACGTCCTTGGCGTAGCCGGTCAGCAGGTGGCCGTAGTGCGGGAGGCCGTTGGCGAACGGCGGCCCGTCGTAGAACACCCACTCCTCGGCGCCGTCGCGGTTGGCGATGGACGCGCGGAACGTGCCGTCCTCATCCCAGAACTTCAGGATGTCGGTCTCGATCTCGGGGAAGACGGGGCTGGGCGTCACATCGGCGCGCGTGGCGTCGGTGTTCTGGTCGCGCTCGGCGCCCTCGTTCGAGTCCGGCGCGGACTTGGGGTACGGCATCTCTCTCCTGGCAGGTTTCACGTGCTGCACGAGGACGCCGGACGCTCGCACGCCCGTCGCGGTACCACCCCGCTTGCCCGCTCCGCCTCCGTCGCCGGGGAGGGCCTCTCATCGTTCGGCTGTGACGGGCCGGTCCCGTTCGGTTCTACTGGGCGCCGCTCACGCGCCGCCGTTCTTCCGAAGGCTCCCCGGCGATACCCGGATCACAGCCTGTGCCTCTATCTTATCCGCTCCGCGCGCCTCCGCGTCGGGCCTCTCGCGAAGGGCAGCTTGTTGCGGTCGACACGCCGCGCGAGTGCGCAACGACCTGCCCTTCGGGAGGGAGGTAGGTAGGGAGGGGAAAGGGAGAGGTGGCACGCGCGGTCAGAGGGCGGCGGCGTAGCCGGCGCAGACGGGGGCGACGGCGGAGCGGACGAGCGGGGTGAGCGGGCCACGGCGTACGCCGGCGCGCGCCCAGGCGGTCGCGGCGGAGACCGCTGCGCCGACGACCGCGGTCGCGGCGGCGCGCGGCAGCAGCGCGTCGGCCGACGCGCCCGCACGCGCCGCGATGAACGCCTGCAGCCGGCGCACCAGCGCCAGGAACCGCGGCAGCGCCGACGCCTGCAGCTCCGCGTCCGTGCCCATCAACTCCACCTGCGTCACGGCGAGCGGGAGGCGTCCCGGCCCGAACGCGTCGGCGAGGCGCGTCATCGCCTCGAGCACCGCGTCCATCGGCGCCGACTCGGACGAGACGGAGCCGAGGGTGCCGTCGAACGCCGCGAGCGCCTCATCCACCTCCAGCCACAGCAGGTCGCTCTTCGAGCCGACGTAGTTGAAGAAGGTCGCCCGGCTGACCCCGGCGCGGCGCGCGATGTCGTCGACCGTAGTGCCCGCGTACGTCTGCTCGAGGAACAGCTCGGCGGCCGCCTCGGCGATCATCGCGCGGGAGGAAGAGCGGGGCCGACCGCCGCCGGACGGACGCGGGGAATGGGCGACGGACATCCGCTGTTCTCCTTCCGTGCCATTATTGGACCCGGTCCAAATACTATTCCGTTTTCAAAGGACAGCCGTGACTACCACCGCAACCCCCGTCCGCAGCGAGACCGATCGCCCCGGAATCACCCCCGGCACCGCCCGCCGCGTCACCATCGCGTCGTTCGTCGGCACCGCGCTCGAGTCGTACGACTTCTACCTCTACGCGTACTTCGCCGCGTTCTTCGTGGGCCCCCTCTTCTTCGCGCCGCTGGGCGCGTTCGGCGGCGCCCTCGCCGGCTTCCTCGCCATCGCGGCCGGCTTCGTCATCCGTCCGGTGGGCGCCATCGTCTTCGGCCACCTGGGCGACCGGATCGGGCGCCGTCCGACCCTGCTGATCACCATCCTGATCATGGGCCTCAGCACCGGCCTCGTCGGCGTGCTCCCGACCTATGCGGCGGCGGGATGGTTCGGCGCGATCGCGATCGTTCTGCTGCGCCTGCTCCAGGGCTTCTCGGTCGGCGGCGAGTGGGGCGGCTCGATCCTGCTCGCGACCGAGTACGCGAACCCGAAGAAGCGCGGCTTCTACGCGGCACTCCCCCAGCTCGGCTCGCCGGTCGGCTCCATCCTGAGCGCCGTCGTCTTCATCGTGCTGACGCTCACCCTCTCGACCGCGGACATCGCGGCGTGGGGATGGCGCATCCCGTTCCTGACGGCGTTCCCGCTCCTGCTGGTCTCGCTCTATCTGCGCTGGTCGATCGACGAGACCCCGGTGTTCCGCAAGCTGCTCGAGACCGGCACCCGCGACCGCTTCCCCGTGGTGGACGTCTTCCGCAAGGCGCCGACGGGCTTCATCATCGGGATCGGCGCGGCCATCCTCGGCATCGGCTCGTACTCGCTGATGAACACGTACATGGTCGATTACGGCACCGCCGTGCTGGGCTTCAAGTACCAGGACCTGCTGGTCGCGACGACGATCGGCGGCCTGCTGCAGCTGGTCACGATCCCGCTGTTCGGCGCCTGGGCGGCGCGGATCGGCTCGGCGAAGGTCGTCGCGTACGGCGCGATCGGCACGCTGATCGTGGCGTTCCCGATGTACTTCCTGCTGCAGTACGCGAACTTCGGCATCCTCGTCGCGAGCATGATCATCGGCGGCATCCTGCCCACGCTCTCCTGGGCGGCGCTCGGCGGCCTGATGTCGGACCTGTTCCCGAGCGACGTGCGATACAGCGGCCTCTCCGTCGCGTACAGCATCGCGGCGCTGCTGACCTCCTTCGTCCCGGCGCTCACGCTGATCTTCGGACACGCCACCGGCAACGCGTGGTGGCACCCGGGCATCGTGCTCGCCGTGATGTCGATCATCACGCTGGTGGCGGCCCTGTTCGCCGCCCGCCGCACCCCGTACGTCGACGAGGTCTGAGCGAGGTCCGGGCGCGTTCGGTACGCTGGTAGGGATCCCACACTCAGGCACCTCGAGGACTCGGTGCCGCATATATCGAATCGGAGGACCCCTATGAGCACGCCGAACGTGCCCGAGAAGCCCGCCCTTGAGGGGCTCGAGGCCAAGTGGGGTGACCGCTGGCAGAGCGACGGCACCTTCCGATTCGATCGGGAGGGCGCGCTCGCGGCCGGCCGCGACAGGGTCTACTCCATCGACACGCCTCCGCCGACGGCCTCCGGTTCCCTGCACATCGGCCACGTCTTCAGCTACACGCACACGGATGTGGTGGCTCGCTTCCACCGCATGCGCGGTCGAAAGGTGTTCTACCCGATGGGCTGGGACGACAACGGCCTGCCGACCGAGCGCCGCGTCCAGAACTACTACGGCGTGCGCTGCGACCCGTCGCTGCCGTACGACCCGGAGTTCACCCCTCCCTTCGAGGGCGGCGACAACAAGAGCACGAAGGCGGCCGACCAGCGGCCGATCTCGCGCCGCAACTTCATCGAGCTGTGCGAGCGGCTGACCGAGGAGGACGAGAAGCAGTTCGAGGCGCTGTGGCGCACGCTCGGCCTCTCGGTGGACTGGTCGCAGACCTACCGCACCATCGGGCGCGACTCGATCCATACCTCCCAGCTGGCGTTCCTGCGCAACATCGAGCGCGGCGAGGCGTACCAGGCGCAGGCGCCGACGCTGTGGGACATCACCTTCCGCACAGCCGTCGCGCAGGCCGAGTTGGAGGACCGCGAGCAGCCGAGCGCGTACCACCGGGTCGCCTTCCACGGCGCGGACGGTCCGATCTACATCGAGACC
>Ga0209455_1000728_pt1 | contig 18948 bp, 13 predicted proteins | sample AraplaCol_mCL_r2_FD_184275 | JGI IMG/M metagenome (GOLD analysis project Ga0209455, IMG submission 184275) | Arabidopsis root microbial communities from North Carolina, USA - plate scrape CL_Col_mCL_r2 (SPAdes) (version 2) | ecosystem: Host-associated > Plants > Roots > Endosphere | place: USA... | reverse complement strand
CCAACCAGTCGGAAAACGCGCGGATCTTGGGCGAGAGCTGGCGGTTCTGCAGGTAGAGGAGAGAGATGGGCACCGCCGCGGGCCGGTATTCGGACAGCACCTCGACCAGTTCGCCCTTTTGCATGTGCGGCAGCGCCGCGAAGCGCCCCGTCTGGATGATGCCGAAGCCCTGCACGCCGCAGGCCAGGTGGGCCGACCATTCGTTGACCGACACGATGCCGGGCGGATCGACGTGCCGCAGCTGGCCGTCGACGAGGAAATCCCAGCCGTGATTGCGGCCCGGGGCCAGGAAGTAATGCACGGCCTGATGCCGCTGCAGATCGTCGATGGTGCGCGGCATGCCGTGGCGTTCCAGATAGGCGGGAGCGGCGCAGGTGATGCGCTCGATGACGCCGATGCGGCGCGCCACCAGGCTGGAATCTTCGAGTTCGCCGATGCGGATCACGCAATCGACCGCGTCCTGCACCAGGTCCACCTTGCGGTCCGACAGGCCGATGGCCAGCTCGACGTCGGGGTAGCGCTCATGGAAGTCGCTCAGCGCGGGAATGAGCAGCAGCGTGCCGATACTGGGCTTGACGTCGATGCGCAGGCGCCCCTGCGGGTGCACCGACACGTCCTGCAGATAGGACTCGGTTTCCTCGACCTCGGCCAGGATGCGCACGCTGTGCTTGTAGTAGGCCGCGCCGTCGGGCGTGAGGCTCAGCCGGCGCGTGGTGCGGTTGAGCAGGCGCACGCCCAGGTGCTTTTCGAGATTCTGAATGATGGTGGTGACGGTGGTGCGGGGCAGCACCAACGCGTCGGCGGCGCGGGTGAAGCTGTTGGCTTCCACGACCCGGGTGAAGACCTGCATGGCTTGAAAGCGGTCCATGGCGTTTCCTGGCAAGAGCACGGTATGGGCGACAGCATAGACCATAAATCGAGGGATTGTTAGTTTTTACCGACCAGTGTTGCCGAAACATTGGCATTTATCCCGTCACTGAAAACATTCAGAATTCGGGTTATCCCGTGGAACCCGCCTCGCCGCTCATGCGGCGACGTCTCGCGCGGCGGCTGATTCCGCCTCCCGCGCCCGCCGGCCATTTCGGCCCGATTCCCATTTTTTGCTTTCCCAAGGAAACGTCATGACGATTTCTCGACCCCGCGCTTTTCGCTTTTCGGCCCTGGCCCTGGCCATCGTGCTGGCCGCGGCGGGTGGCTATGCGGTCTTCGGCCCCGGCGCTCAGACCCCCGCCCACGCCCAGCAAGCCGCGCCCGCGGCCCCCGTCGATGTGGCCCCGGTCATCAGCCGCCCCATCGTCGACTGGCAGCGCTATTCGGGCCGGCTCGAAGCCATCGACCGCGTCGACATCCGCCCGCTGGTGTCGGGCACGCTGACCCAGGTGCACTTCAAGGACGGCGCGCTGGTCAAGAAGGGCGACCTGCTCTTCACCATCGATCCGCGCCCCTACGAAGCGCAAGTCGAGCGCGCCGAGGCCGCCGCCGCCTACACCGCGTCCGACCTGGCCCGGGCCAAGCGGCTGCTGGCTGAAAACGCCATCGCGCGCCGCGACTACGACCAGAAAGAGAGCGATGCCCGCGCCGCCGCCGCCGCCCTCAAGACGGCCCGCATCGACCTGGGCTACACGCGCATCGTCGCGCCGATCGACGGCCGGGTCTCGCGCGCCGAAGTCACGCAAGGCAATGTGGTGTCGGCCGGGGCCTCATCCGCCGTGCTGACCACCATCGTGTCGGTGGCCCGCATGTACGCCTCGTTCAACGTGGACGAGCAGACCTTCCTGCGCTACGTGGATCGCAGCCGCGCGCAGGGCGCCCCGGTCCCGGTGCAGATGGGCCTGGCCGACGAGAAAGGCTATCCGCGCGAAGGCACGGTGGCGTCGGTGGACAACCGGCTCGATCCCACCTCGGGCACGATCCGCGTGCGCGCCGTGTTCGACAACCGCGACGGCCTGATGCTGCCCGGCCTGTACGCCCGGGTGCGCCTGGGCGGCAGCGCGCCGCACGACGCCGTGCTGGTCGACGAAAAAGCCATCGGCACCGACCAGGACAAGCGCTACGTGCTGGTGCTGGACAAGGCCAACCACGCCGACTACCGCGCCGTGCAGCTGGGCGCCAGCGTCGGCACGCTGCGCGTGGTGACGCACGGCCTCGCGGCCGGCGAGCGCATCGTCGTCGGCGGCCTGCAGCGCGTGCGCCCCGGCGACGTCGTCGCGCCCAATCTCGTGTCCATGGACGGCCAGGCCGCCCCCATCCAGACCGCTTCGGCGGGCCTGAACTAAGAACACACATCCATGAATATCTCCAAGTTCTTCATCGATCGGCCCATCTTCGCGGGCGTGCTGTCGGTGCTGGTGCTGCTGGGCGGCCTGCTGGCCATGTTCCAGCTGCCCATCTCCGAATACCCGGAAGTCGTGCCGCCCTCGGTGGTGGTGCGGGCCCAATACCCCGGCGCCAACCCCAAGGTCATCGCCGCAACCGTGGCTTCGCCGCTGGAGCAGTCCATCAACGGCGTCGAGGACATGCTCTACATGCAGTCGCAGGCCAACAGCGACGGCTCCTTCGCGCTGACGGTCTTCTTCCGCCTGGGCACCGATCCGGACAAGGCCCAGCAGCTGGTGCAGAACCGCGTCTCGCAAGCCCTGCCGCGCCTGCCCGAAGACGTGCAGCGCCTGGGCGTGACCACGGTCAAGAGCTCGCCCACGCTGACCCTGGTGGTGCACCTGATCTCGCCCGACAACCGCTACGACGCGACCTACCTGCGCAACTACGCGGTGCTCAACGTGAAAGACCGGCTGTCGCGCCTGAACGGCGTGGGCGAAGTGCAGGTCTGGGGCGCGGGCGACTACGCCATGCGCGTCTGGCTCGATCCCAACCGGGTCGCCCAGCGCGGCCTGACGGCCATGGACGTGGTCAACGCCATCCGCGAGCAGAACGTCCAGGTGGCCGCCGGCACCATCGGCGCATCGCCCACCAACGGCGACGTGCCCATGCAGTTCTCGGTGAACGCGCGCGGCCGCCTGACGACCGCCGAGGAATTCGGCCGCATCATTCTCAAGACCGCGCCCGACGGCGCGGTGACGCGCCTGTCCGACGTGGCCCGCATCCAGCTCGACGCCCAGGACTACGCGCTGCGCTCGCTGCTGAACAACAAGCAGGCGGTGGCCATGGCCATCATGCAGGCGCCCGGCTCGAACGCGCTGCAAGTGTCGAGCGAAGTGCGCGAGACCATGGCCGAGCTGTCCAAGGACTTCCCGCCCTCGGTGCAATACCGCATTGAATACGACCCCACGCAGTTCGTGCGCGCCAGCATCGAGGCAGTCGTGCATACACTGCTGGAAGCCATCGCGCTGGTGGTGCTGGTGGTGATCGTGTTCCTGCAGACCTGGCGCGCCTCGGTCATCCCCCTGCTGGCCGTGCCGATCTCCATCATCGGCACGTTCTCGCTGCTGCTGCTCTTCGGCTATTCCATCAACGCGTTGTCGCTGTTCGGCATGGTGCTGGCCATCGGCATCGTGGTCGACGACGCCATCGTGGTGGTCGAGAACGTCGAGCGCAACATCGAGGCCGGGCTGTCGCCGCGCGAGGCCACCTATCGCGCCATGCGCGAAGTGAGCGGCCCCATCATCGCCATCGCGCTGACGCTGTGCGCGGTGTTCGTGCCGCTGGCCTTCATGACCGGCCTCTCGGGCCAGTTCTACAAGCAGTTCGCGGTGACCATCGCCATCTCGACGGTGATCTCGGCCTTCAATTCGCTGACGCTCTCGCCGGCCATGTCGGCCCTGCTGCTCAAGCCGCACAGCGAGCAGACCGACTGGCTGTCGCGCGCCATGCACAAGGTGCTCGGCCCCTTCTTCCGCCTGTTCAACCGCGGCTTCGGCCGCGCCTCCGAGCGCTACGCCGACGGCGTGGGCGGAGTACTGCGCCGCAAGGGCTCGTCGATGCTGGTGTACGCCGTGCTGCTGGCGCTGACCGCGGGCGTGGCCTACGTCCTGCCCGGCGGCTTCATACCTGCGCAGGACAAGCAATACCTGGTGGCCTTCGCCCAATTGCCCAGCGGCGCCTCGCTCGACCGCACCGACGCGGTGATCCAGCGCATGAGCGACATCGCCCTGCACGAGCCCGGCGTGAAAAGCGCCATCGCCTTCCCGGGCCTGTCGATCAACGGTTTCACCAACAGCTCGAGCGCGGGCATCGTGTTCGTGTCGCTGGACGATTTCGACAAGCGCCAGGGCGCCGCCCTGTCGGCCAACGCCATCGCCATGCACCTGAACCAGAAGTTCGCGGCCATCAAGGATTCGATCGTGGCCGTGTTCCCGCCCCCGCCCATCCTGGGCCTGGGCACGCTGGGCGGCTTCAAGCTGCAGATCGAGGACCGCGGCGCGCAAGGCTATGCCGCGCTGGACAAGGCCACGCAGGCCTTCATCGCCAAGGCCCGGCAGACCCCCGAGCTGGGGCCCACGTTCTCGAACTACCAGGTCAACGTGCCGCAGATCGACGTGGACCTGGACCGCGTCAAGGCCAAGCAGCTGGGCGTGCCGGTGACCGACGTGTTCGACACCATGCAGGTCTATCTGGGCTCGGTGTACGTGAACGACTTCAACCGCTTCGGCCGCGTCTTCCAGGTGCGCGCCCAGGCCGACGCGCCGTTCCGCTCGCATCCCGACGACATCCTGCAGCTCAAGACGCGCAACACGGCCGGCGAGATGGTGCCGCTGTCTTCGCTGGTGACGATCAAGCAGAGCTTCGGCCCGGAAATGGTGGTGCGCTACAACGGCTACACCGCCGCCGACATCAACAGCGGCCCGGCGCCCGGCTATTCGACCAACCAGGCCCAGGCGGCGGCCGAGCGCATCGCGCAGGAAGTGCTGCCGCGCGGCTTCAAGATCGAATGGACCGACCTGGCCTATCAGCAGATGCTGGCCGGCAACGCCGGGCTGTGGGTGTTCCCCATCAGTGTGCTGCTGGTCTTCCTGGTGCTGGCCGCGCTGTATGAAAGCCTGACCCTGCCGCTGGCCGTGATCATGATCGTGCCCATGAGCATCCTGGCCGCGCTCACCGGCGTATGGCTCACGCATGGCGACAACAACATCTTCACCCAGATCGGCTTGATGGTGCTGGTGGGGCTGTCGGCCAAGAACGCGATCCTGATCGTGGAGTTCGCCCGCGAACTGGAAATGCAGGGCCGCACGCCGCTGGTAGCCGCCATCGAGGCCTGCCGGCTGCGCCTGCGCCCCATCCTGATGACGTCCATCGCTTTCATCATGGGCGTGGTGCCGCTGGCGCTGTCCACCGGCGCCGGCGCGGAAATGCGCCATGCCATGGGCGTGGCCGTGTTCTTCGGCATGCTGGGCGTGACGCTGTTCGGCCTGTTCCTGACGCCGGTGTTCTATGTGCTGCTGCGCAAGCTGGGCCGCGGCGCCCTGCATTCGGCCGCGCACCACGAAGCGCCCTTGTGCCACGTCAACGCCGAACAATAAGGAAATTCTTCATGACACACACAATAAGAGGTGGGGCCGCCCTAGGCCGTGCCGCTCTGTTCCTGCCCCTGGCCCTGTCGCTGGCGCTGGCCGGCTGCGCGGTGGGCCCCGACTACCACCGTCCGCAAGTCGACACGCCCGCGGCCTACAAGGAAGCTTCGGCCGCGCAAACCGCGCTGCCGGCCGGCGAGGCCGGCAGCTGGCAGCAGGCCAAGCCTGCCGAGGCCGCCCTGCGCGGCGCATGGTGGAAGCTGTTCGACGACCCCACCCTCGATGCGCTGGAAGCGCAGGCCCGGGACGCCAACCAGAACCTCAAGGCCGCCGCCGCGCGCCTGGGCCAGGCCCGCGCCCTGGTGCGCAACGCCAAGTCCGACCGCTATCCGCAGCTGGACGCCGGTTTCGGCCCCACGCGCGAGCGCGCCTCGCCCGCCTCGCAGGGCCGCCCCGACAACGGCCCCGCCACCAGCACCACGCTGTGGCGCGCCCAGGCCTCGGTGTCTTATGAAGCGGACCTGTTCGGCCGCGTCTCTTCCTCGGTGGACGCCGCCACGGCCGACGCCCAGCAAAGCGCCGCGCTGTACCGCTCGGTGCTGCTGGCCCTGCAGGCCGATGTGGCGCAAGGCTACTTCCAGGTGCGCGAGCTCGACGCCGAACTGCAGGTCTACAGTCGCACGGTCGAGCTGCGCGGCAAGACCATGGATCTGATCCAGCATCGCTACGATGCCGGCGACGTCGGCGAGCTGGACCTGGACCGCGCGCGCACCGACCTGGAATCGGCGCGCGCCGACGCGGCCGGCATCGCCCGCAGCCGCGCCGCGGCCGAGCACGCCCTGGCCGTGCTGCTGGGCAAGACGCCGTCCGAATTCAGCCTGCCCGCCCAGCCGATCGCCCGCGTCGCGATCGACATACCCGCCGGCCTGCCGTCGAGCCTGCTGGAGCGCCGTCCCGACATCGCCGCCGCGGAGCGCGCCATGGCCGCCGCCAACGCGCGCATCGGCGTGGCCAAGGCTGCGTTCTTCCCCAGCCTGACGCTGACGGGCGCGGGAGGCTTCGAATCCTCCGCCCTGGGCGATCTGTTCAATTGGTCCAGCCGCACGTTCCTGCTCGGCCCGCTGGTGGGCACGGCCCTGTCGCTGCCCCTCTTCGACGGCGGACGGCGCCAGGCCAACCTGGACCGCGCGCGCGATGTCTACGAAGAAGACGTGGCCGATTACCGGCAGACCGTGCTGACGGCCTTCCGCGAGGTCGAGGACAATCTGGCCAGCCTGCGGCTGCTGCACGGCCAGACCGCCGCGCAGGACGCCGCGCTGCGGGCCGCTACCCGGGCTGCCCAACTGTCGCAGACGCAGTACCGCGAGGGCGCGGTCAGCTACCTGGACGTGCTCGACGCCGACCGCACCGCGCTGCAGCAGCAACGCGCCTCGGCCCAGCTCGACGGCGACCGGGCGCGCACCGTGGTCAACCTGATCCGCGCGCTGGGCGGCGGCTGGGGCCTGTCCAAACCGCAGGTCGCGGCCAAATAAGGCGCGCCGCATGCGCGTGGCACAATGAGTTCGACTCATTCAACGCCACGTGCATCCATGATCATCCTGATCGACCAGGACGGCGTGCTCGCCGACTTCGAACACGCCTTCCTCGCCGCCTGGCGCGAACGCCACCCCGGCATCGCGCCGGTGGCTTACGAAGACCGCAAGTCCTTCAACCTGCTCGAAGACTATCCTGCCGAGCTGCGCGGCAAGGCCGAAGCCATCTACACCGCCCCCGGCTTCATCCGCAGCCTGCCGCCCGTCCCGGGCGCGATCGAGGCGTTCAAGGAGCTGCTGGCGCTGGGCATGGACCTGCGCATCTGCACCTCGCCCTTGCGCCAATACGAGAACTGCGTGGCCGAGAAATTCCAGTGGGTCGAGCGCCACCTGGGCCGCGCGGCCACCGAGCGCATCGTCATGACGCGCGACAAGACCCTGGTGCGCGGCGACATCCTCATCGACGACAAGCCCAAGGTCGAAGGCGCCGTGGCCCAGCCGTCCTGGCGCCACATCGTCTACGACGCCCCCTACAACCGCCACGTCGTCGACCGCCCGCGCATGGTCTGGGCCGGCTGGCGCGATGTGCTGGCCGGCCAGCTCTATGCCGCCGACGCCTAGATTTCAGTCGTGCGCCTCGGCAACCGCGCGCTCTTCCAGCAAAGGATAGGCAAGCGCGCAGATATGCGACTGGATGCGCACCAGATCGCGCAGCACGTCCAGGTGCAGCGAACTCGAGGCGAGGCTGTCCGGCAGGCCGGTGCGCAGGCGCTCGAGGTGGCGCTCGCGGGCCGAGCGCTCCAGGTTGCGCACGGCATGTTTATCGGCGATTACCTGGGCCGCGACCTGAGGGCGGCGCGACACCAGCAGCGCCTGGGCGCGATGAAAGCTGTCGATGACCGCGTGATGCAGCGTGCGCAGTTCTTCGGCGCCCTCGGCCGAGAAGCTCAGCTGGGCCTTGATCTTTTTGCGCGCGGTTTCCAGCAGGTTCTTGTCGATGATGTCCCCGATGTGCTCGAGGTTGATCACCGCGGTCATGATCGACGAGGCCCATAGCCGGTCTTCGTCTTCGAGAGGCTCGCGCGTTATCTCGGTCACGTAATACTTGATCGCGTCGTGCAGCATGTCGACGGCGTCGTCGCGGCTGGCGATGTCGCCCAGGGCGCGGCGGTCGTTGGCCAGCAGCACCGGCATGCTGTCGCGCAGCATCACCTCGACGATCTCGCCCATGCGGCTCACCTCCCGCGCGGCGCAGGAGAGCGCGTGGGACGGGATGGGCAATGCGCCTTCGTCGAGATAGCGCGGCGCGTTGGCGTCCTCGGGCAGCTGCAGCGCGGGCAGCATCCGCTCCAGCAGGCGCGCCACCGGATCGAGCAGGCCGATGAAGATGACCGCGATGACGATGTTCAGGCCAGTATGAAAATCGGCGATGGCGCGGCCCGGATCGCCGGAGATCGAGTCGAGCAGCCGCGCAAGCGGGTCGCAGGCGGCGACCAGCAGAACGCATACGCCGCCGCGCAGCAGCAGGTTGCCCGCCGGCAGCCTGCGCCGGCTTTTATCGTTGCCCTTGGCCGCCTCGAAATAGGGGTTGAGCGCACTGCCCACGTTCGCGCCCAGGACCATGGCGATCGCCGTGCTCATCGAGACGGTGTGCAGGCTCGCCATCGACATGACGAACAGCACGATGGGAATGCTCGAGTGCGCGGCCCAGGTGAGCAGGCAAGCCAGCGCGGCATTGAGCATGGGCTCCGCGGCCAGCGCGCCGAGCACGGTGCGCAAGGCGGGCGCGGTCTCGGCGGGCTGCACGGTCGAGACGAGTATCGTCAGCGCGAGCAGCATCAGGCCCAGGCCGATCGACGCGCGGCCGATGTCGCGGTTGCGCGAGCCCTTGCCGCGTTCGAAGAGCCACATGCCCACCAGCAGGCAGACGGGCGAGATCCAGCTCAGGTCCAGCGCGAAGGCCTGGACGATCAGCGTCGAGCCCACGTTGGCGCCGAGCATCACGGCCAGGCCCGTGACCGGCCGCATCAGCCCGCGCGCCGCGAACGACGAGGCGATCATGCCGGTCGCCGTGCTGCTCTGCAGCGCACCGGTGATCGCGAGCCCCGCGAAGAAGGCGTTGAAGCGGTTGCCCAGGCTCTTGGCCATGAAGCGCTTGAGCGACGCCCCGAAGGCGCGCATCAACCCGGACTCGACCATATGCAGGCCCCAGGTCAGCAGCGCAACGCCACCCGCAAGATGAAGCACGATCAGAATCACCCAAGCCCTCCTTTGCGGTCATCGCGCTAGTTTATGCGCGTCAGCCCGCCGCGGCTGCTTCTTGGACATCGGCCGGCGTCAGAAAAGCCGCATCAGCACCAGTCCGAGCACGGTCAGCATGGTTGCGGCGGCGCGCGCCCGGCTGAACGGTTCCTTGAGCACGAACACGGCGATGAGCCCGGCGAAAACCACGCTCGTTTCGCGCACAGCCGCGACCAGTGGAATCGGCGCGACCGTCATGGCCCAAATCACGATCCAGTACGCCACTAGCGACATCGCCCCGCCGGCCAATCCCGGCAGCAGAAAGCGCCGCATCGGCGCAATGCCCGCAAATCCATGACGGTGCAGGCACAACCCGAGCATCGGCAACGCGTCGAGCACGAATAGCAGCGCCGCATAGGAATTGACCCGACCCGCAACGCGCGCGCCGACGCCATCGACGACCGTATAGCCTGCGATCGTTATCGCGGTGAGCACCGAGAAACCCAGCGCAGTGCGATTGCGTGAAGACGAATGACGATGCCCGCGTAGCGACAGCAGCACTACGCCGCCGCCCAACAGGGCGATTCCCGCCAGCGCGCCGGGACTCATCGCCTGGTGCAGCAGGGTGACCGAAAGCAGCGCGGTCAGCAGCGGCGCCGAACCGCGCGCGATCGGATATACCTGCCCCATGTCGGCCCGCCGATAGGCCTCGCTCAGACATACGTAGTAGCCCAGGTGCAGTGCGACCGACGCCGTCACCCACGGCCACGCCACAGCCGGCGGCAGTCCCGTCACGCCGAGCGCGGGTAGTGCGATCAAGCCGCAAGCCGTGCACAACAGCGTCATCGCCAGGAACGGATCAAGCCGCACCTTGATCATCGCGTTCCACCCGGCATGCAGCAATGCCGCCGAGAGCACGATGAGAAATACCGGTAAAGTCATTCCAGCCGTCTCATTATTCTTTTACCGAGGATAGCGGAAAACCGGCGCGCGAGCCCCGCGGATGCGCCCTGCCCGGGCACATCGAGCCCGATGCCTTCTAGGCGTTGACGATCTTGTAGCGCCGCACGCTCATCAAGATGCCGCAAGCCACGCCCATGGTGAACAGGGCCGTGCCCCCGTAGCTCATGAAGGGCAGCGGCACGCCCACCACGGGCAATATCCCCGTGACCATGCCGATGTTCACGAACACGTACAGGAAGACCATCATCGTCAGCGACCCCGCCAGCAAGCGGCCGAACTGCGTCGCCCCGCCGGCTGCGATGGTCAGGCCGCGCGCGATCAGCAGGCTGTAGAGCACCAGGATCGCCACGCCGCCGTACAAGCCGAACTCTTCCGAATACACCGCATAGATGAAGTCGGTCGTGTGCTCGGGAATGAAGTCCAGGTGGCTTTGCGTGCCCTTCATATAGCCCTTGCCGTACAGGCCGCCGGAGCCCACCGCGATCATCGACTGGATCGTGTGAAAGCCCTTGCCCAGCGGATCGGTGTTGGGATCGAGCAGCGTGCATATGCGGTGCTTCTGGTAATCGTGCAGCCCCGGCCAGGCCACGTTCGGGCTGCACAGCGTGTTCTCGTTGTAGACCACCGCGCCGATGCCGATCACGCAGGCCAGCACGACCGGGATCAGCAGCCTGAAAGACAGGCCGGCGAAATAGATCACGAAGAAGCCCGCGCCGAACACCAGCAGGGCCGTGCCCAGGTCGGGCTGCATCATGATCAAGCCGCACGGCAGCGCCAGCAGCAGGCCTGCCGCGAGGAAATCGCGCACGCGCACCGCGCCTTCATGGCGATGGAAGTACCAGGCCAGCATCAGCGGCGCGGCGATCTTCATCATTTCCGAAGGCTGGATGCGCGTGAAGCCGACATTCAGCCAGCGCGTCGCGCCCTTGCTGGTCACGCCCCCGAAATGCACGGCCACCAGCAGCGCGACGCCCAGCACATAGGCCGGCACGGCCAGGCGCATGAGCTGGTTGGGCGGGATCAGGGCCACGATCCACATGGCCGTCAGCGCCACCAGGAAATTGCGTGCCTGGCCGATGAAGTGCCCGTCGGCGGTCCCGCTCGCGGCGGAATACATCACTGTCAGGCCCAGCGCGGCGCACAGCAGCAGGATGAACATCAAAGGCCAGTCCAGCACCGTGAACACGTGCCGCAACAAGGCTGTCAACCGTTTCATTGCGCACCTCCGCGCGTGGACTGCGTGCGGGCGGGCGCCCCCGGGACCGGTCCCATCGCGCTGCCCGACGGCACGGGGCCGGCGGGCGCGGGCGCCACGGGCATCCCCGTGGCGGGCATCCCCGCGACGGAATCGATCGGCGGCGCGGGCTGCCGGCGCAGAATCGTGCCGAACAAGGCCGCGTTGTCGCTGCCTTCGAAGGCCGGGCGACGCGCCGCGCGCGCGGCAATCGCGGCATCGACTGCCGGCGGCGGGCTCTTCAGTTCGCCGGCGGCTTGTTCTTTCGGCCGTTCGACCAGCCAGTAATCGAACATCTTGCGCACGATGGGCGCCGCGACGCTCGCGCCCCAGGTGCCGTGCTCGACGATGACCGCGATCGCGATCTGGGGATGATCCACGGGCGCGAAGCCGATGTACAGCGCGTGATCGCGCAGGTTCTTGGTCACTTCGCGGGCTTTGGCGCCGCGCAGGCTGTACACCTGGGCCGTGCCGGTCTTGCCGGCCGACTCGTATTTCGCGCCCACGAACGCCATGCGCGAGGTGCCGATGCGCGGCACGTCGGCCATGGCCGACTTCACGATGTCGAAGTATTGCTGCTTGACGGGGATGACGTGATCGACCACCGACGGCACCTGCGTGATCTTGTCGGAGATCGGATCGCGTATGGCGTGCACCAGATGGGGGCGACGGTAGATGCCGTTGTCGGCCAGCGTCGACACGGCCTGGGCCAGCTGCATCATCGTGAACGCGTTGTAGCCCTGCCCCACCGTGAGCGAAACCGATTCGCCCGGATACCACTGCTGCTGCGCCTTCGTCTTGAAGGTCTTGCGCTTCCACTCCTTGGAGGGCAGCACGCCGCGCTTTTCGCCGTCGAGGTCTATGCCCGTTAGCTGCCCGAAGCCGAATTGCTTGGTGAAATCATGCAGCGGATCCACGCCGATGATGGGGCCCAGCGAGAAGAAGTAGGTGTCGTCCGACACCACGATGGCCTTGTGCAGATTCACCGACCCGAAGGCCTCGCCGCCCGAGTTGTGGAACTTCTGCCCGCCGAATTCGAAATACCCCGGGTCCGGAATCTGCGCGTTGGGATCGCGCTTGTTCAGCGTGAGCATGGCCAGCGCCACGAAGGGTTTGTAGGTCGAGCCGATGGGAAAGGCGCTGGCCAGGGGCCGGTCGAGCAGCGGGTGGTCGGGCGACTCGTTGAGTTGCTTCCAGTTGTCGATGTCGATGCCGTTGACGAACAGGTTCGGGTCGTACGACGGCATCGAAACGAAAGCCAGCACCTCGCCCGTGTTCGGATCGATGGCCACCAGCGCGCCGGTCTCGTTGCCGAAAGCCTGCTCGGCCACGCGCTGCAGGCCCATGTCCAGGGACAGGCTCAGGTCCGACCCGGCCATGGGGTCGTTGCGGCTCAGGGTGCGCACCGGGCGTCCGCCCGCCGTGATCTCCACTTCCTGCACGCCGGTCGTGCCATGCAGCACCTTTTCGTAGCTTTGCTCGATGCCCTTCTTGCCGATGTATTCGGTGCCGCGGTAATTGCCGGTCTCGCCCTTCTTGTCGAGTTCGTCCAGGTCGCTGTCGGAAATGCGGCTGATATAGCCCACCACCTGCGCGGCCGCGGCGCCCTGCGGATATTGCCGCACCCAGCGCGCCTTGAGCTCGACGCCGGGGAACATGAAGGCATGCGCGGCGAACCAGGACGCTTCGGTATCGTTGAGGTTGTCTCGCAGCGTCACCGTGCCCATGCGGCTCGATTCGCCGAGCTGGCGCTTGAACTTGCGCTTGTCGCTCGGGCCCAGATAGATCACGCGCGACAGGCGGTCGAAGAGTTTTTCGTAGTCGTAGCCGCCGCCGAAATCCGCGGGCGTGACTTCGAGCGTGTAGGTGCGGTAGTTGCGCGCCAGCACTTCGCCGTTGCGGTCGTAGATCTCGCCGCGGCGCGGCGGGATGGGCACCAGCGCGATGCGGTTGCGATCCGCGCGCTCGGAAAGCCCCTGGTAGCGCACCACCTGCAGCACCCAGAAGCGCGACACCAGTATGCCGAAGCACACCAGCACCACCGCCGCGCCCACCAGGGCACGCAGGCGAAAACGCTGCTTCTGCTGAAGGCTGGTGTTTTTGAACTCGAACATCGCGGCGCGTTCTTGAGCCCTAAGCCGCGGAAGATTCCACGTCGTCCAGCCTGCGCTGCGGCAGTTGCAGCACCCAACCCACGATGGGCCAGAGCGCGGCGGTGATCAAAGAGCCCACCACCCACCACCAGCCGGGCCAATGCCCCGCCAGCCAGGCGACCACCAGATGCGTGCCCAAGGGCGCGAGCAGGAATATCGGCAGCATGTGCACCGCCTGGCTCAGCAGGTCGAAGCGCTGCAGGCGGCGGTTGAGCAGCAGCGCGCCGTAGACCACCAGGACGTAGGTCAGCGCATGGCCACCCAGCAGGGCCGTGTCGTGCACGTCGAGCAGGATGCCGAAGACGAAGGCCGTGACCAGGCCCACGCGGCGGCTTTCGTGCGCGCTCCAGTAGGCCAGCACCAGCGCCATCATGTCGGGCGCGGCCGGCCACAGGCGCCAGGGCAGCATCGAAGCGAGCCACACCACGATGAGCGTGGCCCAGACGAACACGCCGCGCGCCGGGCGCGTCAGGCGGTCGGAGTGCGCGTTGCCGACCAGGCCCGCCAGCCGGCCTGAGGCGTCGCGTTGTTCCTGGGAAGAAGGATTAGTTGTCATCGTCCTCTTCCTCCTGGATTTTCGTGGCCTGGCCCACGTCGACCTGCAGCACCAGGAAGTGGCGATAACGCTCGGGATGCGACAGCGGCTCGCCCAGGGCCTGCGCGAAGCCCGAGGCCGAATTGCGGTCGATGGACGTGATCCTGGCCACCTGCAGGCCGGCCGGGAAGAACCCGCCCACGCCGCTGGTGATGAGCACGTCGCCCGCGCGCACGTCGGCATTGGCCGACAGATAGCGCACCTCGATCTCGCCCGGCGTGTTGGTGCCGAACGCGATGAGCCGCAGGCCGTTGCGCAGCACCTGGACCGGAATGGAGACGCGGTCGTCGGTGAGCAGGGCCGCCTCGGAAGTCATGGGCGTGACGCGCACCAGTTGGCCCACCACGCCGCCTTCGTCGATCACCGGCATGCCGGGCGCAAGGCCGGCCTTGCTGCCTTTGTTGAACACCAGGCGCTGCTGGCCGCCGCCGTCGGGGGGCTCGTACAGCACCTCGACCACCACGGTCGGCTCGGACGTGTGTTCGGTGATGCCGAGCAGCCGGCGCAGCTGGGCGTTTTCGGTGGCCACCTGCTGGGCATGGGTGGACACCTGGGCCAGCTCGATGCGCTGGCGTTGCAGGGCTTCGTTTTCCTGGCGGATGAGATTGGCGGCGTTGACCCACTCGTCGATTTGCTCGACCAGGTCTCGCGGCGCCAGGACGACGCGCTGGAAGGGATAGAGCGCGATGGCCACCACGCGGCGCACGGGTTCGAGCACGCGCATGCGCGCATCGACCAGCATGAGGGTCAGAGCCAGCACGATCAACACCACCAGCCGGACTTCCGCGGGCGGGCCGCGTCGAAATAACGGAGGGGTTTGTCGTTGCATATCAGCTCCGCCGGGCCGCCTCGGGGAATCGGCGCGCCCCTGCATGGGGCGGCAAGCCGAAGGCGCAGCGTGGGGGTCGTTTCATCTTGGGCCGGCCCAACGTGAAGAGGAGCCGGCAGGCGCGCCAGCCGCGCGCACAGTATCGCACGGCAGGCGGCGGCACCGCCTCAATCGTTGATGAAGATGGCGCCCAGTTTCTCGAGATGCTCGAGCGCCTCGCCGCAGCCGCGCACCACGCAGGTGAGCGGATCTTCGGCCACCACCACCGGCAGGCCGGTCTCTTCCTGCAGCAGGCGGTCCAGGTCGCGCAGCAGCGCGCCGCCGCCGGTCAGGGCGATGCCCTTGTCGGTGATATCGGCGCCCAGTTCGGGCGGGGTCTGTTCCAGCGCGATCTTGACGGCCGAGACGATCTGGTTGAGCGGATCGGTCAGCGATTCGAGGATTTCGTTGGACGAAACGGTAAAGCTGCGCGGCACGCCTTCGGCCAGGTTGCGGCCCTTGACCTCGATCTCGCGGACTTCGGAGCCGGGGAAGGCCGAGCCGATTCCCTTCTTGATGAGTTCGGCGGTGGGTTCGCCGATGAGCATGCCGTAGTTGCGGCGGATGTAGTTGACGATGGCCTCGTCGAACTTGTCGCCGCCGACGCGCACCGAACCCTTGTAGACCATGCCGCCCAGCGAGATCACGGCCACTTCGGTCGTGCCGCCGCCGATGTCGACCACCATGGAGCCGCTCGCGTCCGACACGGCCAGGCCGGCGCCGATGGCCGCGGCCATGGGTTCTTCGATGAGGTAGACGTGCGAGGCGCCGGCGCCCAGCGCGGATTCGCGGATGGCGCGGCGCTCGACCTGGGTCGAGCCGCAGGGCACGCAGACGATGATGCGCGGCGAAGGCGCGAGCATGTTGCGCGGGTGCACCATGCGGATGAACTGCTTGAGCATCTGCTCGGTGACGGTGAAGTCGGCGATCACGCCGTCTTTCATCGGGCGGATGGCCTCGATGTTGCCGGGCACGCGGCCCAGCATCTGCTTGGCCTCGCGGCCGACGGCCTGGATGATCTTCTTGCCGCTGGAACCGCCCTCGTGGCGGATGGCGACCACGGACGGCTCGTCGAGCACGATGCCCTTGCCGCGGACGTAGATGAGCGTATTGGCGGTACCGAGGTCGATCGCCATATCGCTGGAAAAGTAGCTGCGTAGAAATCCAAACATGTGAGCTCAGCGAAATTCGAGAAATTGGAGTCGGGGCCGGGAAATTCAGCCTGCCACTTGCAGTCAGCCTAACTGCTGGCTTTCTTGGGTTCTACCCCCGGTTTTGCCGGGTCTTACCGGGTTCTGCACATACGGCGGCGGCTGGGCATGCCTAGGCATGCGGCCCTTTGATCGTCCCATCTACCGCCCTACTGCCGCACGCTGGTACGAACGGCTGATACGAACGCAGGCAATGACTAAACGATCAAGCCCATAATGATAACTTATAATTTAAGGCTAAATGCCGTGTAAAACCCGGTGATTTCACGGGTTTGTAACGACTTGGGCCGTGCCGCCCGGCACTGCTCCATCCCGTCTTTATTTTTGTTGCATTCCCATGGCCCTGAACGAACAAGACGTGGCCCGCATCGCCCGGCTGGCCCGCATCGAGCTGACCGCCGCCGAGAGCGAGCACATGCTGGCGCAAATCAATGGCTTCTTCGATATCGTGGAACGCATGCGCGCCGTCGACACGACCGGGGTCGAGCCCCTGACGCATCCCGTCGCCGCCATCGAAGACATCGCACTGCGCCTGCGCGACGACGTCGCCAGCGAACCCAACCAGCGCGAAGCCAACCAGAAGAGCGCCCCGGCCGTCGAGAACGGCCTGTTCCTGGTGCCCAAGGTGATCGAATAATGACCGACCTGCATCATCTGACCGTCGCCGAACTGTCGGCCAAGCTGCGCGCCAGGGAGATCTCCGCCACCGAAGCGGCGCGGCACTTTCTCGCGCGCGCCAAGCAGCACGAATCCCTGGGCGCCTTTCTCGCCGTCGACGAAGCCGTGACGCTCGCGCAGGCCAGGGCCGCCGACGAGCGCATCGCCCGCGGCGATGCCGCGCCGCTGCTGGGCGTGCCGATCGCGCACAAGGACATCTTCGTCACCAAGGACTTCCCGACCACCGCCGGCTCGAAGATGCTCGCGGGCTACCGGTCGCCCTTCGACGCCACCGTGGTCGCCAAGCTGGCCGACGCCGGCTGCGTCACGCTGGGCAAGCTCAATTGCGACGAATTCGCCATGGGTTCGGCCAACGAAAACTCCGCCTACGGCGCCGTGCGCAATCCGTGGGACGCCGCGCGCATCCCGGGCGGTTCGTCCGGCGGCAGCGCGGCGGCCGTCGCCGCGCGCCTGGCGCCCGCCGCCACCGGCACCGACACGGGCGGCTCCATTCGCCAGCCGTCGGCCTTCTGCGGCATCACCGGCATCAAGCCCACTTACGGCCGCGCCAGCCGCTGGGGCATGGTGGCCTTCGCCTCCAGCCTGGACCAGGCCGGCCCGATGGCGCGCACCGCCCAGGATTGCGCGCTGCTGCTGTCGGCCCTCTGCGGCCCCGATCCGGACCGCGACTCGACCTCGCTCGACAAGCCCGCCGAAGACTACACGCGCCGGCTCGACGACCCGATCGACGGCCTGCGCATCGGCGTGCCCCGCGAATTCTTCGGCGACGGCCTGGCGCCCGACGTGCGCGCCGCCCTCGACGCGGCCTTGAAGCAATACGAACGGCTCGGCGCCAAGCTGGTCGAGATCTCGCTGCCGCGCACCGAGCAGGCCATCCCGGTCTACTACATCATCGCCCCGGCCGAGGCCAGCTCCAATCTTTCGCGCTTCGACGGCGTCAAGTTCGGCCACCGTGCCAAGCATTACGACGACCTGCTCGACATGTATTGCAAGACCCGCTCCGAGGGCTTCGGCGCCGAGGTCAAGCGCCGCATCATGACCGGCACCTACGTGCTGTCGCACGGCTATTACGATGCCTATTACCTGCAGGCGCAGAAAATCCGCCGCATGATCGCCGACGACTTCCAGCAGGCCTTCAAGCAGTGCGACATCATCGCCGGCCCAGTCGCCCCCAGCGTGGCCTGGAAGCTCGGCGAGCACGGCAGCGATCCGCTGGCCGACTACCTGGCCGACATCTTCACGCTGCCCGGCTCGCTCGCCGGCCTGCCGGGCATGAGCGTGCCCGCGGGCTTCGGCGAAGGCGGCATGCCGGTCGGTTTGCAGCTGCTGGGCAACTACTTCGACGAAGCCAGGCTGCTCAACGCCGCGCATCGATTCCAGCAAGCCACCGATTTTCACCTGCGCGCGCCGGAGGGCTTTTGATTATGTCCGCCAAGCTCATCCAAGGCTACGAAGTCGTGATCGGCTTCGAGACGCACGCCCAGCTTTCCACCCAGAGCAAGATCTTCAGCCGCTCTCCCACGGCCTTCGGCGCCGAGCCCAACACCCAGGCCAGCGCGGTCGACCTGGCCCTGCCCGGCACGCTGCCCGTGATGAACCGGGGCGCGGTCGAGCGCGCCATCAAGCTCGGGCTCGCGCTCGGTTCGCACATCGCGCCGCGCAGCGTCTTCGCGCGCAAGAATTACTTCTACCCCGACCTGCCCAAGGGCTACCAGATCAGCCAGTACGAGATCCCCGTGGTGCAAGGCGGCGAGGTTGCGTTCTACCTGGGCGACGAAAAGAAAACCGTGCGCCTGGTGCGCGCCCACCTCGAAGAAGACGCGGGCAAGTCCCTGCACGAAGACTTCATCGGGCAAAGCGGCATCGACCTGAACCGCGCCGGCACGCCGCTCCTGGAAATCGTCACCGAGCCCGACATGCGCAGCAGCGACGAGGCCGTGGCCTATGCGCGCGAACTGCACAAGATCGTCACCTGGATCGGCATCTGCGACGGCAATATGCAGGAAGG
>Ga0209455_1000727_pt1 | contig 18961 bp, 19 predicted proteins | sample AraplaCol_mCL_r2_FD_184275 | JGI IMG/M metagenome (GOLD analysis project Ga0209455, IMG submission 184275) | Arabidopsis root microbial communities from North Carolina, USA - plate scrape CL_Col_mCL_r2 (SPAdes) (version 2) | ecosystem: Host-associated > Plants > Roots > Endosphere | place: USA... | reverse complement strand
TGAACGCATCGAGCACGAGCAGGCCGTGCACGTTCCGGGCCCACAGCTCGCCGATGTCGTTGGCGAGCACCTGCACGGTGACCCCGACGACGATGCCGGCCGCCGCGGTGCCGAAGAACGCAAGCGCGGTGCGCCAGGTTCCCATCAGGCGCTCGGATGCGCCCACCAGCACCACGGTCAGCACCAGGACGACGATCAGCTCGAGCAGGTCTTCGGTGAACAGGACGGCCGTGAACGGCGCCCACCAGTGACCGTCGAGGAGCTGGACGGCGCCCGCGCCCAGCCAGCCGCGCAGCGGGCGGTGCGGTCCGCGCAGCGGCCCCGTCGCCAAAGCGAGCACGAGGATCAGCAGCGCGACCCCGGTGGTGAAGGGATGGGACGCGACCAGCCGGCCGAGACGCCCGAGCAGTGCCTTCGGTCTCACGACCCGAGGCCCATCTGCGCTGCGATGGCGGGGAAGCCGTGCGCGAGCACGTACCGCACGGTCTTCCAGTCGTGCGCGGTCCCCGGCGAGGTCAGCAGCTCGGCGTGGATGCCGGCCTTCTGAGCATTCTGGTACAGCGTGCGGGCGAACGCCGAGTACTTGGCGTCGTTCTGCCCGGAGCCGAACACCATCACGGTGTCCCGATACGGTGCGTTGGCTTTCATCTGCGCCGCCGGCTGCGCCTTCTCGTACGCGGCCTTCGACCCCCCGAATCCCGTCGCGATGGTGAGCTCCTCATTCCCCAGCGTCGGCCCCAGCTCGCTCGAGGACGCGAGCGCGGACCCGAACAGGTCCGGGCGCTCCGCCGCGAACTGCACGGCGCACGTGGCGCCCTGCGAGTAGCCGAACACTCCCCATCCTGCCGGATCGCCGCTCACCCGGAGGTTCGAACGCACCCAGTTGCGCACATCCGCGAGCAGATACGTCGCGGAGTTGCCGTAGTCGCGCGAGTCGACGCACATGGGATTGCGGCCGGGGCCGCCGAGCTGGTCGGCGGCGACGACGATCGGCGCGTACCCGCCGTGCGTCTTCGCGAAGGCGTCCATCGTCGTCGCGACGTCGCCGGCCGTGAACACGTCGGCGGGGGCGCCCGGCTGGCCGGAGAGCGCGTACAGCACCGGCAGCGCGGGCGGATGCGCGGTGAGCGCGATCGGCGGGAGGTAGACGACCGCCTCGCGCGCCGGGAAGCGCGACTCGGTGGCCGGGATGCGGACCTTCCCCACCTCGCCCTTGGCGGGAACCGCAGGCGGGTCGCCCGCCGGATCGGCGACCGTCGCCTTCCAGTCGGTGCCGGCGACGACCTCGCCGCGCTCGGCGTGCAGGTCGAGCGCCTTGTACGGGATGACTCCGAGCGCGTCGTTCAGGTTGCGGTAGGCGCCGAAGTCGGCGTTGATGCCGCAGAACGCCGCCGCGACGAAGACGGGGATGCTGATCACGGCGATGACCTTGCGCCACCAGCGGGAGCGGAACAGGTTCGCGATGGCGAGGCTCACACCGCCGAACCCGAGCGCCGTCCACAGGGTCGTCACCGGGGTGAGCGCCACACCGAACACGTCGAGCACATCGGTGAACAGCCACACCACGAACCATCCCGCCAGGCCGCCCAGGAGCGCGGCGGTGAGCCCGGCGAGCGTGCGCTTCCAGGTGGGGCGGATGAGCAGGTACAGCGCGAGAGCGGCGGCGAGGACATCGAGCGCGATGAGGAACGGCGGTTTGTCGATCCTCAGGGTCAGGAGCCAGTTCAGGGGACGTTCCTCTTCTGTGCGGGCGATGCGGCGTCACGGTCGGTGCACGCGGCGGGCGGGACGCTCTATTATTCAGCGCCCAGTTCATCGATAGCTGAGGCTCTGTGAGAGTTCAGCCAACCTTCAGGGCGTGTCACTCGACGACGAGCGCCTGCACCGGCGACACGCGCGTGGCCCGGCGGGTCGGTGCGAGTGCGGCGAGGACGGCCAGTGCTGCGGCCGCGAGGATGATCGCGCCGAGGAACGGCCACGGCAGCACAGGGACGAGCAGCCCTCCGCCGGGGATCATCCCGAGCAGCGACTGGGCGCCGATCCAGCCGTACACAGTGCCGAGGACGAGGCCCGTGGCCACCGAGGCCACGGTCAGCTGGGCGCTCTCGGCGAGGATCATCCGGCGCACCTGTGCCGCGCTGAAACCGAGCGCGCGGAGCAGCCCGAGTTCACGGGCCCGCTGCAGCACGCTCAGCGACAGGCTGTTGACGACCCCGCAGGCCGCGATGACCGCCGAGAAGCTGACCAGCACCGTGAAGACGGCGAGGACGCCGCCGATCACGCTCTCGGCGCCCTCGTACATCCCCGGCTCCTTCGCGGCGGCCGACCGGATCAGCTGAAGCCACGTGGAGGCGGCCACGACGAACATGGTGATGAGGGTCACGCCGATGACGAGGCCGATCGCGGTGCGGGAGCTGCGCTCGGGGTTGCGGACGGCGTTCGCCGCCGCGAGCCGTCCGGCGGCGCCGCGGCCGAGCAGCAGTCCCACGCCGCGCAGCACCGTCGGCAGGAAGAAGGGCGCGGCCAGCACGATCCCCGTGAAGGAGAGGATGCCCCCGGGCAGCGCCACGAGCACGCCGTACGACGACAGGTCGGCGAGCGGTCCGCCGACGCGGACGAGGACGCCCAGGCCGAGCAGCAGCCCGAGCGCGAGGAGCGCGGCGCCGGCGAAGACGAGCAGGAGGGAGACCACCAGCCGGCCGCGGCTGCGCACGACGCGCGACGGTCGTTCCTCGGCGGCGCCCAGCGCCTGCACCGGGGTGACCGCGAGGACACGTCGGCTGCCGATCCACGACGCGAACCAGGTGGTGAGCGCGACCACCACGGCGGGTCCGAGCATCGTGACGCTGAGGACCGGGTAGAGCGCCTCCGGGAGCATGCCGACGGCGACGAGCGCGCGCACGGCGACCAGGGAGAGGACGGCGGCCGCCGCTCCCCCGACCACCGCTCCGATCAGGCCGACCGCGAGTCCCTCTGAGGCGACGGAGCGGCGCTGGGTGCGGGCGCTGGAGCCGATGAGGCGCAGCAGCGCGATGGTCCGCGTCCGGCCGGCGATCACGGTGGCGAAGGTGTTGGTGGTGACGATGGCGCCCACGTAGACGGCGACGACGAAGAAGAGACCGGCGACGATCGCGAGGGCGATCTGGACACTGCCGTGCTCGCCCATCGGCGACGCCCCGATGTAGGCGCCGAGCACGTTGACGCCGCCGACGAGGGCGACGCCGAACGCCGAGCTCAGCGCGGCGACGAGGATGCCCGCACGGTGGTCGCGGGCGTTCGCGCGGAACGCGGAGAACGGGCGGCTCACGCGCGCGCCTCCATCCCGAGCATGAAGGAGGAGATCTCCTCGGGCGTCGACTGCGGACGCTCGGCGACCACCCGGCCGTCGGCGAGGAAGACGATGTGGTCCGCGTAGCTCGCGGCGATCGGGTCGTGGGTGACCATGGCGATGCTCTGGCCGAAGGTGCGTGCCGCATCCTGGAGCACGCCCAGGACCTCGCGCCCGGTGCGCGAGTCGAGGTTGCCGGTCGGCTCGTCGGCGAACACCAGGTCGGGCCGGGTGGCGAGCGCGCGGACGATGGCCGCGCGCTGCTGCTGGCCGCCGGACAGTTCGTGCGGACGGTGGGTGAGCCGGTCGCGAAGGCCGAGCGTGTCGATCAGGTGGTCGATCCACTCGTTCTGGACGCGGGTCGGGCGGCGCCCGTCGAGCTCGAACGGGAGCAGGATGTTGCCCTGCACGTCGAGGGTCGGGACGAGGTTGAACGATTGGAAGACGAAGCCGACCCGGCGGCGGCGCAGCAGTGTGAGTTCCGCGTCCCCGAGGCGCGTGATCTCGGTGTCGCCCAGGAAGACGCGACCGCTGGTGACCGAGTCGAGCCCGGCCATGACGTGCATCAGCGTCGACTTGCCGGAGCCGCTCGGCCCCATGATCGCGGTGAACCGGCCGGCCGGGATGCCGACGGTGACGCCGTCGAGGGCGTTGACGCGTCCCGCGCCATTGCCGTAGGTCTTCGTGGCCGCTTCGACGCGCGCCACCGTTTCGGTGAGAGTCAGCTCCATGTCTTCGACGCTACGGAGGCGGGGACCCGGCCGGATCGGGCGACGGGCCGATCCTGTGTCCTTCCTGAGGATGACGTGCAGAGCCCGCGGATCGCCAGGGTCGCCACTGCGGGGCGCCGGTGAGGAGCAGCGAGGCCGGGGTCAGATGCACGAGGAGCGCGAGCGCCCACGGCACCGATAGGGCGGTGACGAACACCAGCGCGGACGGCTCGGCGCCGCTGACCCGCCACGCCTGGATGACGACCGCGTGGGTGAGGACGACCAGCAGCGACGGCACCGCCAGCCTCGACACCGCACGGCCGACACGCCCGCCCACCCACGCGAACACGCGCTCGGCCACCAGCACCAGCCCCGCGCAGATCGCGAGGGAGACGACCACGGTCACCAAGGGCATCCCCGTGTCCGCCTTCTTGAGGTCGACCGGAGGGACCAGCCTCGTCGCGACCACGGCGAGCCCGATGAACGCGAGGAGCACGCCCGTGCCCGTCGGGTACGGGATGCGATCCCGACAGTGCGCCAACATCCGGCCGCCCAGAACGAACACGAGGCACGCCACGGCGGTGCCGGCCGACAGAGGCACATCCTGCAGCGGGAGCCTGAACACCCAGAGCGAGACGAGTGCCGCCACCGGCACGCACCACTGCAGCCACAGGGGGACACGCTCGAGCACCCGGGCGAGCACGGCGGCCACGAACAGGGCGGTGACGAACCAGAACGCCGCGAATTGCCCGCCCAGTGCGGTGCCGCCCCGGACGGCGCTCGTGACGGGGAAGGACACCTGACCGCGCAGGAGCAGGTCGCCGACCAGCTGGGACATCACGATCACCAGCCACGCGACGTACGGCAGCAACAGACTCCTTGCGCGCCGCCGCACCTCGTCGAGAAGGCCCCGGCCCGGCCGCCACAGGTACCCCGTCAGCACGAAGAACAGCGGCACATGCCAGGCGAAGAGGACGTCGCGGAGCGGATCAGCGCCGAAGACATGCGTGTACACGACGGCCGTCACGCCGAGGACGCGCAGGGCGTCTACCCCCGCAGACCGGGGTCCGGCCATCCGCCGCTCCGTCCGTCGCGCGAGCCCGCGCGTGCGAGCCGCGCCGGCGACGTGCCGGGTGGCCCGTCACTGATACAGACGGAGTGAGGGTCGGGATGATGATCCCGACCGGCGGATTATGAAAGTGTTGCGCGCTATTCGGCTGCGGTGAGCCCGTGCTCGAAGGCGTAGACGACCATCTGCACGCGGTCGCGCAGGCCGAGCTTCGCCAGAATGCGCGAAATGTGCGTCTTGACGGTCGCCTCGCTGAGGAACTCGGATCCCGCGATCTCGGCGTTGCTCAGGCCGCGCGCGGCGAGCACGAAGATCTCGCGCTCGCGCGAGGTGAGCGACTCGAACTCGGGCGGGGTCTGCCGCGCGGGCTGCGCCGCGGAGAAGTACTCGAACAGCTCACGTGTGGCGCCCGCGGCGATGACCGCGCTGCCCGCGTGGACCGTGCGGATCGCGGCGAGCAGGAACTCCGGTTCCGCGTCCTTGAGCACGAACCCGCTGGCCCCGCCGCGGATGGCGCGGGCGGCGGCCTCGTCGAGGTCGAACGTCGTCAGCACCACGATTCGGGGCGGCGTGCGCCCGGCGCGCTCGGCGTCGGCGATGATCGCGCTCGTCGCGGCGATGCCGTCCATGACAGGCATCCGGATGTCCATCAGCACGACGTCGGGTCGGGTCTCGGCGGCGACCCGGACGCCCTCCTGCCCATTGCCCGCCTCGCCGGCGAACTCGAGGTCGTCCTGCGAGCCGAGCAGCATCCGCACTCCGGCGCGGAACAGCGGCTGGTCGTCGACGAGCAGCACCCGGATGCGATCACCCGTCTGGACGGCGGCCCCGCTCACGCCGTCGCCCCCACAGGAGCGCCCGGCAGGAACGCGGAGACGACGAACTCCCCATCGACCGGGCCCGCGCTCAACGAGCCGCCCGCGAGGGACGCGCGCTCGCGCATTCCGGGCAGGCCGTGGCCGATGCGCGGCACCGCACCGGTGCCGACGGGCCCGGTGGACGTGGACTCGATGGGACTTCTCATGGTGTTCCTCACGGTGATGACGAGGCCGGGCGGACGGCCGCCCGGTCCGGGGCCGCCGGTGGCGGGCTCCTCGTCGAGAACGACGCTCGCCGGACGGCTGGTGTCGCCGTGCCGGAGGGCGTTGGTCAGCGCCTCCTGGACGATGCGGTAGGCGGCGAGCTGCTGGGCGGAGCCGAGTCGATCGACGGCGCCGGTGCGTTCGAGCCGGACGTCGAGCCCGGCCGAGCGGATGTGCTCGACGGTCTGATCGAGGTCGGCCAGCGACGGCTGCGGGCCGTCGTGGGCGACGTGCGCCGGACCGTCGGGAAGCCCAGCGCCGGTGGGCCCGGAGGCGCGCAGCTCGGCGAGCAGCACGCGCACATCCCCGAGCGCCGAACGGGCGGTGGAGGCGATGGTCGCCAGGGCCTCGTCCACCGCGTCGGGATCGGACTGCCGCGCGTATCGCGCGCCGTCCGCCTGAGCGATCACGACCGCCAGCGAGTGCGCGACGACGTCGTGCATGTCGCGCGCGATCCGCGTGCGCTCCTGCTCGACGACGACGTCTTCGACCGCCCGGTCGCGCACGAGCTCCGCCTCGTCGCGGGCGCGACGTGCGGCGCGCGCGTTGCGCCAGGTCCGCACCAGCAGGCCGAGCACCCAGGACAGCCCGAGCACGGTGACGCTCACCACGAAGAGGAACGCGAACTGCAGCGCGACGCTGGCGATCTGGCTGGAGAGAAGGTCGTAGTACCCCTGCGCCACCGCCGCAGTGACGGTGAGGTAGAGCGCTGCCACGAACGCGCCGATGCCGGCCGAGATGAGTCCGGCGGCCCGCACCACGCGGTCGCCGTAGGCGGCCGTCGCGTAGAGCACGATGAGGACGCCCAGGTCGCTGACCAGGATGCTGTGCCCTGTGGTCATTTGCAGGACCGCGGCGAGCCACGCCAGGGAGAGCGCGACCGCCGGGGACATCCGCCGCAGCGCGACGGCCACGGCGAACACCGTGATCACGACGAATGCGGCGCGGTCCTGCTCCCCGACGACCAGGCAGAACACCTCGAAGAGGACGGCCCCCACGATGTCGACCGTGAGCTGGGTGCGCGTCAGCCGCCGCACCAGCTGGGCCCGGTCGGCGTCATCCTCCGCGGCCTCCGCTCCCCCGCTGGACGCCAGCCAGACGAGCACCGACGGCCCCTGCCCCCCGATGACCCCGCCGCCCGAGCCGCCCTGCGCCGCTCGCTGACGCGCCACGAGGAAGCCGAGCAGCCACGCCGCGACGAAGATGACCGCGAGCAGCAGGCTCATCAGCAGGAACCCGACGCCCTGGCTGGTGTAGTAGCCGCCGATCACCGGCCCGAACTGCGGGAACTTGAGGTCGCCGCGCACCGTGAACAGGTACGCCGTCGCCGGCGCGAGCAGGATCGCCGAGGCGAAGTCGAGCCAGCGCAGCACCCTCCCGCCGTGCGACGCGACCCCGACGAGCGCGACGACCACCGCGATGGCGGCGATGACCCGGAAGGCGCCAGGGAGCGAGGACTGCTCGGTCAGCTCCAGCAGCACCGCCACCCAGACCAGCCCGAGGGAGACACCGGGCAGCGTCCGGGACAGCGCCACCGCAGCGCAGTAGAACACCAGCGCCAGCGCGGCCGCCATGTCGAACGGCAGCCCCGTGACGAACCACGCCCCGAACAGCACGATGGCCAGCGCGGGCTCGAGCACCCAGCGGTGCGGCGCGAGCGCGCTGAGGAGCCGGCGGCGGGAGGACATGCTTCTACCGTACGGTCCCGCCAGCGCGGCCGCGGCGACTATCCGCAGGAATCATCCTCGGGATGTAGCCGAGCCCTGCCTGTGGAGGACGCCGGTGCTAGAACCCGAGCCGCCCCAGCTGCTTCGGGTCGCGCTGCCAGTCCTTCGCGACCTTCACGCGGATCGACAGGAACACGTGCCGCCCGAGCAGCTCCTCGATCGGCTTCCGCGCCGCCGCGCCGACCTCGCGGATGCGGCTGCCGCCCTTGCCGATCACGATCGCCTTCTGGCTGTCGCGCTCGACGAAGAGGTTCGCATAGATGTCGACCAGGTCTTTGTCGTCGCGCTCCACCATGTCGTCGATGGTGACCGCGAGCGAGTGCGGCAACTCGTCCTCGACGCCCTCCAGCACCGCCTCGCGGATGAGCTCCGCGATCCGGTCCTCGAGGCCTTCGTCGGTGGTCGCCTCCTCCGGGTACAGCGGGGCGGGCGACTCCGGCAGCAGCTTCATCAGCTCGGTCGTCAGTGTGTCGAGCTGGATGGCGCTGGCCGCCGAGACGGGAACGATGGCCTCCCACTCGCGCAGCGCCGACACGGCGAGCAGCTGCTCGGCGACCTGCGCCTTGCCCGCCGCATCCACCTTGGTGACGATCGCGATCTTCTTGGCGCGCGGGTAGTCGTCGAGCTGCTCGTTGATGAAGCGGTCGCCGGGGCCGATCTTCTCGTCGGCGGGGACGCAGAAGCCGATCACATCCACGTCGCCGAGGGTCGACTGCACGAGGGTGTTGAGCCGCTCCCCGAGCAAGGTGCGCGGACGGTGGATGCCCGGGGTGTCGACCAGGATGAGCTGGCCGTCCGGGCGGTGCATGATGCCGCGGATCGCGCGGCGCGTCGTCTGCGGCTTCGAGCTCGTGATGGCGACCTTCTCGCCGACGAGGGCGTTGGTCAGCGTCGACTTGCCCACGTTGGGGCGGCCGACGAACGAGACGAATCCGGCGTGGTACTCGGTCACGAGCGGCTCTCCTGGGTGGTGTGGCGGTCGGAGCGGTGCTTGTCGGGGCGATCCTGGTCCGCGGGCACGGGGACATCGTCGCCGTGGGGCTCGGGCAACAGGGCGACATCCCGCTCGACCAGCACCGAGGCGACGTGCTTGTGCCGGCCCTCGATGCGGTCGACCGTGAAGCGGAGGCCGTGCACGGTGACGGTCGAGCCGACCTCCGGCAGCCGGCCCAGCGCCTTGGTGACGAGGCCGCCGACGCTGTCGACGTCCTCGTCCTCGATCTCGACGTCGAACAGCTCGCCCAGGTCGTCGATCGGGAGGCGCGTGGCGATCCGGTAGCGGCCCTCGCCGAGCGGCTGGATGAGCGCGACCTCGTGGTCGTACTCGTCCGAGATGTCGCCGACCAGCTCCTCGATGAGGTCCTCCAGTGTGACGAGTCCCGCGATGCCGCCGTACTCGTCCACCACCATCGCGAGGTGGTTGGACTCACGCTGCATCTGGGCGAGAAGGGCGTCGGCCTTCTGCGACTCGGGCACGAACAGAGCGGGGCGCGCGAGGTCGCGCACGGTCAGCTCGTCGGCGCCGAGGGGACGCTCGAAGCTGAGCTTGGCCGCATCCCGCAGGTACAGGATGCCGACCACCTCGTCCGGATCGCCGCCGTCGATCACCGGCATGCGCGAGACGCCGGTCGAGAAGAACAGCCCCATCGCGCTGCCGAGCGTCGCGGTGGAGTCGACGGTGATCATGTCGGTTCGCGGGATCATCACCTCGCGCACGACCGTCTCGTTGAACTCGAAGATCGAGTGGATGAGCTCGCGGTCGTCCTCCTCGAGCACGTCGAACTCGGTCGCCTCATCGACGATCGAGAGCAGCTGCTCCTCGCTCGTGACCGGCGCCGACCGGGCGCGGGACGGCGTGACCCGGTTGCCGAGCGCGACCAGGCCGCTCGGGATAGGCCCGAGGACGATGCGGATGAAATGCACCAGCGGCGCGGTCAGACGCAGCAGCAGGGTCGAGTTGGCACGGCCGACGCTGCGCGGGCTCACCCCCACCAGGACGAACGACACCGCGGTCATGATGATCGCGGCGAGGATCAGGGAGATCCACCACTGCTCGAAGATCTGCTCGAACGCGAGCGTCACCAGCACGGCGGCGGTCGTCTCGGCCAGGAGTCTCGTGAAGTTGATCGCGTTGAGGTACGCGCCGGGGTCCTCCGAGATCGCCTGAAGGGACCTCTTCGCTCGGGAAGTCGTCGCCAGATCGGCGATATCCCCGCGGGATCGGACGGCCAGCGCAGCGTCGACCGCCGCCATGAGGCCGCCGAACGCCACCAGCAGGAACGCGGCGATGAAGAACAGCGCCTGCAGCATCCCGGCTCCTACCGCTGTCGGTCGTAGCGGCCGAAGCCGACCAGGATGTCGCGCTGGATCGCGAACATCTCGCGCTCCTCCGCCGGCTCGGCGTGATCGAAGCCGAGGAGGTGGAGGATGCCGTGCGTCGTCAGCAGCAGCAATTCGTCTTGCAGGCTGTGGCCGGCGGTCTCCGCCTGCACCTGCGCGACCTGCGGGCAGAGCACCACGTCGCCGAGGAGCCCGGCCGGGGACGGCTCCTCCTCGGTGCCCGGGCGCAGCTCGTCCATCGGGAAGCTGAGGACGTCGGTCGGGCCGGGCTCGTCCATCCACTGCACGTGGAGCTGCTCCATGGCCGCCTCGTCGACGAGCACGATCGCGAGCTCGGCGTCGGGGTGGACGTGCAGGATGTCGAACGCGTACGCGGCGAGCCGCTGCAGGGCGGACTCGTCCACCTCGATGGTCGACTCGTTGTTGATCTCGATGCTCACGGCGGCCCTTATCGTCGCTTCGGCAGGTGGTCTCGCGGCGAGCCGGAGCGCCGCTCGGCACGGTTGGCGAACTCGGCCGCCTGCTCGCGCTCGAAGTGGCGTGCCTGCTGACGCGCGTCGTATTCGGTGTAGGCGTCGACGATGCGGCCGACGAGGCTGTGACGCACGACGTCTTCGCTGGTGAGGCGGGCGAAGTGGATGTCGTCGATGTCGTTCAGGACGCGGGTGACCAGTCGCAGGCCGCTCGCCGCGTTGGGCAGGTCGATCTGCGTGATGTCGCCGGTGACGACCATCTTGGAGTTGAAGCCGAGACGCGTCAGGAACATCTTCATCTGCTCCGGGGTCGTGTTCTGCGCCTCGTCGAGGATGATGAACGAGTCGTTCAGCGTGCGCCCGCGCATATAGGCGAGCGGCGCGACCTCGATGGTGCCCGCGGCGAGCAGTTTGGGCACGAGGTCCGGGTCGAGCATCTCGTTGAGCGCGTCGTACAGCGGGCGGAGGTACGGGTCGATCTTGTCGGTCAGCGTGCCCGGAAGGTAGCCCAGCCGCTCGCCGGCCTCGACCGCGGGCCGCGTCAGGATGATGCGGTTGACCTCTTTGCGCTGCAGCGCCTGCACCGCCTTCGCCATCGCGAGGTAGGTCTTGCCGGTACCGGCCGGACCGATGCCGAACACGATCGTGTTGTGGTCGATGGCGTCGACGTACTGGCTCTGCCCGAGCGTCTTCGGCCGGATGCTCTTGCCGCGCGCGGTCAAGATCGCCTGCCCGAGCACGTCGGACGGGCTGAGGCCCAGGTCGGTGCCGAGCATCTTGGCCGAGCTGGTGACCTCGGCGGGAGAGAGATCCTGGCCGTTGCGGACCATCTGCAGCAGCTCCTCCACGAGCCGCTGGGCTGCCGCGACCTGCGTCGCGTCGCCGGTCAAGGTGATCTCGTTGCCGCGCACGTGCACGTTCACCAGCGGGTACTGGCGCTCCAGCGTCGTGAGGAGGCGGTCCTGCGGGCCGAGGAGACGGACCATCTGGACGCCGTCGACGCTGAGGCGCGCCTCGGCGCCGGACTCGGCCGGGTTCGGCTGGGTGGATTCAGAGCTGGGCAAGTGATCCTTCCTGGAGGTCGCCGCTGAGGACGTGCGCGTGGACGTGGAACACGGTCTGTCCCGCGCCCGCGCCGGTGTTGAAGATGAGGCGGAAGTCGCCGTCCGAGTGCTCGTCGGCCAGCTTCTGCGCGGTGGCGACGACCTCGGCCAGCAGCGCGGGATCGCCGGCGGCGAGCTCCGTGACGTCGCGGTACTGCTCGGTCTTGGGCACGACGAGCAGGTGCACCGGGGCCTTCGGCGCGATGTCGCGGAACGCGATCACGCGCTCCGAGTCGTACACCACGTCGGCCGGGATCTCGCCCGCGATGATGCGCGAGAAGATCGAACGCTCTTCGTCTGCCATGTCTCCATCCTATTCGCGCGTGGTGACATGCGGCCGGGCTGTCCGCTGTCGGCGTGACCTGTCGCTGCGATTCGTGACGAATGGTCGCCGTTCGTCACGAATGGCGACCATTCGTGACGGATCAGGGCGGCTACCAGCGCCCGAGGGCGGCGTTCAGCACCGCGAGGGCCGCGGGGCCGGCGGTGGAGGTGCGCAGCACGGTGTCGCCGAGTCGCACGAGCTGCGCCCCGGCAGCCCGGAACGCGTCGAGCTCCTGCGGCGCGATCCCGCCCTCCGGGCCGACGACGAGCACGAGGTCTCGGCCGTCCGGCTCGACACCGGTGAGCGGCGCCTCCGCGTCCGGTTCGAGCACGAGCACCCGAGCCCCGGACGCCACGGCCGCGATCTGCTTCGTCGTCGCGAGCTCGGCCACCTCGGGCGTCCACGCGCGGATCGACTGCTTCGCCGCCTCCCGCACGATCGTCGCCCAGCGCTCGCGTCCCTTCGCGACCTTCGCGCCCTCCCACCGCGACACCGACCGGGAGGCAGACCACGGCACCACCGCGTCCACGCCCAGCTCGGTCGCCGCCTGGATGGCCAGCTCGTCCCGGTCGCCCTTGGCGAGCGCCTGCACGAGAGTGATCGCCGGCGTCGGACGCGGGACGCGCGACACCGACTCCACGTCGATCGTCAGCTCGGTGTTCGTCGACACGAGCACCTCGCCGGAGGCCACCAGGCCGCGGCCGTTGCCGATGAGCACCGACTCTCCGGTCCGCGTGCGGTTCACGGTCGCCGCGTGCTTCGCCTCCGCGCCGGTCAGCGACAGCCGGCCGCCGACCTCGACTTCAGCGAGGTCTTCGCGCAGGTAGAGCGACGCCACGGCTACAGGTTGAGGAACCGGTCGCGGAGCTTGGCGAACAGCCCCTGCTGGAAGTGCGCCAGCGATGGCTGCGACCCCTTGTAGGTGGAGGCGAACTTCTTGATCAGCTCCTTCTCCTTGTGGTCGAGCTTGGTGGGCGTGACCACCTGGATGCCGACCCGCAGGTCGCCGCGGCCGCTGCCGCGCAGGTGCGTGATGCCCCGGTCTTTTACCGTGACGATGTCGGCGGACTGCGTTCCCGGCTTGAGCTCGAGGCGGATGTCGCCGTCGAGCGCCTTCACCGTCGCGGTCGTGCCGAGGATCGCGTCCGTCATCGACAGTTCCAGCGTGCAGAGCAGGTCGTCGCCGTCGCGGCTGAACACCTCGTGGTGCTTCACCTTAATTTCGAGGTAGAGGTCGCCGTTGGGACCGCCGGCGGGGCCGGCCTCTCCGCTGCCCGGCATCTGCAGGCGGAGGCCCGTGTCGACGCCGGCGGGGATGTCCACCGGCACGGTGCGGCGGGCGCGCACGCGACCCTGGCCCTGGCAGGTCACGCAGGGGGTCGCGATGACGGTGCCGTAGCCGCGGCAGGTGCCACACGGGCTGGAGGTCATCACGTTGCCGAGCAGCGAGCGGACGGACCGCTGGATGCTGCCCGTGCCGTGGCAGATGTCGCAGGTGACCGGCTGTGTCCCGGGCTGGCAGCAGGAGCCGTTGCAGGTCTCGCAGACCACGGCCGTGTCGACCTCGAGGTCGCGGTGCGTGCCGAAGACGACCTCGTCGAGGTCGACCTCGACGCGCAGCAACGCATCCTGACCCCGCTCGCGGCGCGAACGCGGGCCGCGGCCGCCGCCGCCTCCCCCGCCGAAGAACGTCTCGAAGATGTCGCTGAAGCCGGCGAAGTCGGCCCCGCCCGCACCGCCGAACCCGCCGGAGCCGCCCAGGTCGTACTGCTGGCGCTGCTGCGGGTCGCTGAGCACGTCGTACGCGTGCGTCACCAGCTTGAACCGCTCCTGCGCCTCGGCGCTGGGGTTCACATCCGGGTGCAGCTCACGCGCGAGCCGGCGGTACGCCTTCTTGATCTCGTCGGGGCTGGCGTCTCGCTCGACACCGAGGACTTCGTAGTGGTCGGCCACGTGGGCTGTTCCTTCTTCTTTCGTCGTGCTGTGATTCGGGCTGCCGGCGGCCTACTGGTCGCCGAGCAGCCGGGAGAGGTAGCGGGCGACGGCGCGGACGGCCGCCATGTTGCCCGAGTAGTCCATGCGGAGCGGACCGAGCAGGCCCACGCGGGCCACATCCGCTCCCGCCGCACTGTAACCGCTGGAGACGATGGATGCTTCCGTGAGCCCGAAACCGGCGTTCTCGCGGCCGATGCTGACGGCGACACCGTGCTGGTCCGTCGCCATCTCGTCGAAGAGCCGAAGGAGCACCACCTGCTCCTCGATCGCCTCGAGCACCGGGGTGATGCTGCCCGGGAAGTCCAGCTCGGTGCGGACCAGGTTGGCCGCGCCCGCCATCACCAGCTTCTCCTGCCGGTTGGCGGCGATCTGGTCGAGCAGGGCGCTCGCGACGGGTTCGACGAGCGCGCGGGTGCGGTCGGTGAGCGCCGAGGGCAGGTCGCGCATCCGGGTAGTCGCCTCGGTCAGCGTCAGGCCGGCCACGGCGCCGTTGATCGCGCCGCGGATCTCGGCCACATCCTCGTCGCTCAGCTCGGCGGGCAGTTCGATGACCCGCTGCTCCACCGCGCCCGAATCGGTGATCAGGACGCTGAGCAGCCGCCGCGGCGCGAGGGCGACCAGCTCGATGTGCCGGATGCGCGAGCGCGTCACCGAGGGGTACTGAACCAGCGCGACCTGGTTGGTCAGTTGCGAGAGCAGGCGGACGGTGCGCGAGAGCACTTCGTCGAAGTCGCCGGACGCGCCGAGGAACGTCTCGATGGCGGTGCGCTGCGCGGTCGACAGCGGCCGCACTTCGGCCAGGTGGTCGACGAACAGGCGGTAGCCCTTGTCAGTGGGGACACGACCGGACGAGGTGTGCGGAGCCGCGATCAGCTCCTCCTCCTCCAGCAGCGCCATGTCGTTGCGGATGGTCGCCGCCGACACGCCGAAGGAGTGCCGCTCCACGATGCTCTTCGAGCCCACCGGCTCGCGCGACGACACGTAATCCTGAACGATGACGCGCAGCACTTCGAGACTGCGTTCCGAGACCATGCCCGCCTCCCGTCGACCCATTAGCACTCGTGGTTCTTGAGTGCCAATCCTACCGCGAGGAAACGCGGTCAGGATGATTGTCGGCTGTGACACGGCGGCAGTACCGTATGTGCACCGGTTCGACGCGTGTCGCAACCGATCATGAAAGGGCTACGCCGATGTCAGACCCGAACCAGCCCGCCGACCCCGCCGGCGGCGTCCCCCCGCAGCAGCCGTACGCCTCGACCCCCGCCGCCCCGCTCGATGCCGCGCAGGACAAGCAGTGGGCCGCCTTCGCCCACCTGGGAGGCATCCTCTGGATCCTCCCCTCGCTCATCATCTACCTCGTGTTCAAGGACCGCGGACGCCTGACCAACCAGGAGGCCAAGGAAGCGCTCAACTGGCAGATCACCTGGATCCTCGCGTGGATCGCCTCGCAGATCATCGGGATCATCATCGGCAGCTTCACCTACGGGATCGGCTATCTGCTCTTCGGCCTGCTCATCCCGTGGGCGCTGTACATCGTCAACCTGGTGTTCTCGATCCTCGGCTTCGTGCGTGTGAACAGCGGCGGCACCTACCGCTACCCGGTGAACTTCCGCTTCATCAAGTAACCGACGCGTTCAGACTCTTCTCAGCCTGGGGCTTCACGCCCTAGGCTGAGGCCGACCATGTCCACCCTGTAAAACAAGGGAGAACAGCACCATGTCCGCGACACCTCCGCCGCCCCCGCCGCAGCAGCCCTACGGCGGCGCCGCGCAGCAGCTCAGCCCGGCCGACGAGAAGCTCTGGGCCACCCTCATCCAGATCGGCGGCATCCTGTTCAGCTGGATCCCCGCGCTGATCGGGTACCTGGTGCTGAAGGACCGCGGTCCGTTCGTGCGGGCACACGCCGCAACGGCCCTGAACTTCCAGATCACGATCTTCATCGCCTACGTCGTCGGCGGCATCCTCTCGATCGTCGTCATCGGCATCTTCATCATCATCGCCGCGTGGATCCTGGACATCGTGTTCAGCATCATCGCCGCGATCAAGGCGAACCAGGGCGAGTACTACACGTACCCGATCGCGATCAAGTTCGTCAGCTAAGCGGCCTCGTCCGCGAGCAGCCGGCGCACCACCGCGTCGGCCAGGAGCCGCCCCCGCAGGGTCAGCACGATCGACCCGCGGAGGGCGGCTCTTCCGTCCACCAGGCCGTCGGCGATCAGGCCGGGCACCTCGTGGCGCCCCGCGTCGCCCAGCTCCGCGGTCGACACGCCTTCCCGGATGCGGCTGAGCAGCAGCACGCGCTCGACGTGCCGCGTCCCGGCGTCGAGCGTCTCCCGCCCGGCCGCCGGCGACTCCCCCGCCAGCACGCGCTGCGCGTAGGCGGCGGGATGCTTCACGTTCCACCAACGGACGCCGCCGACGTGGCTGTGCGCGCCCGGACCGATCCCCCACCAGTCGTGACCCAGCCAGTAGGAGAGGTTGTGGCGGGAGCGATGGGTCTGATCCGTCGCCCAGTTGCTGACCTCGTACCAGTCGTAGCCGGCGTCGGCCAGTCGCTGGTCTGCCAGCTCGTACATGTCGGCCTCGAGGTCATCGTCCGGCTCCGGGACCTGCCCGGAGCGGATCTGGCGCGCGAGCTTGGTCCCCGGCTCGACGATGAGCGCGTAGGCCGACAGGTGGTCCGGCTTGCAGGCCAGCGCGGTGTCGAGGCTCTGCGACCAGTCGTCGAGGGACTCCCCCGGCGTGCCGTAGATCAAGTCGAGGCTCACATGGAGGCCGGCTTCGCGCGCCCAACCGACCACGAGGGGGATGCGCGCCGGGTCGTGCGTGCGCTCGAGCGTCTCCAGGACGTGCGGGACGGCGGACTGCATCCCGAACGACACCCGCGTGAAGCCGGCGTCGGCGAGGCGGCGCAGGTCGTCTGCATCCACCGAGTCGGGGTTCGCCTCGGTCGTCACCTCGGCGCCGTCGGCGAGTCCCCAGGCGTCGCGGACCGCGCCCAGCATGGCGGCGAGGTCGCCGGGCGGGAGGAGGGTCGGTGTGCCACCGCCGAAGAACACCGTGGAGACGGGGCGCTGCGGGAGGCCGCTGTCGCGCAGCACGCCGGCCGCGAACTCGACCTCGCGCACCGCGTGACCCGCGTACTCCGACTGGGACACCCCGCGCAGCTCGGTCGCCGTGTACGTGTTGAAGTCGCAGTAGCCGCAGCGCACCCGGCAGAACGGGACGTGCAGGTAGACGCCGAAGTCGCGCTCGTGCGCGTCCTGTGCGGCGGACGCAGGGAGAAGGCCGTCGGCCGGGGCCGGGTCGCCCAGGGGCAGGGTGCTCGGCATCAGGCGGAGCTCGCGGGGTGGAGCGCGCGAAGGTACTTCGCTGTGTAGCGGCGCTGCATGAACGACAGCACAGGGAATCCGAGGCGGTAGAACGCGTTCGACGGCCGCGAGAGCGCGCGGAGGACGAACCACACCGTCCCGTCGTCGTGCCGCTCGACCAGGAACAGCTCCTCGCCGCTCTCGGGATGGCCGTGCAGCGTCCCATAGGCGAAGCCGCGCCGGTGCGGCTCGTCGATGACGTAGACGACGCGGATGGGCGCCGACACCTTGAACGGGCCGAACGGGATCTTCAGCACCGCGGTCATCCCGTTACGCACGAACGGAGTGCCGTCGTCGGCGAAGACGTCCTCCTCCGGCCGGTTGGCGCGCATCCGCATCGGGGTGCCGTCGGGCCCGAACTCGACGCCTTCGTACTGCACACCGGTGCCTTCGTTGACATCGGTGACGAGGATGCCGCTGCCCTTCTGCACTCCCCATGCCATGAGGGCGGTCGCCGCGGCGTCGAAGCGTTCGTCGCCGCTGCCCAGCCGGATGCTGCGCTCCAGCGGCTTGTAGCCCTTCGGCGGGTAGTACAGCAGATCCGCCGCCTGGGTGGCGCCGACCGCCCCGTACGTGACGGGTTGGTCGGTGAAGCTGGAGCGCCGCATGCCATCCATCTTCCGCCATCGGGCGCAGGTTCGCGAAACGGGGGTCTGGAGCCGGGGAGGCGGTCGTGCTGTAGTGGACAGGACTCGCGACGAAGGGAGCACCCATGGGCAGGATCGTGCTGCAGGCGTTCATCACGCTCGACGGCGTGGTGCAGGGTGGCGGCGGACCCGACGAGGACCCCTCGGGCGACTTCCCCTACGGCGGCTGGGCCCTGGACTGGGACGCCGAGCACAGCGACGACTCCGACGACTCGCTCGTGCTCGACTGGGAGAGCCGGACGGAGGCGCTGCTGCTCGGCCGGACGACCTACGACATCTGGGCGCGCTCGTGGGGCGTGTGGGATGAGGACGCACCCGGCCTGGAGGGCGAGCTGACCCGGCGCTACAACCGCATCCCGAAGTACGTGGTCTCCCGCACCGTGACCGAGCTGGCCTGGCAGAACTCGTTCCTGCTCGGCCCGGACGTCGCCGACGAGGTCGCCCGGCTGCGGGACGAGATCGACGGCGAGATCCGCATCTGGGGCAGCACGGAGCTCGTGCGGACACTCGCCGCGAGCGATCTCATCGACGAGTACCGGCTGATGGTCTACCCGCTCGTGCTCGGGACGGGGAAGAAGCTGTTCCCGGACGGCTTCCCGCACCAGCGGCTGACGCTGGAGTCGACGAGACCGCTGGCGTCGGGCGTGCTGGTGAACGTGTACCGGCGAGGGTGACCGCTACTTCTTGTCCTTCTTCTCCGTGTCGCCGGAGAGCGCGGCGATGAAGGCCTCCTGGGGGACCTCGACGCGGCCGACCATCTTCATGCGCTTCTTGCCCTCCTTCTGCTTCTC
>Ga0209455_1000726_pt1 | contig 19031 bp, 16 predicted proteins | sample AraplaCol_mCL_r2_FD_184275 | JGI IMG/M metagenome (GOLD analysis project Ga0209455, IMG submission 184275) | Arabidopsis root microbial communities from North Carolina, USA - plate scrape CL_Col_mCL_r2 (SPAdes) (version 2) | ecosystem: Host-associated > Plants > Roots > Endosphere | place: USA... | reverse complement strand
TCGGTCCGGTTGTCGAGCGTGCCGATCTCGCTGCTGCTGCCGCTCGGCTGCTTCGTGGTGATCGCGGGCTATGCGGCGCTGGCGCGGCGCGCGAGCGCCTCGGCAACTCAGTCGGGCTGATAGCCAAGCCGGTCCGACACGCGCGCCGTAGCAACGCGCAGCAGATCCTTGACCGCCTCGATACCGACTTTCTGCGATCCGTCGATCAGCTCCAGGAAGGGGACTGTCAGCGCCGCGACCACGTTGCGATCGAAGCCGAAGACGGGGAAGCTCACATCCGTCACGCCATGCGTGATCGGGCTCTTGCGACTGTCGTGACCCAGGCGGCGGATCACCGCGATGCGGTCGGCGAGCCAGCTCCGGTCGACGCTGATCTTCTGCTCTTCTTCAGCGGCGCGCACGATACGCTCGGCACGCTGGACGTTGGAGAAAGCGAGGATGACCTGGCCGGAGCAGCTGTTGATGATATCGATCTGCGCGCCGACTTTCAGGGCGAAGCCGCGGGTGCCAGGCTGCTCCTCCCGCGCTATCACCATGCCCCTCCCGCCGTTCGGGACGACCAGATGGCAGGATTGCCCGGCTTCGAGTGCAAGGACCTGCATTTCCGGCAAAGCCGCACGGACCAGATCCTGCGCTGGCGTTGCGCGGTACGCCAGGTCGAGCAGCTTGTAGGCAACCGTATATCGGTCGCTGGTTGCCGACTTACGCAGATACCCAAGTTGTTCGAGCACGACCACGATGCGGAAAAGCTCGCCCACCGAGCGGCTGAGTTCCGTCGCCATCTCGCTGATCAGAGCGCCTTCCGGCCGCGTGGCCAGCACCTCCATGATCTCGAACGCCTTTTCGATGGCGGGCGCCGCATACGTCCCTTTGAGCGCTGTTCGTGCCATTCTTTTCCCGCCCTCGTGCCGCGCCCCTCGCAGTTCGCGCGATTGGTCCGGCAGTGCAAGCCCGATCATCAGTTCGCAGTCTTCGCCTGGCACGAGATTCCCGTGCTTCCGCTAGAGCGATTCCGACTGGTTCGGCGCATCGCTTGCCTCCGCAACGGCAATAATACAGATACGATATTCCCATGAATGGCCTGGTAATGTCTGCGTCGGGGCACATTGCATCACTCCGTCTTACGCCACCGGCGTTCGACCGCGAACGATCGGTGCGGTGATGGCCGCCCACGGAAGATCCGCTGAAGGGACCGCGTGAGTGTAGCAACGATGCGGACCATCGACGCCCATCAGCATTTCTGGTCGCTGGCAACGCCGGGCCATGAGTGGCCGACGCCGGCCCTCCCCCGGATCCATAGGGATTTTGGCGCGGCCGACCTGGAAGCCGAGGCGGGCGATGTTGCGCTGGCCGGTACCGTGCTGGTCCAGTCGCAGCCGACCGACGCCGATACCGACTGGATACTCGACCTTGCCCGCTGCAATCCGTTGGTCAAAGCGGTAGTCGGCTGGGTGGACCTGGCCGATCGGGATGCGCCCGCGCGGATCGAGGCGCTGGCGCGGGAACCGAAGTTACGGGGCCTGCGGCCGATGCTGCAATCGATCGATGACACCGACTGGCTGCTCCACGACGATATTATCCCGGCACTAAGCGCGATGCAGGCTGCGGGCCTCCGGCTCGATGCCCTGGTCCAGCCGCGGCATCTGCCCATGCTCGCGCGCTTTGCCGAACGCTGGCCGGATCTGCCGATCGTCATCGATCACGCCGCCAAGCCTTACGCCGCCGCCGGGCTGCTTTGCCCATGGGCGGGGGAAATCGCGGCTCTGGCTGCGCTCGGCTTCCATTGTAAATTGTCCGGTCTGCGGACCGAGCAGACGTCGGACCAAACCGCGGACGACCTCGAACCCTACGTGACGCATCTGGTCGCCGCCTTTGGCGATCGGCTGATGTGGGGAAGCGACTGGCCGGTACTGTTGCTTGCGGGCGACGATTGGCGCCGCTGGCATACGGATGCCGCGCGGCTCGCCGGATCGGCCGGGGCCGATATCGACCGACTGTTCCACGGCGCCGCCGCGAGCTTCTATGCACTGGGGGACGATCATGACGCCTAGCGCGAATATTCTCGCGACGATCCTCCTGGCTAATACGGCGCTTCCGGCATTGGCGCAGCTTCCCACGCCTGCCGATATACCAGCTACCAGGCGCCCGCCGGCGCGACCACGGCTGCCTTCGCGCTATCCCCGGGGCAAAGACCGCCGATCAATCAAGAGCCAATGCGGCGGCGGTGGAGGCGATCTACCGCAACGGATCGCACCCCGTGCGCAGCACCGTTGGTAACCGCCTCCGCGCGGCGCCCCGTTCACCAACCCATCAGGCATGCTTCAGAAGCCGCGGCACCGTCAGCCCCTGAACGAAGATCGAGAAGGCCACGACCGCGAAGGCCACGCCGATAAGCGCGTCATGTTCGGGCAAGGCTTCGGGAGCGGCCAGCGCCAGCGCCAGCGCCAGCGCACCCCGCAGCCCACCCCAGAACAGGATATGCTGCGTGATCCGGCTGGTCGCGAGCGGCGTGCGCCGAAACAGCGCCGTGATCGGATAGACTGCGATTACGCGCCCGGCGAGCACGAGCGCGGTACCGATCGCGGCCGGGATCAGAACTACGCCGAGCGGTTCGGTTGCCTCGCGGCTACCGATCAGCAGGAACACCACCGAGTTCGCAAGGAAAGCGGCGAAATCCCAGAAGCGGATCATCGCTTCTCCGCCTTGCTCGGTCAGCCGCTTTCCGCGCCCCCAATTCCCGACGAGCATGCCAGACGCCAAGGTCGCCAGCACGCCTGAGACGTGGAATTTCTCCGCGATCAGGAACGATCCGTATGCGGCGAGCATGGTCAACGCGATCTCGACGAGATGATCGTCGGACCGGCCTGCCACCAGCAGAAGCCCCCCGGCCACGGCGAGGCCGCACAATACGCCTCCGCCGGCGATCGTGATCAGGGAGGTTGCGACCGTCGCGGCATTGCTGTCCTCCCCCGCAATCCAGGCGACGGCCAGCGCGAACAGCACCGCCGCTACGCCGTCATTCACCAGGCTTTCGGATTCCATCAGGAAACGCAGGCGCTTTTCGGCCTTCTGCTCCTTCATCATGGCGATGACGGAGACCGGGTCGGTCGCGGCGATCAGCGCCCCGAACAGCATCGACGCCTGCCAACCCCAGCCGACCAGCCAATGCATGCCCGCTGCCACCACCGCCGCCGAGAGCAAGGTGCCGACGAAGGCGATGCTCAGTACCAATGGCGCTTCGCGGCGAAACTGATCCCATCCCAGATGTAACGCCGCTTCGAAAACGAGCGGCGGAAGCAGAAAGGTGAAGATCAGTTCGGGCGTCAACGCGATATGGCTCCGATAGCCGAACAGGCTGAGCGCGATCCCCGCAATCACCAGCCCAATCGCATAAGGAAGACCGATCCGCCGCGTGACGATCGCAACGAGACAGGCGATGAACAGCAGCAATCCGAGCGTGACGATATCGACGTGCTCCATGGCTCAGCGCTCCCCTTCGTCGGTCGGCGCCGACGTCAGTCGTATCGGGCCGGCGCCTTGGCTCGGCTTCCCCGCGACGACCCGTATACCCTGCGTGCGCAGAAAGGTCGCCACGGCCGCCGCCCGGCGCTGCCCGATCGTCGGATGCGCGGGCAGGGGCTCGACAAAGCCCGGCACGCTCAGGCCAGGCCAGTTCCAACGCTGCGCCGCCCATGCGACCGTCGTCACCGCCTGATTGGCGGAATCGTCGAGTTGGTATGATCCCTCGGCAAAGCCAATCGCCGGCAGTGCAAGTCCTGCGGGCGGCGTAAGGATGATCGACCAGCCCTGGACTTGCGCGGCGATGCGATTCTCGAGCTGTCGGTACGCAGCAAGCGATGCTCCCGGCAGGGGCCGTGCGGCGGCAAGCGCGCGCCTTCCCTCCCGATCCAGGACCACAGCCTCAGGATCGACGCCGGCAGCGACCGCGATCAGATGGCTCACCTCCGTCCCTTCGGTTCGCAAGCGCTGCTGTTCTTGCGCTTGCGCCAGGGCTGACTTTTCCTGGTCGAGCGCGCCCGATGCCGGATCCACCAGGACCTGGTCGGCCTGGAGGCTGACGGGCTGACCGAGCCTGGACTCGACGCGCCGTGCGAGCACCGGGGTGCGCAGCGCCTTGGACCTCGGCACGATGATCACGGCCCGCACCGCCAGCGGCCGTACGTCATAGTCGATCTCGAGCTGTGTCACGCGTGCATTCTTTCCCAGTGCAACGTTCAACGCGCTACGCACCTGCGTTGCGATCACGGCCTCGCGCGCGATGCGATTGAGCGATATCGCGAGCGGTATCGCCATCACCACGAACAACACCAATAACAGCAGCGTCTGCAGCCAGCTTTGATGGGTGGAAAGGCGGTGCCCGAAGCCATAGAGCCGGGCCATGATCGTTGCTGAAAGCGCGATCGTTACGAAGTTGGTGCCGAACAAGGCGAAGGCGCCGCTTGCGATCGAGAAGTTGGTCGTGGCCAGGCCGTAGCCGACCGTTGCGAGCGGCGGCATCAACGCGGTCGCGATCGCAACTCCCACGATCGTCTCGCCGCGTCCGCGAATCAGTGCGAACGTGCCGGCCAGAGCCGAAAAGAGCGCCACGAGCAGGTCGAACAGGTTGGGCCGCGTGCGCGCCAATATTTCGGACGTCGCCGCTTTGAGCGGCGAGCAGAGCACGACCAACGCGGTGAATCCGACGGCGAGCAACGAGGCTACGACCAAGGCGGTTAGCGAGCGCCGCATGCCCGCAAAATCGAACAGCGCCAGACTGAAGCCGAGCCCCATGATTGGGCCCATCAAGGGCGAGATCAGCATCGCGCCGATCACCACTGCGGGGGAGGACAGGAGCAGGCCCAGAACCGCGATACCCGCCGACATGACGGTCATGAACGCAAAGCGCCCCGACCAGCCGCTGTCCTCGGCTACACGTGCGATCACGTCCTGATGCGCGACCGATCCAGACACGTGCGCGCGCCACCAGCGCGCAGCCAGGCGAACGGGAACGGCGCCGCCCGGCGCGTTCGCCGAAGCAGGCGTCGGAGTATCGGAGATGGACATGCCACCTTGGTGGCCAACCATGGTCGCGGATGCAACCCGGCTTCAGGCGGCAGGACCTGCCAGCGCTATGTGACGCATGAAGATCAGGCAGAGAGCGCCGATTGCGGGCAACGACGCGATCACGACCACGATGATGATGCGTCGTGGGGACGGGCCATGATGGCGCGCGAGCATCCAGATTCCGGAAACGGCCAGGATGGCTGACAGCGCGGACAATGAGGCGGCCAGTTGCAGGACGGTCATGATGCTTCCCGAAAGGTGAGAGAGAGCCGACTGCCTTCGGGCATTGAAGGTGCGGGATCGACAAGCGGCGTTCCAAGAAGACGCTCGGACGTGCGATCCGATCCTGTCTTTGCCGCCTGCCCGTATCGAAACTGGGCTCGGGAGACGGTCTATGGCATGGCGGAAAAATGGACTCCTGCGACGCGCCCACCAGGCGGATTTTCTCTCTCTCGCTGGCCTGCGGCGTGACGGCGGCGATCGGCGGATGCCGGGCGAATCACGCCTGGCACAATACCGATGTCGATGGCAGCTTGCCGGCACTCAGCTTCACCATGACGCGGGCCAATGACGGAAAGGAAGTGACCGCCGAGGACTATCGCGGGAAGGTGGTGCTGCTTTATTTCGGCTACACCTTCTGTCCCGACGTTTGCCCACTGACACTCACTAACGCCGCCCATGCGATCGCTGCGCTCGGCGTAGCCGCGGACAGGGTCAAGCTGCTGTTCGTGACCGTCGACCCCGATCGAGACAGCCTGGCAAATCTCAAAGCTTATGCGGCAGCGTTCGGCCCGCACGTCGATGCCTTGCGCGGGAATGCCAACCAGCTGGCGGCATTCGCTCGCCGCTATCGTGTGGCTTACTCGGTGGATCCTGGAGGGGCTGGCAGGCCCTATGCGGTGATGCACGGATCGGCGATTTATGCGTTCGACCCGCATGGGCGCGTGCGCTTGCTGATCAGCAGCCTTTCCACCGACCATCCCGAGATTGTCGGGACCACCGCGGACCTGCGGGCGTTGCTGCGCTGATCAGCCTGTCCAGCGCGATGCGGCGATGCCGCCGCCTGCCGGTTGCTTCTCCGCCCGCAGCTCTTGCAAACGAAGCGCGTTGAGGACCAGCAGAAGCGCCACTGCGCTCATCATCGCCGGTGGGATCCAGACGATCAGTCCGCCCAGATGCTGGTCGTCAAGCGGGCCGATCGAGGGATAAATGCGCCCGCACCAGGCATAGAAATCATAAAGGTCGCGCCGCGACAGCGCGATGATCGCGCCGATCAGGATTTGCGGAAACATCACGCCGACCGCGAGCGCCGCGCGAACCCCAAACGAGATGCCCGCCTCTTTCCGCGCGCGCGGATCGAGCACCAGGGACCAGAAGAGCAGGCCGTCGCCAACCATCGTCCAGTTCATGAGAAGATAGAGGTCGGGATTGATCATCGCGCGGAAATGCACGGCAGGAATCAGCCACAGCGCAATCAGCCCGACAAACAGAAAGGCCGCAAGGAATGGCTGACGCGCGATATGCAGAAGATAAAGGACCGGAGCGCTGTCGATCGTTCGCCGCACGAACCCGGGCATGCCGCGTACTATGGTAGGCCAGGGCCAGGCGAGCGCCATCAGGAAGGGTCCCAGATGATGCATAATCACGTGCTGGAAGCGGTTGAGGAAGAACATATGCTCCGCGAGGTATTCGAAGCGCGTCTGGAGCACGGCATAGATCGAACCCAGCCCTATCAGGAATAACAGGGTCCGCCATGGACGCGGGCGTTCGGCGATCGGCGTGCGCCGATACCCGATCCAGTACCACAACAAGGAAAAGGCGGCCGAGAAGAACCAGGAAAAGGAAAAATCCCAGGGCGCCCACACCGGCAACAGCGCGACATGGAACCGGCTGAGCCACCACAATGACATGCTGGCGGCCAGAACCGCGGCTGTCGGCCATTGCCGATCGTATCGAACGAGACCCGCAGCGACCAAGGAAGGAAGTCCGCGCGAAGGACGCTGCATAACCGGGGGAATCTCGATCTGGAGGACCTGTGCTGCCTAGCCTCGCTGACCATAACCGCCAACCCCAAGGCCGACGGTTGGTCGCAGTCCGCTGGCCAAATGGTGAATGCCGGTCTAGCCGAGGCGGGTAATGACTCCGGATCTTAGCTTTTATTGCGGCGCGGCGGCGCCCGTGCTGGGGCTGGCCTGGACCTATCTTTCGGGTGCCCGACGCCGCGCCGATGTCCGCCGCAGCGTAAGCACCGCGCGCCACGCCGCCTTCGCGGGAGGCCTGATGCTGTTCCTGATCACGGTGGAGTGGCCGTTTGCGCGATGGGCGCATGAACTGTTTTCGGTCCATCAGATCGGGATCATCGTTGCGCGCATCATCGCGCCGGTCTTGATCGTGGCCGCCCGCCCGGCAGGCTTGCTCGTCGCCGGCCTGCCGCGGCGCCTTCGCAGCACCTGGCTCAAACCCGGCCTGTCCAACCGCTATCTGCAGATCGGCTGGCACGTGATTGGCAGCGCGCCGGCAGCCATGCTTCTTTACGTGGCGGCGCTCTATCTTTGGGAATTGCCGGCCGCGCAGGCGACGATCCTTGGCGCACCGCTGGCGGGGCTTGCCATGCACTTCAGCATGCTGCTTGCGGGATTGCTCTTCTGGAGTCGGATTTTCGCCCGGCGCCCCTCCCCGCACGGCATCAGCTATGGCGCACGGCTGATGATGTTGTGGCTCGCGATCCTCACGCAATTGCCTCTCGGCGCCTACCTTACAGTCAAGCAACAGATCCTCTATCCCGCTTATGCCACGGGTCGGTTGCTTATGGGCGTGACAGCCTCGTCAGATGAGGCGCGCGGCGGCTTCCTGATATGGGTGCCGAGCGCCTTTCTCGGCCTGGTCGCGCTGATGGTCTTGGTCGATATGCTGGGTCGGCACGAAACCCGTCTCGACGAAAAGCGCCGGCGGTGGTCGCCTTCCAATTCCGCAATCCTGCTCTATCCCGAAAGTGCGAGCGCGCTGCGCGAGATGACACGCGGCAAGAATCGCCGCATGGCGATCGGCATGGCGGGTTTTGGGCTTGCCATATTCGCCGCGATCCTGGGCATGAGCGTTTCGGCGCATCGTATGAGCCGCCGTGAGAATATGCGGCTCTACGCGCTTTCGCAGCGCTAGCGCGGCCGACGCCGGGGCGCGTGCATCATTTCAGAAGCCAGAAGAAGGCGCGCCGCAGAAAGGCCTCACCCCCGGTTCTGACGACCTCTCCGTGCGCCACGACGACATGCTCGGCATGCTTGGCGATCAGCTCACGGATTTTGGGGCGCGCGCTCGCGCGTCGGCGAAAGCTGATCCGATAGTCGATCGGCGGATAACCCAGCCCCTCGGTCATCTTCGAAAACCGCGCGACCGCCCGCATCCACCAGGGCCAGTGCCGCTTCAGGAAGCTTTCGCTGAATGTCTGCGACAGGTCGGCGATGATGGCGGTGCGGGACGCGCGGTGAAAGAAGATCACCTCGTCCATGAAGAGAGAGTTGGCAAAATAGAATTGATCGATTTGCCCTCTCCACTGGTCCGGCGCATCGTCGGCTAACGCACCGGAGAAATGAAGGCCGCCGCACTTGGCGATCGTCGCCGGCGTGCCCCATAAATGTGCCTCGGGGAATGCAGCCTGCCACTCGGCCAGAAACAAATAGTGTAGCTGGTTGGGGCTGACGATATGCCGGACTGGGCCCAACATGCGGACCTCATCCTCGATCGCAGCGGTTCTCTCGATCGGCGACCATAGCCATAGCCCCCCATCGGCGAGCCGGACGATGACCATCCTTGTAGGATAATCGAAACCCTTGAACGAGACGATCCGGCCATCAACGAACCAGAGATCAGATCCCAGCGACTCCAGCATGGTCGCGCAGTCTAGGCTGGCGAACCGCCCGCTTCCACCCAAAGCGGGCCTGACATTCCGCCGAACGAAGGACCCCTTCGGAACGCACGGATATCTGCTGCGCCAGATGTCCTCGACATCATGCTCGACCCAGCCTTGCTGCGAATAATGTTGCGCGAATTCGGCGCGCGCAGCCATGCGCATCGAGGCTCATCACCTGGCTCAAGGTCGTGCCTTGGTCGATCGCGAGGATGGTCTTCCCGGTCATTGCGCGCGCTCCAGCGAGGCCTTCTTCTCGCGGGGATAGAAAGGGCGGATCAGCAAATGCTGCGCCCCGCCGCCGATCACGCCGCCGATCAGCGGGCCCACGATCGGCACCCACCAATAATTCCCAAAGCCGGGCAGGGCCGACGCCCCCCAACCGCTCATCCACGCGAACAGGCGCGGCCCGAAATCGCGCGCGGGGTTGATCGCCCACGCCTCGAGATAGCCCGCCGACGCGCCGATCACCGCGATCAGCAGGCCGATGATCAGCGCCCCGAAATTCGCCTGCGGCGCCATCGTGTTATATTCGTCGGTGATCGCGAAGATGCCGAACATCAGGAAAGCGGTGAGGATGATTTCGTCGATCAGTGCCTTGAGCGGCGTCACCGCAATGCCGGGCGACGTGAAGAACATGGCCGCCGCACCCCCGCTCGCGCGCGTCAAATGCTGCGCAGCATTGAAGTGGTCGATCACGGTATAATAGAGCGCATAAGCGATCGCCGCACCGATGAAAGCGCCCCCCACCTGCGCCGCCCAATAAGGCAGCACCTTGCGCCACGAAAAGCCCCGGAACAGCGCCAGCGAGAGCGTCACCGCCGGGTTAGCGTGCGTGCCGGACACCGCCCCCGTGACATAGATCGCGATCGTGACCGCCATGCCCCAGGTGATGCACACGCCCCAATAGGCCATCCTGTACGGGCTTGGATCGTACAGGATGTACATGCCCGCGACCGAGCAGCCGATCGTCATGATGATGATCATCGCGATCGCCTCGGAAATCAGCTCCCCCAGCAACGCGCGCCGAATATCCATGCCCCGGTTCCTCATTCCGCCTGTCCGCCTTCCTCTTAGGCGTTCGTTGGTGTGCAGGCGAACAGTGTCGTAACGAAAACAGGCTCAGCACTTCCCCGTTGACGGATCGCGCCCGCCAAAATCATCCTACGCGCGTGAAAGGGGGCGCGTGTTGCGGATCGTGATCGTCGACGACAGCGGATTGCGCGCGACCGTGCTCGAAGACGGCCTGCGCGAGGCCGGCTATGAGGACATCCACCTCGTCCCACCACAGGGCGCGTTCGTTGCCCGGCTCGAGCGGATCGCCCCCGACGTCGTGCTGATGGATCTGGGCAGCCCGAGCCGCGACACGCTCGAGGAGATGCTCGCGGTCAGCCGCGCGCTGGCACGCCCGATCGCGATGTTCGTCGATCAGTCGGACGAGGATATGATCGGCGCCGCGATCGACGCGGGCGTGTCGGCCTATGTCGTCGACGGTTTGCGCAAGGATCGGGTCAAACCGATCCTCGATCTCGCGATCCGCCGCTTCAACGCCTTCGCGCGGATGCAGGCCGAACTCGACGAGGCCAAGACCGCGCTCGCCGAACGCAAGACGATCGATCGTGCCAAGGCGATCCTGATGGAAAGCCGGCAACTGAACGAGGCGGAAGCCTATGCTTTGCTCCGTACCACCGCGATGAACCAGGGCCGCCGCATCGCCGACGTGGCCGAGGCCCTGATCACCGCGAGCAGCCTGCTGGGAGGCAAGATATGACCCCCATCTCGATCGCTTTCCTGCCGTTGACCGATAGCGCGGTGCTCGTCGCCGCGCGCGAGAAGGGTTTCGCCGCAGCGCAAGGCATCGACCTCAATCTGGTCCGCTCGACCAGTTGGGCGACCTTGCGCGATCGTTTGGTCTACGGCCAGGTCCAGGCCGCGCACATGCTCGCCCCGCTCGCGATCGCGGTGACCCTGGGGCTAAGCCAGCACCGCGCTCCGCTCGCGGCGCCGTTCAAGCTCAACGTCAACGGCAACGCGCTCACCATGTCGACCGCGTTTGCCGCCGCGCTCGATCCCGATCTCCCCCGTCGGATCGACGATCCGGTCGCCGCCGCGCACGATTTCGCGGGCGCGATCGGGCTGCATTTCCGCAAACCCGTCATCGGCGTGGTCCATCGTTTCTCCAGCCACGCTCTGATGCTGCGTTACTGGCTGGCTTATGCCGGCGTGGATCCAGACCGCGATCTGTCGCTGCGCGTGCTGCCGCCGTCCCTGATGGTCGAGGCGCTGCGCGGTGGCGAGATTGACGGCTTCATCGCGGGCGCCCCCTGGGCCAGCGTCGCCATCGCCGAAGGGATTGGCGAGATGGTCGCCGTTGGCGCGCGCATCTGGCAGCGCGGGGTGGAAAAAGTGCTCGCCTTCCGCACCCCCTGGATGGAGGCCGAGCCCGATCTGGTGGATCGGCTGCTGGTTGCACTGTCCGCCGCCGCGGCCTGGTGCGACGATCCCGCCAACCATGCCGAGCTCGCCGCACTGCTCGCCGGCCCGTCTTATGTCGCGCAGCCCGCCGACCGCATCCTGCCCGCGCTCACCGGCCGGGTCGTGCCTCGGCTGGGCGAGCCTGCCATCACCGTCCCCGATTCCTTGCTCTTCCATCGCGAGGCGGCGGGCTTCCCCTGGCGCAGCCAGGCGCTCTGGATCTATTCGCAATTCGTCCGCTGGAAGATGGTCCAGCCCTCGGCCAAGGCCGAGCGCCTCGCCGCCGACGTGTTCCGTTCGGACATCTACCGCCGCGCACTCGACAAGGCCGGCGTGCCGATGCCGGGCGCGAGCATGAAACTCGAAGGCGCGCTCGATGCGCCGCTCGGCGTCGGCGCACATCAGGGCGCGCTCACCCTGGGGCCCGACCGCTTCTTCGACGGTCGCGTGTTCGACCCCCAGCATGTGGAGGCTTACCTCGCCAGTTTAGCCGCGCGCTGACACGCTTCGATTTTTTGCACTTGCGAAATAAACTAGAATCGGAAAGCTTGGTCCCCAACGCGCGACGATGCGCGTCCATCGGAAGCCGCCCCAGCGCCGGGGCATAGCTTCCACCAAAGACAGCAAAGCCGCTGTCCGGTCACCCCGCCGGGGTCGATCGGAGGCGGCTTTTTTCTTTGGCTCAACGCATCGATCAAACGGGGTGTTAGCTTATGGCGACGACATTTTGGCAGGGCGAAGAAACCGCCCGCAGCAGCAGCTTCTGGGATGCGGGTCACCGTCCGACCCTCATCGCGGCCTTCCTCTATTTCGACCTCGCCTTCATGGTCTGGGTCCTGCTCGGGCCGCTCGCGCCCGAAATCGCGAAGACGCTGGCGCTCAGCCCTGCGCAAAAGGGCCTGATGGCGGCGACGCCCACCTTGGCGGGCGCGATCCTGCGCGTGGTCAACGGCCTGCTGGTCGACCGGATCGGCCCCAAGCGCTCCGGCGCGATCAGCCAGCTGATCGTGATCGGTGGGCTCCTGTCCGCCTGGGCGATGGGCGTGAACAGCTTCGGCGGTACGCTCGCGCTCGGCGTGATCCTGGGCTTCGCCGGCGCCAGTTTCGCGATCGCCTTGCCGCTCGCCAGCCGCTGGTATCCGCCCGAGCATCAGGGCAAGGCGATGGGCATTGCCGGCATGGGCAATTCGGGCACCGTGCTCGCCAGCCTGTTCGCGCCGATGCTCGCCAAATTGTTCGGCTGGAACGCGGTGCTCGGCCTCGCCTGCATTCCGCTGACGATCGTCTTCTTCCTCTATCTCGTGCTGGCCAAGGATGCGCCCAACGCGCCCGCGCCCAAGCCGGTCGTCGCGTATCTCGCGCCGCTCAAGACGGCGGATGCCTGGTGGCTAATGGGCTTCTACGCAGTCACCTTCGGCGGCTTCGTCGGGCTTGCGGCCTCGCTGCCGATCTATTTCACCGACCGGTTCGGACTGACCACGATCACCGCCGGCTATTGCACCGCCGCCTGCGTGTTCGCGGGCTCGCTGATCCGCCCGTTGGGCGGCGCACTTGCCGACAGGATCGGCGGCGTGAAGACCCTGTCGGTGGTCTATGTCGCCGCCGCCGCCGCGCTCGCCGGCGTCAGTGTCGCGCCAAGCGTCCAGTCGGCGCTCGCCTTCTTCGTGGTGGCGATGCTGGCGCTCGGCGCGGGCAATGGCGCGGTATTTCAGCTCGTGCCGCAGCGTTTCCAGGCCGAGATCGGCGTGATGACCGGCCTGGTGGGTATGGCGGGCGGCGTGGGCGGCTTCTACCTCGCCTCGAGCCTGGGTTTCGCAAGGCAACTCACCGGCAGCTATCAATCCGGCTTCCTGATCTTTGCCGGCCTCGCTTTGCTCGCGCTTACCGGCATCACCATCGCCAAAGGCACGTGGCGCCGGACCTGGGCCGCGGCCGCCGCGGGCGTGCGCATCTGACCGGCACGGCGGGCGTACTCAAAGGGGCGCCCGCCGCTCGCCACTTCGAAAAGGGGACAATCATGAAACGTCTTATCCAGGCGGCGGCGCTGCTCGCCGTCGCGAGCCCGGCGTGCGCCGATCCGATTCTGCTCAAGCCGATCATCGATCTGCGTGTCCGCTACGAAGAGGATCACCAACAGGGCCTCACGGCCAATTCGGAAGCCCTTACCGCCCGACTCCGCGCAGGGGTCGCCGCGAGCGATGGCCCGTGGAGCGCGCTGGTCGAGGCCCAGGGCCTGCTCGCGATCGACGATCATTATTATGACGGGCTGCATGGCGCCGCGAACCGGCCATTGATCAATGATCCCGAAAATATCGCACTCAGCCGCGCGCAGATCCAATACAGGACGAGCGACCTTACCGTCACCGCCGGCCGCCAAAGGATACTGCTCGACGACGAGCGCTTCGTCGGCTTCTCGGGGTTCCGAGACAATGGCCAGACCTTTGACGCGGTCCGCACCGAGTGGACGCCGATCAAGGGCCTGAAGGCGGATGTGAGCTATGTCTGGAGCGTGCGCACCATCTGGGGAATGGACGGCTATGGCGCGCGCCAGCAGGCGGTGTCCGGCAACAATGTCCTCGCCAATCTGAGCTACGCCACCCCGATCGGGACCGTCACCGGCTTCGCTTATCTGGTCGACCAGAACGAGGCCGCAGTGCAGGGCTATCGCCTGTCGAGCCAGACCTACGGCGCGCGCTTCACCGGATCGCGACCGCTTGCCAAAGGAGTGAAACTGTCCTGGCAGGCGAGCTACGCCACCCAATCCGACTATCGCCAGAACCCCAACAGCTACCGCGCGAATTACTACCTGGCCGATGCGACGCTCGATCTTGCGGCGTGGAAATTGAACGGCGGTTATGAGGTGCTCGGCGCGGACAAGGGCGCGGCCCTAACCTCGTTCCAGACGCCGCTTGCGACCCTGTTCAAATTCCAGGGCTGGGCCGACAAGTTCCTGACCACCCCGCCCAACGGCGTACGCGATCTCTACGGCAGCCTCGGCTATGGCGTGAAGCAGATCGGGCCCGCGCAAGGCGTGCTCCTCCAGGCGGTCTATCATCGCTTCGACAGCGACCGTCTCGGTCAGCATGAGGGCAACGAACTGGATCTGCTTGCCAGCGCCAAATTCGGTCACGCCACCTTGTCAGCGCGCTATGCCGATTATCGTGCCGACACCTTCGCGACCGACACGCACAAATTCTGGCTCCAGCTCGACTGGATCCTCTGATTTATGCCGCAGTGCAAAATAATCACTTGAGACGCGCGCGGAATCGCGTCATCTTTCCAGCCGCTCGGGCAAGGTCGTCCGCGCAACCATAGCCGGAAGCGCCCAAGGACGGGCGCCGACGGTGCATCCATCCGGCTTCGGGCCGGCGCGGGATGACAGGCAAGGCCGCCACGCAGGCGCTGGATTTTCCAGCATCCGCGTGGCGGCCTTTTTTCGTTTCTGGAGTAAGCCATGGACTTCCACGGGCAGGCGATTGCGAATGACGAGGCAGATGAACCGGGCGGCGATCCGCGCCCGCATCTGGTCGTCGTCGGCAACGGCATGGCGGGCTGCCGCGCGATCGAGGAACTGATCGCGCGCGATGCCGGCCGCTACCGCGTCACCATCTTCGGTGCCGAGCCGCATGTGAACTACAACCGCATCATGCTCTCACCCGTGCTGGCGGGCGAGAAGACGTTCGAGCAGATCGTGATCAACGATCGCGCCTGGTACGACGACAACCAGATCGCTTTGGTCACCGACGACCCGGTGATCGCGATCGACCGCGCGGGGAAAAAAGTCACCGCGCGCTCGGGCCGGACCGCGCGCTACGACAAATTGCTGATCGCGACCGGCTCCGATCCCTTCATCATCCCGGTGCCGGGCAAGGACCTGCCCGGCGTGATCAGCTTCCGCGACATGAAGGACGTCGATCACATGCTCGCCGCGGCCGAGAAAGGTGGCGACGCGGTTGTGATCGGCGGCGGCCTGCTCGGGCTCGAGGCGGCGCATGGCCTGAGCCTGCGCGGCATGAAGGTAACCGTGCTCCACATCATGCCGACTTTGATGGAGCGCCAGCTCGACGAAGCCGCGAGCTGGCTGCTGAAGTCCGCGCTGGAGGCGCGCGGCCAGACGATCCTGACCGGCGCCGACACCGCCGAGATCGTCGGCGAAAGCGCGGTCGAGGGCGTACGATTGAAGGACGGCCGCCTGATCCCGGCGAGCCTGGTCGTGATGGCGGTCGGCATCCGCCCCTCGGTCGCGTTGGCGCGCGAGGCGGGGCTCGCGGTCGGTCGCGCGATCCAGGTCGACGACCATATGGTGACCAGCGATGCCGACGTGCTCGCGGTCGGCGAATGCGTCGAGCATGACGGCCAGGTCTACGGCCTGGTGGCGCCGCTGTGGGAAATGTGCCGCGCGCTTGCCGACGGGCTGGTCGGCAAGCCGAGCGGCTATCGCGGATCGGTCACCTCGACCAAGCTCAAAGTCTCCGGCATCGACGTCTTTTCGGCGGGCGAGTTCGGCGGTGGCGGCGAGAGCGAGGACATCGTGCTCCGCGACGCCAGCCGCGGCGTCTACAAGCGCGTCGTCGTGCGCGACGACCGGATCGTCGGTGCGGTCCTCTACGGCGATACCGCCGACGGAAACTGGTATTTCGACCTGATGAAGAAGGGCGAGGACATCGCCCCGGTGCGCGATCTCCTCATCTTCGGCCAGGCCTTCGCCCAGGGAGGTGGGCAAGCGGACCCTAAGGCGGCCGTTGCGGCGCTCTCGGACGATGCCGAGATTTGCGGCTGCAACGGCGTCAGCAAAGGCAGGGTCGTCGCCACCATCCAGGCTGGCGCCTGCACGCTCGATGCGGTCCGCGCCAGTTGCAAGGCTTCGGCCTCGTGCGGCTCCTGTACCGGCCTGGTCGAGCAACTGCTCGCGGTCACCTTGGGTGACGATTATGGCGGCGAGCGCGCGGTCAAGACGCTCTGCAAATGCACCAGCTTCGGCCACGCCGACATCCGCCGCGAGATCGTGGCACAGGGCATGAAGTCGATCCCCGAGGTGATGCAGCGGATGAGCTGGTCGACCCCGGACGGCTGTTCGTCCTGCCGCCCCGCGCTCAATTATTATCTGCTCTGCGCGTGGCCCGGCGAATATGTCGACGATCAGCAGAGCCGCTTCGTCAACGAACGCATGCACGCCAACATCCAGAAGGACGGCACCTACTCGGTCGTGCCGCGCATGTGGGGCGGCATCACCAACCCGCGTGAGCTGCGCGCGATCGCCGACGTGGTCGAGAAATATGATGCGCCGATGGTCAAGGTCACCGGCGGCCAGCGCCTCGACATCTTCGGGATCAAGAAGGAAGACCTGCCTGCGGTCTGGGCCGATCTCAACGCCGCGGGCATGGTCTCCGGCCACGCTTACGGCAAGTCGCTGCGCACGGTGAAGACCTGCGTCGGGTCCGAATGGTGCCGCTTCGGCACGCAGGATTCGACCGGGCTCGGCGTCCAGCTCGAACATATGAGCTGGGGCTCGTGGATGCCCCACAAGTTCAAGATCGCGGTGAGCGGCTGTCCGCGTAATTGCGCCGAGGCGACGATCAAGGATTTCGGCGTGGTCTGCGTCGACAGCGGCTACGAACTGCATGTCGGCGGCAATGGCGGAATCAAGGTCCGCGCGACCGACCTCCTGTGCAAGGTGGCGACCGAGCAACAGGCGCTCGATTACTGCGCCGCCTTCATCCAGCTCTACCGCGAGGAAGCGCATTATCTCGAGCGCACCGCGCCGTGGATCGAGCGCATCGGCCTCGATTACGTCAAGGCGCGCATCGTCGAGGACGAGGTTGGGCGCGAGGCGCTCACCGCGCGCTTCCTCTTCTCGCAAAGCTTCAGCCAGGACGATCCCTGGGCGGCACGCGCCGCCGGATCGGAGCGCGAACAGCACGCGCATCTCGGCGAATTCCGGCCCCTCGAAACGATCGCAGCGGAGTAAGCTTATGCATATCGGAGACTGGATCGATGTCGGCCCCCTCGCGGCCATCCCCATGCGCGGCGCGCGCACCGTGCCGGTCGCGGGCGGCGAAGAGGTCGCGCTCTTCCGCACCGGCGACAATCAGGTGTTCGCGTTGGTCAATCGCTGCCCACACAAGCATGGGCCGCTGAGCCAGGGCATCGTCCATGGCCACGCCGTTTCCTGCCCGCTGCACAATTGGCGGATCAGCCTCGCCACCGGCGAAGCTTTGGGCGAGGACCGCGGCTGCACGCCGACCATTCCGGTCAAGGTCACCGGCGGACGGGTGCTGCTCTGCCGCGCATCGACGCTGAAGGCGGCAGCCTGAGGTGAACGAAGCGGTCCGCACCACCTGCGCCTATTGCGGCGTCGGCTGCGGCATCGTCGCGACGCCCACCGGCGCGCGCACCGTCACGATCAAGGGCGATCCCGATCATCCCGCCAATGCCGGACGGCTCTGCTCCAAGGGCACGCATCTCGGCGAGACGATCGGGCTCGAAGGGCGCCTGCTCCACCCGATGATCGGCCAGCGTCGCGCGCGCTGGGACAAGGCGCTCGACCTGGTCGCCCGGAAATTCCGCGAGACGATCGCGCGCCACGGGCCCGACAGCGTCGCCTTCTACGTCTCGGGCCAGCTGCTGACCGAGGATTATTACGTCGCCAACAAGCTGATGAAGGGCTTCATCGGCTCGGCCAATATCGACACCAACAGCCGGCTCTGCATGTCGAGCGCGGTCGCAGGCCATATGCGCGCGTTCGGCGAGGATGTGGTCCCCGTGGCTTACGAGGATCTCGATCAAGCCGACCTCATCACCCTGGTCGGCTCCAACACCGCCTGGTGCCATCCGATCGTCTATCAGCGCATCCAGGCCGCGCGCGCTGAACGCGGCGCCAAGCTGGTCGTGGTCGATCCACGCCGCACCGAGACTTGCGACGATGCGGACCTCCATCTTGCCATCCGTCCGGGCAGCGACGTCGCGCTAATGAACGGCGCGCTTGCGCACATGAAGCGCGAAGGCGTGATCGACCGGACCTATCTCGACGCGCACGTCGCCACGCCCAATGGTTTCTGGGAGGCGCTCGACGAGGGCCACGATCTCTGGACGATCGCGAAAATCTGCGACGTGCCGGCCAATGATCTCGCCCGCTTCTACGAATTGTTCGCCGCCCACCCGCGCGCGATCACGCTCTTCAGCCAGGGCATCAACCAGGCCCTGCGCGGCACCGATCAGGTCAACGCGATCACCAATCTCCATCTCGCCACCGGCCGCATCGGCAAGCCTGGCGCCGGGCCGTTCTCGATCACCGGCCAGCCCAATGCGATGGGCGGGCGCGAGGTCGGCGGCCTCGCCTCGACGCTTGCCGCGCACATGGATTTCGCGCCCGAAAATGTCGCGCGCGTCGGCCGCTTCTGGGCCGCGCCCGCAATGGCAAACAAGCCGGGACTGAAGGCGGTCGATCTGTTCCGCGCCGTGCGCGACGGCAAGATCAAGGCCTTGTGGGTGATGGCGACCAATCCCGCGGTCAGCATGCCAGATGCCAACATGGTGCGCGACGCACTCTCGGCCTGCCCGTTCCTGGTCGTGTCCGACGTCATCGCCG
>Ga0209455_1000725_pt1 | contig 19106 bp, 16 predicted proteins | sample AraplaCol_mCL_r2_FD_184275 | JGI IMG/M metagenome (GOLD analysis project Ga0209455, IMG submission 184275) | Arabidopsis root microbial communities from North Carolina, USA - plate scrape CL_Col_mCL_r2 (SPAdes) (version 2) | ecosystem: Host-associated > Plants > Roots > Endosphere | place: USA... | reverse complement strand
TCCCTGCACGAAGACTTCATCGGGCAAAGCGGCATCGACCTGAACCGCGCCGGCACGCCGCTCCTGGAAATCGTCACCGAGCCCGACATGCGCAGCAGCGACGAGGCCGTGGCCTATGCGCGCGAATTGCACAAGATCGTCACCTGGATCGGCATCTGCGACGGCAATATGCAGGAAGGCAGCTTCCGCTGCGACGCCAACGTCAGCGTGCGCAAGCCGGGCGAACCCCTCGGCACGCGGCGCGAAATCAAGAACCTGAACAGCTTCAAGTTCATGCAGCAAGCCATCGACTTCGAGGTGCGCTGGCAGATCGAACAAATCGAAGACGGCCATGCCATCGAGCAGGCCACGGTGCTGTTCGATCCCGACACGGGCGAGACCCGCGCCATGCGCACCAAGGAAGACGCGGCCGACTACCGCTACTTCCCCGACCCCGACCTGCCGCCGCTGGTGGTGGCGCCGCAATGGGTGGAACGCGTGAAGGCCGGGATGCCTGAACTGCCGCGCGCGCTGGCGGCGCGCTTCGTGGCCGACCACGGCCTGCCCGAATACGACGCCACGCAGCTGACCGCCAGCCGCGCCATGGCCGCGTATTTCGAAGACGCGGCCAAACTGCTGCCCGCCGGCCAGGCCAAGCTGGCCGCCAACTGGGTCATGGGCGAAGTCGCCGCGCAGCTGAACCGCGAAGAGAAAGACATCGCCCACTGCCCCGTGCCGGCCGCCGCGCTCGCCGCGCTGATCGGCCGCATCCTGGACGGCACCATCTCCAACAAGATCGCCCGCGAAGTCTTCGCCGCCATGTGGGCCGGCGAAAACGGCGGCTCGCCCGACGCCATCATCGACGCGCGCGGCCTCAAGCAGATCAGCGACACCGGCGCCATCGGCGCGATGATCGACGAAGTGCTGGCCGCCAACCCGGCCGTCGTCGAGGAATACCGCGCCGGCAAGCAGAAGGCCTTCAATTCGCTGGTGGGCCAGATCATGAAGGCGGGCAAGGGCAAGGCCAACCCGCAGCAGGTCAATGAACTGCTCAAGCAGAAGCTGGGCGGCTGAGCCTTCGGTCGTACGTCAAAGAAAACGCCGTTCACGCTTTCGCGTGAACGGCGTTTTTCATGCAGTCCGGACTTCTTCCAGCGCCACGCCCTTGCGCTCCGGGATCAGGAACAAGGTGGCCAGGATGTCGATCGCATACAGCACCGCCAGGAGCGCGATGGCGACGCTGAACGAATACTTGGCGGCCAGGGCGCCCACCACCAGCGGGCCAAAGCCGCCCACCGCGCGGCCGATGTTGAACAGCACGTTCTGCGCCGTGGCCCGAGCCTGGGTGGGATAAAGCTCGGCGATGAGCGCGCCGTAGCCGCCGAGCATGCCGTTGACGAACATACCCATGATGGCTCCGCCGATGAGCAGGGAGTATTCCGACTGCAGCTGCGAATAGATCAGCACGCTCAGCGCCGCGCCGACCTGGTAGCCCAGGAACACCGGACGGCGGCCGATGCGGTCGGCCAGCTGGCCGAACAGCCAGATGCCCGCGGCCATGCCGACCACGGTGATCGCGGTCCAGGCGGCCGACTTGGTCAGCGTGTAGCCGAAGTGGTTGCTCAGATACGCCGGCATCCAGATCATCACGCCGTAGTAGCCGAAGTTCTGCACCGACGTCAGGATGACCACGCCCAGGCTGGCCCGCCTCGCGGCGGCATCGGCCACCAAAGGCTTGAACGCGCTGCGGCTGCCGGCCGATGGTGCGGCCGCTGCCGCACGCTTCTGCTCGAGGAAAATCTCGGGCTCGCCGATGAAGGAGCGGATGAAGAAAGCCACCACGGCCGGCAGCACGCCCACCAGGAAAATGCCGCGCCAGCCTATGTGCGGCAGCAGAATCGGCACGAGCAGCGCGGCGGCCAGCACGCCGGCCTGCCAGCCCAGGCCCACATAGCACGCCATGCGGGCGCGCTGCTCGGGGCGGGAGGCTTCGGCGGCCAGCGCCATGCCGATGCCGAACTCGCCGCCCAGGCCCAGGCCGGCGATGGTGCGATAGATCAGCAGGTCTTCGTAGCCGCGGGCCAGCGCGCACAGGCCGGTGAAGACGGCGAACAGCAATATGGTCCAGTTCAGCACGCGCACGCGGCCGAACTTGTCGGCCAGCCAGCCGAACAGCACGCCGCCGGCCACCGCGCCGACCAGGGTCCAGGTCACGATCGAGCCGGCCTGGATGTGCGTGAGGCCCAGATCCTTGGAAATCGGCCCGAGGATGAACCCCAGGATGAGCAGATCGAAACCGTCGAGCGCGTATCCGACGACGGACGCGAGCACGGCTTTGCGGGCGTAATGCATGGATTCCCCTTGTCGTTGTTTGAACCGAGACCTGTTGTTTACACTTAACGGCGCGGCTGGTGCTGGGCTTTACAATGACGCCGCCTCCCTGAACGCGGCGCCGGGTTCTACCCGCCGCATCCGTACTGTAACCGCCGTGCATCAAATTCCCCCCTCCGACGATATCAATGCCTTTCGCGCGGACTTCGTCCGGTTCGCCGCCGAACTGGGCGTCCTCAAATTCGGCGCCTTCACCACCAAGGCCGGCCGCCTGAGCCCCTACTTCTTCAACGCGGGCCTGTTCAACACCGGCGCGGCGGTCGCCACCCTGGCCGACTTCTACGCCCAGGCCCTGCTGGCTTCGGGCGTGCAGTTCGACATGCTCTACGGCCCGGCGTACAAGGGCATCCCCCTGGTCACGGCCCTGGCCCTGGCCCTGGCCGCGCGCGGCCACGACGTGCCCTTCGCCTTCAACCGCAAGGAAGCCAAGGACCACGGCGAAGGCGGCTCCCTGGTCGGCGCCCCGCTCCAGGGCCGCGTCATCATCATCGACGACGTCATCTCGGCCGGCACCTCGGTGCGCGAGTCCGTGCACATGATCCAGCTGTCCAAGGCCACGCCCGCCGCGGTGCTGATCGCGCTGGACCGCATGGAGCGCGCCGGCCCGGACAACGCCCTCTCGCCCCATTCCGCCGTGCAGGAAGTCGCCAACACCTACGGCATGCCGGTGGTCAGCATCGCCAGCCTGCACGACATCATGGCGCTGCTCGAGAACGACGCCGGTTTTGCCGAACACAAAGAGGCCGTGGCCGCCTACCGCGCCAAATACGGCGTCTGATCTCTTCGGGAAGAGTCCATCCATGTTCCGCGTCATCTCCGCCAACCTGAACGGCATCCGCTCGGCCGCCGCCAAAGGCTTCTTCGACTGGATGGGCAAGCAAAACGCCGACGTCGTCGGCATCCAGGAAGTCAAGGCCCAGCACGACCAGGTCACCGGCGTCTTCGACCGTCACGAGAAAATGGCCGGCTACTTCCATTACGCCGAGAAAAAAGGCTATTCCGGCGTGGGCTTGTACTCCCGCCACGAGCCCAGCGAAGTCGTGCGCGGCATCGGCTATCCCGAATTCGACGCCGAAGGCCGCTGGGTCGAGCTGCGCTTTGACACGCCAGGGCGCAAATTCAGCGTGGTCAGCTGCTACTTCCCCAGCGGCTCCAGCGGCGACGAACGCCAGCAGGCCAAGTACCGCTTCCTCGACTACATCTACCCGCATCTCATGCGCCTGAAGGCCGAGCGCCAGTTCATCCTGGTGGGCGACGTCAACATCGCGCACAAAGAAGCCGACCTGAAGAACTGGAAGGGCAACCTGAAGAACAGCGGCTTCCTGCCCGAAGAGCGCGCGTGGATGACCCGGCTGCTGGGCGAAGGCGAGCTGGCCGACGTCTACCGCGCCCTGCATCCCGACACCACCGACGCGTGCTACACATGGTGGAGCAACCGCGGCCAGGCCTACGCCAAGAACGTGGGTTGGCGCATCGACTACCACCTGGCCACCAAGAGCGTCGCGGCCTGCGCCCGGGAGACCCGCGTCTACAAAGACGAGAAGTTCAGCGACCACGCGCCGCTGACGGTCGACTACGACTTCACGCTGTAATCAGGCGACGGCTTCGGCCCGCCCCGCATAGAAGCACACCTGGTTCTTGCCGCGCGCCTTGGCGCGGTACATGGCCTGGTCGGCGCGGTCGAGCATTTCTTCGGGGCTCGTCACACCCGACGAGAGGCTCACGCCGATGCTGGCGCTGACGGACACATGATGGCTGTCGACCTCGATGGGCTGGGATAGCGAGGTCAGCAGCATGTCGGCGATCTGCCCGACATAGGCATTGGATTCGGGATGGTCCAGGCCTTCGAGAATGACCGTGAACTCGTCGCCGGACAGGCGCGCCACCGTATCGGTATCGCGCAGGTCGTGCTTGAGCCTGGCCGCCACGACCTTGAGCACGGCATCGCCGCCGGCATGGCCGTAGGTGTCGTTGACCTGCTTGAAGCCATCGAGATCGATGAACAGCACGGCGATCGCTTTCGACGCGCGGCGCGCGCGCGCCATCGCCTGCTCGATGCGGTCGGAGAACTGCAGGCGGTTGGGCAGGCCGGTCAGCGCGTCGTGCAGGGCCAGATAGCCCAGGTATTCGCGATCCAGGTGGCGTTCCGTGGCGTCGGAAGCCAGCACCATGTAGTTTGCGTAAGCGCCCGATGCCAGCGGGTCCAGGCCCTTGAGCGCGACCGACTCCAGGTAAAGAGAGCCGTCTTTCCGGCGGTTCCAGATCTTGCCTTCCCAGTGGCCATGCTCCCGCACGGCTTTCCAGATGTCTTCGTAGAATTCCGGCGTCTGCCGGCCGGAATTCAGATTCCGCAATCGGGTGCCCCGCAGTTCGGCTTCGGTATAGCCCGTCATGCGCACGTACGCCGGGTTGATCCGCTGCACCAGGCCTTGCGCGTCGAGCACGACGACGCCGTTGCGCGAGTGTTCGAAGATGCGGTCGAAAATGCTGACGGCGTGATCCGCCTTGCGCCGCGCCTCGACGCGGTCATACCCCAGCAGGTAGGCGATGATCGTGACGCCAAAGATGAACAGCAGCGCACGGGCGCAACCGGGCCAGATCAAGCCGCACAGCACGGCCAAGCCAACGATCCCGGCGATCATTTTGTATTGGTGCGCTCGGGGAGGCCTGACCATGGAAATCGTCCGCGCTGTCGTTTTGATTTGAGCGCAGCAATGCTAGTGCGATTCCCGTATCAAATAGATCAGTGAAGACCCTGATTTTTGACACATCTCCGCTCAACGGCAGAGTTCACTTTGGTTAACTGCCTCGAAAAATTGACATTTTCAAACGTCAATTCAAGCCGGGCTTGCCTCTTCGAGCGCGCCGATGCGCGCGCGATAGGCATGCAGCAGCAGCAAACCGGGCACGCTGACGGCCACGGTGAACAGGAAGAAGCCCGGCCAGCCCATGCGCTCGACCAAAGAGGGCGTGAGCGGCCCGGCCAGGTAGATGCGGCCCACGGCCGACAGCGCCGAGAGCAGCGCGAACTGCGTGGCCGAGTACTCGTGCCGGCACAGGGTCATCAGAAGACCTACGAAAGCCGCCGTGCCCAGGCCGCCGCACAGGTTCTCGACACCCACGCCCGCGGCCATCAGCCAGAGATGGTTGGGGCTGACCGAGATCAGCCAGTAGCCCAGGTTGGACACCCCCTGCAGCAGGCCGAAGGCCATGAGCGAGCGGTACAGGCCCCAGCGCGCCATGATCGAGCCGCCCGCCAGCGCTCCCACGATGGTCGCGGCCAGGCCCAGCACCTTGTTGACCGTGCCGACTTCGGTGGCGGTATAGCCCGCCGCGCGGATCAGGAAGGTCGTGGACAGCGCGCCGGCAAACGCATCGCCCAGCTTGTAGAGCACGATGAGCAAGAGCAGCCCGATCGCGCCGCGCCGGCTGAAGAACTCGCGGAAAGGCTCGACCAGGGCCAGCCCCAGATTGCGCGGCGCGGCGGCCGGCGCATCGGGCTCCGGCGCCCATAGCGTGGCCGCCGTGCAGGCCAGCATCAGCACGCCCATGAGCACATACATATGCCCCCAGCCCAGCCAGCTGTCGGCCAGCACCAGGGCCAATCCGCCCGAAACGATCATGGCGATGCGGTAGCCCAGCACCTTGACGGCCGCGCCCGCGCCGCGCTCTTCGCTATGCAGCACGTCGGTGCCGTAGGCATCGAAGGCGATGTCCTGCGTGGCCGACAAGATGGCCACCAGCACGGCCAGCATGGCCAGCTCCGGCAAGGCCGAGCCGGGCGAGAGCAGGCCCATGCCCATGATGCCCACGGCCAGCAGCGCCTGCATCAGCAGCATCCAGCCGCGGCGCCGGCCCAGCCAGGGCGGCGCATAGCGGTCGATCAGCGGCGCCCACAGGAACTTGAGCGTATAAGCCGTGCCCACCAAAGTAAGGAAGCCGATGCTTTGCAGCGAGACGTTCGAGACCGTGGCCCAGGCCTGCAGCGTGCCGCCGGTCAGGGCCAGCGGCAGCCCGCTGGCGAAGCCCAGGGCCAGTTGCGGCGCCACGCGGCGGCTGAAATAGACGTTGCCCGCCGATCTCGCGGTGCTCGCATCCGTCATGGGCGCGTTCCTTTGCAAAAGTCAGTCCGAGGCGAAACGATACATGGCCAGGGTGCTGCGCCATTGCGGCAGCACGCGCACCTCGCGCCCTTCGTTGAACGTGGCGCGCTCGAGGATGCGCAAGCCCACCTGCGCGGCCAGGTCCTCGAAATCGTGCAGCGTGCACAGGTGGATGTTGGGCGTGTTGTACCACTGGTAGGGCATCTGCCCGGTCACCGGCATGCGGCCGCGCAAGATGGACCAGCCGTGCGGCCAGTAGCCGAAATTGGGAAAGGACACGATGCCCTGGCGCGCCACCCGCATCATCTCGCGCAGGATGTGCGTGGTGTGATGCATGGACTGCAGCGTCTGCGACAGCACCACGGTCTCGAACTGCTTGTCGCCGAACAGGGCCAGCCCGCCTTCCATGTTCTGCTGGATGACCTCGACCCCGCGCTGCACGCAGGTGATGACGCACTGATCGTCGATCTCCACGCCCGCGCCGCGCACCTGGCGGTTGTCGCGCAGCCACGCCAGGAGCTCGCCGTCGCCGCAGCCCAGGTCCAGCACCCGGCTGCCGGGCTCGATCCATTGCGCGATGCGCGCCAGGTCGGGACGCAGCGCGGCGGCGCCGGAATTTGCAGATACCGCAGTCATGCAACCACCTCGGGCAGATTGAGCTTGCGCGCGATGCGTTCGTAGTAGCCGCGCACCACCGCAAAATAGCGCGGATCGTCCAGCAGGAAGGCATCGTGGCCGTGCGGCGCGTCGATCTCGGCGTAGGTGACCGGGCTGCCGTTCTTGAGCAGCGCGCGGACGATCTCGCGCGAACGTTCGGGCGGAAAGCGCCAGTCGGTCGAAAAAGACGTCAGCAGGAAATCCGCCGTGGCCGGCGCCAGCGCGCGGGCCAGGTCGCCGCCCGTATTGCGCGAGGGGTCGAAATAATCCAGCGCGCGCGTGATCAGCAGATAGGTATTGGCGTCGAAATAGCGCGAGAACTTCTCGCCCTGGTAGCGCAGATAGGATTCGACCTCGAACTCCACGTCGTAGCCGTAGCGATAGTCGCCGTCCGCCGCAGGCTCGCGCTGCGCGCGGCCGAATTTCTCGGCCATGTCGTCGTCCGACAGATAGGTGATGTGGCCGATCATGCGCGCCACCGACAGGCCGCGGCCCGGCACGGTGTCGTGCGCGTAGTAGTCGCCGCCGTTGAAATCCGGATCGGTGATGATGGCGCGGCGCGCCACTTCGTTGAAGCCGATGTTCTGCGCCGACAGGCGCGGCGTGCTGGCGATGACGACGCAATGCGCCACCCGCTCCGGGCAGGTGATGGCCCAGGACAGCGCCTGCATGCCGCCCAGCGACCCGCCCATGACCGCCGCGAAGCGCTCGATGCGGAAATGGTCGGCCACGCGGGCCTGGGCCTGCACCCAGTCTTCGACGGTCAACACGGGAAAGGCCGCGCCCCAGGGCTTGCCGGTGGCCGGATTGATGCTGGCCGGCCCGGTCGAACCGAAGCACGAACCCAGGTTGTTGACGCCGATGACGAAGAAGCGGTTGGTGTCGACCGGCTTGCCCGGCCCGACCATGTTGTCCCACCAGCCCTGCGAGCCGTCGTCGGCGGCGATGCCGGCGACGTGATGCGAGGCGTTGAGCGCATGGCAGATCAGCACCGCGTTGCTGCGTTCGGCGTTGAGCGTGCCGTAGGTCTCCACGGCTATCTCGTAGGCGTCCAGCTGCTGGCCGCTCGCCAGAAGCAAGGGCTCGTCGAAAGACAGAAAGGTCGGGGAAACGATGCCGACGGACCCGCCGGACTCGGGCGGGATGGAGGCGGACGGCGCGCATTGATCGGGCGCGCTTGCCTCGTTAGGGGCAATGAGGGTCATTCGGACCTCTTTAGCTGGATTTATACAAGCGCCCGCAAGCGGATCAGGCAAATCGGCGCAGTTCGAGCGAAGATTCTAGCACCGAGCCCCGGCGCCGCGCTGTGGGCGGTCGCCGGCCAGCCAAGGATTCTCATTGCAAAAAAAAGCCGCCCCGGCGGCGGCTTGATGACGTGGAATTCCCGTTACGGGGTAACTGTGCCCGGATGCCCGGAAAGCTGGCGGGAGATATCGATCGAATGACGGTCGGCGGCATGCGCCTTGCCCAGGTCGCGGTCGCTGGCAAGCGGGCCGTTGGTGTTCGCCAAGCCCCTGCCGCTCATGTGCGAGCCCGACACGCCTCCCATTCCGCCTCTGCCGCCTATTCCTCCGATTCCTCCCCTGCCTCCCGTGGCGCCGACGCCGACGCCACCGCCAACACCGGCCCCGACGCCAGCGCCACCCCCAACGCCGCCGCCAGCGCCGCCTCCTCCGCCACCACCACCGCCTCTGGCGCAGGCCGGGCCGGCCATGCTCAAGGCAAGCGCCACAGCCGCGCAAACAGCCAGCAGATTGCTTTGAATCAGACGGGATTTCATGATGACCTCCTACGAAGAACCGATGCGGCCAGAATAGGAGGGTTGCGCGGATCTATCGTAAAAAAGCGATTTCGACCTTAAGGAAATTATAAAAATGCAGCACGCGAGCCTCGCGATGCTGCGCGGATGGCCCGCAGCGGATGAAAGAATTGTTCCGGCTGTCGCAAGGTATTACACGGGTCGCGCGCCGATAATCGCCGGACCGCAATAGCCATAGCCCTGCGCCCAGGTGTGCTTTAGCCGCCAGATCGGAACCGGACCCCGTAAAATCGTGGGCCGTTCCGCTTAGATACAAGAAGAACCCGTGACTGATTCCCAACGCTACGCCCGCCTGGCCGCCCATGCCCGCCTGCTCGACCAGACCCTGCGCGGCATCGAGAAAGAAGGCCTGCGCGTCGACAACCGCGGCGCGCTGGCCCTGACGCCGCATCCCGCCGCGCTGGGCTCGGCCCTGACCAACGAGCACGTCACCACCGACTATTCGGAATCCCTGCTCGAACTGATCACCGGCACGCATACGCGCGTCGAAGACCTGATCGGCGAGCTCGCCGAGACCCACCGCTTCGTGCAAGGCGCGCTGGGCGCGGAGCTGATCTGGAACCAGTCGATGCCGGCCGCCCTGCCCGGCGAGGCCGGCATCCCCATCGCCTGGTACGGCAAGTCCAACACGGGCATGCTCAAGCACGTGTACCGCCGCGGCCTGGCCGAACGCTACGGCAAGACCATGCAATGCATCGCCGGCGTGCACTACAACTATTCGCTGCCCGAGGCGCTGTGGCTGGCGCTGGACCCTACCGACGACGACGCGCGCGCGCACCGCAACCGCGGCTATATCGGCCTGATCCGCAATTTCACGCGCTATGCCTGGCTGCTGATGTATCTGTTCGGCGCCACGCCCGCGCTGTCGCGCGATTTCCTGCACGGCCGCGACCACGGCCTGCAGACGCTGGACGCGGACACGCTCTATCTGCCGCACGCCACCAGCCTGCGCATGAGCGATCTGGGCTACCAGAACAAGGCGCAGTCGCAGCTCAAGCTGCACTACAACGATCTGGAAACTTTCCTGTCCCGCCAGTACGCCGCGGTCACTCAGCCCTGGCCGGCCTACGAGGCCATCGGCACGCATCGCGACGGGCAGTGGATACAGCTGAACACCAATGTGCTGCAGATCGAGAACGAGTACTACTCGATCATCCGCCCCAAGCGCGCCACCGGGCGTTGCGAGCGCCCCATCACCGCGCTGGCCGAGCGCGGCGTGCAATATGTGGAAGCGCGCTGCATGGACATCGATCCGTGGACGCCCACCGGCATCTCGACCGAGACGGCCCGCTTCCTCGATGCCTTCCTGCTGTTCTGCGCCGCGGCCGACAGCCCGCCCTTCCCCGAAGACGGCCGCTGTCAACGCAGCGCCGACAATTTCGCCACCGTGGTCAAGCGCGGGCGCGAACCCGGCTTGACGCTGGACCGCGACTGCGCGCCCATCGGCCTGCGGCAGTGGGGCGAGGAACTGCTGGACTGCATCGCGCCGTATGCGGCGCTTTACGACCAGACCCAGGGCGGCCATGCCTACGCCGAGTCGCTGGCCGCGCAGCGCGCCAAGCTGGCCGACATCGAGCTCACGCCGTCGGCGCGCCTGCTGCGCGAGGTGCGCGATTCGGGCCTGAGCTTTCACGACTACACCTTGCGGCAAAGCAGCGAACACGCCGCCGCGCTGCGCGCGCAGCCGCTGCCTGCCGATCGCGCCGCGTTCTATGCCGAGACGGCGCGCAAGTCGGTGGCCGACCAGGCTGCGATCGAGGCGTCGGACGACGTGGACTTCGATACTTACGTGGCCAAGTATCACGCGGCGTTGAAGAATCCGCTGGGTTCTCGAGTTGCTTGAGTTCTTGAGTTGCGGCGGTTGAGTTCTTGGACTGCCGACAGGACTGCGGCCCGAGAACTCAAGGCTTGTTGGTCTTCCACCCCGCCCCCACCAACGCCGCATCGACGTTGCCATCGACAGCGACCTCAGGCTGCGCGGTGTAGCGGGCGGCAACCTTGCCATCGGGATAGAAGCGCAGCGTCAGCACCGCGGCCTTGGACGGCGCGGGCGGCAGGTCGAGCGTGGCGCTGTAGGTATAGGTGTCGCCATCGCGCGGCGCATTGGCATCCTTCACATAGCGCCAGCGTATCGGTATGCGGCCTTTGTCCGCAGGCGCCGGCACATAGCCCTGCTTGATCGCCAGCTTGCCCGCGGCCGCGCCGGGCGGCAGATAGCCGATCAGCCCGGGGCTGACCAGATAGGCGATGCCCTGCGACGTGAAGTTGTAGGGATAGACCGTGACGGGATCGGGCTCTTCGGTCTGGCCGGACAGCATCTGCATGAAATGGCGCGTCTGGCCGGGAAAGCCGAACAGCGTGGCCGCGGTCAGCACCGCGATGATGGCCGCGCCGCGCAACGCGCGCCGCAGCGGCCCGCGCAAGGATCTGGACTGCATGAAGACTCGCTTTCTGGCTGGAGCAAACCCGGTTTTAACGCATGCGGCGTCGATGCATGCAGCCGGGGCGCTAAAACGCACTTACGCGGGTGTAGACTGCCATCATTTTTGCGCCTGCCGAGCATCGACGCGCTCCCTTGAACTTTCCGCGCTTCATGGAGATACGCATGAACAAACTGACCTTGGCGCCTTTGGGCGCACTTCTATTGGCCGCCGCGGCCATCGCTCCCGCGCATGCGGCGGATCAGAAGCTGGTCGCCGTGACCGCCATCGTCCGCCACCCCGCGCTCGACGCCGTGCGCGACGGCATACAAGACGGCTTGAAGGCCGACGGTTATGTGGTCGGCAAGAACCTGAAGTGGGAATACCAGGACGCCCAGGGCAATCCCGGCATCGCCGCGCAGATCGCGCGCAAGTTCATCGGCGACCAGCCCAGCGTGATCGTGGCCATCGCCACGCCGTCGGCCCAGGCCGTGGTGGCCGCCAGCAAGACGGTGCCCGTGGTGTTTTCCGCGGTGACCGACCCGGTCGCCGCCAAGCTGGTGCCGAGCTGGGACGCATCCAAGACCAACGTGACCGGCGTGTCCGACCTGCTGCCGCTCGAGCCGCAGATGGACCTGCTCAAGAAGGTGGTGCCCAACGCCAAGCGCGTGGGCATGGTCTACGACCCGGGCGAGACCAACTCCACCGTGGTGGTGAAAGCGTTGCGGGAGATGCTGCCCAAGATGGGCATGACGCTGGTGACCGCCGCGGCTCCCCGCACGGTGGACGTGAGCAGCGCCGCGCGCAGCCTGGTCGGCAAGGTGGACGTGATCTACACCAACACCGACAACAACGTCGTGTCGGCTTATGAAGCGCTGGTCAAGGTGGGCGAGGAAGCCAAGATCCCGCTGGTGGCCTCGGACACCGACTCGGTCAAGCGCGGCGCCGTGGCGGCGCTGGGCATCAACTATCACGACCTGGGCGAGCAGACCGGCCATATGGTCGCGCGCATCCTCAAGGGCGAGAAGCCGGGCGACATCAAGCCCGAGGTCTCGACCAAGATGCGGCTCTTCGTCAATCCCGGCGCCGCCAAGAAGCAAGGCATCACGTTGTCCGATGCACTGATCAAGTCCGCAAACCAGGTCGTCGAGTAAAAATTTGAACCTGTTTTCTTTTTTCGGCGCCCTTGAAATCGGGCTGATCTACTCCCTGGTCGCGCTGGGCGTATTCATCTCGTTTCGCCTGCTGCGCTTTCCCGACCTCACGGTGGACGGCAGCTTCGCGACCGGCGGGGCGGTCTGCGCCGTCATGATCGCCGGCGGCCACAGCCCCTTGGCCTCGACCATCGCGGCCACGCTGGTCGGCGCGTTCACGGGCCTGGTCACCGGCTGGCTCAACGTCAAGCTCAAGATCATGGACCTGCTGGCCAGCATCCTGGTCATGATCGCGTTGTATTCGGTGAACCTGCGCATCATGGGCGGACCGAACGTGCCGATCATCAACACACCCACGCTGTTTACCCAGCTGCAGCCGGCGGCGATGACGGACTACGTATTCCGGCCGCTGATGCTGCTGGGGGTGGTGATCCTGGCCAAGCTGATCATGGACTGGTTCTTCCTCACCGAAAAAGGCCTGGCCATCCGCGCCACCGGCACCAATGCCCGCATGGCGCGATCACAGGGCGTCAATACCGGCCGCATGATCCTCCTGGGCATGGCGATTTCCAACGGCCTGGTGGGGCTGGCCGGCGCCCTCTTCGTGCAGAGCCAGGGCGGCTCGGACGTCTCCATGGGCATAGGCACCATCGTGATCGGCCTGGCCGCCGTGATCGTGGGCGAGAACATCCTGCCCTCGCGCCGCCTGACGATGTCCACGCTGGCCGTGATCCTCGGCGCCATCATCTATCGCCTGTTCATCGCGCTGGCATTGGACAGCAACTTCATCGGCCTGCAGGCGCAGGACCTGAACCTGGTGACCGCCGTGCTGGTGACGGTCGCGCTGATCATCCCGCAGCTCAAGCGCCGGCTGGCCCGCAAGTCGCGAGACTGAAGCAAGAGGAAAGATCATGCTGAGCGCAAAAGACCTCAAGATCACCTTCAACCCCGGCACGCCCATCGAGACGCGCGCGCTGCGCGGCGCTACGCTGGAAATTCCCGCGGGCCAGTTCGTCACCGTCATCGGTTCCAACGGCGCCGGCAAGTCCACCTTCCTGAACGCCATCTCCGGCGACTTGCGCGTCGACAGCGGCACCGTCGTCATCGACGGCCAGGACGTGACGGGCAAGCCCGTGTGGGAACGCTCCGCGCGCGTGGCCCGCGTGTTCCAGGACCCGATGGCCGGCACCTGCGAAGACCTGTCCATCGAAGAGAACATGGCGCTGGCGCACGATCGCGGCAAATCCCGCGGCCTGTCCATGGCGGTGAAGAACGCCAACCGCGAGCTCTATCGCGAACGCCTGGCCATGCTGGGCCTGGGCCTGGAAAGCCGGCTGACCGACCGCATCGGCCTGCTCTCGGGCGGCCAGCGCCAGGCCGTGAGCCTGCTGATGGCGGCGCTGCAGCCCTCGCGCATCCTGCTGCTGGACGAACACACCGCCGCGCTCGACCCGCGCACCGCCGACTTCGTGCTCAAGCTCACCGCGCGCATCGTCGAGGAAGGCAAGCTCACCACGATGATGGTCACGCACAGCATGCGCCAGGCACTGGACGTGGGCACGCGCACCGTGATGCTGCACCAGGGGCAGGTCGTGCTGGACGTGTCCGGCGAGGAACGCGCCAAGATGGACGTGACCGACCTGCTGCACATGTTCGAGAAGGTGCGCGGCGAAACCCTCGACGACGACGCGCTGCTGCTGAGCTGAAGCGCGTCGTCGCATACTGCGGCAAGAGCTACGGCAAAACCCGTCCGAGAAAATCCCGGGTCAGCCGTGCAACGTCGTCGACGGCTTCGTCCAGCGCGAAATGACTGGCTTCGAGCAGGTGTATCTGCGCCTCGGGTACGTCGCGCTGAAAAGCCATGGCCCCCTCGACTTCGAACGAAGCATCATGGCGTCCCCATGCCACCAGCAACGGCGGGCGATGCTCGCGCAGCCAGGCCTGCCAACGCGGATAGGCGGCCACATTGTTGCGGTAGTCGTAGAAGAGCTCGATCTGGATGTCTTCCTGCCCCGGACGCGACAGGAAGGCGAATTCGTCGCACCACGTGTCGGGATCGTAGCGCTGGGGATTCGGGCTGCGGCCGACGTGGCGCAGCCGCGTCGCCTCGAACGAAAGAAAATTCTTGCGCAGCGCCGCTTCGTGCGGCGCGCGGTCACGCCAGAAAGCCTTGCGCGGTTCCCACAAGGGCCCCAGCCCTTCCTCGTGCGCCACGGCATTCTGCACGATGAGCGCGGCGATCGCCGCGGGCCGCGCCTCGGCCAGGCGCAACCCGACCGGCCCGCCGTAGTCCTGCATGAACAAGGCGTAGCGTTCGAGCCCCAGCGCCTCGAGCCAGCGCCCGGTGACCTGCGCGAGATGGTCGAAGGTATAGGCGAAATCCCGCGGCGACGGCGCGCTGCTGTGCCCGAAGCCGGGATAATCGGGCGCGAGCACGCGGTAGCGATCGGCCAATAGCGGGATCAGCGTTTCATACATGCGCGACGACGAAGGAAACCCGTGCAGCAGCACGATGGCGGGCGCGTCGGGGTGTCCGGCTTCGCGATAAAAGATATCCAGGCCGTCGACCTGCAGGGTTCTGTAGTGGATGGTGGCGCGGGTGGAAGACATGGCGGTTCCTGTCGAAGAAAGTTGGAAATACGCGTGACGATCAAGCTGCGAGACGTCAGTGCATAGACTACTTTCAACTAAATAATTAATAATTAGCTTTCCAATTGATTGATAATCCAGTTTTTAGGGAGAATCATGTTCTCGCTGCGCGATCTGGAAGTGTTCGTCACCATCGGCGAAGCCGGCAGCCTGACGGCGGCGGCCGAGCATCTGGGGCGTTCGCTGCAGGCGATAAGCCGCTCGCTGCAATCGCTCGAAGCGCAAGTGGGCACGACGCTCGTCGCCCGCACCACGCGCACGCTGCGCCTCACGCCTGCGGGGGAACGCTTTCGCGAACGTCTGCAGGACATCTTCGCCGAGCTGGACGCCGCGCGCGCCGAGGTCGCCGAAGAAGCGCATCAACTGCGCGGCAAGCTGCGCATCAGCGCTTCGCCCCTCTTCGGTTCGACCTATGTGATGCCGCTGGTGAGCGACTTCCTGAAAATGCATCCGGGCTTGAGCGCGGTGCTGGAATGCGAGGAAAAATTCGTCGACCCCGTCAAGAACGGCATCGACGTCACGCTGCGCATCGGCGAAACGCCCGACTCGCGGCTCGCCGCGCGCCGCCTCGCCTCGGTGCGGCGCGTGCTGTTCGCCGCGCCGAGCTATCTGGAGCGATATGGCCGGCCGGACACGCCCGCCGATCTGGCCCGGCACGACTGCATGATCCGCACCAATGCCACGCATCCGCGCCTGTGGCGCTTTCAATCGCCCGGACAGGAAGAGATCGCCGTCGCGGTCAAAGGGAGGATCGAGGCCAATCGCGCCGACATCGTCAACCAGGCCGTGGCTTGCGGCATGGGCATCGGCCTGGCGATGCTGTGGCAGATCCGGCCGCTGCTCGAAGCCGGCAGGGTCGAACGGCTGCTGACCGCCTACGAGCCGACGCCGGTGCCGCTGAACGCGCTGTGGGTGCGCGCGCCCAGATTGCCGGCACGCACCCGGCGCTTCATCGACTTTCTCGCGGAGCGCTTCGCCGACGAGTGGCTGTAGCCCGAAAGCGGCTACCCCGGCGCGGCGCCCCCGAGCCAGGCGATGAATTTCTCGCGCGGCATGGGCCGCGCGAACAGATAACCCTGCGCATAGTCGCAGCCGGCCGCGCGCAAAAGATCGCACTGCTCCTGCGTTTCCACGCCTTCGGCCACCACCGTCAACCCCAGCTTGTGCGCCATTGCGATGATGGCCTCGACGATGGCCTGGTCGCTGTTGCTCGATGCCAGCGCGCTGATGAAGGAACGATCTATCTTCAACCCGTCGAGGTCGAATTTCTTCAGGTACGACAAAGCGGAATAGCCGGTACCGAAGTCGTCGATATTGACCATCATGCCGGCGTTGCGCAATTCCTGCAGGGTTTCCATCACGACCGGCCGTTCGTCCAGGAGCAGCCGCTCGACGATCTCCACGGCCAGCAAGCCGGGCGGCAGCGATGCCTGCCGCAGCCTCTCCAGCCAGGCGCGGCAGCTGCCGCTGATGAACTGGCGCGGCGAGACGTTGAGACTGATCCTCGCCCCGGCTTGCCGTTCGCGCCACCAAGCCGCGAGGTCCAGCGCCTGCCGGAACACTTCGTCGCCGATCGCATCGATGAGGCCGATTTCCTCGGCGGTGGCGATGAATGTGTCCGGCGCCACCATCCCGCGCGCCGGATGCGGCCAGCGCAGCAGCGCCTCGGCCCACGTGGCTTGGCCGGTAGCCAGGTCGACGATGGGCTGGAAGTACACATCGAATTGCTTTTCCTGCACCGCCTGCCGCAAATCGTTGCCCAGATCGAGCCGCAGCCGGGCCTGCACCTGCATCGACGGCGTGAAATAGCAGAACGCGTTCTTGCCCTGCGCCTTGGCGGCATACATGGCCTGGTCCGCATAGCTGAGCAAGTTGTCGTCCGTTCCGTCCTGGGGATAGACGGCGATGCCGAGGCTGCCCGTCACATAGACCAGCTTGCCTTCCAGGTCGTAGGGCTCGGACAGCAGCTCCAGTATCTTCTGCGCCACCAGGCCGGCCGCGGAGGACTCGGCCATGTTCGGCAGGAGCACGGCGAACTCGTCGCCCCCGAGGCGCGCCACGGTGTCGCTGGCGCGCAGCGCCGAACTGATGCGCCGCGCCGCCTGCCGCAGCAGCTCGTCGCCGAGTTGATGGCCCAGCGTGTCGTTGACTTCCTTGAAGCCATCCAGATCGATGAACAGCAGCGCCAGCAATTCTTCCTGGCGCTTGGCCCGCAGCAGCTCCTCGTTCAGCCTGTCGCGCAGCAGCCGCAGATTGGGCAGGCCGGTCAGGGCATCGTAATAGGCATCGTGCCGGACCTGCTCCATCTGCTTGCGTTCGCTGATGTCCAGGATCACCCCCACCAGTCCGCCCAGCGTGCCGTCGGCCTTGTCGAAGGTGGCCTTGTAGAACACCACGTCGCGCCGGCTGGTTTGATCGGCGTACATCACCGATGCCTCGTAGGTCTGCGTGCCGCGCGTGGCGAACAGCGCCTGGTCGGTAGCGGCATATTGTTTGGCGAGGTCGGGCGCAGACAGCTCCTGCGTCGAGCGGCCCACGATCTGGTCGCGCGGCAGGCCGACGAACTCTTCGAACGCGCGGTTGCAGCCCAGGTAGACCCCTTTCACGTCCTTGTAGAACACGGGGTTGGGAATGGTGTCCAGCAGCCGGGTGATGAACTGCAGCTGGTTGGCCGACTCGCGTTCGGCCTGGCGGCGCTCGGAGATGTCCTGCAGCAAACCGATGGTGGCCGGCGTATTGCGGTAGCTCACCGTCACGCTGAACACTTCCACGTCGAACAGCGAACCGTCGCGCCGCAGGCCCTGGAATTCATAGGCGCAGGCCTGCTTTTCCCCGCTCATGCGCCGGGCAATCTCGCCCACGACGCGCGCGCGATCGTGCTCGGCGGTCAAGGCCTGCGACGTCATGCCTGCGCACAGCTCGGCCGCGGTGTAGCCGAACAGGCTCGCCAGCCTGTCGTTGACGAAGACAAAACGCCCGTCCTGGACCACGTATACCCCGACCAGCGCGTTGCTGCACAGGCTCTGCAGCAGGGTATCGGCTTCGTTCACCAGGTACTGGAACAAAGGCTGGCCGCTTTGACTCATGGCATCCCGCATGAAGGCTCAGGGTGTCGTCAAAGGTACGCCTATTGGAGACGGATCACAACGGCGCGCGCGGGCTGTATACCAACAAAAAAACCCGCGGAGCTTCATGCTCTGCAGGTTTGAAGAATCTTGCACTGGCGTCTTGGCGCGGCCGACAGGAATCGAACCTGTATCGAGGGCTTCGGAAACCCTAATTCTATCCATTGAACTACGGCCGCAGCGGGCGACATTGTACCGAAGATTCGTAATTACGCTGCCGCGGGCGCCAGGAGCGACATATCCAGCTGCACGCGGCGCTGCAGCCAGAGGCTGGGGCGATAGCGCATGTCGCCGGTGACGCGCTGCATGTTCACCAGGATCTCATGGATGCGGTGCGCGCCCAGGGCGTCGCCCAGCGCCAGCGGACCCATGGGGTAGCCCAGGCCCAGCGTGACGGCGCGGTCGATGTCCTCGGGCGTGGCGATGCGCTGCTGCGCGATGTCGCAGGCGATGTTGACGATGTGCGCGATGATGCGCTGGGCGACGAAGCCGGCCGAGTCGGCGATCACGCTCACGGGCGCGCCGTCCGCGGCCAGCAGCGCGTGGGCCGCGTCGCGCCAGGCCGGCTGCGTGGCCGGCGACAGCATCAGCGTGCGCCGGCGGCCGGGAGCCGGCTCATGCAGCGTGTCCAGGCCCACCGTGCGCGCAGCGTCCAGGCCCTGCTGCGTGATGCTGGTGGCGATGTCCTGGCCATAAGGCGTGACAATGAACAGCGCGTCGGCCTCGGGTTTTTCGCAGACCGTGACGCCCAGGCTCGAAACCAGCGCCATGGCGCGCGCGTAGCCCTGCGAGCTGTGGCGGCTCACCCA
>Ga0209455_1000723_pt1 | contig 19152 bp, 16 predicted proteins | sample AraplaCol_mCL_r2_FD_184275 | JGI IMG/M metagenome (GOLD analysis project Ga0209455, IMG submission 184275) | Arabidopsis root microbial communities from North Carolina, USA - plate scrape CL_Col_mCL_r2 (SPAdes) (version 2) | ecosystem: Host-associated > Plants > Roots > Endosphere | place: USA... | reverse complement strand
TGATGTGTACGGTTTTCATGAGGACAATCGTATGTCGGTCGCGGCTGGCGCGTCTTGCGCAACTGGTGCGGGTTGCATGACGATTTTTGCACAACGGCCGCGGGCCGGTTGTGCCGGATCGTGTCTGTCGGAGCGATCGGTCAGGCGGCTCGGCGGGAGAGGAGAAAATCGCGCAATTCGTCGCTGACGTGCCCGATGTGGCGCTTCAAAAGCTCGGCGGCTTCGCGGGCCCGGCCTTTGCGGCACAGGTCCACCAGCTCGGCATGCTCCGTTTCCGCCTGCGCCGCGCTTTGGCGCGACAGCGAAAGCTGCAGGCGCGTGTAGCGGTCCGTCTGCAGCAGCAGGGAATTGACGATGCTCGCGGTCTTGGGCTGGTCGGCCCGCGACATCAGGCGCTGATGCAGCTGCGTGTTCAGCTCGCCCCAGCGCGCCGGCGAATTCGCGTGCAGCTCTTCGCTGTATTCCGCCAGGATGCGGTCCAGCTCGACGAAGTCCGGTTCGGTCAGGCGGGGCGCCGATTTGCTCAGCAGCATGGGTTCGAGAAGGGAGCGCAGCTCGAACAGCTCTTCGATCTCGGCGATCGACAGCTCGGAGACGATCGCGCCCTTGTGCGGCAGGATCTGGATCAGCCCTTCGCTTTCCAATTGCACGAACGCTTCCCGCAGGGGAATGCGGCTGATGCCGAATTCGGCCGCCAGGGCGTCCTGCCGCAGCTGGACGCCTTCGGCCAGCTCGCCTTCGATGATCCTGCGCCGCAGTTCATCGGCGGCCGCTTGCGCCCGGGTCGCGTGGCCCAATGCGGAGCGCGTCGTGTTCATGTTGTCGCTCGAAAATTGATTGCCTTGAGGTGGCTCCAAGGCAAAAAAACAAGCGGCCAGTTTTTCGACGGCCGCTCGTTCGACTGGGGATCGGTATTTGGATCCTCGTGGATTTTACTTCTGGTTTTCCTTGGACCAGTTGGCGTACCAGCTGCGGAACAAGGCGTACTGCGTTTCGGCGTAGCGGCGCTGCGAATCGCTCAGGGCGTCCGTTTCGTTGAAGTGCAGCGTGTATTCCTTGTCGCCGTTGAGCACCATTAGGTACTTGTAGTACAGGACCAGGTCGGTGCCTTCGTCGAAGGAGGACAGCACGGCCAGGGCGCCTTCCAGCTCTTGCGCCTGGCGGCGGGCGACGGCGTCGCCCTTGTACGCCTTCTTGCACAGGTCGACCAGCAGCAGCACTTCGCGCGGCAGGGCGTTGCCGATGCCGGTGATGGCGCCGGTCGCGCCGCAATTCACGAAGCCGTGGAACACCTGGGTGTCGACGCCGGCCATCAGGGTGACGGTGTCGTCCTTGGACGTGATGTGCTCGGCCGCATAGCGCATGTCGGCCGCGCCGCCGAATTCCTTGAAGCCGATCAGGTTCGAGTACTTGGCGCGCAGTTCGAAGAACAGGTCGGCGCGCGTGGCGAAGCCGTAGTAGGGGCTGTTGTAGATAACGGCGGGCAGCTTGGGCGCCGCTTCGAGGATGGCCGCGAAGTGGGCCTTCTGGGCGGCGGCGGACGAGCCGCGGGACAGCACGCGCGGGATGACCATCAGGCCCTGGGCGCCAACCTTGGCGGCGTGGGCGGCGTGCGACACGGCTTCCCTGGTGTTCACGGCGCCGGTGCCGACGATGGTGGGGATGCCGGCGGCGACCAGGCGGGCCACGCCTTCCTGGCGTTGGGCTTCGGTCAGCAGGGGCCAGTCGCCCATCGAGCCGCAGTAGACGACCGCGCTCATGCCGATCTCGATCAGTTCGCGGCCCTTGCGCACGAGGGCGTCGAAGTCGGGCTTGCGGTCGGCGGTGCAGGGCGTCATCAGGGCGGGGATGGTACCGGTGAAGATATTGCTCATGGTCTTTCCTCGAATCGGGCTGGAGATGGGTTCGGAGCTTGAGCCAGCTCGATGCCGGCCACGCGCAGGACGAAGAATATCCCTGTTTGAATATTTTATACAATATCCAAAGTGTAAAAAATGTGTGGCGCCCAGGATGGGCCATGTGATGCCCTTGGCGGGATAGGAAGAAGGCGCCCGCGTGGGGCGCCTTCGAGGGGGCTACGCGGGGTACAAGGCCCCCAGCACCCGTGGGCCGCGCGCGCCGGTCACGTCGGGCACGCCGGCCTTGAGCCCATCGACGTGCATCTGCGCCAGCCAGGCAAAGGCCAGCGCCTCCATCCACTGCGCCGCCACGCCGGCCTCGTCCGTGGCGCGCACCGGACGCCGCAGGGCGTCGGCCAGGTCGCGCATCAGCCCGGCATTGCGCGCGCCGCCGCCGCAGACCAGCACCTCGGCGGCCTGGGGCAGCGCGGCGTTCAGCGCGTCGGCCACGGTTTGCGCGGTAAGGCGCTGCAAGGTGGCCTGCACGTCGGCCGGCGCCTTGTTCTGCCAGCCGGCCAGGCGGGCATCGAGCCAGGCCATGTTGAACAGATCGCGCCCCGTGGACTTGGGCGGCGGCAATTGCAGCCAAGGCTCGCTGGCGATCAGGGCCTGCAGCAGCGCCGCGTCGACGCGGCCGCTCGCGGCCCAGCGGCCATCCGCGTCGAAGGCCTGCCCGGCATGGCGCTGGCACCAGGCATCGAGCAGGACATTGGCCGGGCCGGTGTCGAAGCCGCGCGGCGCCCGGCCGGGAGCCAGCAGGGTCAGGTTGGCGATGCCGCCCAGGTTGAGAACGGCGCGGGGCGCGTCGCCGCCGAACATGGCCGCATGAAAGGGCGGCACCAGCGGGGCGCCTTGTCCGCCCGCCGCCACGTCGCGGCTGCGGAAATCGGCCACCACGTCGACACCGGTGAGTTCGGCGAGCAGCGCGGGCGCATTGAGCTGGATGGTGTAGCCCTGTTCGGGCCGATGCCGCACGGTCTGCCCGTGCGCGCCGATGGCGGTCACGGCCGAGGCGGGCAGGCCGGCATCGGCCAGCAGGCGCTCCACGGCCTGGGCATAGAGCCGCGCCAGCGCATTGGCCGCGCGCGCGGCGCGTTCCAGCTCGTCGTGTCCCGCGGCGTTGAGCGCCAGCAGTTCGGCGCGCAGATCGTCGGGCATGGGCAAGGCCGCGCCGGCCACGGTTTGCGGGCGGCCGTCGGCCGACAGGCGCATCAGCACGCCGTCCACGCCGTCCAGGCTGGTGCCGGACATCAGGCCGATGAAAAGGCGGCCGGCGATCCGGCGGCCGGCGGCCCGGCGGCCGGCGCTTCGGCGCTCGGCGCTCCGGTCAAGGGTGGATGGTGCCGGCATTCGAAGATTCGCTTGGCTGTGGGCAGCCCATGAGAGGGCAACGTCGTCCATCGTAGCAAGAAAGACCTGCCGCGCTGCCCCGCCGGACGGTCCGGAGCCCTCGCGGATGTTCTGCTCTCAGGCGGCTGGAGTTCCCGCACGCTTGGTCAGCACGTCTGTGATCTGCTCGCGCAGCCAGCGATGCAGCGGGCTTTGATGGGTGCGCTCGTGCCACGCCATGGCGATTTCGATGGTCGGAACGGGTGCCGGCAGCGAGTAGGTTTTGAGCGTCGACGCCCGTTCGTGCGCCAGCGTCGCCGGGAAAACCGCGATGAGATCGGTGTCGCACAGGATTTGCTCAGCCACCAAAAAGCTGGGCACCGACACGGTGCCGCGGCGCGATAGATTCAGTTTGTGCAGCACGCCATCGTTGATCCCGGAAAAATCCCCGCCCATCGGCGACACGATCAAATGATTCATGGATGAAAACTGCTCCGGGGTGAGCGTGTCGTCGCGGAACGGATGGTCGCGCCGCATGACGCACACCAGGTGTTCCTGAAAGAGCGGGCGCGTGTGCAGACGGTCGTGGTGGATCAGTTCGCGGCACCCTACAAGGAGGTCCACCTGGCCCGAAGCCATATAGCTATCGAGGGCCGGGATCATGGCGCGGGTGCCCGGCGTGAATCCCAGTTGTATGCCCGGCGCGGCATCGGCCATGGTCGCAAACCATTTCCCGATGCGGCTTTGCACGGCATCGCTGGCGCTGATCATGACGACGGCCTGGGCGGTGGACAGATCGAAGTCTTCACGCTGCACGATGGCGCGAAAGCCATCGACCAGCTCCGACAGCTTGGGGGCGATCCCCAAAGCCCGCGGGGTGGGTGTCATGGCGCGGGCACCCGGTATCAGCAAAGGGTCGTCGAACATGCGGCGCAAGCGCGCCAGTTGCGCGGAAACCGCCGGCTGGCTGCTGCGCAGCTTGGTCGCCGCCCGCGTCACGCTGCGTTCGCTCAACAGGGTTTCCAGGGTCAGGAGCAGATTGAGGTCGAGGCGGTTGTCCATAATCAAAATCGCATACCAAGAATATATGAAATCTATTTGAATTATAGGATGCCCGGGCGCACTATTCCACTCACGCAAGAGTTAATCGTTAACCCTTAATAGTTAACCCTTGTTTCACGACGCATTCCTTCCAGGAGCCTTACCATGAAAAGCAAATTCCTCTCCGCCGTTACCGTCTCCGCCGCCCTGGGTCTGGCCAGCATTTCCACCGGCGCTCTGGCCGCCGAATCCGGCAACCTGCTTGGCACCGTCGCGCCTTCGGCCCAGGCCGACCGCACGGTCTCCCTGGCCGGCGATACCAGCAAAGTCTTCGTCAAATGGGGGGAAACGGTGAACTTCGTGGCCGCCAACGGCCAGAAATTCACCGTCAAGTTCGACGGCGCGCGCAACGCGTTCAATCTGCAGAACCTGGTCCCCGCCGGCGCTCTGAATCACCCGGTCAACGTCTACGTAAGCAGCGACTTTACTGCCCTTGGCTCGTGATGCCCGGGCATGACCTCTCTCTGCGGCGCTCATAGTCGATGCCAGGGAGAAGGTCGCCTGGCGGCCTGCGCGGCTTGCGCTTTTCGAACTTAGGACCGGGCAACCCGTCCAGCGCCCATGAGAGACGCAGACCATCCCCACGAAGCGGTATGCCGAGTGGGGATTTTTTTAGAGTGAAGCGACGCGATCTTCAGCGGCGGCGCTCTGGCCGGGCAGCCGGGCCAGCATGCGGATCTGCTCGCGATAGGGCGCAAGCGTCTTCATGAAAGCCGCGCGTTCGCCGGGGTCCAGGGCATGGGCCACGGGCAGGTCGACCGACAGCGGATCCACAGGTTGATTGTCGACGCGGAACTCATAGTGCAGGTGCGGACCGGTGGCCCAGCCCGTGGCGCCCACATAGCCGATGACCTGGTCCTGCGACACCGCGTCGCCCTTGCGCAGGCCGTCGGCGATGCGGCTCTGATGCGCATAGACGGTGGAGTACTTGCCGTCGTGCTTGAGGATGACCACATTGCCGTAGCCGTTCTGCCAACCGGCATATTCGACCACGCCGTCGGCCGTGGCGTGGATGGGCGTGCCCGAAGGCGCGGCATAGTCCACGCCCGTGTGGCCCGTCCAGGTCTTGTGCAGCGGATGCAGGCGCATGCCGAAGGTCGAGCTGATGCGGGTGAACTTGAGCGCAGTGCGAAGAAAGGCGCCGCGCAGGCTGGTGCCGTCGAAGTCGTAATAGGCCCCGGCTGCATCGTCGGGGTCGAACCACGCGGCGTCGTAGGACTTGCCGTCGCTGACGAACTCCACGGCCAGGACCCGGCCCGCGCCGGCGTAGCGGCCTTCGTGCGTGTGCGTTTCATACACCACGCGAAAGCGATCGCCCTGGCGCAGGTCGTGCAGGAAGTCGATCTTCGAACCCAGGATGTCCGCGATCTGCAGCGTGATGGCGTCGGGAATGCCGGCCTCGTCCGTGGCGGCAAAGAGCGAGGAGCGGATCACGCCCACGGCCAGGTTGGTCCGCGTCGTCGTGCCTTCGGTGCGTTCCTGGGCGGTGTAGCCGCCCTGTCCGTTCGCTTCGACGACCAGCACGCGGGCCATGCCGGCCAGGGCCGGGTCTTCGTCCTTGGCGTCGGGCGTGTGCACATAGCGCAGCCAGGCCAGGTTGCCCTGGTCGTCGGTGGCGGCCCGCACGGCGCGGCCCGGGTAGAGCTTGTAGATGCTGCGCGCACCGCTGTCCTGGGTGAGGAAGGCCAGCAGCTTGGGATCGTAGGCATCGAGCCGCTGCAGCACGGCGGCCAGCGTGTCGCCGCGGCGGATGCGGGTTTCGCTGATGAAGGGCGCGGAGCCGGCGCGGCCGACTTGAATGTCGCCCGGCTTGAGCGGCAGCGGGCGGGTGATGAGATGCTGGACGGGGGCGGGCGGTTCGTCCCTGGGCACCATGCCCAGGGCGGCCGCGGCGGCGAAGAAGCCGGCGGCGCAGGCGATCAGGGTGCGGCGAAGCAAAGTGGCGCCGCGGCCGCTCGTCTGCGGGGCGGTAAAAAAGCGTCGAATCACGGAAGAAGAGGTGTGTTGGGGTGTTCTGGGTGTTGTGAAATTGCTACGCTATGCGAGCAGCCTGGGCGCAATCCGGTCTACTCTATTGCGCTTTCCAAGCGCAGCATGCTAATCGAATTGCCGCGAAATTTCGACCGCCCGGGCGTTCGAATGTCACTGCCCCGGCCCATTCCCGCGGTGTGGTTACAATTTTTATTGCACCCTCTTCATTTATTCCTCGGTTTCCTCGCACTTCATGCCTCATTCCCAAGCCCCCGAATCGACCGGCGCCGCACCTTACGCCATCACTCCTGAAGTCGAAGCCGACATGCGCGTGGCCAAGCGCGGCTGCGACGAGCTGCTGGTCGAAAGCGAATTCGCCCGCAAGCTGGCGCGCAGCCGCGCCACGGGCGTGCCCCTGCGCATCAAGCTTGGGTTGGACCCCACCGCGCCCGACATCCACCTGGGCCACACGGTGGTGCTCAACAAGATGCGCCAGCTGCAGGACCTGGGCCACACCGTCATCTTCCTCATCGGCGACTTCACCTCGATGATCGGCGACCCCAGCGGCCGCAACACCACCCGCCCGCCGCTCACGCGCGAGCAGATCGAAGCCAACGCCAAGACCTACTACGCCCAGGCCAGCCTGGTGCTCGATCCCGAGCGCACCGAGATCCGCTACAACTCCGAGTGGTCCGATCCGCTGGGCGCGCGCGGCATGATCCAGCTCGCCTCGCGCTACACGGTGGCCCGCATGATGGAGCGCGACGACTTCACCAAGCGTTTCAAGGGCGGCGTGCCCATCTCGGTGCACGAGTTCCTCTATCCGCTCATGCAGGGCTATGACTCGGTGGCGCTCAAGTCCGACCTGGAACTGGGCGGCACCGACCAGAAATTCAACCTGCTGGTGGGCCGCGAACTGCAAAAAGAATACGGCCAGGAGCCGCAGTGCATCCTGACCATGCCGCTGCTCGAAGGCCTGGACGGCGTCGAGAAGATGTCCAAGTCCAAGAACAACTACATCGGCATTTCCGACGCGCCCGAATCGATGTTCGGCAAGATCATGTCGATCTCCGACACGCTCATGTGGCGCTACTACGAGTTGCTGTCTTTCCGCTCGCTCGACGACATCGCCGCGCTGCGCGCCGAGATCGAAGCCGGGCGCAATCCGCGCGATGCCAAGGTGCAGCTGGGCCTGGAGATCGTCGGGCGCTTTCATTCCAAGGCTGCGGCCGACGGCGCGCTGGCGGCCTTCGAGGCGCGCTTTCGCGACGGCGCCATGCCGGACGACATGCCTGAAGTGTCGGTGGCCGGCGCGCCCATCGGCATACTCAAGCTGCTGCGCGAGGCCGGCCTGGTGGCGTCGGGCGCCGAAGCGCAGCGCAATATCGAGCAGGGCGGCGTGCGCATCGACGGCGCGCGCGTCGAAGACAAATCGTTGCAATTGTCTGCAGGCTCTTATGTGCTGCAGGTAGGCAAACGCAAATTCGCTCGTGTTACTTTGAGTTAACCGGCCAAGCGCGTGCCTCAGGGTGCCGCGCGGGTTCCCGCATTGCGGGAGCCGGGCCAGGGCCGGCCTGCATTGGGCTGTGCCGACCCGATACCCGCCTGCAGGAGATAACACCATGAAGCTCTCGAGCCTTTCTTTTTCCGACCAGGAATCGATCCCCGAACGCTATGCCTTCGGCAAGATCGACCTTCAGTCGCACGTCGTGCTGGCCGACAACTTCAATCCGCAGTTCTCCTGGGATGACGTTCCGGCCGACACGCGCTCGTTCGTCCTGATCTGCCACGACCCGGACGTGCCCTCCAAGCCCGACGATGTCAACCAGGAAGGCCGCTTGGTGCCGGCCGACCTGCCGCGTGTGGACTTCTTCCACTGGCTGCTGGTGGACCTGCCGGCCGATCTGCGCGAGATCGACGAAGGCGCTTTCTCCAGCGGCATCACGCCGCGCGGCAAGGGCGGCCCGCTGGCGCCCATGAACGCGCGCCAAGGCATCAACGACTACAGCTCCTGGTTCGCCGCCGATCGCGACATGAGTGGCGACTACTTCGGCTACGACGGTCCTTGCCCGCCCTGGAACGACTCCATCGTGCACCACTACGTCTTCACGCTCTATGCGCTGGACGTCGAGGAACTGCCGGTGCAGGGCAGCTTCAAGAGCGCCGACGTCCTGAGCGCCATGCAGGGGCACGTGCTGGCGCAGGCGTCGGTCACGGGCATCTACACGCTCAACCCCGAGCTGGCGCCCACGCAGATCGGGGCCCCGGCCAGCAGCTGACGCCGCGACCGCGTTTCCGTTCTTCATGGCCCGCCTGCATGGCGGGCTTTTTCATGCCTGCGCGCCGCGCGAGGAACGGGGCGCGTTTTCTCGCGTCTAGGGTAAACCCCGGCGACTTTTTTCTTGTTGCATGGATTGTTCACTGTTATGTTTATTCAATAATAGTTATTTCTTTGCAATAGGAGAATGCGGCATGCCCCAATTCATCAAGACCGAAACCAAAGGCAGAGTTGCCGTGATCACGCTGAACCGGCCGGAAAAACTCAACGCCTGGAACTCTCCCATGCGGACCGAAGTCGTGGAGGCCCTGCGCGCTTATGACGCGGACCCGGCCATCAGCGCCCTCATCATGACCGGGGCGGGCGATCGCGCCTTCTGCGCCGGCCAGGATCTCGAAGAAGCGCATGGTTTCGATGCCGCTCGCTCCACCGATTGGATGCGCGAGTGGGAGGACTACTACACGGCGCTGCGCGGCCTATCCAAGCCGCTGATCATGGCGCTCAACGGTGTTGCCGCCGGATCGGCCTTCCAGGTGTCGCTGCTGGGAGATATCCGGGTAGGGCATCCGGGGGTGCGCATGGGGCAGCCAGAAATCAACTCGGGCATCGCCAGCGTCACGGGGCCCTGGATCATGAAGGAAATGCTGGGCATGTCCCGCACCATCGAGCTGACGTTGACCGGCCGTTTGATGGACGCGCAGGAAGCGCACCAGATCGGCTTGCTGCATTACGTGGTGCCGGCCGATCAGGTCATGGCGAAGTCGCTCGAACTGGCCGAATTGCTGGCAAGCAAGCCGCCTGTGGCCATGCGCCTGGACAAGCAGCGTTTCCGCGAGATGACCGCCGCGTCGTTCGAAGATGCGATCGACGCGGGCATACGCATTCAAGCCGAATCGTATGCCTCGGGAGAACCGGCACGCATGATGGAGGCGTTCTTCGCCAAGCGAGGCGGCAAGGTCAAGTTCTAAGGCACCTGAATATCCGGACACCTGAAACGACGCAGGGGTCCAAGGGCCGGCCGCGGGTCCGCCTATGCAACGCGGCGCTTATCCAACGAAAAGGGGAGTCCCTATGCAGTCCAGCAATCAAACTCGCCGTACCTTGCTCAAGGCCATGGGAAGCGGCCTGGTTTCTCTCGCCTTGCCCCTGCCTGCGTTGGCCGCGGGCAAGCAGATCGTGGTGGCCGATCCGGGCGGACCGTACACCAAGGCCTATCGCAAGGCCTTCTACGATCCCTTCGAGAAAGAAACGGGCATCAAGGTGGTCGGCGTGGCGCGCGAATCGCAGCCGCTGGCGCAGTTCACGGCAATGGTGCAGACCCGCAACTATATCTGGGACGTGGTGACGCTCACCTTGTCCCAGGACATTCCGATACTGGAGGAGCGGGGGCTTCTGGAACCCATCGGTCTGAAAGCCGCGGACTTTCCGGGCATCATGCCCGAAGCGGTTACGCCGAACTGGCTCGGCGTGGACGTCTATGCCACGGTGCTGGGCTACCGCACCGACAAGTACGCCAAGAATCATCCCCAGACCTGGGCCGACTTCTGGAACGTCGGGAAATTTCCGGGACGCCGTTCCATGCGGCGAAGCCCGATCGATACGTTGGAAGAGGCGCTGATGGCCGACGGCGTGCCTATCGACAAGCTGTATCCGTTGGACGTGGACCGCGCCTTCAAAAGCCTGGACCGCATCCGTCCGCATATTTCTTCGTGGTGGTCCAGCAGCGCGCAGTCCATGCAGCTCCTGCAGTCGGGCGAGGTCGACATGATCTCGATCTGGAACGGCCGCGCACAGGCCGCCATCGACGGCAAGGCGTCGGCGGGCATCAACTGGAACCAGGGTCTCTATTCGATCGAGGGTTGGGGCATACCCAAGGGCACGCCGCGTTCCGAAGAGGCCAAAGCCTTCGTGAAATTCTGCGGCGATGCCAAGCGCCAAGCCGCGTTTACCGACGATCTGGGTTACGGCCCGACCAACCTGCAGTCTTATCGGCACATCGCGCCCGAGCGCGCGGCCATTCTGCCCACGGCTCCCGCCAATCTCAAAGGCATGGTGCTGCCCAGCCCGGCCTGGTGGAAGGAAAACCGCGACAAGGTGACCGAACGTTTCAACACTTGGGTCATAGGCTGATCAGACTCATGGCGATCAAGCTCGAGACGCGCGGCCTGGGCAAGCGCTATGGCGATGTGCAGGCTCTGGAGCCCACGGATTTGCAGGTGCATGCGGGGGAATTCCTCACCTTGCTCGGTCCGTCGGGATCGGGCAAGACGACGCTGCTGCAGATGATCGCGGGCCTGGCCGAACCCAGCGCCGGCCAGTTGCACATCGACGGCGTCGAGGCTACGCATCTGCCGCCGGGCAAGCGGGGCATAGGCCTGGTGTTCCAGAGCTATGCCTTGTTTCCGCACATGACCGTAGCGGAAAACGTCGCCTATCCGCTGCGGATGCGGCGCGTGCGGGGCCAGGAAATGCAGCGCGCCGTGACCGATGCCCTGGCCATGGTGAAGATGGAAGCCTATGCGCAGCGCTATCCGCGCGAATTGTCGGGCGGACAGCAGCAGCGCATCGCCTTGGCGCGCTGCTTCGTCTACCGGCCTTCCGTCGTGCTGCTGGACGAACCTCTGGGAGCGCTCGACAAAAAGCTACGCGAGCACATGCAGCTCGAAATCCGGCGCTTGCACCAGGAGCTGGGCCTTACTTTCATCTACGTCACGCACGATCAGGAAGAGGCCCTGACCATGTCGGACCGCATTTGCCTGATGAACCAGGCGAAGGTGGAGCAGGTGGGGACTCCGCAGGAACTCTACGACAGGCCGGCTACCCGGTTTGCCGCGACGTTTCTGGGGCATTCCAATCTGCTCGACGGCGAGGCGGACGGCAAGGAAGGATTCTTATGGGCCGACCGGCGCTTGCCCGTTCCCGCGCAGGTGAGCCTCTCCGGTCCCATGGCCTTGCTGGTCAGGCCCGAGGCCGCCCGCCTGGTTGCGCGCGAAGAGGGCTTGGTCTGCGGTCCTGTCGTAGAAACCGTATTCATCGGATCGGACATCCGCGTGACGGTGAAGCTGGCATCGGGCAGCAGCTTCGTGATCCGCTGTCCGCGCGGCGCGATGCCGGCCATAGGCCAGGAAATCGGCATTGCCTGGAATCGCGATGCTTCGGTGCTGTTGCCAATCTAGGAGGTCGACATGATTGCCTCTTCCTGGTCGCGACGCGTACGCGCTTGCCTGCCGGCGGCGCCTGCCCTGGCATTTCTGGCGGTTTTCTTCTGCCTGCCGGTAGCCGAAATACTGCAAGGCGCTTTCCGTGGCGCGGGCGGCGCCGTAGGCCTGGACCAATTCCATCGACTGGCATCCACGCCGGTCTATGCGCATGTGCTGGGCATGACGTTTCTGGTATCGCTGATCACGGCGCTGGCAAGTGTGATCCTGGGCTATCCCCTGGCCTACATGCTGGCGCAGTTGGGCGAACGCGCGCGAGGCCGCTGGCTGGTCTGGCTGATGATTCCTTTCTGGACCAGCTATCTGGTCAAGACGTTTGCCTGGATTCTGGTGCTGTCGCGTACCGGAGTCCTGGGCACGCTGCTCGTGTCCCTGGGAGTGCAGCACGTGCCGACGCTCGTGCCGACGCTGGGCGCCGTGATCGTGGGCATGGTGCATGCCTTGCTGCCGCTGGCGGTCATGACCATGCTGCCCATCATGCGCACCATCGGCGCGCAATACCGCCAGGCCGCGAACACGCTGGGTGCGTCGAACGCCCAGGCGTTTTTTTCGATCTATCTGCCCTTGTCGGCGCCGGGCGTGGCGGCAGCGGCCCTGCTGGTGTTCATCACCAGCCTGGGGTTTTTCATCGTCCCCACCTTGCTGGGTACGCCGCACGAAACCATGACCGCGCAACTGGTCATCTCCGCCGTGCTGGATCTGTTCAACCTGCCTTTCGCCGGAGCCTTGGCCACGGTGCTGCTGGTGTGCTCGTTCGTGGTGTTCGTGCTCTACGACAGGGTGGTCGGCCTGTCGTCGCTGGGCGGCGAACCTCCCGCGCCGGGCAGCCGGGGGAAGGGGGTCGCCTTGTCGCTGTTGATGCCCTGCGGGCATGCAGTGGATGCCGTCCAAGGACTGTGGCGGCGCGCGACGGGACGCAAGGGCTACGCGCCTCGCAGCGGTTCGCCTGCTGGCCTGAAGGTTTATGCGGTGATCGTGATCGCGTTGTTGATGCTGCCCATCGTCATCGTATTGCCCATCGCCTTCACCAATACGGATTTCCTCGCTTTCCCGCCGCGAGGGTTCAGCTTGCGCTGGTTCGAGACGTTTGCGTTTTCTCCCGTGTGGCAGGCCTCATTGCTGCGCTCTCTTGGCGTAGGTTTCTCCACGGCGCTGGCTGCGGTCGCGCTGGGATTGGGGGCGGCCTTGGCGATGACCCGGATGCCGCAGGCATGGTCCAAGCCCGTATTCGGCCTGTTAATTGCCCCGCTCATCGTGCCGCGCATCGTCACCGCAGTCGGCTTGTTCTATTTGTATGCGCGGCTGAATCTGGCGGGAACCGACGCGGGCCTGGTCATCGGCCATACCGTGCTCGCGATTCCATACGTCATCGTCACACTGGCTGCCGCCTTCAAGGGCTACGACTGGCGGCTCGAGGACGCGGCGCGCATCCTCGGCGCCGGCTCCTGGGCCCGGATGCGCACCATCATGCTGCCTTTGCTGCTGCCCGCGATCGCGTCCGCCTTCCTGTTCGCTTTCCTCACTTCCTTCGATGAGCTGACCATCGCCATCTTCGTCAGCGGCGGCTTGAAGACCACGCTGCCCAAGCAGATGTGGGATGAGATACAGCTCTCCGTCACGCCGACCCTGGCGGCCGTGTCGTTCGTATTGATCGTGGCCATCGCCTTGATCGTTGTCCTGCTTTCCATGTTCCGCCGCAAGGCGCAAAAGTGATGCACGCCTATTCCCGATACTTTCCCGCGCGTTCCGACGACGATCGACTGGACATCATTTCGCAATTGCGGCGCGGCCTGGCCGGCCGGCAGGACCGCCGTCTGCTGGTGTTCGAAGATGAAGTCTGGACGGTGGGCGACATGTCTGCCGCCGTGGCCGACATCCAGGCCATGCTGGCAGGGCGCGGCGTCCAGGCGGGCGACCGGGTCCTGGTCATGCTCAAGAATGACCCGCTGCACATCGCGCTGATCTACGCGGTGATGCTGTGCGGAGCGGTGTGGGTGCCCGTCAATACCCGCTTGAAATCGGCGGGCATCGCCTATCAGCTGGGACACAGCAAGCCGCGCCTGGCGATCGTCGATGAGGATTTCCGCAAAGAATTCGACGCCGCTCTGGCCGGGCAGGCGCAGTCCTGCAAGGTGATCGGCGTTCCCGAGTTGCGTGCCGCGCCCAGGACCGGCGCTCAGCCTGTCGGCGCGGACGTATCGCCGTCCGATCCCGTGTGCATCATTTATACGTCCGGCACGACCGGTGCGCCCAAGGGGGTGGTGTTCACGCATCGCATGATGCGCATCGCCAGCGAGGCCGTTCTGATCGTCGCCGCTGCCCGGGACGGCGACCGCCTGTTTCTTTGGGAACCGTTCTGCCATATCGGCGGAGCGCAGATGCTGATGGTGCCGTTCCTGGTCCGGGCCGAGCTGTGCGCGGTTACCGCGTTCTCGGCCAGCCGCTTCTGGCAGCAGGTCACGGCAGGGCAATGCACGCAGCTGCATTATCTGGGCGGCATATTGGACATCCTGATGCGGCTGCCCAGGAACCCCCTGGAAGCGTCGCACTCCCTGCGCGTGGCCTGGGGCGCCGGCGTCGCGTCGTCGGCGTGGGCGGACGTGCGTCGCCGGCTGGGCGTGGAACTGCGCGAATGCTATGGCATGACGGAGTGCTCCAGCTTCGCGACCGTCAACGAAAGCGACAAGCCCGGTTCGATCGGCCGGCCTTTCCCCTGGCTCGAATTGGAACTGCTCGACGACGAAGACCGGCCCGTGCCTGTCGGCCAGCTGGGACAGATCGTGCTGTCCAGCGAAGTCGAAGGTGTGTTTCTGCCCGGCTATCTCGATAACCCCGAAGCCACCGCACAGGCGCTGCGCGGCGGCCGGCTCTATACGGGCGACATGGCGCGCCGTGATGAAGACGGCGATCTGTTCTTCGTCGGGCGGCGCACCGACAGCATGCGGGTGCGCGGCGAGAACGTTTCAGCCTGGGAGGTCGAGCGCATCATGCTCGATCATCCGGCAGTGGCCGCCGCCGCGGCGATAGGCGTGCAGTCGGAAATCGGCGAGCAGGAAATCCTGCTCTACGTCCAGTGGCAGCCGGACGGCAGCCCCGATTTCGCGGGCCTGTCGCAGTGGGCCGGAGAACGGCTGGCCGGGTTCCAGTGGCCGCGCTATTACCTATCCATTGCCCAGTTCGAGCTGACGCCCAGTCAGCGCATACGCAAGCATCTGCTTTCCAAGAACATCGCCGGCGCCTGGGATCGCCGGCAAGTGGCCTGATACGCCCTTGTCCGGGCGGGTGCGGCGCAGGGTCTTAACGCTGCTGACCCGATACTGCCGCCGCCGCCGAGATGACCATGTCGGCAAGCCGTTTTTCGTCCTTGTCGCCATGCCAGCGGATGCGCGATACCGCGACGTTGATGGCGCCGATGGGTAGCCCGTGCGCGTCCAGCACCGCGGCGGCCGTCGAGATGTCGCCGAGGAAGAACTCGCCTTCGGTGTGGGCATAGCCTTGCCGGCGTATGGTTTCCAGCCGCTTCAGGATCGCCTTGGTTTCGAAGACCGTATGCGGCGTGTGCGCAACCAGGTTCGACTGTGCCAGGATGTCCCGTGCCTGATCGGTGGGCAGATGGGCCAGTATCGCCAGCCCGGGAGCCGTGCAGTAGGCCGGTATCCGGGTGCCGACGATCACGTGCGGGTTGAGCACGTGCCGGCTGACCAGGCGCAGCGCAAAGACGATGTCCGTGCCGTCGAGCACCGTGACGTTGGTCGTCTCTTCGGTTTCCTGGCTGAGTTGGCGCAGATAAGGGGCCGCGCGGTTGACCAGCTCGCTGGACGCCAGGTACTGGTAGGAGAAATTGAGCAGGCGGGGCGAGAGCTCGTAGGTCTTGGAGAAAGGGTTTTTTTGCAGATAGCCTAGGGTGGTCAGCGTGTAGGTAAAGCGCTGGGCCGCGCTCAGATCCAGGTCGGCTAGGCTGGCGATCTGCGACAAAGTCAGGCGCGGCTGCTTGCCATCGAAGGCGGCGAGCACGCGCATGGCTTTTTCCACCGAATTCACGAACAAGGTGGATGAAGAGCCTTCGGGCAGAGAGTGATCTTTTGTGGCCGAAGTCGAGGGCAGTAGCGTCTCGGTTTTTGCCGGGCCGGTCTGTTTGCGGCCGGCGGCTTTCTTGGCAGTGGGCATCTGGCGTGGAGGAATAGATGCAGTAAAGGGGCTTCAGGAGGGGCTTGTGGGTAGCTTCGCCGCCATGATACCCGGGAGGCATGCCTCTTGCGCCCTATCATCCGACGCGGGTGAATGGGTTAGAATTCTTGCGATTGCCTCTCTCCTGCGTAACTGGCGAATCCGTGGGTCACCACAAGGAAGCGCGGGGGTCTTCAGCGCCGAGGGCGGCGTGTATTTGCGCTGCGCCTGGTCGCCTGCCGTTCGCCTGGGCTGATAGTTGGGCATTTCGTAGCTGTAGCAACGATCCCTATCAACCTTCCCGAAAGACAAGGACCTCACGCTATGTTCGATCGCAACCTCACCGTCGACAAAGTCGACCCCGAAGTCTGGGCCGCCATCCAGCAGGAAAACACCCGGCAGGAACAGCACATCGAGCTGATCGCTTCCGAAAACTACGCCAGCCCCGCCGTCATGCAGGCGCAGGGCACCCAGCTCACCAACAAGTACGCCGAAGGCTACCCGGGCAAGCGCTATTACGGCGGCTGCGAATTCGTCGACATCGTCGAAGCGCTGGCCATCGAGCGCCTCAAGAAGCTGTTCGGCGCCGAGGCCGCCAACGTGCAGCCCAACTCGGGCTCGCAGGCCAACCAGGGCGTCTACAACGCCGTGCTCAAGCCGGGCGACACCGTGCTGGGCATGAGCCTGGCCGAAGGCGGCCACCTCACGCACGGCGCTTCGGTCAACCAGTCGGGCAAGCTGTACAACTTCTTCCAGTACGGCCTGGACGCCAACGAAGTGCTCGACTACGCCAAGGTCCAAGCCCTGACGCTCGAGCACAAGCCCAAGATGATCGTGGCCGGCGCCTCGGCCTATTCGCTGCACATCGACTTCGAGCGCATGGCCCGCATCGCGCACGACAACGGCGCGCTGTTCATGGTCGACATCGCCCACTACGCGGGCCTGGTGGCCGGCGGCGTCTATCCCAATCCCGTGCCGCACGCCGACTTCGTCACCTCCACGACGCACAAGTCCCTGCGCGGCCCGCGCGGCGGCGTCATCATGATGAAGGCCGAGTTCGAAAAGGCGGTCAACTCCGCGATCTTCCCCGGCATCCAGGGCGGCCCGCTGATGCACGTCATCGCCGCCAAGGCCGTGGCTTTCCAGGAAGCCCTCTCGCCCGAATTCAAGGTCTACGCCCAGCAAGTGGCCAAGAACGCCAAGGTGCTGGCCGACACGCTGGTCAAGCGCGGCCTGCGCATCGTCTCCGGCAAGACCGAAAGCCATCTCATGCTGGTCGACCTGCGTGCCAAGGGCATCACGGGCAAGGAAGCCGAGGCCGTGCTGGGCCAGGCCCACATCACGGTCAACAAGAACGCCATCCCCAACGACCCGGAAAAGCCCTTCGTCACCAGCGGCATCCGCGTGGGCACCCCGGCCATGACCACGCGCGGCTTCAAGGAAGCCGAATCCGAGCTCACCGGCAACCTCATCGCCGACGTGCTCGACAATCCGCGCGACGAGGCCAACATCGCCGCCGTGCGCGCCCGCGTGAACGAGCTCACCGCGCGCCTGCCGGTCTATCGCGGCTAAAACGAGACAGGTCTTGCGCCTGCAAACGGCTGCCTTCGGGCAGCCGTTGTTGCATCCGCGCTGTCCAAGCGATCCCGTCCCCATTACAATTGCTGTAATAACCGGGCCATCCTCGAGGGTTTGCGCATGAAATGTCCTTTCTGCGACAACGGCGATACGCAGGTCGTGGATAGCCGCGTCTCCGAAGAGGGCGACACTATCCGCCGCCGCCGGCGCTGTCTGGCTTGCGACAAGCGCTTCACCACCTACGAGCGCGTCGAGCTCGTCATGCCGTCGGTGGTCAAGCGCAACGGCATCCGCGTCGAATACGACGCGGTCAAACTGCGCGCCAGCCTTGCCCTGGCGCTGCGCAAGCGCACCATCAGCACCGCCGAAGTCGACGCCGCCGTTGCGCGCATCGAAGAAAAACTCCTGGCCAGCGGCATGCGCGAAGTGCCCAGCGAACGCATCGGCGAGCTGGTCATGGGCGAACTGAAGAAGCTCGACAAAGTGGCCTACGTGCGCTTTGCCTCGGTCTACAAGAGCTTCGAGGACATCGGCGAATTCATCGACGCCATCCGCGAAATGCAGGGCCCGCCCGCGCCGGGCAAGCTGCGCAAGGAATAGGGCGGTGCAGGCATAATTGCCGCATCGCCTGCGGGTCGCGGGCTTCATGCCTCGTGCCGCCTTATGTCTTCCTTCGATATCCAACTGCTGCTTACCGCACTGGCCAGCGTCCTGCTGCTCGTGACGCTCATCGTTTCCCGGGTGCGCATGCACCCGCTGCTGGCCCTGCTGCTGGTGTCGATAGGCGTGGGCCTGGCCACCGGCATGGATCCGGGCGCCATCGTCAAGAACATCACCAACGGCGCGGGCAAGACGCTGGGCGCCGTGGGCGTGGTGATCGCCCTGGGCGCGATGCTCGGCAAGATCCTGGCCGATTCCGGCGTCACCGAGCAGATCGCCGACGCCATCCTGCGCCGCGCGTCGGACCGCATGGTGCCATGGGCCATGACCCTGGTCGCGTTCATCGTGGGCATCCCCATGTTCTTCGAGGTGGGCCTGGTGGTGATGCTGCCGCTCATCTTCAGCGTGGCCCGCAAATTGCAGGGCCGCGAGCGTTTCAACGGGTCGGCATACATCTACGTGGGCGTGCCGGTGATCGCCGCGCTGGCGACCATGCACGGCATGGTGCCGCCGCATCCCGGCCCGCTCACCGCGATCGCCACGCTCAAGACCACGGTCGGCCCCACCATGCTGTACGGCTTCGTGGCCGCCATCCCGGCCATGATCCTGGCCGGGCCGCTCTACGGCGCCTTTCTCGCGCCGCGCATGACGACGGTGCCCGACAAGGCGCTGCTAGACCAGTTCACGCTGGCCCCGAGCGCGGGCGCCGGTTCGCCGCCTCCCGTGTCGCTGGGCATCCTGGCCGCCTTGCTGCCGGCGCTGCTGATGCTGGTGCATGCCTTGAGCGAGACCTTCCTGCCCAAGGGCTCCGCTTTTCTGCATGCCGCCGCATTCATCGGCAATCCGCTGGTCGCGATGCTGCTCGGCGTGCTGTTCGCCGCGGTCACGCTGGGGTATATGCGCGGCGTCAATGCCGAGCATTTGCGCGAGGCCATGAGCGCCAGCCTCAAGC
>Ga0209455_1000721_pt1 | contig 19164 bp, 14 predicted proteins | sample AraplaCol_mCL_r2_FD_184275 | JGI IMG/M metagenome (GOLD analysis project Ga0209455, IMG submission 184275) | Arabidopsis root microbial communities from North Carolina, USA - plate scrape CL_Col_mCL_r2 (SPAdes) (version 2) | ecosystem: Host-associated > Plants > Roots > Endosphere | place: USA... | reverse complement strand
CCATGCCGGCTATCCGCTCGATGCCGAGGCCTTGCTGATCGTCGAACTCGACGGCCCGGATGTCGAAGTCGATCACCTGCTGGAGCGGGTGCGCGGCATTGCCGAGGCCAATGGCGCCACGTCGCTGCGGGTCAGCGCCTCGGAACAGGAGCGCCTGCTGCTCTGGGCTGGGCGCAAGGCGGCCTTCCCCGCGGTCGGCCGCATCTCGCCCGATTACTATTGCATGGACGGCACCATCCCGCGCAGCAAGCTGCCTCTGGTGCTGCAGCGCATGTCGGAAATGTCGCTGCGCTATGGGCTCGGCGTCGCCAATGTCTTTCATGCCGGTGATGGCAACCTGCATCCCCTCATCATGTATGACGCCAACAAGCCCGGCGAGTTGCAGGCGGCCGAAGCCTTCGGCGCCGATATTCTCTGCCTCTGTGTCGAAGTCGGCGGCGTGCTGACCGGCGAGCATGGCGTCGGCGTGGAGAAGCGGGATCTGATGCCGACCATGTTCAGCGAGATCGATCTCAAGCAGCAGATCCAGGTGAAATGTGCTTTCGATCCGGCGCAGCTGCTCAATCCGGGCAAGGTCTTCCCCGTGCTGCATCGCTGTGCGGAGCTTGGTGCCATGCATATCCATCGCGGCCAGCTGCCGCATCCAGAATTGCCCCGCTTCTGATCATGTCCATCTTTTCTCCGACCACCGACGAGGATCTTGCTGCCTGCCTGCGCGATGCCGCAGCCAGCGGGCAGAAGCTGCGGATCATCGGCCAGGCCAGCAAGACCGGCTTCGGCCAAGCGGTCATGGCCGACCAGGTGGTCTCGCTCGGCAGCTTTGCCGGCATTCGCGATTACGAACCGGCTGAATTGGTGCTGACCGCCGGTGCCGGCACGGCGATGGCGGTGATCGAGCAGGCGCTGGCCGAAAAACAGCAGCAGCTCGCTTTCGAGCCCGGTGACTGGGCGCCGATCTGGGGTGGCGCTGAAAGTACGGGAACCATCGGCGGCGTGCTCGCCTGCAACATGTCGGGCCCGCGACGCTTCCAGGCCGGTGCGGCGCGCGATCATTTCCTCGGTTTCACCGCCGTCAATGGTCGTGGCGAGATCTATAAAGGCGGCGGCAAGGTGGTGAAGAATGTCACCGGCTATGATCTGCCGAAACTGCTGGCTGGCTCCTTCGGCACCTTGTCGGCGATGACCGAAGTCACGGTGAAGGTGCTGCCGCGGGCCGAGAAGCAGCGCACGATTCTGCTCTTCGGCGAAGCGGCTGATGCTGCCAATCGCAGCATGATCAGCGCCATTGGCAGCACTTATGACATCGGTGGCGCCTGCTATCTGCCCGCTGCCCAGGCGCAGAGGTCGCAAGTCGATTTCGTCGCCAAGGCCGGTGCGGCTGTGACCGCGTTGCGGGTCGAGGGCTCAGGCCCCTCGGTCGAACATCGTTGCGCCGCCTTGCGCAAGATGTTCGGTGGCGACAGCGAGGAATTGCACTCCATGCGCTCCGTCGCCTTCTGGCGAGAGATCCGCGACGTTGCCCCGGTGCGAGCCCCACTGGGTCGGGTTCTCTGGCGCGTCTCGCTGCCACCGGTTCAGGGTGCGGCCTTTGTCGCCACGCTGCCGGCGGCGCCTGCGGCGGAATGGTTCATGGATTGGGGCGGTGGCCTGGTCTGGGTTTCCCTGGCGCCGGACATGGCTGTCGAGCACCTGGCGGCCTTGCGGTCGGCGGCAACGACGCTCGGTGGTCACGCGACGCTGATGCGGGCGTCGGATCAGACGCGACGTGATCTCGGCGTCATCGCGCCGGCGGCGCTGGAGCCGCTGATGCGCCGCATCAAGGAATCCTTTGACCCGGCGGGCGTGCTCAATCCCGGCCGCATGATGGCGGGGTGGTAAGGCAATGCAGACCAATTTCAGCCTGGCGCAACTGACCGATCCCAATATCGCCGAAGCCGACAAGATCCTCCGCAACTGCGTGCATTGCGGTTTCTGCACGGCCACCTGTCCGACTTATCTGTTGCGCGGCGACGAGCTCGACAGCCCGCGCGGCCGCATCTATCTCATCAAGGACATGTTGGAGAGCAACGCGCCGGCATCGGAGACGGTCACGACCCATGTCGATCGCTGCCTCTCCTGCCTCAGCTGCATGACCACCTGTCCCTCGGGCGTGCATTACATGCATCTCGTCGATTACGCGCGACAACGGATTGAAGAGACCTATCAGCGGCCCTTCATGGACCGCATGCTGCGCAAGGTCCTGGCCACCCTGCTGCCGCATCCCTCGCTGTTTCGCACGGTGCTGAAGCTGGGCCAGGTCGCCAAGGCTGTCGGCATCGGCCATTTCATGCGTGGCCGGCTGAAGGCGATGGTGGATCTCATTCCGTCGCATTTGCCGCCGGCTGCCGCGACCGACCGGCCCGGTGTCTTCCCGGCGATCGGGCAGAAGCGGGGCCGAGTCGCCTTGCTGGCGGGCTGCGCGCAGCAGGTGCTGCGCCCGGCGATCAATGCCGCCACCATCCGGCTGCTCAACCGGCTCGGCATCGAGGTCGTGGTGGCGCCTGAGGCAGGCTGCTGCGGTTCGCTCACCCATCACATGGGCCTGGAAGCGCCGGCGCATGAGGCGGCGCGGGGCAATATCGCCGCCTGGCACCACGAATACAGCAGCCATGGTCTCGATGCGATCATCATCACCGCGTCCGGCTGTGGCACCACGGTCAAGGATTACGGTTTCATGTTCCGCGGCGATCTCGTCTGGCGCGAGCGGGCGGAGCTGATCTCCTCGCTCGCCTGCGACATCAGCCAGTATCTCGACAAGCTGCAAATCTCGGCGACGCCACCGCAAAAATTGAAGGTCGCCTATCATGCGGCCTGCTCATTGCAGCATGGGCAGAAGCTGAAGGACCTGCCCGCCAAGCTGCTGCGCCAGGTCGGCTTCGAGGTGGTCGATATCCCGGAAGGCCATATCTGCTGCGGCTCGGCCGGCACCTATAACATGCTGCAGCCGGAGCTATCCGCCAGCTTGCGCGACCGCAAGGCCGCCAATATCGCCAAGGTGGCACCGCAGGTCGTCGCTTCCGGCAATATCGGCTGCCTGCAGCAATTGGCCCCGGCGATCGGGGTGCCGATCGTCCATACGGTGGAATTGCTGGACTGGGCCCTGGGCGGGCCAGTGCCGGGCGAACTCACCCGGCACTGACTATATTCATCAGGTCAGATTTATCAGGCCAGGTTCATCAGGACTGCGTCAATCCCTTCATCATGCCGTCCAGCGTATAGACGGCGCGATCGATGATCATCTGCTTCCAGTCGTCATGCTCGGGGTAGAAGCAGGCGCGGAGTTCGGACTTGATCTCGCGGCCTTGCGCGTTCTCCAGATTGCCATAGAGATGCAGCCAGTTATCGGCCCGCACGCTGTCGATCATCTGGTCCAGCGGAACGGTGCCGTATTCCAGTGTGATGCCGGCCGTCTCACTTTGCGGCAAAGCACGATCGACGCCGAGCTGCGTATCGCCGGTGGTGACGGCCGAGGAGGTGGAGCCGTCATCGAAATAGGTGGCCTTGTCGCCCCACCAGTCGCGGATCAGGCGGTCGCCAGCAGCGCCATGGAAGTGATTGCTCATGATTTCGCCGAAGCCATAGGGGCCGAGGCCGGTATGGAGATCAATGAACGCGGCGCGGCGCACGGTCTTGGCATGCGGTGAGAGGATCTCATGCAACGTACGATTGGACCAGGTTTCCCGCGTGCCGCCATAGAAGACACCTTCGTCATCCCAGTACTGGCCCGAGGTGATGGCGGCTTGCAGCGCCGCCGAGCCATGCTCGGCAGCATATTCGGCAAAGCGTGCCTTGTTGCGGCTCTCGCTTTCTTCCGACCATTGCGTCGGGCTGATCGCGTCGCGCAGTTCGCGATAGCCGAGATTCTCTGTCTTCGGTTTGGTGTGATCGACGAAGTTGCGGTTGAGATCGATATTGTCTTCGTTGACGCGGCGGGTCCAAGCAAAGCCCGAGGGATTGATCGCATGGATCAGCAGCACCGCGGTATCGGTCGGCAATTTGTCAAAATGGCCTTGGGTGAGCCAGGCATTCTGAATGGCGGAACCGCAATAGCCTTCGCCGCCATGGGTGCCCGACATGCCGATCAGCAACCGGCTCGCTTTTTCCGGGCCGAACCAGGCGGTATCGGTCGCCAGCTCTTCGCCCTTCGGACCGCGCGTCGGATTGACATGGGCGGCAACCTTGCCGCCTTTGGCCGTCACCGCATCCTGGAACTTGCCACGGGCCTCGGTATAGCTGGTCGAAAAGAATGTTCTGGCATGCATAATTGATTCACCCTCCCATATTGCCTCAACTCTAGCCGGGAGAGGGTGGGCAGACCAAGCCGGGAACCGTCGGTTTCCCCTCGGGGCGACCATGCGGCAAATGCAGGGCAGCCGGACGTCGTATCGCGCGTTATGCCGCCCGTTGCGGGGCGATCTGCACCAGGACGCTATGGACGGCGGTGCTGTCCGCCATATCCGCCCGCAAGCCTGGATTGAGCGCGTTAACATTGCGATGTTCCGGCGATAATTTCGGCCAGCGGCTCTTGGCGGCAAGGACGACGCCGGCAGGGATCCGGTCGTCGATCACCGCCCGCATGGTGAGGCTGTCGGCCGTACTCGTCACGGTGATTTCATGGCCGGCATTGATGCCGAGCCGCGTCGCATCCCGGGGATGAATGACGAGATCCTCCGGGCCGATCTTCGCCTGGATCTTCCCATCCTGGAAATAGCTGCTGTTCATCAGCCAGGGCGAGGCCGGCGAGAGCAGGCGGTACCAGCCGGCCGGTGGCCGTGCATCGATGCTGGGTTGCGGCACGCGTGGATGCCCATCCGCTTCGGCGGCATCGCTGGCGAGCTCGATCTTGCCGCTCGCTGTGGGGAAGGCGCCGTCGGCGAATTGCAGCACCGGCTCCGGATAGAGCGTCAGGGTCGCCGCGGCGGCGAGTTCCTTGAACCCGCCGGCGACACCCGCCTGTCGGCACAGGCGATCGAGGGTCGGTGCGTCCGGCTCATGCAGTTCCGGTTCCGCATAGCCCATGGCCTTGGCGAGGCGGCGGAAGATCTCCTGGTTGGGCAAGGCAAGGCCCATCGGTGGCAAAGCCGCGACCTGTGCCGACAAGGTGAGATCGAAATAGGGCGAGACGATATCGTCGAATTCCAGGAAGGTCGCGGCTGGCAGCACGATATCGGCGAAATCGACCGTGTCGGTCGGGAAGGGGTCTATTGCCACATGGAAGAGATCCTCGCGGCGCAAAGCCCGGTGCAGGGCAGCCTGCTGCGGATTGGAGGCGGCGATATTGATGTTCCAGGTGAAAAGCCCGCGCGCTTGCGCATGATCGCCGAGGCAATCGACGAGATCCATATGGCTGACGACGCGCCGTTCGTTGCGGCGCAGCGCCGGGCCTTCGATATCGTCGCCGTCGATGCCCTTGCGGCCGCCACCGTTGAGATAGCAGAAGCCGGCGCCCGGCTTGCCGATATTGCCGCTCGCGGCAGGCAGCAAGCCGACGGCGCGGAAGATGTTGCCGCCCAGGGCTTGGCGCTGCAATCCCTGGCCGAGCCAGAGCAGCGACGGGCCGCGCCCATAGAGGCGGGCAGCCGCGATGATGTCGCTAGCGGCGACACCGGTGACCTCGCTCGCCCAGTCCAATGTCACACGCTCGATCAGCGGCTCGACCTCGTCCCAGCCAATGGCATTGGCGGCAAGATAAGCCTGATCGATTAGGTCTTCGTCGCGCATCACCCGCAGCATGGCAAAGGCGAGGGCGGCATCGCTGCCCGGATAGAGCTGCAGATGGAGATCGGCTGAAGCCGCGGTGTCATGGCGCACCGGATCGATGACAATCACCTTGGCTGGCGTCTCCTTCAGCCAATGCTTATGCATATGCGGTGCGGCGGCCGAAGGATTGGCACCCCAGACCAGGATACAGGCGGCATCCTTGGCACTGCGCGGATCGAAGCCCAAAGCCGAGCTGCCGTAGAGATAGCCGAGGGCCGCATGACCGGCCGCGTTGCAGATGCTGTCGGGATCGATCTCGCCGGCACCGAGGCGGTTGAAGAAACGCTGCGGGAAGCCGCCAGCCAGAAGCGAGCAGGTGCCGGTGTAATGTCCGTGCAGGATGGTTTCCGGGCCATGCTCGCGCAGGATCGCCTGCAGTCGGTCTGCCACTTCGGCCAGGGCTTCGTCCCAGCCGATCTCGGCGAAACGGCCCTCGCCCTTGGCGCCGATGCGGCGCAACGGTGAGAGCAGACGGGCAGCGGGATCGAGGAAGGCGCCGTTATAGGCGATGGCGCATTTGCCGCAGAGGGCGCCACGTGAAACGGCATGATCGGGATCGCCCAGCACGCGCACGAGGCCATCGGCGCGCTTCACCACGGCGATGCCGCAGGCGTCATAGCAATCGCGCGGACAGGTGGTCCGGATGATCGTCTTGTCGTTGCTATTGATATCCCGCGCCATGAACCACTCCCTCGACCCAATCGGCGAAGGATAGGCCCGGGAGAGGGCAGCCGCTAGGACCGGTATCGGGAGGGGGCTGGTCCGGCTGGTGAGCCGTGAGCTTCAGCGCTGCGGCGTACGGCGACCGAGCAGGGTAAGGAACCAGAAGAAGGAGCGTCGCGGGGTGGAGCGCCAGATGTACATGAGGATCGCCTATTCCGCTGCCATCAAGCGCCGCGGCTTCGCGGCATGGATCTCGTCGACCATGTCCTGGGCCATATCCAGGCATTGGCCGCAGCAAACCGGCCCTTCCAGGGCATCATAAACGGCCCGGGCGCAGGTCAGGTTTCGCTCCCGCGCCGTCCGTTCGATATCCTGGCTCCGATGGCCGTTACACACGCAGACATACATTCATGCGTCTCCGCAGCAGATCTGAAGCTGAATATGGTGTTGTTGCGAATGATTGTCAATGTCAGGAGGTCGTAACAGCCCTGCCATAATTGCAATGGCGGAAGGGGCAGGCCGTCCCTCGCTTGACAGAAAAGCGAGCTGTCGCGATGGTCTGAGCACGGGTTTGGGGTCGGCCGATTCAGGAAAAAGTCAATGTATGAAAGCAGTTACTGGAAACTGGTCCGTCAGCCGGGCTTTGCCTGGATGCTGGCGACCCAATTCCTGGGGGCCTTCAACGACAACTTCTTCAAAACCGCAGTCACCTTTTACGTGATCGACGCCCTGGTCGAGGAAAAGGCGGCGGGAGTCCAGCCGCCCCTGGACAGCAATTTCTATCTCGGCATCGCCGGTGCCGTCTTCGTCCTGCCTTATATCCTGTTTTCCGATTATGCCGGCCAGCTTGCTGACATGTTTTCCAAGCGCAAGGTGCTGATCGCCACCAAGGCGCTGGAAATCGTCACCATGGTGCTGGCGCTGGTCGCCTTCTATGCCGAGAGCCTCAACGGCCTCTTCGTGGTGCTGTTCCTGCTGGCGACCCAGGCCGCTTTCTTCAGCCCGGCGAAATATGGTTCGGTACCGGAGCTGGTGCCGGACCGGGATCTCTCGCGCGGCAATGCGCTCATTGAGATGAGCACTTTCCTGGCGATCATCCTTGGCGCCGTGGTAGGCGGCGTCGTCTATGGCCATCTGAAGCATGGGCTTTATATCATCGGTTATGTCGCAGTCTTCTTCGCCTTGATCGGCTCGCTCTGCAGCCTGGGCATCGGCCAGACCCCGACACCTGCACGCACCAAGTCCTTCTCCTGGGTCCCCTTCGGCGATGTCGCGCAGGGGCTCAAACAATTGCGCTCCAACCGGCGCCTGTGGCTGACCGTCATCGGCATCAGCTATTTCTGGTTCGTCGGTGCCTGGGTGCAACTGCTGACCGTGCAATACGGCAAGGAGCTGATGCAGCTCGATGATACAAGGACCAGCCTGCTGCAGGCGGCCCTGGCAATCGGCATCGGTACCGGCAGCATGCTGGCAGGGCGTCTCTCCGGCCATAAGGTGGAACTGGGTCTGGTGCCGCTGGGCTCGATCGGCATGGGGTTGATCGCTTCCGCCATGATCTTCGGCAATCACGGTTTCTGGCTGGCGACGTCGGGCTTCGGCCTGCTGGGTTTCGCCGGCGGCTTCTTCATCGTGCCGCTGAACGCGATGTTGCAGCAGAAAGCGGATTCCAGCTTGCGCGGCCGGCTGATCGCCGCCAACAACGTCCTCAACAATATCGGCATCATGTTCGGGGCGCTCGCCGTCTATGTCGGCGGCCATATCCTGCGCCTGCAGCCCAATCAGTCGATGCTGCTCGCCGGCATCCTCTGCTTCGGCGTTACCGCCTATCTGCTGTTGCTGCTGCCGGATTTCCTCATCCGCTTTGTCCTGTGGATGCTGACCCACAGCATCTACAAGATCCGCATCGTCAATCCGCAGCACGTGCCGTTGAACGGCCCGGCGCTGCTGGTCTGCAATCATCTCTCCTTCGTCGACGGATTGCTGGTCGGCTCCTGCGTGCAGCGTTTCATCCGCTTCATGGTCTATGCGCCCTTCTTCGACCTGCCGGTCTTCGGCCGTTTCTTCCGCCTGATGCGGGCGATCCCCACCGGCGCCGGTGGCGCCAGGGGCGCGGTGGAATCGGTCCGCAAGGCGCGTGCGGAGCTCCAGGCCGGTCATGTCGTCTGCATCTTCGCCGAAGGGGCGATCAGCCGCACCGGCAACATGCTGCCCTTCCGCCGCGGGGTGGAGCATATCCTCGCCGGTCTCGACGTGCCGGTGATCCCGGTCCATCTCGACCAGGTCTGGGGCAGCATTTTCAGTTTCAAGGGCGGCAAGTTCTTCTGGAAATGGCCGACGCGGTTTTTCTATCCGGTCACGGTGACTTTCGGTGCGCCGATGCCGGCTGATACCAAGGCCAGCGAGATCCGCCTGCGTCTGATGGAACTGGGCGCGGAAGCGGTTAGCTGGCGTCGTACCCGCGACGACCTTGTGCATGTCCGTTTCATGCACCAGGCGAAGCAGGTCTGGAACCGGCTTTGCATGGCGGATTCGACCGGCAGGAGCCTCAGCTTCGGCCGCACCTTGGTGGGCAGCCTGTTGCTTTCCCGCTGGATCCGCGCCAATTGCGGGGAAGCGCAGAAGATCGGCCTGATGCTGCCGGCCTCGGTCGGTGGTGCGCTCGCGAATATGGCCTGCCTGTTCGCGGGCCGGGTGCCGGTCAATCTCAACTTCACCGCCGGCCCGGAAGCGATCCGGTCAGCCTGCCAGAAGGCGGAGATCCGCGAGGTCATCACCTCGCGCGCTTTCCTCGCCAAGGCGAAGCTGGAGACGCCGGACGGTGCCATCTATATCGAGGAAATCCTGAAGTCGCTGGGCGGCTTCCCGGCGAAACTCACGTATATCCTCGCCTGGCTGCTGCCGGTGCGCTGGCTCGACCGGCTCTATTGCGACCAGCGCCGCGATCCGCATGACATCTGCACGGTGATCTTCTCCTCGGGCTCGACGGGTGAGCCCAAGGGCGTGGTGCTGTCGCATCACAACATCGTCTCCAATCTGGAGGCCCTGGCGCAGCTGCTGCAGGCGCAGCGCGACGATCGCATGATGGGCATCCTGCCGTTCTTCCATGCCTTCGGTTTCACCGGCACCCTCTGCTTCCCGCTGGTCTGCGGCTTCGGCGTCGTCTTCCATCCCAATCCGCTGGACGGCAAGACCATCGGCGAACTGGTCGCCAAGTACACGGCGACCCTGTTGATCGCGACCCCGACCTTCTGCCAGATCTATCTGCGGCAATGCGAGAAGGCGCAGTTTGCCAGCCTGCGTCATGCGGTGGTCGGCGCCGAGCGGTTGCGGCCGGAACTGGCCACGGCTTTCAAGGAGAAATTCGGCCTCGACCTGCTGGAAGGTTACGGTGCGACCGAAATGGGCCCGGTCGTCTCGGTCAATGTTCCCAATGTCGCCGCCGCCGGCGAGAAACAGGTCGGCATCAAATCGGGTACGGTCGGCCATCCGATCCCGGGCGTTGCCGCGCGGGTGGTCGATCCTGATACCTTCGCCGATCTCGATGACGGTGAAGAGGGACTGCTGCTGCTGAAAAGCCCGGCACGCATGATAGGCTATCTCAATGACCCCGGCCGCACGGCGTCGGTCCTCCATGACGATTGGTATGTCACCGGCGATATCGCCCAGATCGACCATGACGGCTTCATCAAGATCACCGATCGCCTGGCACGCTTCAGCAAGCTCGGCGGCGAGATGGTGCCGCATCTGAAGATCGAGGAAGCGATGATGACGGTGCCGGGAATCGAGGCGGCTGCGGTGACGGCGGTGCCCGATGCACAGAAGGGCGAAAGGCTGGTCGCCTTCTATGTCGCCCATGACGCGCTCGGCGCCGATCAGATCTGGCAGGCTCTCGGCGAGCGCGACCTGCCGAAACTTTGGGTCCCGAAACGCAGTGATCTCCTGCCGATCGCCAGCCTGCCGTTGCTTGGCACCGGTAAGATCGATCTCAAGCAGCTGAAGGTGCTGGCGCAGAATCACGTCGCGGAAGCTGCCACGACGTGACCTGTCATGCCCCGGCCTTCGTTACTGCGACAGCCGCGCCACCAGCCGGTCCATGAAGGCTTCGCATTGGCGGATCTGTGAGACCTCGACCCATTCATCGGGCTTGTGCGCCTGGGCGATATTGCCTGGACCGCAGATCACGGTCGGGATGCCGATATTCTGAATGAGGCCGGCCTCGGTGCCATAGGCGACCTTGGCCGTGCCGTTGACCTGGGCCAAAGCCTTGGCCGCGACGGTGATATCGGCATCGACCGCTGTATCGAGGCCAGGGAAAGCGGAGATCTCTTTCCAGGAGAAACCGGCATTGGCTGCCACCTGGCGCATCTCCGGCTGCAGCTTGGTTTCGGCGAAATCACGCACCTCGCCGAACAGCTTCTCCGGATCGACGCCCGGCAGATAGCGGAACTCGAAATCGAAATGGCAATCCTTCGGCACGATGTTGAGGGCGGTGCCGCCATGGATGACGCCGGTATGAACCGTCGTATAGGGGACATTGTAGTCGTAGTCGAACGGCCCCTGTGCCGCCATGCGCCGGGCGATCTGCTTCAGATAACTCACGATCTCGGCCGCGTATTCGACGGCGTTGACGCCCTGCGGCGCGAGCGACGAGTGGCATTCATGGCCATGCACATGGCAGCGGACACTCTTCTTGCCCTTATGCGCCGTCGTCACCTGCATCTCGGTCGGTTCGCCAACGATGCAGCCGACCGGCTTCACCTCCCAGCCCTTCATCAATGCGAGCGCCTTGCGGACACCGATGCAGCCCACTTCCTCGTCATGGGAGAACAGGAGATGCAGGGGCGTGCGCAGATTGGCGGCGGCGAATTTCGGCACGGCGGCAAGGGCAATCGCCAGGAAGCCTTTCATATCGGCGGTGCCGCGGCCATAGAGCTTGCCGTCCTGCTCCAGCATCTGCCAGGGATCGCTGTGCCAATCCTGGCCGTCGACGGGGACGACGTCGGTGTGGCCGGAGAGGCAGATGCCGCCTTCATCGGTCGGGCCGATGGTGGCAAAGAGATTGGCCTTGGTGCCGCTCTCGTCATGGATCAGCAGGCTCTTGATGCCATGGCCGTCCAGGTAATCGCGGACGAAATCGATCAGTTGCAGGTTGGAGTTGCGGCTCGTCGTATCAAAGGCGATGAGGCGCCGCATCATCTCCAGGCTGGTCATAGGGCTTGCGGTCATGATGGCTCTCTGCCGCCAGTGGCAGTGGATTTTGTCCGTGACCGGAGCGGTCCGAACAAGAGCGGCGGCAACGCTTTCTGTTGACGTTGTTACTGGATTTCCACAATAACGCTTTGGGAAATGATGGCAAGTCGAGGAAACATGGCGCTGCCTGGCGGGACTTTCGGACTGACAGACCAGTTGAGGCGGTAGACCCATGCCCTTGCCGCCGGAAACCGATCGTACACATCATATTGACGGCGTACTGGCGCGTTACGAGCCGTCGCAGCCGCGCCTCGTCCTGCCGCTTATTCTCGATTCACCCCACAGCGGGCATGCCTATCCGGCTGATTTTGATCACGTGCCGCCGCGCGCCATCCTGCGGCGGGCCGAAGATGCCTTCGTCGACGACCTGTTCGAAACCGCACCGCGCCATGGCGCGGTCTTCCTGAAAGCTCTGTTCCCACGTTCCTATATCGATCCCAACCGGCATGAGGACGAAATTGATCTCGCCATTATGGAGGAGGATTGGCCCAATCCGGTGATTGCCAGCGAGAAGGCGGAGATGGGCCTCGGCCTGATCCGGCGGTTGATCAAGGGCAATGTCGCGATCTATGACCGGCCGCTGAGCGTGATCGAGGTGAAGCAGCGGATCGACCGCTTTCATCGGCCCTATCTGCAGGAGCTGGAGCAGCTTGCCGCACGCGCTCGGGCAGAATTCGGCACCATGTGGCATCTCAACTGCCATTCCATGCGCTCGCATGGCCGGCGGCGCGGTGAGAAAGTCCCGCGTGCCGATTTTGTGCTGGGCGATCGCGACGGCAGCAGTTGTGCGCCGGAATTCACCCGGATGGTGCGCGATCTCCTGCAGGATCTCGGCTATCGCGTGGCGCTCAATGATCCCTTCAAGGGAGCTGAACTGGTGACCCGTATCGGCCGGCCACAAGACGGGCGGCACAGCCTGCAGATCGAAGTCAATCGCGGCCTCTATATGGATGAGGACCGCATCGAGAAGAGCGACGATTTCGAGCGGCTGAAGACCGATATGGATCGTCTGGTCGCCGGCATTGCCGCTTTTGTGCGCGGGCAACTCCCTGGGTCGCATTAGCAAGCGGGTCGCGCTAGCAAGCGTTATCGGCGGGTCAGGCCGAGAATTGTTCCTGCAGAATGCGCTCTTCCAGATGATGCTCGGGATCGAAGAGCAGAGTCATGCGGATGCTGCGATCCTCGTGCACGGTAACTTCGGCGACATCGCGGATCTCATCGGAATCGGCGGCGGCACTGACCGGCCGCTTATCGGCATCGCGCACCTGGAAGCGCACCACGGAGCGGTGCGGCAGAATGGCACCACGCCAGCGACGCGGCCGGAAGGCACTGATCGGCGTCAGTGCCAGCACGTCGGCGCCGATTGGCAGGATCGGACCATGAGCGGACAAGTTGTAGGCCGTGCTGCCGGCGGGGGTCGCCACCATCACGCCATCGCAGACCAGCTCCGGCAGGCGTTCGACGCCGTCGATCATGATATTGATGCGGGCGGTCTGTGCCGTCTCGCGCAGCAAGGAGACCTCGTTGATGGCGAGGAGATTATGCGTGTTGCCGTCGCGGCAGATCGCCCGCATGCGCAGGGGATGCAGGACCTGGGTACGGGCCTTGGCGATGCGCTGGGGCAGGTTGTCAATCTCGAAGCGGTTCATCAGGAAGCCGACGGTGCCGCAATTCATGCCGAAGATCTGTGTCTTGCGGTCGAGCGTCTTGTGCAGGGTCTGCAGCATCGTCCCGTCGCCCCCCAGCACCACCAGGACATCGGCTGTCTGCGGGTCAACCTGGCCATATCGGCTGGTCAGCTCGCGGAAGGCGATCTGGGCGTCGGCCGAATTGGCGGCAACAAAGGCGATATTCAGTTGGGGGAGATCGGCGCCGTTCATCTGGCTTCCCGGAATCATGAAAACGGCCGGAGTATAGCCAGCTTGCCGCCTGCTTGCCAAATGCCCCCAGGAAGCCTGGCCGGCTTCCGACCCGGCGCGGCATTCGTCCCGACACCCTGCCGCGTCATCCGTCCAGGCGGAGTGCTTTTGTATTGCGAAAGTAGCTGTCGAGGGCTTGCCAAAAACCCGCCCAGCTTCCAGTCTAGGGCCGGCAACGATCGGGGTGGTCGATCGGACAATAAATCGCGACCGGACAATAAGAATGACCGGCGACGTGCAATGAGGGCAGGGATGACGGGTTTGGTTCGTTTAGGTTGGGTGCCGGCCGCCGTGCTGGCGGGCGTGTTCTCGGTGATGCTGGCGATGCCGGCTGGCGCACAAAGCCAGTCGCAGACAGTTTCCCTGACGCCGCCCTTGATCGACAATAACAATAGTGCGTCGAACGGGGATAGTGGCGAGGGCGACGAAGGCGATGAGCATGCCGGCTACTATTATCCCAAGCCGCAGACGCTTGAGCACTACGTTTCCTCAGCGCCGACACTGCCCGACAGCGACAAGGTCCGACGTCAGGCTTTTGTCATCGGCCTGACCAAGCAGCTGCTCGGCGGCCAATACGCGCCAGCCTATGCGATTTTCGCCAAGGGCATGCAGTCGGATAAATTGATCATCGTCGGCCTGTCGGATGGCCAGCTTGATACGGTTTATCGCGCGCGGGCACTGCTGGCGACGCTGACCTCGGTCGCCCGCGCCACCAATTTCTTCCAGCAGACCACCCACCCGGAAGAGGCGACATTCTTCGACCTCATGAAGCTGCTGGGATTTCGCCGCGTGACCCTGACGGACGGCAAGGCCTTCGCCCATCAGATTGTTGTAGAATAATTTCCTATAAAGCTATTGCCGTTTGTGTCGTCCTGGCCGCTTTTGTGAATTTGGCCGGCGGAGACGGTGAGGGAATATGACATTTGGGCGTCCAATTGGTGACGGGCCGGTACGTCAATCTCCTAACCTTACGTCTTCCTTGCACATTATAGGATGTGTCCTGCCATCCACGTATACAGCTGGTCAATTGTTCCGAATATTAACGATCGGCTGTCACAAAAGAGCAACGATACCGAACTAAATTCCCGGCTGTTCGACCGATTCCGGGTCTTGAACAGCAATGAGGGAGACATCTCGGTGACTATTCTGAAACGCTTGCTGATCGGTGCGGCTAGCCTGGGTCTGGCCACGACGATCGGCCTTTCCGCCGCTTCGGCTGGCGACATCTCCGGTGCGGGTGCCACCTTCCCGTTCCCCGTTTATTCGAAGTGGGCGGATGCCTATAAGACGCAGACCGGTGTCGGCCTGAACTATCAGTCGATCGGTTCCGGCGGCGGCATCAAGCAGATCAAGGCCAAGACGGTGACTTTCGGTGCTTCCGATATGCCGCTGAAGCCCGCCGACCTCGACGCCGCTGGCCTCGTCCAGTGGCCGATGATCATGGGCGGCGTGGTGCCCTCGATCAATCTGCAGGGGATCAGCGCTGGTCAGCTGACCATCGACGGCCCGACGCTCGCCAAGATCTATATGGGCGAAGTGACGAAGTGGAATGACGAGTCCATTCAGCGCCTGAACCCGATGGTGAAGCTGCCGGATACGGCGATCGCTCCGGTTTACCGTTCGGACGGATCGGGCACCAACTTCCTGTTCACAAACTATCTCTCGAGCGTCAGCGACGACTTCAAGAGCAAGATCGGCGCGAATACGTCGGTGCAGTGGCCGGCCGGTATCGGCGCCAAGGGCAACGAAGGCGTCGCCAATATGGTGAAGCAGACCGATGGCGCCATTGGCTACATCGAATATGCCTATGTGAAGCAGAACAAGCTGACCTACCTGAAGCTGGTCAACGCGGCCGGCAAGGCGGTTGAACCCTCGGCCGCCAGCTTCCAGGCTGCCGCTTCCAACGCCGATTGGAAGAACGCCGAAGGCTACTATCTGGTTCTGACCAACCAGAAGGGCACGGAGAGCTGGCCGATCACTGGCGCCAGCTTCATCCTGATGCACAAGCAGGTTGACGATGCAGATGCCGCCAAGACGGCGCTGACCTTCTTCGACTGGGCCTATAAGAGCGGTACCGATCTCGCCGCGTCGCTGGACTATGTCCCGATGCCGCCGGAAGTGGTCTCAATGGTCGAGCAGACCTGGGCCGAAAAGATCGCTGATGGCTCGGGCAACCCGGTCCTGAAGAAGTAAAAATACCTGTCAAGGCGAGGGTCGGCATTGACGCCGGCCCTCGTTTTGTTCCTCATGTCAGGGGCATCAGTGACGGCATGACCGAAATGACGATAACGGCAAATACGGCCGAGACAGCTTCGAACCAGAAATCGACAGCGCTGCGTCGCCAGCGCCTGAACGATGTGATCTTCAGGGCGCTGACCCGTGCCTCGGCGATCGCCGTTCTCGTGTTGCTCGGCGGGGTCATGGTATCGCTGGTGGCAGGTGCTTGGCCGGCCTTCAGCAAATTTGGCTTCGGCTTCTTGACGACAGAAGTATGGAATCCCGTTACTGACCAGTTCGGTGCCCTGGCGCCGGTCTACGGTACCCTGGTGACGGCCTTCATCGCCATGTTGATTGGTGTTCCTGTCAGCCTTGGCATCGCCGTTTTCCTGACTGAAATCTGCCCGCCGTTTCTGCGTCGCCCGATCGGCATCGCCGTCGAATTGCTGGCCGGCATTCCCAGTATCATCTACGGCATCTGGGGCCTCTTTGTCTTCGCCCCGGTCTTACAGCGTACCTTGCAGCCGTGGTTGATCTCGACCTTTCATCATGTGCCGCTGCTGGACAATCTGTTCGCCGGCCCGCCCTTCGGTATTGGCATGCTGACCGCGGCTTTGGTGCTGACCATCATGGTGCTGCCCTTCATCACCTCGATCGCGCGCGATGTCTTCGAGACCGTGCCGCCGATGTTGAAGGAAGCGGCCTATGGTCTGGGTTGCACCCGCTGGGAAGTTATCTGGAATATCGTGATTCCCTATACCCGCACCGGCGTGATCGGCGGTGTCATGCTGGGCCTCGGTCGTGCGCTCGGCGAGACCATGGCGGTCACCTTTGTGATCGGCAACGCACACCGGGTCAGCTCGTCGATCTTGCAGCCGGGCACGACGATTTCCGCGACCATCGCCAACGAATTTTCCGAGGCTGTCGGCGACACATACACCTCGTCGCTCTTCGCCTTGGGCCTGATCCTGTTCTTTATCACCTTCATCGTTCTCGCCGCAGCGCGCCTCATGCTGATGCGCCTGGAAAAGAAAGCCGGTTGATCATGCAACGTTACGCAAGACGGAAGCTGGCAAACCGCATCGCGGTCGGCGCGTCGGTCGGCACGACCCTGTTTGGCCTGTGCTGGCTGTTCCTGATCCTCGGTACGCTGCTCTATAACGGCCTTGCTGGCTTGAACTTGAAGGTCTTCACCGAGATGACGCCGCCGCCGGGCAGCGATGGCGGTCTGTTGAATGCCCTCGCCGGTACGCTGATCATGACCATCCTTGGCGTGGTGATCGGTGCGCCGATCGGCGTCATGGCGGGTACCTATATGGCTGAGTACGGGCGTCACGATAAGCTCACCAAGGTTGTGCGCTTCATCAACGACATCCTGCTCAGTGCTCCCTCGATCATCATCGGCCTCTTCGTCTATGAGATCATGGTGGTCTGGATGGGGCATTTCTCGGCCTGGGCCGGTTCGGTCGCGTTGGCGATTATCGTCATCCCCGTCGTGCTGCGCACCACCGAGGACATGCTGCTGCTGATTCCCAATGCCCTGCGTGAAGCGGCATCGGCCCTGGGTGCGCCGCGTGCCCTGATGATCTGGCAGATTGCCTATCGGGCGGCGCGCTCCGGCATGCTGACCGGCATTCTGCTGGCCGTCGCCCGTATCAGCGGCGAAACCGCACCGCTGCTGTTCACGGCGCTCAACAATCAGTTCTGGAGCTGGAACATGAATGCGCCGATGGCCAATATGCCGGTGACGATCTTCCAGTTCGCGCTCAGCCCGTACGAAGAATGGCAGCAGCTGGCCTGGACCGGTGCGCTGATCATCACTTTCTCCGTGTTGGCGCTCAATATCGGTGCGCGCGTAATGGCCGCGCGTTCGCAAAAGACCTCTTAAGAGACAAGGAAGACAGCACATGGCACCGCTTCCGAATGCCGCTCCGACCCCGAAGACCAAGGTCGACGTCAAGAACCTGCGCTTCTTCTATGGTGACAAGCTGGCCCTCAAGGGCATCACCTTGCCGCTCTATGAGAACAAGGTAACGGCCTTCATCGGCCCCTCGGGCTGCGGCAAGTCGACCCTGCTGCGCATCCTGAACCGGATCTATGACCTGTACCCGAACCAGCGCATCGAAGGCGAGGTGCTGCTCGATGGCGAGAACATTCTGGCGCCTGGCCAGGATCTCAATCTGCTGCGTTCGAAGATCGGCATGGTGTTCCAGAAGCCGACGCCGTTCCCGATGACGATCTATGAGAATATCGCCTTCGGCATCCGCCTCTATGAGAAGATCGGTCGCTCTGAGCTCGACGAGCGGGTGGAATCGTCGCTGCGTCGGGCGGCGCTGTGGAACGAAGTCAAGGACAAGCTGCATACCAGCGGTCTCGGTCTCTCCGGTGGTCAGCAGCAGCGCTTGTGCATTGCCCGTACCATCGCCGTGAAGCCGGAAGTAATCTTGCTCGACGAGCCTTGCTCGGCGCTGGATCCGATCTCCACCTCGAAGATCGAGGAACTGATCAGCGAGCTCACCACCGACTACACTATCGCCATCGTCACCCATAACATGCAGCAGGCGGCGCGCTCTTCGGCCTATACCGCCTTCATGTATCTGGGCGAGCTGGTGGAATTCGGCGATACCGAGCGTATCTTCACCAATCCGACTGAAAGCCGGACCCAGGATTACATCACCGGCCGTTTCGGCTGATCCTTTCTCCTGGAAAGATCGGGCGTCGTCGCGTTGCGGCGGCGCCCATTTCTTTGGGCGAACGCGGAGCCATTCGTCCCCGTGCGTCAGTATTGTTCAGGAATCTGCCTGGCCGCCCGCCAGCGCTTGAGGAGTACCGCCCGCCGTTCCGGATAACGTGTGTCGAGCGACGTGGCGCTTCCCATATGGTCGATGCGGAAATGCCGGAAATCGGTCCGCAGCTCGCACCAGGCGGCGAGCACCATGGTGCGGTCGAAAAAGCCCAGGGCGATCGGCCAGACAATGCGCTCGCTGGACTGCCCCTTGAGATCGAGATAGTCGATCGCCAGTTTGTGTTCGGTGCGGATCGCCCGGCGGATGTCGGCGAGATCGACCGTCGGCTGCGCGCTGCTGCTGGGCCCCGCCATCAACGCTGAGGCGGCGGGGCGGTCCCGCAGTTCCTCCGGCAGAACGGCACTCACCTTGGCGATGAGGTTGCGGGCGGCGGCACTGAGGGCCTCGTCGCCATGTTGCATCACCCAGCGGGCACCCAGCACCAGGGCATCAATCTCATCTTCGCCGAGGCTGAGGGGTGGGAGGATGAAGCCTGGCTGAAGGATGAAACCGATCCCGGCCTCGCCGTC
>Ga0209455_1000719_pt1 | contig 19199 bp, 15 predicted proteins | sample AraplaCol_mCL_r2_FD_184275 | JGI IMG/M metagenome (GOLD analysis project Ga0209455, IMG submission 184275) | Arabidopsis root microbial communities from North Carolina, USA - plate scrape CL_Col_mCL_r2 (SPAdes) (version 2) | ecosystem: Host-associated > Plants > Roots > Endosphere | place: USA... | reverse complement strand
CGCCTGGCGTGACGGTGGACGAGATCAAGTCCAAGACGGCTGCCAGGCTGGATGTGTCGGCGGTTAAGTAAGCCTGGGGCTAGCCTCCTCCTGCGTCCGTCGACGGTTTAAAAAACCGTCGAATTGGACTGCAGTGAGCCGAGGGCCCCGGAGCAATCCGAAGCGCGGGGCGGCCAACCGCAGCCGCGAAAGCGGCGAGCATCGGAATTGCGCAGGGCAGCCTCGGCGCCTTAAGAACCCAATGCAGCGGTTCGATCAGCAACGCAGCGGCTCAAGAACTCAATCTCGGCGGATGCAAGAGCTCAACCCGCCAGCCGCATCCCCACATGCGGTATTCCATCTTCCACGTATTCATCTGTCGCAACGACGAAACCATGCGCGCCATAAAAGCCGCACAAATGGGCCTGCGCGCCTAGATAAACGCCTGCCTGCGGCCAGCGCGAGCGCACCTCGGCCAGCGCGCGGCTCATCAGATCGTTGCCGAGCCCCGTGCCGCGCCATTGCGGCGCCACGATGACCCGGCCGATGACCGCTTCGCCGTTCTCGTCGTGGGCAGGGTCCAGCAGCCGGCAATAGGCCGCCAATTTCCCGTCGTCCCAAGCCATGAGGTGCGCGGTTTCGCCGCGCAGGTCCTGGCCGTCGATATCCGGGTAGACGCAATGCTGTTCGACCACGAACACCGCGCAGCGCAACTGCAGCAGCCCATAGAGCTCGGCGAGGGTCAGATCGGTGTGGTTTTTACATGTCCAGTTGAGCATGGCCTGTATTTTGCCTCGTCCGAAAGCTCGGGACATGCCCGCGCCTGGGATATACCCGTATTTGAAAATTAATTTTCACGGATAAAATCCACCGGTAAATAATTTTACATTCAAGGCCGGACCCGCCCATGTCGCTGGCAACCCCCATCATTGCCGAACGTATCGCCCGAGCCCAGCCCGGGTTGAGCCGTACCCAGCACAGAATGGCCGAATACGTCCTGGCCCATCCGTTTCGCGTGGCCACCATGACCATCGACGAATTCGCTTCGGCCGTGGGCGTGTCGGTGGCGACGGCCAACCGGTTTGCGCGCGCGCTGGACTTGCCGGGCTACCCGCAGTTTCGCGCCGAGCTGGCGCGCGGCTTCGAGGCCGCGCTCGAGCCGGTCGAAAAACTGCGCACCGAGCTGGCCCAGCACGCGAGCGCGGCGCAAGTTTTCGCCGCCGTGTTCGAAGAAGACATCGCCAACACCCGCCGCAATCTGCAGGCCTTGAACGCCGACGCCTGCGAGCGGGCGGTCGAGGCGGTGCTCAAGGCCGAGCGCGTCTTCATCATCGGCTTCGGCGCCAGCGGCTATCTGGCAGGCCTCTTGCAGCGCGGCCTGTGCATGCACCTGCGTTCGGTCGAATCCATGGCCGGGCCGGGCGGCGTGTCGCATGCCGCGCGCCAGATGTCGCGCATGAATCCGTCGGACCTGGTCATCGCCATCGCGTTTCCGCGCTATCTCACCGATACCATCACCCTGGCCAAGGCGGCCCGCAAGGCCGGCGTGACGGTGCTGGCGCTCACCGACAAACCCACTTCGCCGCTGGCGCCCGAAGCGTCCATCGCGCTTTATACGCACAGCGCGCGCCAGCTCACCGTCAATTCCGAAACCTCGGTCCTTAGCCTCATCGAGGCCCTGTCGGCCGCGGTGGCCTACCGGGCCAAGAATTCCGTAGCCGCCGTGGCCCACGTGACCGAGTCCGTGATGCCCTGGCTTTTCCACGATATCCATTCATGAAACCTGTCATCGCCATCCACGGCGGCGCCGGCGCCATCGCGCGCGACGCCATGAGCCCCGAAAAAGAACGCGAATACCTCGACGCGCTCACGCGCATCGTCGCCGCCGGCCAGGCCGTGCTGGCCGAGGGCGGCAGCGCGCTCGATGCCGTCACCACGGCCGTGCGCCTGCTCGAAGACTGCCCGCTCTTCAACGCGGGGCACGGCGCGGTGTTCACCAGCGCCGGCACGCACGAGCTGGACGCCTCCATCATGGACGGCGCCACGCTGCGCACCGGCGCCATTGCCAACGTGAACTGCGTGCGCAATCCGGTGCTGGCCGCGCGCAAGGTCATGGAAGAGAGCAAGCACGTGTTCTTCGTCGGCGCGGGCGCCGAGGCCTTCGCCCGCGAGCAGGGGCTGGAGATCGTCGATCCTTCCTATTTCTCGACCGAGGCGCGGCGCGAGCAACTGCTGCGCGTGCAGCGCGAGAACCCCGATGCGGCGGTGCTCGATCACGACGGCCAGGCCATCGTGGCGCGCAGCCAGCCGGCATTGGCCAAGCCCACCGACCCGCTGGACGCCGACAAGAAGTTCGGCACGGTCGGCGCCGTGGCCGTGGACGCGCACGGCAATCTGGCCGCGGCCACGTCCACCGGCGGCATCACCAACAAGCAGGTGGGCCGCGTGGGCGACGCGCCCATCATCGGCGCGGGCTGCTACGCCAATAACCACACCTGCGCGGTCTCGACCACGGGCACCGGCGAGATGTATATCCGCATGGTGGCTGCTTACGATATTTCGGCGCTGATGGAATACACCGGCGCCACGCTGGAGGCCGCCGCGGCCAGGGTGATGCACGAGAAACTGCCCAGCATCGAAGGCAAGGGCGGCCTCATCGCCGTCGACGCGCAGGGCAACGTGACGCTGCCCTTCAATACCGAAGGCATGTACCGCGGCTACGGCCGCGTCGGGCAAGCGCCGGTCGTGGCGATCTACCGCTGATTTCAGGAACCGCGTTTCATGACTGATCCCATCAAGACGATGCAGGAGAACCGCGTGGTCCAGGTGCAAGACCTGACCGTGCGCTTCGAGACGTCCGAACGCACGGTCGAGGCGGTGCGCAACCTGTCCTTCCACGTCGATCGCGGCGAGACGCTGGCCATCGTCGGCGAGTCGGGTTCGGGCAAGTCGGTGACCTCGCTGTCGCTGATGCGCCTGGTCGACCACGGCGGCGGCAAGATCGTGCAGGGCGCCATGGCGCTGCGCCGGCGCGACGGCCGCATCATCGACCTGGCCGGCGCCAGCCAGCGCGAGATGCGCAATGTGCGCGGCGCCGACATGGCCATGATCTTCCAGGAGCCCATGACCTCGCTCAACCCGGTGTTCACGGCCGGCGACCAGATCGCCGAATCGATCCGCGTGCACCAGGGCATGGACCGCGCGGCGGCCCGCGCCGAAGCGCTGCGCATGCTCGAGCAGGTGCGCATTCCCGAAGCGCGCCAGGTGCTGGACCGCTTTCCGCATCAGCTGTCGGGCGGCATGCGCCAGCGCGTCATGATCGCCATGGCCCTGTCGTGCAAGCCGTCGCTGCTGGTTGCCGACGAACCGACCACCGCGCTGGACGTGACCATCCAGGCGCAGATCCTGCAGCTCATCCGCCAGCTGCAGGAAGAAATGAACATGGGCGTGATCTTCATCACGCACGATATGGGCGTGGTGGCCGAAGTGGCCGACCGCGTGCTGGTGATGTACCGCGGCGACAAGGTCGAGGAGGGCGCTTCCGCGGACGTGTTCGCCCGGCCCCGGCATGCCTATACCAAGGCGCTGCTGTCGGCCGTGCCGCGCCTGGGCGCCATGCAGGGCCGCGACCTGCCGGCCAAGTTCACGCTGCTGCGGGTTGATCAGCCGCAAGAGCAGCCGCAGGACGAAGCGCCCGCTGAAGCGATGGTGCCGCAGGATACGGTGCCTGCGGGCGCCCAGCCCATTTTGCGCGTCAAGGACCTGATCACGCGCTTCGACGTGACCAGCGGCATACTGGGCCGGGTGCGCCGGCGCGTGCACGCGGTCGAGAAGGTCAGCTTCGACCTCCACCCCGGCGAGACCCTGGCACTGGTGGGCGAGTCGGGCTGCGGCAAGTCCACCACGGGCCGCTCGCTGCTGCGCCTGGTCGAAAGCCAGAGCGGCGCCATCGAATTCGGCGGACGCAATATCCGCGACATTCCCGCCGGCGAGCTGCGCGAGCTGCGGCGCAATATCCAGTTCATCTTCCAGGATCCCTTCGCATCGCTCGACCCGCGCGTCACGGTGGGCTTCTCCATCATGGAGCCGCTCCTGGTGCACGGCGTGGCCTCGGGCGAAGCGGCGCGCAAGCGCGTGGCCTGGCTGCTCGACAAGGTGAGCCTGCCGGCCGACTACGCCGATCGCTATCCCCATGAGTTCTCCGGCGGCCAGCGCCAGCGCATCGCCATCGCGCGCGCCCTGGCGCTCAACCCCAAGGTGGTGGTGGCCGACGAGTCGGTATCGGCGCTGGACGTGTCCGTGCAGGCGCAGATCGTCAACCTCATGCTGGACCTGCAGCGCGAGCTGGGCGTGGCGTTCCTCTTCATCTCGCACGACATGGCGGTGGTCGAGCGCATCAGCCACCGCGTGGCGGTGATGTTCCTGGGCCAGATCGTCGAGATCGGCCCGCGCCGCGCCATCTTCGAGAATCCGCAGCACCCGTATACGAAGAAGCTGATGTCCGCCGTGCCCATCGCCGATCCGGCGCGCCGCCACATCAAGCGCGAACTGCTTTCCGAGGAAATCCCCAGCCCCATCCGCGCCGTGGGCGACGAGCCGATCGTCGAGCCGCTGGTGCAAGTGGCGCCGGATCATTTCGTGGCGCGGCATCGCGTCGCGGGCCTGTACTAATTTTTTGCTGTGCCTTTCAACGCCCAAGTACCAAAGGAGTCTTCATGAAAACCCGCTTTGACCAACATTCCAAGCGCAAGGCCCTGGCCACGTGCCTGCTGGCGTTCGCCTCGCTGACCGCCGCCGGTAGCGCCTGGGCCGCCAAGGACGCCATCCTGGCCATCAACTCGGAACCGGACAGCCTGGATCCCTACAACACCAACAGCACGCTGGCCATGGCGGTCAGCAAGACCTTCTACGAAGGCCTGTTCAAGTTCGACAAGGACCTGAAGATCGTGCCCGTGCTGGCCGAGAGCTACACGGTCTCGCCCGACGGCCTGGTCTACACCTTCAAGCTGCGCCAGGGCGTGAAGTTCCAGGACGGCACCGACTTCAACGCCGATGCGGTCAAGGCCAACATCGACCGCGTGCTCGACAAGAACAACCACCTGACGCGCTACGCCCAGTTCAACCGCATCGACAAGGTCGAGGCGGTCGATCCCAATACCGTGCGCTTCACGCTCAAAGAGCCCTTCGCGCCTTTCCTGAACTCGCTGGCCCACCCCTCGGCGGCCATGATCTCGCCGACCGCGCTCAAGAAGTGGGGCAAGGACATTTCCCAGCACCCCGTGGGCACCGGCCCCTTCACCTTCGTGGAGTGGAAGCACGCCGACGACATCAAGGGCGCCAAGTTCGCCGGCTATTGGCACAAGGGCTATCCCAAGGTCGACACCGTGACCTGGAAGCCCGTGCCCGAGAACAGCACGCGCGCGGCCATGCTGCAGACGGGCGAGACCGATTTCGCCTATCCGCTGCCCTACGAGCAGGCTGCGTCGCTGACCAAGTCGGACAAGCTCAACGTGATCACGCGCGACTCCATCATCGAGCGCTACATCAGTATGAACGTGCAGCACAAGCCGTTCGACAACGTGAAGGTGCGCCAGGCCGTCGCCTACGCCATCAACCGCCAGGCCCTGGCCAAGGTGGCTTTCAGCGGCTATGCCTTCCCGGCCATGGGCATCGTGCCGCAAGGCGTGGCCTATGCCTACAAGATGCAGCCCTGGCCTTACGATCCCAAGAAGGCCAAGGAACTGCTGAAGGAAGCGGGCTATCCGAACGGTTTCGAGACGACCCTGTGGGGGGCCTATAACGACACCACCACACTGAAGGCGCTGCAGTTCCTGCAGCAGCAACTGGCCCAGGTGGGCATCAAGGTGAAGGTGCGCGGCCTCGAGCCGGCCGAGCGCACCGACCTGATCCAGAACCAGAAGGATCCGGCCACCGCGCCCGTGCGCATGTACTACTCGGGCTGGTCGGCGTCCACCGGCGAAGCCGACTGGGCCCTGCGTCCGCTGCTGACCAAGGAAGCCTTCCCGCCCGTCCTCTACAACACCGCCTACTACACCAACCCGAAGGTCGAGAAGGATGTCGCCGACGCGTTGAAGTCGGTCGACGACAAGCAGAAGGCCGAGCTGTACAAGGATGCGCAGGAACAGGTCTGGAACGACGCGCCCTGGGCGACGCTGACCACCGACAAGCTGATCTACGGCACGAGCAAGCGCCTCTCCGGCGCAACCGTGATGCCTGACGGCAATATCGACATTTCCGATATCGCCATCAAGTAAGAAGCCTGTGTCGTACCCGCGCCGGCGCATGGGCGCCGGCGCGCCGCGGGCCCGGCTATCGCGGCCCGCGGTTTCATGCTCTGGATGGCAAGATGCTGAGTTATTTTCTGAAGCGCCTGTTGGGCTTGATCCCGACGCTGCTGATCGTCATGGTGCTGGTGTTCCTCTTCGTGCACATGCTGCCGGGCGATCCCGCGCGCCTGGCCGCGGGCCAGGACGCCGACGACCAGACGGTGCAGCTGGTGCGCCAGGAGCTGGGACTGGACAAGCCCATGCCGGTGCAGTTCGTCAACTACTTCACCCGCATGGTCCACGGCGACCTGGGCATCTCGATACGCACCCGGCGGCCCGTCATCGACGTGATCGGCGAGCGCTTCATGCCGACCTTCTGGCTGACGCTGACCAGCATGATCTGGTCGGTGATATTCGGCATGGTCATCGGCATGGTGTCGGCCGTGTTCCGCAATCGATGGCCCGACCAGCTGGGCATGACGCTGGCCGTATCCGGCATTTCGTTCCCGGCCTTCGCGCTGGGCATGGTGCTGATGCAGATATTTTCCGTGGACCTGGGCTGGCTGCCCACGGTGGGCGCCGACACCTGGCGCAACTACATCCTGCCCTCCATCACGCTGGGCGCCGGCGTGGCGGCGGTGATGGCGCGCTTTACCCGCGCCTCCTTCGTCGACGTCATCGGCGAGGATTTCGTGCGCACGGCCCGCGCCAAGGGCTTGCGCGAATGGGTCGTCATTCTCAAGCACTGCCTGCGCAACGCGCTGATCCCGGTGGTGACCATGATGGGCCTTCAATTCGGCTTCCTGCTGGGCGGCTCCATCGTGGTCGAGGCCGTGTTCAATTGGCCGGGCGTGGGCCGGCTGCTGGTCGACGCGGTCAACGTGCGCGACTACCCGGTCATCCAGGCCCTGGTGCTGATGTTCTCCCTCGAATTCATTCTGATCAACCTGGTGGTGGACGTGCTCTACGGTTTCATCAACCCCACAATCCGCTACAAGTGAGCCCGGCATGACGCAAATTTCCGCTACCGCCGCCGCGCCCACTACCGGCAACGCCGTGCGCACGCCCTGGAGCGAGTTCTGGCGCAAGTTCAAGAAGCAGAAGCTGGGCATGATCGCCCTGGCTTTCGTGCTCTTTCTGATCGTGATCGCCATCCTGGCTCCCTGGATCGCGCCGTTCGATCCCGAAGGTTATTTCGACTACGACATGCTCAACAGCGGCCCGTCGATGGCGCATTGGTTCGGCGTCGATTCGCTGGGGCGCGACATCTTCAGCCGCGTCCTGATGGGCGCGCGCATCTCGCTGGCCACGGGCTTTTTCTCGGTGTTCCTGGGCGGCATCGTCGGCACGACCCTGGGCCTTCTGGCCGGCTACTACGAAGGCTGGTGGGACCGCGTCACCATGCGCATCTCCGACGTGCTGTTCGCCTTTCCCGGCATTCTGCTGGCCCTGGGCGTGGTGGCCATCCTGGGCAGCAGCATGACCAACGTGGTGGTGGCCGTGTCGGTGTTCAGCGTGCCGGCCTTCGCCCGCCTGGTGCGCGGCAACACGCTGGTGCTCAAGCACCTGACCTACATCGAATCGGCCAAGAGCATCGGCGCGTCCGACTGGACCATACTTCTGCGGCACATCCTGCCGGGCACGATCTCGTCCATCGTGGTGTACTTCACCATGCGAGTGGGCACCTCCATCATCACTGCGGCCAGCCTGTCGTTCCTGGGCATGGGTGCGCAGCCGCCCACGCCGGAGTGGGGCGCCATGCTCAACGACGCGCGTGCCGACATGGTCAACGCGCCGCACGAAGCGCTCTTCCCGAGCCTGGCCATTTTCCTGACGGTGCTGGCTTTCAACCTGCTGGGCGATGCGCTGCGCGACGCGCTCGATCCCCGGATCGACCGCCGCTGAAAAAAGGGTTAGACGATGCAATCCATGAAAGAAGGCGACACGCCGCGCATCGGCGTCTTGCCTTCGGGCCCGCGCGACTCGATTTGCGACGTGGACGGCGTGACGGTCGGGCATTGCACGCTCGACCATGAATCGGTGCAGACCGGCGTGACGGTGATTCGTCCGCATGGCGGCGATCCCTATCGCGACAAGGTGCCCGCCGGCTTGACGGTGCTCAACGGCTTCGGCAAGAGCGTCGGCCTCATGCAGGTGCAGGAGCTGGGCGTGCTCGAAACGCCCATCGCGCTCACCGGCACCTTCGGCGTGGGCGCTGTGTTCAACGCGCAGGTGCTGCAGGCCATCCAGGCCAATCCCGGCGTGGGCCGCGAGCTGGGCACGGTCAATCCGCTGGTGTTCGAGTGCAATGACGGCTATCTCAACGACATGCAGTCCCTGCCCGTGGCCGAGGCGCATTATCTGCGCGCTTTCGACGCCGCCGGTCCCGATTTCGCGCAAGGCGCCGTCGGGGCGGGGCGGGGCATGTCCAGCTTCGGGCTCAAGGGCGGCATCGGTTCGGCCTCGCGCGTGGCAGCGATAGGCGGGCGCCCTTATCAGGTGGGCGCGCTGGCGCTGTCGAATTTCGGCAAGCTGCCCGCGCTGACCGTGGCCGGCCGGCCCTTCGGCCGCCTGCTGGCCGAAAGGCTGGAGCAGGGCACGGCGGGGAAGAAGCGCATCGAAGATCAAGTCGACAAAGGCTCGATCATTCTGCTGATCGCCACCGACGCGCCGCTGGACGCGCGCCAATTGCGCCGCCTGTCGCTGCGTGCCGGCGCGGGGCTGGCGCGCACGGGGTCGAACTTCGGCCACGGCAGCGGCGACATCGCGCTGGCTTTCTCCACGGCCTATACCGTGCCGCACCTGGCCGAGCGCGGCATGCCGGCCATGCCCATGCTGCACGAGACCCGGCTCGACCCGCTGTTCGACGCGGCGGCCGAAGCGGTCGAGCAATCCATCATCGCCGCGCTCTGGCGCGCCGAAATGGTGCTCGGACGCGACAACCACGTGCGCCTGGCCGTGCGCGAGCTGATTCCCGAATGGCGCGACTGGCTGGCCCGCACGGCTTTGTGATTTTTTGCCGCTTGGCCGTCGGCGCATTTATTTACGGATTTTCATCATGAAGATACTCATTTCCGCCGATATCGAAGGCGTGGCCGGCGTGTTCCATGCCGAGCAGACGCGCGCCGGCAACGGCGAATACGAGCGCGCCCGCGCCTGGATGACGGCCGAGGCCAACGCCGCGGTGCAAGGGGCATTCGCGGGCGGCGCCACCGAGGTGCTGGTCAACGATTCGCACGGCGGCTTTCGCAACCTGCTGCCCGACCAGCTCGACGAGCGCGCCCGCCTGGTGCTGGGCAAGCCGCGCTACCTGGGCATGATGAGCGGCCTGGAAGAGGGTTGCGACGCCGTGCTGATGGTGGGTTACCACAGCCGCGCACAAGGTCGCGGCGTGCTGGCCCACACCATCAACAGCTTCGCGTTCGCGCGCGTGCGCCTGAACGGCATGGAGCTGGGCGAGGCCGGCTTGTACGGCGCCCTGGCCGGCGAACTGGGCGCGCCGGTGCTGATGGCCAGCGGCGACGACGTGTTCGTAGCCGAGACGCGCCCTCTCTTTCCGCAGGCCGAGTGGGTGCAGACCAAGGTGGCGCACGGGCAGGGCAGCGGCGTGACGCTGTCGCTGGCGGCTTCGCGCAAGGCCATCGCTCAGGCGGCCGAACGGGCCGTACGCGCAGCCCTGTCGCCCAAGGGAACCGACAAGGCCGAGCCGCTGCGTATCCCCGGTCCGATAGAATGCCTGTTGCAGACCCAGAGCACGGCGCTGGCCGACCTCTTCTGCACCTGGCCTACGCTGGAACGCGTCGACGGGGTGACGCTGCGCTTCACGGTCGATACCGTGCAGGCCGCCATCCGCACGCTCAACAGCCTGTCGGCCATGTCCTTCATGCTGCGTTAGCTCTAACAGGAATTCCATGTCCACCATTCCCGACCGCATCGCCTCCCTGCGGCAGGCCATGCGCCGCCTCAAGCTCGATGCCTGCATCGTGCCGTCCGCGGATCCGCATCTTTCCGAATACCTGCCGCAGTACTGGCAAGGCCGGCGCTGGCTGTCGGGCTTCACCGGATCGGTGGCCACGCTGGTCGTCACGGCCGATTTCGCCGGCCTGTGGGTCGACAGCCGCTATTGGGTGCAGGCCGAGAAGCAGCTGGCCGGCAGCGGCATCGCGCTGATGAAGCTGGCCGTGCAGGGGTCGCTGGGCCACGTCGAATGGCTGGCGGCCAACCTGCGCGCAGGTGCGCGCGTGGGCGTGGACGGCCGCGTGCTGGGCCTGTCTGCCTTCCGCGCGTTGACGCAGGCGCTGGCGCCGGCGGGCGTGGCGCTGGACATCATGGCCGACCTGCTGGGCGAAATCTGGCAAGACCGCGCGCCGCTCCCGGCCGCGCCGGTCTTCGAGCACCTGCCGCCCTACGCCACGCAATCGCGCGCCGTGCGCCTGGCGCGCGTGCGCGAAGCCATGGCCGAGCACAAGGCCGACGTGCACCTGCTGTGCACGCTGGACGACATCGCCTGGGTGTTCAACCTGCGCGGCTCCGACGTCGAATACAACCCGGTGTTCCTGGCCCACGCCCTGATCGGCATGGACCACGCCACGCTCTTCGTGGGCGAGGGCAAGGTGTCCGACGCACTGCGCGCGCGGCTGGCCGAAGACGGCGTGGACGTCGCGCCCTACGAGCAGGCCGCCGAAGCCCTGGGCTCGATCGAAGCGGACCAGACCCTGCTGATCGATCCGGCGCGCGTGACCTGCGGCGTGTTCCATCTGATGGATCCTACTGTGGCGCGCGTCGAAGCCATCAATCCGTCGACCTTCTTCAAGTCGCGCAAGAGCGACGCCGAGCTGGCCCACGTGCGCGAAGCCATGGCGCACGACGGCGCGGCGCTGTGCGAGTTCTTCGCCTGGTTCGAAGCCGCGATGGCGGCGGGCGAGACCGTGACCGAGCTGGACGTCGACACGCATCTGACCGCCGCGCGCGCGCGCCGGCCCAACTACGTGAGCCTGAGCTTTTCGACCATCGCCGCCTTCAACGCCAACGGCGCCATGCCGCATTACCGCGCCTTGCCCGAGTCGCACGCGGTCATCGAGGGCGACGGCCTGCTGCTCATCGATTCGGGCGGCCAGTACCTCGGCGGCACGACCGACATCACGCGCGTCGTGCCGGTGGGCACGCCCAACGCCGACCAGAAGGTGGATTACACGCTGGTGCTCAAGGGCATGATCGCGCTGTCGCGCGCGGCCTTTCCGCGCGGCACGCCGGGCCCCGTGCTCGATGCCATCGCGCGCGCGCCTATCTGGGCGGGCGGCGCCGAATACGGCCACGGCACGGGCCACGGCGTGGGCTATTTCCTCAATGTGCACGAAGGGCCGCAGGTGATCGCCTACCGCGCGATGCCGCTGCCGCACACGGCCATGGAACCGGGCATGATCACGTCCAACGAGCCGGGCATCTACCGGCCCGGCCGCTGGGGCGTGCGCATCGAAAACCTCACGGCCTGCCGTCCCTGGCTGTCCGGCGAGCTGGGCGAGTTCCTGGGCTTCGAGACGCTCACGCTTTGCCCCATCGACACGCGCTGCATCGATCGCGATCTGATGCGTTCCGACGAGATCGACTGGCTCGACGACTATCACGCCACGGTGCGCCAGCGTTTGTCGCCGCTGGTTTCGGGCGCTGCTCGGGATTGGCTCATCGCTCGTACCGAGCCGTTGTGAGTTCTTGAACTGCTGATCTGAGTTCTTGAAACGCCGGCGACAGGACTGCGAGAGTTCCGATGCTCGCCCGATGGGCTCCGGTTGGCCGGCCCCCGCTTCGGACTCCCTCCGTCCTATCGCCGGCTAACAGCATCTCCTCACGCGAGGTTTTAAAACCGTCGCATGAGGCTGCCGTGAGCAGAGGACCCCGGAGGAATCCGAAGCGGGGGCCGGCCAACCGGAGCCCATCGGGCGAGCATCGGAATTCCGCAGGGCAGCCTCGGCGTCTAAAGAACTCAGCCTCGGCGACTCAAGAACTCAAATCGAACTCCCACAGCCCTGTCGCATCAGATCAGCAATTCCAGCGACCGATACAAACGCCGCCGCTCCGAATCCTGCGCAGTCGCTCCCGCGCGGATCGAGATCATCAGGCAGTCCAGGAAGCATTCCGCCGCCGCCGACAAAGGCACGCCGCGCCGCGCGACGACGCTCACGGTGGTGCGGTCCACTTCCTCCTTCAAGGTGAGCGCGCGCAGATTTTCGCGAGCCAACCGCGTCTCGACCAGAGGCCACGGAAAAATGCTCACGATGTCGGTGTGCATGAGCAGGCCCATCGCCACCGCCCAGGAGTGCGCCAGGTGCACCGTCCTGGGCAGCGGCAGGCCGTGCCGGTGAAACACGGTGTCGGCGATCATCTCCTTGCTGGCCGGGTCCCAGTTGAGCAGCCATTCGCTGTCCTGGAACTCCCGCAGCGACTGGGCGTGTTCCAGCGGGTGGCCCTTGCGCACCACCACGGCCGATTCGGTCGCCATGAGCGGCGTCTGGGTGAACTCCGCATGCAACGAGGCCGGCATCGGCTTGCCCAGCGAAAAATCCAGCGTGCCGTCGCGCAGGCGCGGCATCGTGATGTTGAGCAGGCCCTCGTAGAACTCGAGCTGCATCTGCGGCATGCGCGCGCGAAAGAGGCTCACGGCGTCGGGCAGGAACGAGAGCGCCACCCAGGGCGTGACGCCGATCGCCAGCGTGCCGCGGTATTGGCCGCGCCGGCGGTCGAGGTCTTCCTGCGCGCGCGCCATCTGGTGCACGATGGCGCGGGCATGCTCGAGCAGCGCCTGGCCCGCCTCGGTGAAGGCGATGCCGTTGGCGTTGCGCACGACCAGCGCGATCTGCTGCTCGGCTTCCAGCTCCCGCACCGCCTTGGTCGCTGCCGCGGGCGAGATGCCCAGGGCGCGCGCCGCGGCGCGGATGCTGCCGGTGTCGGCCATGGCGACGAGCGTGCGGAACTGATGGAATTTCATAGGTGAAAACCCAGGCGGCAACTTTTGGTTGTCAGGCCAACCATTGTAGGGCTGCCCGCGCAAAACCGTCGTCACTATCCTAGCGGGCTATTGCTAACGCACCGGCCCCGCTGCCAGGAGACGACGATGAACGCCCCGCTCATTCCTTCCGAGATTGCCGCGATCGAACAAGAGATGATCGCGCTGCGCCACTCGATCCACGCCCACCCCGAGCTGGCCTACGAAGAATTCGTCACCAGCGACCTGGTCGCGCAGCGGCTGCAGGAATGGGGCTACGAGGTGCATCGCGGCCTGGGCGGCACCGGCGTCATCGGCACCATGAAGCTCGGCGACGGCAGCCGTCGACTGGGCCTGCGCGCCGACATGGACGCGCTGCCCATCCACGAGGCCACCGGGCTCGACTACGCCAGCCGCGTGCCGGGCAAGATGCACGCCTGCGGCCACGACGGCCATACCGCCATGCTGCTGACCGCGGCCCGGCACCTGGCGCAGACGCGCAAATTCGACGGCACCCTGCATCTGATTTTCCAGCCCGCGGAAGAAGGCCTGGCCGGCGCCAAGCGCATGATCGAAGACGGGCTGTTCGATCTCTTCCCGTGCGACGCGGTGTTCGCCATGCACAACATGCCGGGCCATCCCACCGGCAAATTCGGTTTCCGTCCCGGGGCCTTCATGGCTTCGTCGGACACGGTCGTCATCGACATCGACGGCCGCGGCGGCCATGGCGCGGTGCCGCACAAGACGGTGGACCCCGTCGTGGTGTGCGCGAACGTGGTGCTGGCCCTGCAGACCATCGTGTCGCGCAACGTCTCGCCGCTGGACATGGCGATCATCACGGTGGGCGCGATCCACGCGGGCGAGGCGCCCAACGTGATCCCGCAGACCGCGCAGATGCGTCTTTCGGTGCGCGCCCTGCGCCCCGAGGTGCGCGACCTGCTGCAGGAGCGCATCACGGCCCTGGCGCATGCGCAGGCCGCCGTCTATGGCGCCACGGCCCGCGTCGACTACCAGCGCCGCTATCCGGTGCTGGTCAACGACGCGGCCATGACCGAGTTCGCCGAGAGCGTCGCGCGCGACTGGGTGGGCGAGGACGGCCTCATTCCCAACCTGGATCCGCTCACGGGCAGCGAAGACTTCGCCTTCATGCTCGAACACTGCGCGGGCAGCTATCTCATCATCGGCAACGGCGACGGCGAGGGCGGCTGCATGGTCCACAACCCGGGGTACGACTTCAACGACGACTGCCTCGCGCTGGGCGCGGCCTACTGGGTCAAGCTCGCCGAACGTTTTCTGCGCGGCTGACGCGCAGGCCCCAATAATTATCCGGAGACAGCAAGAATGAGCGCCATTTCGACGCCGGCGGGCAGCATCGCGCCGCTATCCCACGAGCGCGGCCAGCGCGCCAAGGCCATCGCGGCCATCACGCTGGGCAACGGCCTGGAGTTTTTCGACTTCACGGTCTACAGCTTTTTCGCCTCGTTGATCGGCGCGCAGTATTTCCCGGTGCACGGTTCGCTGAACCAGCTGCTGTTCGCCGTCGGCAGTTTCGGCGTGGGGTTCTTCATGCGCCCGCTGGGCGGGGTGGTGATCGGCGCTTACGCCGACCGGGCGGGCCGCAAGGCCGCCATGACGCTCACGCTCTCGCTCATGGCGATCGGCTCGGCCATCATCGCGTTCGCGCCCACCTATGCGACCATCGGCATCGCCGCGCCCATGCTGATCGTGCTTTCGCGCTTGATCCAGGGCTTTGCCGTGGGCGGCGAAGTCGGCGCGTCGACCGCCATGCTGCTGGAATACGCCAACGGCCGCACGCGCGGCTTCTACGGCAGCTGGCAGTACGTCAGCCAGGCGCTCAACGCCGTGTGCGGCGCCTTGCTCGGCCTGGCGTTGTCCGCGCTGCTGTCCAGGCACGCGCTGGAAAGCTGGGGCTGGCGGGTGCCCTTCGTGCTGGGCATGCTGGTCGCGCCGGTCGGCATCTACATCCGCCGGCATCTGGATGAAACCCTGCACGACGAACATTCGAAGACCGGGCAAGCGCAAGCAGAAGCGCCTATGCATCCCTTGCGCGAGCTCCTGGTGCGCCATCCGCTGGGCCTGCTGGCGGGCGTGGTCACGACCATCGGCGGCACGGCGGCCAACTACATCGTGCTGTTCTACATCGCGACCTATTCCATCAAGATCCTGGGCCTGCCCATGTCGGTGGGCATGGGCGCGGCGCTCGTGGCCGCGCTGGTCACGGCGGTGTGCTCGCCCTTGGCCGGCTCGCTGTCCGACCGGGTGGGGCGCAAGTGGGTGATGGGCGTGTCGCGCGTGCTGCTGATCCTGGTGATTTACCCGGCCTTCATGGCGATCCATGCTTCGCCCACAGTGTCGACCGTGCTGTCGGTCGTGGGCGGGCTGGGCGTGCTCGTGGCGTTCACGGCCGTGCCCAACATCGTCCTGCTGCCCGAGCTGTTTCCGCGGCACCTGCGCGTGACCGGCATGTCCGTCGTCTACAGCGTGGGCGTGGCGATCTTCGGCGGCTTCGCGCAATTCTTCGCCACCCTGCTGATCAAGCTGCTGGACGACCAGACGGCGCCCGCCTGGTATCTGATCGGCTGCGGCGTCGTGTCCCTGTTGATCTTCCCCTGGATAGACGAGCCCGCGGGCCGACCCCTGGACTGAGCCGCGAAAGCGAAAACAGGGCGGAACGCCGCTGCGTTCCGCCCTGTTTCTCAAGCCCGTCCGCCGCTCAGCCTTCGCGGAACAAAAAGCTGTAGGCGCTCAGCGCCGGCACGCCGCCCAGGTGGGCGTAGAGCACCTTCGACCCGGCGGGGAATTCGCCCAGCCGCACCTTGTCGATCATGCCGTGCATCGACTTGCCTTCGTAGACCGGGTCGGTCATCACGCCTTCGTGCCGGGCGCATAGGCGGATCGCTTCGAGCGTGCCTTCGTTGGGCAGGCCGTATTCCGGGCCGCCGTAGCGTTCGTCCAGGACGACGTCGGCGGCGGTGATCTCGCGGCCCAGCTCGACCTTGTCCGCCGTTTGACGCGCGATCCGCAGGATCTGCTCGCGCGTCTGCGCGGGCTTGGCCGAGGCATCGATGCCGATCACGCGGTCCGCGCGGCCGTCGGCGGCAAAGCCGACCACCATGCCCGCCTGCGTGCTGCCCGTGACCGAGCACACGACGATGTAATCGAACTTGAAGCCGAGCTCGGCCTCCTGCTGGCGCACTTCTTCGGCGAAGCCGACGAAGCCCAGGCCGCCCAAGGGGTGGTCGGAGCAGCCGGCCGGAATGGCGTAGGGCTTGCCGCCCGCCTTGCGCACGCTCTCGAGCGCGTCTTCCCAGCTCTTGCGAAAGCCGATGTCGAATCCGTCGGACACCAGGCGCACGTCGGCGCCCATGATGCGCGACATCTGGATGTTGCCCACGCGGTCGTATACCGCGTCGTAGTAGTTGACCCAGTTCTCCTGGACGAGCACGCACTTCATGCCCAGGTGCGCGGCGACCGCGGCGACCTGCCGGGTCTGGTTCGACTGGATGCCGCCGATGGAGACCAGCGTGTCGCAGCCTTGGGCGAGCGCCTCGGGGATCAGGTATTCGAGCTTGCGGGTCTTGTTGCCGCCGAACGCCAGGCCGCTGTTGCAGTCGTCGCGCTTGGCGTACAGCTCCACTTTGCCGCCCAGGTGCTTGCTCAGCCGGGGCAGGGGCTGTATCGGGGTCGGGCCGAAAGTGAGCGGATGGCGGGGGAATTTCTTCAGGTTCATGGCAGGGCTCCGAGGGGCAAGGGTTGGACGGGCGTTGCACCGATGCCGTCATGGAACCCATGGTAGAGAATTTGACTGGAAATAGGGTTGCAAAAATAAGCGAAAATATTTACTTAAAATCGACTAAAGCGCATATTATTTTTCAATAATTTCTTAAAAGTAAATATGAAAGCAATAAAATTGCATGAGAGCTCGGCGAAAAATCATCCGGCGAATCCGGAAATCGACCGGGTCGACCGGGCCATCCTGCGCCAGCTGCAGCGCGATGCCTCGATCTCGAACGTGGCCCTGGCGGCCAAGGTCAACCTGAGCGCGCCGGCCTGCCTGCGCCGGGTCGATCGGCTCAAGGAAATGGGGCTGATACGCGGCACGGTGGCGCTGCTCGACGCCAAGGCGCTCGACCTGGGCATGCTGGTGATGATCGGCGTCGTGCTCGACCGTTCCACGCCCGAATCCTTCGCCGAGTTCGAAAAGGCGGCGCAGAAAGTGTCCGGCTGCATGGAATGCCACGTCGTCACGGGCGAATTCGACTACTTCATGCTGGTGCGCACCAAGGACGGCGACAGTTTCAGCCGGCTTCACGCCGAGCAGCTGCTCTACCTGCCGGGCGTGCGGCAGATCCGCTCCTTCATGGTGATCAAGGAAATCCTTTCGACCACGAGCATTCCGATCTAGCGCCCGCCGGCGTCGAAAGGCCCTAGATTTCGCCAGGAGTTGGCGCTGGTGCCCATTGACACCGCTATAATCCAAATTTCCCGCATGCACCTAAGGGGACGCAAACCCTTAAGGTGTCACCTACGATGACCAAATACGTATTTGTCACCGGCGGCGTCGTCTCTTCCCTGGGCAAGGGAATCGCCGCCGCGTCTCTGGCCGCCATCCTCGAATCGCGCGGCCTGCAAGTCACCCTCCTCAAGCTGGACCCATACATCAACGTCGATCCGGGCACGATGAGCCCCTTCCAGCACGGCGAAGTGTTCGTCACGGAAGACGGCGCCGAGACTGACCTGGACCTGGGCCACTACGAGCGCTTCATCTCGACCAAGATGCGCAAGGTGAACAACTTCACCACCGGCCAGATCTACGAATCGGTGCTGCGCAAGGAACGCCACGGCGACTACCTGGGCAAGACCGTCCAGGTCATTCCGCACATCACCAACGAAATCCAGGACTTCATCGCCCGCGGCGCGGATGCCTCCTGGAACGGCGCCACCGACGTGGCCATCGTCGAGATCGGCGGCACGGTGGGCGACATCGAATCGCTGCCCTTCCTCGAGGCCGCGCGCCAGATGAGCCTGCGCCTGGGCCGCAACAGCGCCGCCTTCGTGCACCTGACCCTGGTGCCTTTCATCGCCTCGGCCGGCGAGCTCAAGACCAAGCCCACGCAGCACTCGGTGCAGAAGCTGCGCGAAATCGGCATCTATCCCAACGCGCTGCTGTGCCGCGCCGACCGCCGCGTGCCCGACGACGAGCGCGCCAAGATCTCGATGTTCTCCAACGTTCCGCTGGACGCCGTGATCTCGGTGTGGGACGCCGATTCCATCTACAAGATTCCCACCATGCTGCACGACCAGGGCGTGGACAACATCGTCTGCGAAGCCCTGGGCCTCACGCCGCCGCCCGCCGACCTGTCCATGTGGGACAAGCTGGTCGAGGCGCTGGAGCATCCGCTGCACGAAGTCACCATCGGCATGGTCGGCAAATACGTCGACCTCACCGAGTCGTACAAATCGCTGTCCGAAGCCCTGGTGCACGCCGGCATCCACACGCGTTCGCGCGTGCGCATCGAATACCTCGACTCCGAAGACATCGACGCCAACGGCACCGACGCGCTGCGCGGCCTGGACGCGATCCTGGTGCCGGGCGGCTTCGGCAAGCGCGGCACCGAAGGCAAGATCAAGGCCATCCGCTACGCCCGCGAAAACGGCATTCCCTACCTGGGCATCTGCCTGGGCATGCAGCTGGCGGTGATCGAATACGCCCGCCACGTGGTCGGCCTGGAAGGCGCCAGCAGCACGGAGTTCGACACCGATACGCCGCATCCGGTGGTGGCCCTCATCACCGAATGGATGGACCGCGAAGGCCGCATCGAAAAGCGCGATGCCTCGTCCGACCTGGGCGGCACCATGCGCAAGGGCGCGCAGCGCTGCCCCATCAAGCCGGGCACGCTCGCTTCGCACATCTACGGCGCCGAGGTCAACGA
>Ga0209455_1000718_pt1 | contig 19210 bp, 20 predicted proteins | sample AraplaCol_mCL_r2_FD_184275 | JGI IMG/M metagenome (GOLD analysis project Ga0209455, IMG submission 184275) | Arabidopsis root microbial communities from North Carolina, USA - plate scrape CL_Col_mCL_r2 (SPAdes) (version 2) | ecosystem: Host-associated > Plants > Roots > Endosphere | place: USA... | reverse complement strand
GTCACGTTGCCGCTCGCGTCGGTCTGGAAGCCATCCGAGCTTTCCCAAACCTTGCTGTAGCTCGCGCTATAGCTGCCGGCCTGGATCGTGAAGCCCTGCAGATCGTCATAGCCCCAGCTCTGGCCCAGGGCCGAGTTGCCGCCATTGTCGGCGATCACCGTCAGCGTGTAGGTATCGCCGCTATCGATACCCGGCGTCGAAGCATAAGCAATCGTGCCGGTATAGGTGAACTTGAACGGATCGGCCTGCGCGGCCGAACCGAGCAGCGCGGCCAGCGCCAATGCGCCGCAAGCGGTTGCAAACGTCTTCATGTCATCTTCCCCCAAGAAAGCACCGGCCTTGCGGCGGCACGCTTCCAAACAACCGCGCTTCCCGCGGTAAACGGACGCTTAAGGTAAGCGCGCGCGTCCGCCAATTGATGGCGGTTAGTTAACGATGTCGCCCCGAAAATTCTCTTGCTCGGGGCCCGGGCGGGTAGCCTTGCGTTGCAGCGATTCCAGGACGTCCCCGGCTTTGCGCAGGATTTCGCCTCGGGCGGCATCGCGGCTGCTCTCGCGTAGCATCTCCTCAAGCGCTTCGCCGGCCTTATCTCCATGAATTTGCAGCAGATCGACGGCAAGATGACGCGCAACTGCGGACGCCATCAATTGCTGCCGCAATCCGACCAACATCGCCGAAGCCCTTCGATCAGCCTGCCGAATATTCCGAGACGCTGCGCGCCGTTCCGATCAGCAGCGCCCCAAGGTCAATTCGCCCCAACCTTTGGGGCGTGGTGCCGCCCGAATAAAAAATGTGCCCGGGTTGAACCGATTTTACCGGCCGCGGCACATAGGGCGTGCTTGGGGAAGCACGCGGCAAACACGGACGGGCACACCCCCATGGCAACCATTACCGGTACTTCCGGCAACGACGTCCTCAACGGGACCGGCAATAACGATATCATCGATGGCGCGGGCGGGATCGATACGATCAACGCCGGCGCGGGCGACGATATCGTCCGCATCACGGTGCTCCCGGCCGCGGGTACGACCGTTCCCAGCACGATCGATGGCGGCGCGGATCACGACATCCTCGATCTTAGCGGGCTGCCCGGCGTGGTGAGTGCCCTCATCCACGATACGGGCCTGATCGAGACCGGCCTGATCGGCAACAGTTTCACCCCCGTCGCCAACGCCCGGAATTTCGAAGAGATTCATGTCGGTCCGGGCGGCTCGAATATCGAGATCGACGTCGGCGCGGCCAATCCGCCCTCCACGCCGCTCGGCTGGCACGTCGTCGGCAATATCGGCGCGGACACGATCAGCGATGGCCGGGGCGCCGATACGATCGAGACGGGCGCGGGTAACGATCAGGTCACCTTCCATGGCGGCAACGACATCGTGGATCTCGGCGCAGGCGACGATTCCTACACCGTCACCCAGCTGCAGCTTTCTTCCGGCCATGCGCAGGTCGATGGCGGGGACGGCGTGGATACGCTCTCCTGGGACGCGGATTCGATCGGCAATACGGTCTCGATCGATCTCGCCGCTGGCCATGCCTCGGCGGAGAACGCCACCCTTCTGATCTCCGCTTTCGAGAATCTGTCGGTTGGCGAATTCGACGGCGGCCCCGCGCCGGTCCCGATTCCCGATTGGGCCGCGCAGCTCGCCGGCGACAACGGCGCCAACCATATCGAGGTCTTCATTCCCGAGGGCGGCACCGCCTCCGTCAGCGGCCGGGGCGGCGACGATGTCATCGAAGCGGATGGATCGCGCCTCACCACGCTCGTCGCCTTCGGTGGCGCGGGCAACGATAAGGTATCCGGCAGCGAAGGCGCCGACTGGATCAACGGCGGCGGCCATGTCGCCGGCGATACGCTGGCGGCCGCCTCGGGCGACGATGGCGCGGACACGCTGATGGGCTTCGGCGGCAACGATCACATTTTCGGAAATTCCCAGAATTCGGTCCAGGGCGCGATCGACGGCGGCGATTCTATCGATGCGGGATCGGGGGCAGACTACGTCAATGGAAATGGCGGAAATGACACGATTCTGGGCGGAGCCGGCTCCGACCGCCTCTACGGTGGGGCAGGCGACGATCATATCGTCGGCGATAATGACGCGGACGTGATTGCCGGCCTTGCGGCGCCCGGAAACGATCATCTGAACGGCAACAAGGGAAATGACACGCTCGACGGCGGTTTCGGCAATGACGAAATCCACGGCGGCCAGGACGATGACCTGCTCCATGGCGGCGAGGGCAATGATCTCCTCTTCGGCGATCAAGGTAATGACATTCTGGAAGGCGGCGGCGGTGTCGACACATTGATCGGCGGGGATGGCGCCGATGTCTTCAGCTTCCCTCAAATCAATGCCAGCCAATTGCCGTTCGTGCCGTCGGACAATACTCCCCTCGATCTGGTCGTCGATTTTCAGCACGGCATCGATCATCTGCACTTTTCGATCGCGGTTAACGCCGTAGTGCAGGCTGGTAGCGCGGCAGACCTCCTTGCTGCGTTCGACCTCGCTAATGCTGCGCTGCACGCACACGCTGGCGTTGGCGATGTCGCCGCTGTGCAGGTCGGGGCTGACACCCTGTTGTTTTGGGATTCGGATGGACTGCCTGGCACCATTGACAACGCGATCCGGCTCGGCAGCTTAGATGCCGGTACGCTTACCACGAGCGACTTCTTCTAACGGTTCAGGTGGTTGAACGCCTCCGCGCCGTTACCTCGGCGCCGAACCGCTCCGCGCTATGCATTCCGCCGAGCAGGATTGCCTGTGGGCGGGCAACCCCCGATCTTGGCGCCCGGTCTCAACAGCAGTCCGGCGCCATTATCTCTCCTTCTTCCCGATGTTTGCAAAAAGCTGAAGATTTTGTGCGCTGCGGAACCAGCTTCGCCGCAATGCATTAAGCGCGTTCCGGAATTGCCGCCCGCGACGGGCGGGGTTCCGGTCTGGCGCCCCGCCGGGTTGCGTATCGGCGGGGCGCCACATTGCTTCATCTGACCATCGGATCAGGAACGCTGTCCCACCATACGGGTTAGAAGCGTCATGCGTACCCGTGAGATATCCCCCGCCACCGTCCTCGTCGTCGAGGATGAGATGTTGATCCGTATGCTCGCCGCCGACAGCCTCGAGGATAGCGGATACAGGGTGCTCGAGGCGGGCGACGCCGCCGAGGCGCTCCAGATCCTCGAAGAGCATGACGAGGTCTCAGTGCTGTTCACCGACGTCAACATGCCGGGTCCGATGGACGGCATCGCGCTCGCCGGGCTGATGCACGATCGCCGGCCTGAACTCGGCCTGATCATCACCTCCGGCCGCGGCACCCCCGACATGGCGCGCTTGCCGCTCAGCAGCGTCTATCTCGCAAAGCCCTATCGCCCCCAACAGCTCGCCGCCGCGGTGGAGAAGCAGACATTCCACTAGGCGCGTTGCGCAAGGCCTCGCGCATCGAAACGGAAATTCAACCGTTTGCCTCCAAATAGCGTTCGCGAACCAGGGAGAGTGGGTGATGGAAGCTGACGTTGCGGAGCTGATCGAAACTGCCAAGCGCGTATCGGTCGGCATGATCCAGGTCGCGGCGTCCAAGCCCAACGATTATCCGTTGCAGAGTAATGCGGAGACCTTCCGCGGCGCCGCCAACCTCATCCGCGCGCTCACGCTTGAGGTCACACGCATCGAGGAACGCTCCGGCGATCTGATCGCCAAGCTGCAGCGCATCGCTGACCTCAAGGTCCGTGGCGCGTCCGAAGCGATCGAAGCGGGCGATTGGAAATTCCTGGTCGATGAACTGCAGGCGGTCGCGCAGGAAGCGCTCACCCCCGCCGCCAGCATCCCGGACAAGCCCCGCGCCGAACGCCGTGAGGTTCCCCGCCGCCCGTCGCGCCGCTGACCCAAACAGCAGGATGAGGCACAAGGCCGCCACCCGAAAAGGGCTGGCGGCTTTTCTTTGCCCTTTGACGCTCGGACTGCTTCCGCTATTACTCAGACAAATAAGTCCAAAAGGGGAGCCCAATGCACCGTACGATTGCCCACCTCTGTCTGCCTTTGCTCTCGCTGGCGCTTGCGCCGGTCGCGCAAGCGGAACAGCCAGTCGCGTTCACCGTGCAGGCGGACAAAGCGGGCGCGCCGATCGATCGCCAGATTTTCGGCCAGTTCGCCGAGCATCTCGGTACCGGCATCTATGGCGGCATCTGGGTTGGCAAGGATTCCGCTATCCCCAACGTGCGCGGTATCCGCAGCGACGTGGTCGGTGCGCTGCGCGCAATCCATGTGCCCAACGTCCGCTGGCCGGGCGGCTGCTACGGCGACGAATATCATTGGCGCAAGGGCATCGGGGCGCATCGTCAGGTCACGCTCAATTCCAACTGGGGTGGCGTGCCCGAGCCTAACACTTTCGGTACCGACGAATATTTCGACTTCCTCAACCAGATCGGTGCCGAGGCTTATGTCTCGATCAATGTCGGCTCAGGCACGCCGCAGGAAGCGGCCGAGTGGATGGAATATATGACCACTGCCCAGAGGACCGCTTTGGGCGAGGAACGCGCCGCCAACGGCCACCCCGCGCCCTACAAGGTGCCCTTCATGGGTGTCGGTAACGAGAATTGGGGTTGCGGCGGCTCGATGACGCCCGAGCATTATGTCGACCTGATGAAGGTCTTCGCCCACTTCACGCACAATACCAATCCCGAGCAGCAGGGCGCCAATGCCATGAAGCGGATCGCGGTCGGCTCCGACGGCGGCAAACTGGACTATACCGATGCGGTGATGAAGGCCTGGTCGACTCACGATTACGCCTGGAATATCGAGGGCGTCTCGATCCACAATTATACCGTCAACGGCTGGCCGCCCCACCTTCCCGCCACCGGCTTCGGCGAGGCGGACTATGCGCACATGCTCAAGGAAACCCTCAGGATGGACGATCTGATCGCCCGCCAGAGCGCGATCATGGACAAATATGATCCAAGCAAGAAGGTCTTCCTCTCGGTCGACGAATGGGGCGCCTGGCTCGCCAAGACCCCGGGCTCGCAGGAAGGCTTTCTCCAGCAGCAGAACAGCTTGCGCGACGCCGTGCTGGCGGCGCTCAACCTCAATATCTTCATGCGCCATGCCGATCGCGTGAAGATGGCCAACATCGCGCAGATGATAAATGTACTTCAGGCGATGATCCTGACCGACGGGCCGAAGATGGTGCTGACGCCCACCTATCATGTCTACAAACTCTATGTGCCGTTCCAGGACGCTACTTTCGTTCCGGTCAAATTCGACGCCGGCGAATATAAGTTCCAGGACGTAACGCTGCCTCGCCTCGACGCGGTCGCCGCCCGCGACAAGGCGGGCAAGCTCTGGCTTGCGGTCACCAATGTCGATCCCAATCGCTCCGCCGATATCGCGGTCGCGGTGGAAGGTGCGCGCGAGGGGAGTGTCGCAGGTGAGGTGTTGACCGCTGCCAAGGTTGATGCGGTCAACACATTCGAGGCGCCCAATGCGGTTGCTCCGAAGCCGATCTCCGGCCGCGTCACGGGCGGCACCGCCCATCTGACGCTTCCGCCCAAATCGGTAGCCGTGGTGGTGCTGGACTAATTCAGCGCGCGCCCGGCAGCGCCGCCAGGAGCAGCAACAGTCCACCAAGCAAAAGCAGCCAGGCGGTGTAGGCCCAATAGCGGATCGGCTGGGCGGCGCGTGTGAACGGGCCGCCCATCACGTTAGCCGCACCCGATCGCAGAAAGTGGATCGCGCCCCAGAGACTGCCGACGCCGCACAGGCCAAGCATAACGGAAAACAGGAAACTACTCATCTGCATGGCTTAGCAGCCCTTGCGCCGTGAGCAATCGGCGGCAGGGCGGGGACACTTGCAGCAGGTTCGTTGACATCGCTGTCCAGAGCAGGCCCTATGCGTTGTCGGGTAGGGGAGGACCATATGGCCACGGCATCCGGAAAGTCAGGCTTCGCGCTGCATCATCGGCGCGATCGCGCGATGATCGCGGCCACCGTGTTCGCGATCTGGATGGCAATGCTCGTCGGCTTCGGGATCGATGTGATCAATCGCGCGCATGCGGGCCATCTGACCTTCCCTCTGATCATCCACCTCCACGCTTTGGCCTACACTTCGTGGCTGGCGCTGCTGGTCGCGCAGGTCTGGCTGGTGCGCACCAGGCGCGTCGCGGTCCATCGCAAGCTCGGAATGGCAGCCCTTTTCCTGATCCCGCTGATGCTGGTGCTGGGCCCGGCGGCGGTGATCTCGCAGATCACGGCCACCCCCGACATGCCCGATCGCTGGATCTCCTGGATGAGCGTCCAGTTCACCAACGCGTTCGGCAGCGCGGTGCTGCTTGCCGTGGGTTTCCTCAAGCGTCGAGACGCCGCCTCACACAAACGGCTGATGCTGATGGGCACGATCGCGGTGACGGAGCCCGGTTTCGGCCGCATCTGGTTGATGCCGATCTGGACACGGCTGGGCGAGGGCTACATCCCCTTCTATTTCTCGGCCTATATCGGCACGCTGATATTGGTGCTCGCGGTCGGCGCCTACGATCTTGCCACGCGGCGGCGGCTGCATCCGGCCTATGTCGGCGCGGCGCTCTGGATTTTCGCCAATGAGGCGCTGGCCGACTGGCTGTTCTATCAGCCTTTCTGGCTGGCCTGGATGAAAACGCTGACCGGCCATCCGGCCTGAGGGTGCCTTTGCGCGCGAGCTCATCTATAAGCGCGCAGGCCCGGTAAGGAGGGTGGTTATGCAAATTGCTGTTCTGACGTTCGATGGGTTCAACGAGCTCGACTCGTTCGTCGCGGCGGCGATCCTCAACCGGATGAAGCCGCACGGCTGGAAGGCGCATATCACCGCGCCGACCGAAGAGGTAACATCGATGAACGGCGTCACTGTCCGCCGGCAACGGCCGCTCGACTTTGCGGCTGAGGCCGACGCCGTTCTGGTCGGCAGCGGTATCCGCACCCGCGACATCGCGGCCGACGCCGATCTGCTGTCTCGGATCCGGCTCGATCCTTCCCGCCAGCTGATCGCCGCGCAATGCTCGGGCACGCTCATACTCGCGAAGCTCGGTCTGATCGGCGACCTGCCCGCCTGCACCGATCTCACGACCAAGCCCTGGGTGATCGAGGCGGGCGTGAAGGTGATCGACGCGCCTTTCGTCGCGCACGGTAATGTTGCCACCGCTGGTGGCTGCCTCGCGTCGCAATATCTCGCAGCCTGGATGATCGCGTGCGGTGCGTCGCTGCACGATGCCGAAGAGGCGATCGCTTATGTCGCACCAGTCGGCGAGAAAGCGCTATATGTCGAACAGGCGCGCGCCGCGATCGCGCCATTTCTTCGCTTGAGCAGCGCGATCGCCGCCTGATCGCTAGCCTGCCGACGTGACCAAAGGCTTGGGCGATCCTGCCCAGGTCAACCGCCACAGCCCACCCTGAGCGACCGACTGGACCGCGTGCGGGACCAAGGCCGCGATGCAGGTTCCGCCTGCGTGCCGGACCGACGGGTAAAGGATGCCGTTCAACCCTTGCGCCAGGGCCGCGTCGGCCAGCCGATTGCCTTCCGGATAGCCGATTGCCGTATCCGGATCGAGCGCAGGATGATCGGGGATTCCGCGCAGATCGAGGAACTCGCCCGCGAAGCTTGCATAGAGCTCGGCATAGTCCACGGCCGCCTCATACACGCCAGTGTCGGCCAGGAAGCGCGTCAGGTGGAACGCCACCTCGGCCAGACAGGTCTCCGCATCCAGCGCCGCATACCAGGCGCCACGCGCGGGGCCGTTGAAGCGGTTGGCGGCGCGCGGACGAGGATAGGCGAAGGCCGCGTTGATATGCGCGCTGTGCGGCACGCCATGGATCAGCTCCCGTGGTGAGAGCCTGCCTAGGCCGCGTGCCTCGGCGATCAGACGACCGCTGGTCGCGCCCTCGATCTCGGCCAGAGCGGCAAGGTCCGCCTGATCGGCTAGGCCGAGCAGCACGGGATCGCGCAACCGCGCGCTTGCGACCAGCCGCACCGTGCGCGGCAGCGCCTCGCGCGTGACCGGCAGCCCATCCGGCACCTAAAGCCCGCCGCGCACCGCATCCACATGGTTCCGGGTTTCCAGCATCACCGGGATCCCGCCCGCGATCATCGCCTCGACGGGACTTTTGCTGCGGAACAGTGCGCCCTGATTGGCCAGCTTGGGCCAGCGGTCTGCCATCGCATCCACGAACAGAAGATGCAGGCCCTTGTAGAGGCCGATCGCCGCTGATGCGCGGGTGAGTTGGTCCTGCGACAAAGGCTGGTCCCAGGCGCCGCGTTTGATCCGGTCCCAGGTGCTTTCCGATACGCCGAGCAAGGCGGCTGCTTCCCCATTGCTGAGCGCCCATTGCGCTGCCAGCGCGCGAAAACCGCGAAGTGCGGGACCCGACAACCGCGCACGATCCTCTGCCGCGGCAAAGGTCTGCGGTTCGACTATGTCGTGCGTCCATGTCTGAACAAGCGATGCCATGGTCACTCCTAATGACGTGCATATACGCATCATTTGACGCGATTTCAACCGGACTACGCCGCTTGATTGGATAAAAGTTGACCAGATTTCCGAGCCTCAGACTGATATAAGTCAATGTGGCGTTGTGAAGCGTGGCGTTACCCCGATGCCTTGTCGGCAGGGGACGCCGGCGGATGAGGTATCCGGGTGGCTTATTATCGCCTTTATCTTCTCGCTGCGGATGGCCGGATCGTGGGCGTGCGCGAATGCCATGTCGACAGCGACGAGGCGGCGATCACTGCGGCGATCGCGCTCGATCATCCCAACGGCATCGCGGTCTGGCAACAGCAACGCTACGTCGGGAAGGTTGACCCCAGCGGCATCACCTTGCGGGAAAAGCAGGCGCGCTGACCGCAGCACCCGCTGCGACGCCCGGACGCAACGAGCCCCGCACGCATTTGGGGGGCTGCGGCGGGGCTCACTGCTTGTGCCCAGATCGTGAACCCGGGCGCACCGACGTGTGGGGTAAGCCAGATCGGTGCAATGATATCAACGCGATGATTGGTTAATCTGTTCCCGGTTTGAGCCCCGGCCGGATCCTCTACCGCCCGGTCGTGCGGGAGGCGCGCCATATTGATTTATAGCGTCAGTCCCAGGAAAACCGTGCCCGCAATTGGTGTAGGATAATACGCAGGGATCTCACGGAAGCCGGCGCGGATATAGAGCCCGAGCGCAGCAAGCATAGTCGGCAGCGTGTCGAGCCGCATCTCGGCATAGGCCGAAGCCCGCGCGCTCGCGACGATCCGTGCAATTAGCGCGTCACCCAAGCCCATGCCGCGCGCGTCAGGCGTCACATAAAGCCGCTTCATCTCGCACACGCCGTCGCCGTCGATCGGGCGCAGCGCGACGCAGCCGATCGCAGTCTCATGTTCGTTGCGTGCGATCAGTAGCGCGCCCGCCGGCGGCGCATATTTGCCGGGCAAGCCGGCCAGTTCAGCCTCGAACCCCTGGTAGCTCAGATCGATCGGCAGGGATGCCGCATAGCTCCGGAACAGGCGCGCGGCATCGGCCAGGTCGGCCGCGCTTTCGGCAGGGCGGATCGCGAACCGCGATATCATGCCTGATCCATCCCCAGATTTCTGCTAACTAGCGGACAAGACATATTGATTTCGATCAATCCCCATGCGTAACAGGACGTCCGGGCGGGGGCCACGGAGTCGGAATGCCCAGATATTTCTTCCATATGGAAGATGGCGCCATCCACGCCGATGAGGAAGGGGTGGATTTGGCCGGTCTCGACGCTGCGCGCGAACATGCGGTCTGCTATTTCGGCGAATTGCTGCGTGACGCACCCCGGGCCTTCTGGGCTCATGATGACTGGATGATGCGCGTTACCGACGAGACCGGCCTGATCTTCTTCACGCTTCATTTCACCGCCACGCACGCGGCGGCTAGCGGTGCGCTACGCCGCCTCTGACCCTTACCCTTGCGAAGGGGGCAGCCAGGCAAGGTCGCGCCGTACGACGCGCGCCGGAAGTCCCACCATCGCACGTAGCTCGTCCAGCCGCCGCAATTCCACTTGGCCGCGCTTGCGCACGACATAGCCTTCCACGTCCATCCGCCGCAGCGTGCGGTTGACGTGGATCGGCGTAAGACCAAGCAGGTCGGCGATCTGATCCTGCGTCAGCGGCATTTCGATCGGCGCGGCGGGGTCGTGCCCCAGCAGGATCAACCGCTCGTGCAAATGCACGAACAGGCTCGCAATCCGGCGAAAGGCGTCAAGCCTTCCGACGGCGGCAAGCCGGTCCATCTGCATCACGCGTTCCTCCTGCGCGGCAAGGAACAGGAACGAAGCTAGCCGCGGAAAGTCGGTGAAGATCTTGCCGAGCGCGGTCAGCGATATCCGTGACACGCGTGCCTGGGTGAGGGTGGTCAGTGTCTCGACCGCATTCTGATAGGGCAGACTGGGCGCGCCCATGATGTCGCCCGGCAGATGCACTTTCAGATATTGGCGCGCGCCATCCTCCAGCGCGATGCTGCTGATCGCCCACCCTTCGAGCAGATGATAGAGGCACGGCGGCGTCTGGCCTTCAGCGCGGATCACCTCGTTGCGGCCGTAGGGGAGATAGGGTTCGGCTAGGCCGTGGAGGGCGGCCTGTTCGGATGAGCTTAGATCGCCAAAGGCGCTGAGCCGGCTCGGCCGAAACCTGAATATGTCGCTTTGCACTTTTTCCCCAACAACGGCGTATAGATACGCCTCAGGGGGCTGCTATTTATCGACACCTTCGGCCACAGTTATAAACATGAGTTTAGTTTAGGAGGCGTGGTGCAAATAAGCCGCGTCGAAATCGCCGATCCGCGTCAATCTAGTCCAGTCGCGGATTTGCAAATCGCGCCGATCGCGTGCGATCACGCCCAACTCTTCCAGATCGTGCAGCTTGCGGTTGACGTGAACGCTGGTCAGCCCGGTCGCGTCGCCGATCTGTTCTTGTGTCATGGGCAGGTCGAACCGTTCGGGCGGGCCGAAGCCGGCGGCTTCACGCCGCGCTGCATATTCGCACAGCAAATGCGCGATCCGCGCCATCGCGCCGCGCCGGCCGACATTGACGATCCATTCGCGCGCGATCGCGGCATCCATCAGCGTATCGCGCCACAGCGCTAGGCAGATGTTGGGATGCGCCTCCGACAGTGCGCGCAGTTCGGCGGCGGGAACGCGCGCGACCAACGCCGGGCTCATCGTCTGCACGACGAAATCGGCCCGATGCAGGAACATCGCCTGCAGATCCAGGAAGTCGCCGGGCAGGTGCAGCGACAGGATTTGCCGCCCGCCATTGCTGGTTTCTTTGTAACGGCAGGCGAAGCCGTCGATCAAAAAGGTGCAATGCGTCGCGCGAGCACCATCGTGCACCACCGCGCTGTGCGCGGGGTGCGTTTCGATCTTGGCGTGGAGCGCGTGAATGGCCTGCCGATCGCTGTCGTCCAGAGGCGCGAGCCGTCCCAATTTGCGGATCGCGCGCTCGAATATATCCTCACTATCGGCAGCCATTCTTCTCCTCGCCAACATGCACGGCATGGGGGGCAAGGAACGCTACGGACGCGTTCCGGTTTCATGTGTCGGGAGGGGGGTGCCAAGTGCTGACAGGCTCGGATGCGAAGACGCCGCCGGCTCCTCAAATTGTTTGGGAGTAACGGAAATTAATTTACCCGCACTAGCCCCCCTTCCGCTTGCTGCACTCCGGAACGGAGATTGTTCGCGCCTGAAACGGCTTGCCCGCCGGCGCCCGGCAATCCATCCTGTTTCCTAATCAAACCGGACATTTGGGGGCATATGGCGACGATCACCGGGACCAGCGGCAATGACAGCCTGATCGGCACGTCGGGCAACGACCTGATCGATAATGGCGCCGGCGGCGTCGACACGATCCTCGCGGGAGCGGGCGACGATATCGTCAACTTCGTAGTTGGGCCCACCCAGGATCATTCGCTCCAGGCCGTGCTTGACGGCGGATCGGGTTACGACATCCTCGATCTGAGCGGGCTGCCGGATGATACCGGCAGCTATCAGTTCGAGGCAATCGCAACCGGCGATCGTACCTTCAATCTGTCGCAGCACAGTTTCACCAGCACCGGCACCGTGGTGGACCCGATCGGTACCGCCACCAGCTTCGAGGAGGTGCATCTCAGCCCGCATCTCTATTTCGACGGTTATGCCTTCAACGATCCGCACAGCACGACCGGATGGAAGATCATCGGCAGCGACGGCAGCAATTTGATAGACGACAGCCGCTCGGACGACACGATCCTGGGCGGTGCGGGCGGGGACGAAGTCAGATCGCATGGCGGCAACGATCAGGTTTCGCTCGGCACGAACGACGACTTTTTCACCTTGCTACAGCTCAGCGGCAATGCCGATCACTCGACCATCGACGGCGGCGCCGGGCGCGACGTTTTCCAGGTGGAATCGGATGCAGCCGCACAGGGCGGCACCGTCGATCTGATGAACGGCATTGCCCATGTCGGCGCCGCCACCTTCACCCTCACCGGCTTCGAAGACGCCTCGATCGTCGAGAATACGCCGTTCGGAAATTCCGATTGGCACGCGACTATGCTCGGCGGCCAGGCGAGCGACACGCTTCAGGCGATCGGCGGCGGCGACGCGCTGCTGCTTGGTCGCGGTGGCAACGATTACCTCAATGCGGACAATCAGTCAGCGGGCGGATCGGACGACGTGTCGTTCGCGCAAGGCTCCGTTACCGCTTATGGCGGATCGGGCGACGATCAGGTTTACGGTGGGCAGGGTGCGGATTGGCTGTTCGGCGACGGCCATTATGCGGGTGATACCGTGCCTGCGGGCTCGGCCGATGGCGGCTCCGACATCCTGTATGGGGAAGGCGGTAACGATCATATTTACGGCAACAGCCTCGCCACGACGCAGGGAGCGGTCGACGGCAACGACTTCATCGATGGCGGCGATGGGTCGGATTATGTCAACGGCAATGCGGGCTCGGATGTCATCCTCGGCGGCAACGGATCGGACCGGCTCTACGGCGGCGCTGGCGACGATACGATCTTTGGCGATCATGATCGCAGCACGCCCGATGATGGCGGTGGCAACGATCATATCAACGGCAACAAGGGCAATGACTCGCTCTACGGTGGTGGCGGTAACGACGAGATTTTGGGCGGCCAGGGCAACGACACGCTTGAGGGCGGCAGCGGGACCGACACGCTGACCGGTGGACTTGGTGACGATACGTTCGTCGTCGAGCGTCGCGATCTCGGCGCCGGCGGGCAGGGTAGCCTTCCCGACCTGATCACGGACTTCCAATACACGTTCGACCGGCTGGCCACGCACGCCGCCATTTCCGAGGTGCTCCATCCCGGCAGCGCCGCCGATTATGCGGCTGCGTTCACTCTGGCGGAGGGCGCGCTCGACGTCAGCGATCCGGCGCATCCCGATAGCTGGCAGGATGCAGCCGCGGTGCAGGTGGGCAACGATACTTACCTGTTCTGGGATAATTTTGGCGAAGGGCCGGAATCCGCCGTGCGACTTGGCGGCATCCAGGCCATAGGGGTCAATAACGGCTTTTTCGCCTTCGGCGTGCTCTAGGCATAGCCGCCCCTGGGTGGGGCTAGCGTATAAATATACCGCGCGAACTAGGTTCAGTGGACGTCGTGCACTTGCTCAACGTCAACGCCTCCACGATCGATACGCGCGATCTCGTCCGGATGTAGCACTTAGCGCACCGTCAGTGTTTGCTTGAGCTTGATGTCCGCCGCGCTGTCCCCGATCCGCAATTCGACTGGCTCCGCCTCCATAGTCAGCGTCTTGCCGTTCCAGTAGGCCAGTTCCGCCGCCTTGAGCGGGATCTTCACCGTTCTGGTCTCGCCGGGGGCGAGGTGGACGCGCTGGAAGCCGGCCAATTGCTCCATCGGTCGCGCGACCTTCGAGCCCAGGTGATGGACATAGAGCTGCGGTACCGCATCGCCCGCTCGTCTGCCGCTATTGGTTACGTCGACCGAAACGGTCGTGACGCCGTTCCGTGCCAGCACCGGCTTGTCGGTGCGCAGGTTGGCGTAGCGGAAACTGGTGTAGGAGAGGCCGTAGCCGAACGGGTAGAGCGGCTTGGCCTTGCTGTACATGTAAGTCCGGCCGTGGCGGATGTCGTAGTCCATCATCGGTGGCAATTGGTCCATCGCTGCGGGCCATGTCGCGACCGTATGTCCGCCCGGATTGTAGGCGCCGAAGATCACGTCCGCGAGCGCGGAGCCCTCATCCTGCGAGGCGTGCGTCATGTGTAGGATCGCGGGCACGTTCGCCTGGCTCCAGTTGATCGCGAACGGGAAGCTCGAGACCAGAACCATCACCGTGTGCGGGTTGGCGGCCAGCACCTTCCTGACCAGTTCTTCCTGGGCCAGATTGATCGTCTCGCGATCGCGCCCCTCGCGTCCGTCGCCGGGATCGGCACAGGGCTTGGTACCGTTGTCGGTCCAAGCATGCGCCATATCGGGGCCGCAGGTCGGGTCGTTGCCCACCACCACGATCGCAACATCGGACGCTTTGGCTGCCGCAACCGCCGCGCCATCGGTATCGTCATGCGCGAAATTGACCTTCACATCCGGACCGACCGCGGCCTTGATCCCGTCGAGCGGCGTGGTGGCGTGCGGCGGGAAGCCGCCATACCAGTCCCAATGCACCCCGTCCGCGAGTGGGCCGATCACCGCGACCGAATGAAGTCCGCCCTTTGCGATCGGCAGCGCGCCCGGGCTGTTCTTGAGCAAAACGATCGATTCCAGCGCCATCTTCTTCGCGATCGCCTGATCTTTCGCGCCGTCCCAGGGCGGCGTACCACCCTGGATCTTGGTGTAAGCAACGCGCTCGGGCGGATCGAGCAGACCGAGCTTGATCGTGGTCGGGAATTTGCGGCGCAGGCCCTCGTCCAGGTCGGCTTCACTGATCTGCCCCGCCTTCAACGCGGCATGGAGCTCGTCCTTGTAGACGTCGAGATATTGGTTGATCCCCGCCTTCAGCGCCGCGACCGCCGCCGCCTGCTGATCAGGTGAGGTTTTGTGGTCCTTGACCAACGTCTTGATCGCGCCGCCATCCGACGAGACGATACCGACGTGCCATTTGTCGATTACGACCGACCGTAGCACGGGGTTCACCGCCATCGGCACCCCGTTCCAGCTATTGTAGGACGCCATCACCGCGCTGGCGCCCGCGTCCTGGAAGGTCATGCGGAACGGCTTAGAATAATATTCCCAGAACAGGCGGTCGTCGAAATCGCTGCTGGTCCGCGTGCGGTTGTTCTCGTTCGAATTGGCGAGGAAATGCTTGAGCAGGGGCGCCGCCTGCCAATATTTCGGATCGTCGCCTTCCAGCCCCTTGGCAAAAGCGGTCGCCATCGTGCCGGCCAGGAAGGGGTCCTCGCTATAGACCTCTTCGCTGCGGCCCCAGCGCGGGTCGCGCGCCAGATCGGCCTGCGGACCCCACGCCATCAGGATCGGATGCTTGCCGCCGCCCGTCTGCGTGATCCAGCGCGCTTCATAGCCTTCGACCCAACCCGCCTGCCGGACGAGCGCGGGGTCCCAGCTTTCGCCCATGCCGGGTGGTTGCGGAAATTGGGTGGTCTTGCTGCCGGGCCAGCCGCGCTCAGGCGCGCCGCGCTGTTGCAGCCCGTGGATGCCTTCGGTCGATCCGAAGCTTGGGACACCCAGCCGCGGCACTGCTGAATTGGTGGAGAGCGCGTCGATCTTCTCGTCGATCGTCATCAGCGAGACCAGGTTTGCGACGCGCGTCGCCACCGGCAGGTCCGGATTCTGGAAAGGGTGATCGTAATGGGGTGGGGAGGCTGCCCCCAGCAACAATGCTGTCACACAGACTGCCAGCCGCTTCGCCCGCATCTTACCCCTCCTGCTGTGCCCGCTGCTGCGGTGCTTTAGGGTCCGTCTATAGCAGGACGCTAGTGCTCACAAACACCGACCAAAGCCGGGTGCGATCGGCTGGATACCGCGGGGTAACCGGGGGGTTAGCGGCAACGGGTTGGCGGGCCGAGCCTTAGCGCGGAGCCACACGCTGTCGATGCACGCGCATCAACGTGTCCAAAGTTTACCTGTCGCCGGATGAAAGAAACGCCGCCGGCCTGGGGGACCGGCGCGCTTCAGTTCTTCCCCGTAAGAAACGGCCAAATCGACGGATTGTTATTCGCCAGATCAGCGAACCCACGCGAAAACGCCGCTCTCCTTTCCGGGGAGATTGGCAGTCTCCATCACGGGGTAGCGCGCTATCTCGCGCAGCCGCGCCGCGGGCAAGGGCGTGCGCCAGGGATCGCCCACCAATATCGTCAATCCAGCGTCCACGCAGCGATCGAGGAATGCGCTCACACGTGCCGCCAGATCCGGGGCGTAGAATAGGTCTCCGACCAGCAACACCTCGGCATCCGGCGCCGGGCCAATTGTCATATCGCCCATGTATATCCCGAACCCAACGCGGTTTATTGCGGCGTTGAGGGGCAGCGCGGCGCAGGCATAGGGGTCGATTTCGGCCGCGGTCACTGCCGCGGCGCCCGCTTTGGCCGCCGCGATTCCGACCAGCCCGCCACCCGCGCCCAGATCGATCACCTTCTTGCCCGCCACGATTTCGGGATGGTTCAGGACATGCCGCGCCAGTGCGAGCCCGCCTGCCCAAAGATAGGCCCAGTAAGGCGATCCGAACGCGTCCCCGCCGTCCCGCGCCAGGCGGTTCAGCCCACTGGTCGGCACCGCCTTGTGCAGCCGGATTTCGGGCACGCCCGGCACCGGCGTCACCGGCAGATTCTCGCGGATGAATGCGCGCAACGCCTCGCCTTCCATCTCCCCACCATAGGAGGTGCGGGCGGCGCGGCACAGGGGCGGCTATGCGAATTCCGGTGCGATCCCATGGCCCAAGCGGATGAAAGGCCGTTCCACCAGCCGGAACATGAGCATGCTCTCCAGCAGTGTCATCGCGGCGCAAGCAACCATAGCAAGCCAGAAGCCAATGACCGGAACCAGCCAACCGAGCCCGATCGCCAGGGTTGGGAAATGGAGCAGATAGAAACCGTAGGAGAGCCGGCCAAGGCCATGGACCGGACGGCTGCGCAGCAAGGTCCGCAACCCCGGTCGTGCCATCGCTGCGACGATCAGCACGGCGCTTGGGATCGCGACCAGCTGGGCGGCGAGCCAGGTCATCCAGTGATCGTGATGGATATAATAATTGGCCCATAGGGCTGCAGCGCCCACCGCGACCGCCAGCGTCGTTAACGGGCCCAGCCTGGCGGCGAGCTCGACCAGCGCCGTGCGATGTTTCGCGACGCAGGCTCCCATCACGAACATCGGCAGAAAAAACAGGTGCCATGCCGCGAGGAAATAGCTCGCAATCAGGATCAGCAGGCTGAAGCCTGGCGATACACGTTGCCGCAACAGCCAAATGACTGCCGGTAGTAACAGCGACATACGCATTTCCGGGCCGAGGCTCCAACTCGGCGGGTCAAATCCTTGAGGAAAAGGCGGGATCAGCAGCGCCATCCGCAGCAGCGCGGAAGGAGAATGCGCCAGCGCGCTGCCTCCCCAGAATGCGTGCGCCCACGGTGCCAGGCCCACCAGTCGATCGGGCGCGTAGAGGTAGGAACCGCCGATCGCGGCGAGTATCGTCACCCACAAAGCGGGATAGATGCGGAACGCGCGCTGGATCAGGAAGCGCGGGTAAGACAGGCTGCGATCGCCCTCCAGGAAAGGAAGGCTGAGCACGAACCCGCTCAATACGAAGAACAGGAAGACCGGCGCGGTGCCGGTGTAGAAACAGGCTAGCACGGGCGACATCAGCACCTGCCGCAAAGGCGAACTGAACGGCGCGAGCGGCACCGCATGACAGCAGAATACCGCGGCGGCCGCGACCCCGCGCAGCCCGTCCAGTTCGGATATGCGGCTCTTGCCCATAGCGCCTCGAAACCCTCACCACCGTGCAGCGGCGTTCGTCCCGGCGCCGGGGTTTAGATGTCCGCTGCCTGGGCGGTGGTTCAAATCAGACGAACAGGCCTTTCAGGCGCCCGCGGTAGGTGCGGCCCACCCGCAGGCGGTGGCCGTCCGCCAGTTCGGCGAACCAATTGCCGCCTTCGTCCTTGCCCGCGCGCGCGATCCGATCGGTCCGCACGATCGCGGAGCGGTGAATGCGCAGGAAGGCGCGGGGATCGAGCCTCTGTTCCAGCTCGGCGATGGTCATATGGATCAGGTAGGATCGCGCGCCGACATGCAGCCGCATATAATCGCGCTCGGCCTCGACCCGGTCGATGCTGGCGGCGGGGATGCGGATCATCTCCGACCGGTAGGGCACCCATAATATGTCGAGCTCGTCCTGCGTCCGCGCGGGGCCGGCGCGCGCGTCGCGCACGCGGGCGATGGCACGCGCCAGCCGTTCCGCCGCGACCGGCTTGAGCAGATAATCGACCGCCGCCACGTCGAACGCGTCGAGCGCATAATGATCGTAAGCTGTCACGAAGATCACCGCCGGCCGCACTGCACGCCGCTCCAGAATTCGCGCCAGACTGACACCGTCCATCCGCGGCATGGCGATGTCGAGCAGCAGCAGATCGGGCTCGATCGCGGCGAGCATCGCCAGCGCGGCGTCGCCGTCGCCGGCATGGCCAATCACCACCATATCGCCGATCTCCGAGCACAGCATCCGAAGCCGGTCGGCGGCGAGCGGCTCGTCATCGACGATCAGGACGCGGATCGGGTCAGCCATGGCCGATGGGCAACACGATTTCGGCGCGATAGCCGGCTGGGGTGGGTGCGGACTCCAGTCGGGCGCCCGCGCCATAGCGCGCGGCAAGCCGGTCGCGCACGTTGTTGAGGCCGATGCCATTGCCTGCTTCAGGAGTACCAGATCCGTCGCCACCCTCATTTTCGACGCAGAGATGGAGAAGGCCCCCGTCAGCCGACGCAGCGATGCGGATTGTCACCGGCGCGCGCGATTTGGCTGCGCCATGCCGGACCGCATTCTCGACCAGCGGCTGCAGGATCATTCCCGGCACGGGCAAATCGAGCAGCGCGTCGGGAATGTCGAACGCGGCCGCCAGCCGATCCGGGAAACGTGCTCTTTCGATCTCCAGGTAGAGTCGTTGCAGGAACACCTCCTCAGACAAAGCGATGTCCGCGGTCGGGTCGCCCGCCAGGCTCATGCGGAAGAAAGCGGAGAGGTTACCGATCATTTTCTCGGCCGCCTCGCGCCGCGCACCCATCACCAAAGCGGAC
>Ga0209455_1000717_pt1 | contig 19220 bp, 23 predicted proteins | sample AraplaCol_mCL_r2_FD_184275 | JGI IMG/M metagenome (GOLD analysis project Ga0209455, IMG submission 184275) | Arabidopsis root microbial communities from North Carolina, USA - plate scrape CL_Col_mCL_r2 (SPAdes) (version 2) | ecosystem: Host-associated > Plants > Roots > Endosphere | place: USA... | reverse complement strand
CTCGCGGCAAGCGCGGTGCGAAGGCGGAAGAAGCGCATAGAGGCGAACCCTTAGACCAGCGCCCGGTGCGCGGGAAGTGCAATGAGGCGGGACGATAGGAAGCCGAAGCTTGCCCGCAGATGAAGCAGGGAGAGGCTCAGCCGATCCGCTCCGCACCCTCAGCCGGCCCGCTCTTCCTCTTCGGCGCTTCGAGTTGCGGCTTGAGGCCGAGCGAGATGAGCAGCGAGCTCGATACGTAGATCGAGCTGTAGGTACCCACGACCACGCCAAGCATCATCGCCGCGGTGAAGCCGCGCAACACCGGGCCGCCGAAGATCAGCAGCGCACCAAGCGCGAGCAGGATCGTGAGCGAGGTCATCACGGTACGCGGCAGCGTCTCGTTGACCGACAGATCGATCAAAGCGCGCATATCCATCTGGCGGTATTTGCGCATATTCTCACGGATACGGTCGTCGATCACGATCTTGTCGTTGATCGAATAGCCGATGATGGTCAGCACCGCGGCGACGATGTTGAGATCGAACTCAAGCCGCGTCAGCGCGAAGAAACCCAATGTCACCAGCACGTCGTGGAAGATCGCAACGAAAGTAGAGACGCCAAACTGCCATTCGTAGCGAATCCACGAAAAGACCGCGATGCCGGTCACGGCGAGAAACACCGCAAGCAGGCCGTTCTTGATCAGCTCGCCCGACACCTTGCCCGACACGGTCTCGGCGCGGTTGAACACTACGCCCGGATATTTGGCGGTCAGCGCACCCTGCACGCTCTTCACCAGTCGGTTAGTCGCGCCTTCGTCCGTCGCCTGCGGCAGCGGCAGGCGGATCGAATATGTGCTGGCGTCGCCAAAAGTGGAGAGCGACGCCTCGCCGACGTGCAGCGCATCGATGTCGCTGCGCAGCGCATTCTCGCTCGGCGGCGCCCGGAAATGCGCCTCGATCATCACGCCGCCGACGAAATCGACGCCAAGGTTGAGGCCGCGCACGCCGACCAGCACCGCCGCCGCGATCGTCAGGATCGCGGTCAGGCCGAACGCCCAGGCACGCAGCCGGACAAAGCCGATATTGGTGTTGTCGGGGATGAGCTTTAGCAGGCGCATCAGATATGGATCTCCGTGGGCCGATTGCGCTTGATCCAGCCGGCGGTGAGCATGCGGGTGAAGGTGACTGCGGTAAAGACCGAGGTGCAGATGCCGATCAGCAGCACGACCGCGAAGCCCTTGACCGGGCCCGAGCCCAGCACAAGCATGATCAGGCCCGAAATGGCGTGGACGGTATTCGCTTCGAAGATGGTGCGACTGGCTTCCTTATAGCCCAGCTCCACCGACTGGACGATCCCGCGCCCGCGCCGGCGTTCCTCACGGATGCGCTCGTTGATCAGCACGTTGGCGTCGACCGCTGTGCCGATCGTGAGCACGAAGCCGGCGATGCCGGGCAGCGTCAACGTCGCGTTGAGGATCGCCATCACCGCGAGGATGACGAAGATGTTCAGCACCACCGCCAAATTCGCATAGGCGCCGAAGCGACCATAGGTGACAAGCATGAACACGATCACCGCGACGCTGGCGATCACCGACGCGATCACGCCCGCATGGATCGAGGCCGCACCCAGCTGCGGACCGACCGTCCGCTCCTCGATGAACTTGAGCGCGACCGGCAGCTTGCCCGACCGCAGCGCGATCGCGAGCTGGTTGGCGCTGTCGGTGGTGAAGCTGCCATGGATCTGCGCGTTGCCACCCAGGATCGGTTCGTCGATGCGCGGCGCGGACAGGACCGATCCGTCGAGCAGCATCGCGAACTGCTTGCCCGCATTCTCCTGCGTGGCGCGCGCGAACTTCTTGCCGCCCGAGGCATTGAACTTGAGCTCGACCGCGGGTTGGCCGTTCTCGTCCTTGCCCAGGCTTGCGGTGTCAAGATCGTCGCCCGACAGGATCACGCGACGGTTGACCGCGATGAACCGCGGCGGCGCGTTGGGCTGGCTCGCATCGGGATAAGGCGCGGCCTCGTCGCCCGGCGGCGCATGGCCGGCGGTGAGCGTGGTCGAATCGACATTCATGTCGACCATCTTGAATTCGAGCTTGGCGGTTTTGCCGATCAGGGCCTTGAGCTGGTCCGGATGCTGCAGCCCGGGCACCTCGACCAGGATGCGGGTCTTGCCCTCGCGGACGATCGTCGGCTCCTTGGTGCCGAGCGCGTCGATGCGCTTGCGGACCACTTCGGTCGCGGTCTTCATCGCATCGTCGATGCTGGCATCGATGCCCGCCTGCGTCGGCGTCATCACGATCCGGGTCGAATCGACCACCGACACGCTCCAGTCCCGCTGACCCGTGAGACCGGCCGCCTGCGTCTGTGCACGCGCACGCTCGACCGCCGCATCGAGCTGGGTCACGTCGCGCACGAAGAAGGACAATTGACCGTTTGTGGTCGAGATGTCGCCGATCGCGATCTTTGTATCGCCGCGCCGCATCTCGGTGCGGATCGTGTCCTCCATCTTCTGGAGATTTTGCTTGGCGAGATCGGCGGTATCCGCCTCGAGCAGCAAATGGCTGCCACCCGAAAGGTCGAGGCCGAGATTGATGCGCGGCAGTCCGGCCAGATGGAGTTGGCTGGCGATGCGATCGGGCATCAGGCTGGGAATGGCCATGGCGACGCCGGCCAGCAGAAGCAGCCAGATCCAGATCACCTTCCAGCGCGGAAAATCGAGCATGTAAGCTTATGCCTTAGTCGTTGGCCGGCGCGTTGAGCGGGCGGATATCGGTGAGCGTGCCCTTGAGCGCGCGGACGCGGACGTTGGGGCCAAGCTCCAGCTCGACCTCGTCGCCATCGACCTTGACCACTTTTCCGATCAGGCCGCCGCCGGTGACGACGGTATCGCCCTTCTTGGCGGCCTCGATGCGCAGGCGCTGTTCCTTCTGCGCCTTGCTCTGCGGACGCCATACCAAGAGCCAGAAGATGCCGATGATCAGAATCCACGGAACCGCCAGCGGCAGCAGCGACGAAATGCCGCCTTGCGGCGCGGCCCCGGCAGCCTGAGCATAAGCGGGCGAAGCGAACATGTGAAAAGGCCCCAGAAAAAGCTGATGCGCCGCGCGTTTGACCCGCATGTCGGCCGCAGGAAGGCAGCGCGCCTATCACGCTGCGTGGTGGCGAGCAATGCCGCGCTTGCCAAGTGGGGATTCGCCCTCTAGGTGGCCGGGCCTTGGTCGGGGCGTAGCGCAGCCTGGTAGCGCATCAGACTGGGGGTCTGGGGGTCGCAGGTTCGAATCCTGTCGCCCCGACCAGCACTTAGCCGGAAAATCCCCCCGTGCTTTCCGGCACGAATAATCACCGCGTAAGCACCGGCGCCACTTTTGGCTGGGATGCTTTGGCGTTCAATGCAGAGATTCCCGATGATCCGAACTGTTCAGCATGACGGTGAGCCGTGGTGGGTTTGCAACCCAGATGACGCGGGTGACTTGGAGCGATTCAAGGATGCAGTCAGAAGTAGCGCGACGGGCGAAATTACTGATCGACTACCGACAGAAGCAGAAGATGCTCTGATGCAGCGTGCCATTGCCTCGCGCATCGCCTTGGGCGAAGACCCCGACAAACTTTTCGGTATACCCCTCTCGCCTAACGCTGCGGACCGACGGCAGGCACCATAATCGCCAGCGCGACGTCCGCCTGCTAGTAAAGCAACGGGTCCACTGTCCGACTTGACGCTATTACGAAGATTGAGTCGGCACCAATTGATGGCGGCGGCGGCCTCCAACCCTGAGCCGGGGGCGCAGTGCTCCAGTAGCGACGCGTGGCTCGTGCTCGGAGACTTGTCAGTCCGACATCGGCACGGGGCAGTCAGCGCGTCGATGACCCGTCTTGTTCTGAAGCTTGACCGCATAACTGCATACAAAGCTGTGATGCATACGGCCACCAGCGTCGCGAATCTCCGCAGCTACCAGCAGACGAAAAGTCGCTCTACCTGACTCAAAATCATCCACATCCGCCTGCAAGTAAGGACCGATTGAGGGTTTATATTCCTCGATCCCACCGCGCCGTATGGGCACTCGCATAACTGGCGTGGACACAAGTCGTTTACGAATCTCGATCGGCGACTCAAGTGGCCCTCGTACGACGCCCGCAATCACAAGAAGGCGCTGCAGCACGACTGCTCCAGGGGAGCCATTGGTGACCGAATAGCTATATTCCGCATCGGCGTTAGCAGTCAGACCGAGCGGTATATCTCCGATCTCTGCATGAACATTCGCTAGCTCCCTCGCTGTGATGGCGCTTTGGAGGTCGTTCTGCCGCTCTGCCACCCGCACGCTACGCTCGTTAATTGCCAAACCCTGTTGCGCGAGACTCACCTGATCCGCCAGCCGTGCGACCTGACTTTGTGCGGCGGCAGCGAGAATCTTGGAGGCTTTGGCCTGCGTCGAAGCAATCTCAATCTGATGGTCAATCTGCTTGCTTCCGCTTCGGACCTCATACCACTGCAAGCCGGAGAAGATCATCGCGCCGACCGCAGCAAGCGCGCTAACACTCGACAAGACCATTCCAACCCGAGTGAGCCGGACCATCGCTTGTTCTGAAGTGTTACCGAGATTGGCGGCGATCGTCGGAGGCGGCCGCCGCTTTGGCACGCTTCTTCGCCTCGGCCGCTCGACCATTCGTTATCCCCTGCCCTCACGCCTAAGCCACCGACCGCCATCGACCTCTATATCGCAGCCTGCTTCCCTCAGTTGATGCGCCGCACGTATTCACTTACGAAACGGAACTGGACAGTGCCATCAAGCTCACTGTCGGGACTGTCGCTTAAAGCCAAATCACCAAAGCGCATGCCGATGCATACCTCTTCGTTCCATTCTGAACCGAATATATCCGTGTAACGGATTCCCGACAGGACAAAGCAGTGAAGAGACCCATTTACAACAGCTTGCAGGATGTCTTTGGCAATGGGCGCCGTGGAAACGGAGATTGGGTTGTTCGGATAAGCAACTACACTGTTAGTAGAAGTGATACTGCGAGGAAAATCTGGTAAATCGTCGGGAGTAAGCCGCGCACCTATATAAGCATCCAAAACCGTAGCAGGTGTTTTGCCGACATTTTTCCAGAATATCTCAAAATGTGCTTGATCCCATGCGCCGTTCGGCTGCGTTCTATGTCTAACGACAATGGTGCGGTCGTAAGCAAGATATGCCCTCAGCCGTATTCTGTCGTTTTTCTCCGATATTTCGACGAGCGCAGCGGCTGCATCGGCATTTTTTGCCGCTATAGCGATAGCTTTATCGGCATCTTTCGCGGCATCGAGTGCAACGTTGGTTGACGCTCTGGTCAGCTTCAAGTTGTAAAGCAGCCCTAGGATACCGAGTGCGGAAAGCCAAAAACCGCGAGCAGCCCACTTGGCGGCTTGGCCGGCCTGATCCGCTGACTGCCATTCCGCGCACAGCTCGGAGCTGCGATTGTGCTGTCCCTCGATGCATGGGCGATCATGTTCGGCAGTTGGATTTGGTTTGGCGGCTTCGGCAGACGCTTGGGTGATCGTCGGAAGGGTGGGGCGTGTTGTGCGGTTTCGATATGTTTGCTCGCGCTTAGCACCGTTGTTTGGCGGTGACTCAGCGAGCGCTAGGCATCCGACAGCCGCAACCATAAAGCGCCAAAAGTCTCTAGGCATTGGAAAAGAAACGCCGCTGTGAATTGCCCTGAGCTATCTTGTTTCGGATATTTGGCTACTGTTCGGCAACCCCAATATTAGCCAATTTGCCAATTAAGCCCGCGTAGGTGACTCCACGGCGCTTTAGCTCACCTTTGAGCAGCATAGATCGGAACCTTCAGCTCCATATGGCGGTCGCTCTCTCCCTTGAGCTGTGCGAGCTGGTGGCACGGTCGGGACGGAGGACTATGCCGGTCATGATACGCCGCCATTCGGGAAAACCCCGTCCGATGTCGTGCTTTGGTCAGTGTGCGCGATCGATCCATTGCCCGTTTCCTCCGAAAGCTATCGCTGTTTGTGGCCCACAAGGGCGCCCGTCACAGGGGAGTTTTGAGCGGTGCAGCGCGGGCAATGGCGCGGCGGCCTTGGCGTCAAGCCGTCAAGGCACCGAAACTGACAATACTTATTCCCCTTTGTGGATTCCTGGGAGAAGGCTGTCCGTGACGTTGTGACAGCGCGCCAGCGGGCGCACCCTATCGCTTCGGCGACTCGGTGACGGGAGCGACGCGTGCCGCGCTATGTGTCCAAAGCAGACGCGAAACGGCGTCGTAACCTTTATGAAAAGGGTCTCAGCGACACAGCGATTGGTCGGGAGCTGGGCATCGACCGGAGCTGCATAACGAAGTGGCGCCTCAGCGTGGGCCTGCCATCGCGCTATGCCACTAAGATACCGCGCGAAGCGCTTTCGAAGCGGACAGACCAGAATGGTCAAGAGCTCAGGATGCGGCTTTATGCTGATGGGCTATCCGACAAGGACATTGGTGAACGGCTCGGGGTCTCTCCAAGCACAATCTCATCATGGCGACAGAGGCACAAGCTGTCGGGATCAGTCATTTGTGGTCCTATCAAACACGAAGAGAACGCAATCCGAATGCTGCTTTACGAGCTAGGCTGGTCCGATCGTCAGATCGCAAAGCAGAGGGAGGTCCATCTGACATCCATCGCGGAATGGCGGCTGCGGCGCCACCTAACGCCGAACGCCGGCCCGGTTAACCCCCTCAGGCAACGAAAGGATCTAGCCTCCCTTGCTGCTAGGGTACGGAGATTCGTTGATCGTAGCCTCGCCTCAGACATTGCGGACGACGCCGTGGGGGAGCTCTGTTTGGCACTTTTATCGGGGAGTGTACGTCTTGCCGATGTCGAGCGAGAAGGTAGGCGATTTGGAAACCGAGCGCTCAGACAGTTTGCCAACATGTACGGCCCCCGCTCGATTGACGAAGAGATCGGTGAGGATGGCTTCACGCTGCTCGACATGATCGCGGACGATAGCCAATCATCTTGGCTCGAAGAAATGGGTGCTTCAGCTTGGTAAATAGCCTCCCTCGGTTGGCTTTGAAGTTAGACTGCACCGTCAGCCTGGCAGCGTCGGGGGATTGCCGGTATGATTCATAATCTACGCGGCTCTATTCTCGAGAGCGGCATCTCCAAGAGGCGCCCAATCGCCCGGAGAGCAATCTCGATAGAAGCTAGGGGCACTCTGAGGGAGGAGGAGCGCGAGGTCCGCACCATATTGTGGGATGCGAGCAGAACAGAGGGCAACCTCGGACGGGACACCCTGCGCCTCCCACACGATCTGGAAACGGTCCATAGCCGCCGACATTTCGAGCGGCGAGATTGCCTTCCATAGCCAAGCCATCTTGTTCCTCCGTCGATACCACGCGTGAACGCGCACCCCGGCCCATCACTGCGCGTTGCGACTTAACTGCCGCGTCTGATGCCTAAGGTCGCGCGACGCGCACAGGCCTCCTGACACCAAGCCGACAGAACCGCCAAGGGGCAAAAGGGCGCCCGTGTTGACCGCATCTTCGCCGCTTTGCTCAAAAAGCCTTCTCGTTGGGATCAACGCGCTTGCACTGGCCAGCGAATGCCCCGACCTTACCGTCCATAGCGATCGTTCCACTTCGCCGATCGATCCTCAGTTTGGGATGATTGGCAAAGTTGATTAACACTGTGCCGGTGATTGCGTCGTCAGACACCGCCAGCTCTTTGATGTCGAACCAACCACCTTCCCCGCCGTGCGCCGCCGGCAGAAAACGCCGGGGGACTCGCGCGCGAGCGACAGCACCATTTAGGTCGACGTCCATCTGATCGTTGAATTGGTCCTGCGAATTTGACACCCCAACGGCATTAGCACTTCCATGCTTGGTCCAAAGGGTGCCCCACGACGTGTGGGCGACTTGGTGATCCCCTGTCCCCATGCAAATCAAGCGCAGCGTCAGACCGCCGCTAGCACCGCTGGCATCTTGCGCCATAGCGGCGGTTGCGACAGACATGCTCATGGCAGCAAATCCTAGCCCGACCTTATTCATGAACGGCTCCCCCTTACCCCGCGCGGCGACTATTCAAAAATGCGACCAACAGAGCAAGGCGCATCGTAGCCATTTCGAATATTGCACAGTTGCCTCAGGTCGCTCACCTCATCCGCTGGTCCGCCGACTTAGCTCTAGCGGTGTCCGCACATGATCATGGCAAGAGATAGGTTCGACCGTTCCTGTTGGGCCAGACCCTAGTGGGAGGAGCTCAAAGCCAGGAGCCAACGCATAATTGCCGGCCATCGGTGAAAAGACTATGAGTCGGCAGTGAACACAGCGCTCAGCATCGGTGTCGCGGCCTTCTTTTATGCTGCCTTTTATCAACCGCTGAGTGGGCGATATTCCGCATGGAAGGCAGATCCCGCACGGGAGCGAGTCTATAGACCGAATGTGTTCGGCCAGTGGGTGCCGGACCTTTGGCTTACCCGAGCAGAGCGATCGGCCGCGTGCGCGATCGGCGCCCTCATCATCATCGGACTGCTGATAGACTTCACGATCATGAACCAGCCGCCGCCAGCCCAACGGGCCAGCGACGCACCGATCGTCACGAGCCGCCCAGTCAGTAACCCGAAGCCGTAGCGTTGGAGAGGCTCGACCCGAACATGCCCAGCTTCTGTGTCGGGCGCATGGCTTGAACATAGTCGCTGTAGTCGGCCAGCCGTTTCATTATGCTATCGACCGTTTGAGACGAAGCGGTCGGGTCTGGGTTGAACAGGATGGGCGCCAGGTCGTCAGCCTTCCGAACAGCCTGCTTGCCAAGACCAAGCTTCCAGGCCGTTTGGGTGGCATCCGGCATGACGGCATGCGCTAGGCCAGACAGTCCGCCCGTCTTGGCGGCGAGGCCGTAGCTGAACGCCTTCCCGGGAATATTGCCGGGATCGGCGAAAGCCTGGTCGGCGATCGAGTTTTGCGCGGTCTTGGAATTGCCGAGCACATCGTAGCGAGTGTTTGCCATCTGACGCTCAAGGCCGAGATCGTCGAACAGGTTCTGGTTGTCAGGATTGGCAGGATAAACTGCATCGACCCGGGCTCGCGCGTTCGGGTTTCCGAGGGTGGCTTCCCAGGGATTCGACACGTCACGAATGCCATTGGCCCGGTTCATGAGCTGACTGCGGAAGCCGAGCTGCATCTGCGACAGATTGTCAGGCGTCATGTTGCCCGCCTGCAATCGAACCTCATCCGGGCTGAGGCTGAAGGCGTCCTGACCCGCCGACATTGCATCTCGCGCTTGCGCCGGCCCCGCGTAGGCAGACCGCGCTGCCGCATAGTCAGGGTTCACCTGATCGATGCGATTAAGCAGCGCATTCTTGGTGTTGTTGATAGCGCGGGTGGCCTCGTTGAGCTGGAGCTTGCCGGTGATCGGGTCGCGATGCTGTTCCAACGTGTCATCAAGGCCGCGCTTCACATAATCGAGCGTCTGAAAGGACGGCACTCTGCCGAGCGTGACTTCGCCCTGATTATCGAGGTTAAAGCCGAGCGCTGTCGGATCGCGGCCCTCTTCCTTGGCAATCGAATAAGCACGCTTGAGGCCTGCCTGCATCGACGGACGATTGATCAGGTCGTCCAAGTTGACCGACGAAGCACCCGGAGCGCTGTAGGCCGCGTCATAGAGCGGGCCTGACGCCGCCCGCGCTTGGGTCATCAAATCTTGGCTTACCTGGGGGATATTTCCCACGGGACCGAGATTGTCGTTTACGGACCTGGCGAGCCGGTCAATCTGCATCGCATTGCGCCCATTGAGCGCATCGGACGCAATGCCCGACGCCGTTGGCGAACGACGCGCGACCGCCCCCGCAAGGGAGGTCATTTCCGGTGATGTATCCGCCAACATAAAGGGCGCGTTACGTGACGCCGCGTTCGTCAGTACGGACTTGATGTCGGGATACCCGGACTTGCCCACGAACTGACCGATCGTGAGATCGGCCGGTGAAGGCGTTGCGGCAGGCGGAGGAACGTTGATGAGGTTTCGCCCCATCATGCCCCGGACTCGGTTCGTTCCAGCCACAGCATTGTTGATTACGAACTGACCGGGCGCCGAGCGAGCCAAGGCCCCTACAGGCACAGCGGCGAGCTGCCCCGCTCCGGTGCCCGCCAAGCCACTGACAATGCCAATGCCCGCGCCATCGAGGCGGTTGTTATTATTCTGGCCAGCGCCTTCGATGCCGCCCCAAAGCGCACTCTCGGCGTAAGGTGCGGCCTTGGCGAAGTTCGCCGCAAGAGCGGTTCCCTTCAGCAGGGTGTTCACGCCCGCCATCCCCGCGAAGTTACCCGCTGCGTTGCCCCAGAAAGCCGCGCGCGGATTGGTGGCGTAAGCGGCCTGCTTCGCTGCGTCAGCCTGTACAATGAGATCCGACAGGTTGCCCTTGCCGCGCACCCAATTGACAAGGCCCGTAGCCTCATCGCCCATGCCGCCCATGCCGGCATCAATGCCTGCACCAACGGACGTGCCGACCGGCGAGGCGGCGACTCGATTGAGCAGGCTCTGCTGCTCCCATTTTGTCGCGCCGCCAAAGCCGCCAGTGTACCCCGGATTCTTGGCCAGATAATCTCGGGCAGCCTTCGTCTGTGTTGGATCGATTGGCTCGTGACCAATCGCCTTGAGAGCAGCGTTGATCTGGTCATCGCTCGATCCCGAGCGAAGCATCGCATTGAGGAGTGCGTTCGCCTGCTCGTCAGGGACTTCCCGATAGGCACCGGTCGCCAGTGCCTGCTGCTGATCCGGCCCATTCGCCATGAGCGCCGGGGGAGTACCGCCGCTCTGAGGTCCGCCTACCCCTGGGCCGCCGTTCTGCGGAGGCGCTGATGGACCGCCCGGAAGACTGTCGTTGTGCGAGGCGAGCGGGATGAAATTCTGAGCGGGGTAAAGAGGCTTGCCGGTCGCCTTGTCGTACCCGCCCGCCATTATCTCGTTGTAGGCCTCTTGCGCCTGCGGCGAGAGCATGTCCGTAATGTCGCGGCCCATGACGCGTTTGAATTGGCCATTGATAGCTCCCGCGCGCTCGAACGCCATACGCGCATCAGCCTGCAAACCTGCTACACGAGACGCCTGTGACATGCTGGCGTCGTAAGAAGCTTGGCGTTGCTCGCGCTCAGGAACGCCGCCCGCCGTACCGGCAATGGCCTTCTGGCTTTCCGGAGCGTAATTTTCGACCGCCTTGTCGTAAGCCGCGACGGTTGGATCATCCGCGTGGCGCTCATAGGCCGTGCGGACCGTATTACTGATCGACCCGATGATGCCGGGCCCATAGTTGTTCAGCGCGGCACCCGCATGCAGCACATTCTGCCCGTGAAGAAGCATTTGCTCCATCGCGCGAAGCCCGCCGCCAATTCCGTTCGGGCTCGTGTCTGCCAAGGCGCTCTGCATCTTGACCCGCGCCGGGAAGTTGGTCCCCGATGCGCTGTGGTCGTAGTTCATCGCATCTTGGATGAGAGGAAGCATCGACGTGGATAGGCCGCCCGAACGTGACCCAAGGTCACCGCGGGCATATGCCTTGACCAAGTTCCACCTAGACGGTGGAACCATCGCGTTAAGATAGTCCTGGCCCTGCAGGTTGGAATTGGGTGCCATCGAAGCAATGGCCTGCTCCGCCTTCGCTTCGTCAGCCTTCTGCGCCGCGATCATGGCTTCAGACTGAGCGCGATCGGCATCAGCCTTGGCCTGGCGCCGTCTATCCGGAATCATCGCAGCATCGCCCGCCGCAGTCCGCGCCTCTGACGAAGCTCTGGAATTGAGCGAGGGCTGTCGGCTCAATTCAGACTGGTCGATCTGGTTGCGCAGCCCCTTGCCTTGGCGATCAAGCGCAGTGGTGGGGTTCACCGGGGCGTCGAACTGGTCAAAGTAATTGCTGCTGCCCATTACTGGCCTCCAAGCACGGACCGCGACGCGCCCGCGCCGTATTTCTGATCGAATTGAGCCGCCAAGCCCGGGTTGGCCTTAAGCGCCGCAGCAGCCGCTGGCGGGATCGAAGGATTAGTGCTGATCGGCGCACCGCTCCTGTGCGCCCACGTCAGGTTTCCGGTGTTCGGATCGGTCGTGATCATCACCGGGTCGGCCTCGTTTTTCAGATAAGCCTCAGCCAGTTCAGGTCGGCCGATGCTCTGGTAATACTGGTAGTTCCGCTGCAGCGACGTTGGCTCCGGATTCGCCTGTTTGAATATCGCAAGCGCCTGGCGCTGCTGATCCTCCGCTGCCTGCTGCTGCTGTCTGAAGCGGTTTTGGAACACCGCCATGGCGTAAGGGTCGCCCTGCGAAGCAGAGTACCGAAGTGCGAACTGGCCAAGACCGGCCGCGAGCCTTTCTCCCAGGCCGCCATGCTGGAAGAATCCTGGGTGGATGCGCTGCTGAAGCTGTGGGTCGTTTACCGCTGTGGGTGACGAAGCGAGCGGCAGAACGGCGTCGATCGCTGGCATACCGCTTTGGGTGTCACCTTGGCTCAGCGGGGCCGCGGCGCCACTCATCCGTCCGAACATGCCGAGACGGCTTGAACTGACTGGCGCGGGCAGCTGCGTCGTGGGGTCCGCCGCGTTTTGGGCCATCGTGCTATCCAGAACCTGTTTAGCAGCAGCGGCTGGCTGGGAGAGTCCGTTGTTACCGAGCACGTCGCCCGATCGCATTATCGCGGCACCGTTGGGCAGCACGTCTGCCGGCGCGCTGTTATCTTCTCCACGCGGAGGCAAGGCGCCAGCGCGGAGTGCCGCCAAACGCATCAAATCTTCTTGCGAAAGCTGGGGTGAACCGCCGGGGCCACCGAATGTCATGGGCACGCTGCGCTACTCCTAATGTACGGTTTCGGTCTTCGGCGACGGCGGGGTGGGACCGGAAAGCTGGTTCGCTAACTTCAGCGCGCGCGGATCAAGGTCACCGCCGCTGACACTGAGCTGCGTTGATGCCGTCTCGTTACCTTGGTCGGCGAGATCATTGAGCAGAGCGATATACTCGGCCTGAAGGCACACAGCGTCGGTGTCGCGCCCCTCCCCTCTGGCAACTTCGGCGAGCAAGCTGACGACGTAGGCCAGCATGAGCTGGTCCGAGCTGTCGCCTTTAACTGCTGCCATACGCGCGAACGGTTCGGCGAAAACCAACGCCCGGTCAGGCGTGACTTGGCCCTGATTTGCCAGATCGGATGCGTGCCACACCAACGCGCGTACGGCGCCGACATCGCCGCTGGCTGCCGCGTGAAGAAGTGCAACGCCCTCCGGGTCGCCGCTGATGCCGATCATAGCCGCACCTCGACCCGATCGCCCGGGGCGCGATCGGCAATCGCCGCCTCCAATTCGCCGACCAGAGCTTTGAGGGTATCGGCGCTTTCCGGTTTCAGATCGCCGCCAGCGACGATGGCGCGAAGACCGTTGGCATAGAGCCTGACGCTGGTAACGCGTCCATGGGCGGCAGCCAGCATCGCAAACGTGCAGCCCAGATCTACCCAATGCTGCCATTGCCGGACGTTCTCCGAACTGGCGGTCTTGTTCAGGTAGTAAGAGGCAAGGAAATGCTGTGCGTCCTCATCGCCTTTGGCTGCGGCGCGGGACAGCTGCTCCTCTTGCTCGGGCGTCATCAGCTAGTCCTCTTGATGAGTACGGAACCGACGAAATGCGCGGTCGTGTGACCTCCGGCGCTATCGGTCACGTTCACGTCGATGTTGACGGATTCCAGCTCGTTGAGGGAGAAGCCGGTCCAGTTTAGTGTCGTGTGCTGAGCCGAAGCGTCGGGGCCGACACCGATCTTGCCGGATGGATCGCCGGAAAGGACGTACGTCGCCGAGTAGGGAGGCGTCCCACCGCTAATAGCCAAATCCAAGATATTAGGCTGGAAGGTGCTCCCTGAACCTGACGGCACACAGGTCCCGCTCGCGCCTGAGGCTTGGTAAGGGTTCTGACCGTTCCAACCGATGCTTGCGGTCAAGGGTAGTGATGTGACCACATCGCCCGCAGCGGCCATGGCCATATGAATGCCGCTCAATTTGCACCGCCGAGCGCGTCTTTGCGCACCAGGTGACGCAGATATTCGGACAGGCTCATTCCCTGAGCCCGCGCCTTCTGCTCAGCCGCCTGCATCACGCAGGCGCTGGTCCGGAAGAATGCCATGGTATCGTGCGTGAGCTTACGGCTCATACTGACCTCCAAATTAGGTCAGCACTACTGCCATATTATCAGTCAAAAGTCAAGCATAAAGACCGCATCGGTCCTATTTGTCGCGATGCTGTATTAGTCGCCGGAACCGTGCGCGGAATGGTTGGTTAACGCGGCAGGTGGACCGCTCTGACGTACGGTCTGAAACGAGAATTGCCCCGCCCGGTAGCGTATCGGCGGGGCTTTTTTTGGTCGGAGGGCGACCTCACAGCAGAGTGGGCCCATCGTTCGGTGCAATCGGCGCCCGGCGCTGCACCCAAGGTTCGCTGGTCCGCGTCATTTCGATCAGCTCATCCGGGAAACACCGGTTCTGGAAGCCGACCGCATCGTCAAAGCTTCCGTGCAGCCATTGATCGTATTCGTCGACGTGGAGCAGCACCGGCATGCGATCGTGCACAGGGCGGATCGCCTCGTTGCAGTCCGTCATGACGCCGGAATAGACTGGCCCCCACTCTCCACTGTCGCGCCACAGGCCGGCCCACGCGAAGATGGGCTGATCTTTCACGTTGAACCAGGTGCGGGTCTTGGAGCCTTTCTCGCCCTCGGCCTCGGCAAACCCCGTCAGCGGGATCAGACAGCGCCATTGCGGCTTCGACGCCAGCCCCTTCCACATGCCCTTGTTCAGATCCGCGATGTTGTTGACCGGCTTCGGCTTAGCGGTAGGAGACATCGTCTTCAGTCGGAGCGGGAAGCCCCAAACCATCGATTGCATGATCCGCGCGCCGTCCTGCTCGCGCACGACCATGCCGGGCTGCCCTGGATAAACCTCAGGTGGCGCGTTGGTATGGATCGGCACGCTTACGCCGAAATGGCGGGCTACCTCATCGACGCTTTTGCGTACCGTATAGAGATTGCACATCGATACGCACCCTCGCCGCGATGGTGTAAATACCCGGGTGTCTTACGACACGCCCTCTGCCTTCAAGAATTGATTGAACGTAAGGTGGGGCACTTTTTCCAGATCGCAGATGTCGGGTATACGTTTTTTGGTTGGCGAATCCTGCGTGCTACTTTCGCTGCTAACCAGCGGTAAGCGAAGCGTCTTCGCCATAGCGATGCCTGTCAGGTCTGCGAGACATATCGTTTTCTTAGAACCCATTTGCGAATACTCGGAGATGAAGGCCCTGTGCTCCCTTTGCATGCGAACATAATGTCGCACGTAGGTGAGAGCATCCCAATCAGGATTATCCACCTCTAAGACGAGAGACGACTTATTGGAATTGAGGCACGCGCCAAAGTCTCCGGTGATGTGACACATCTCTTTGTATAGTTCCGTGGTCGTCGCGATTGCCGCGGACTCGACCAAAGTAATCATGCATCGCCAAAGCGGTCCGTAAATGGGAATGTCTTCCGGCATGGTCTCATGCGGATTGCTGAAGCCGGAGGTGTCAAAGCAATATCGCTTCAAGCCCCCCCGAACTCCTGCCTTATAGCCAGCATATGCTGATAGTTCTTTAGGCCCATAAACTCTGCGGCCTGATGGAATGGGATTCGCCCGGTCCCCCAAGCTTCCAGGACCAGCCCTGTATACATGTTGCCAAGGCTGTTTACCTTGCGCGATGCCCAATATGTGCTGCGACCGGAAGCCTTAAATGCCTCCTCTTCAGCGCGGAATTGCGGCCCACGCACCTTCCAATAATAGTCCTCGTCGACGTAACCCAGATCCACGAGGCGGATCAGCATTGCATGCGAGCTCACTCGAAAAACACGGGCTATCGCGCCTAGAGTTTCGTCATCTATTCGCGCCTGTGGCGTGGTGGGCTGGCCCCGCAGCTCAGCGAGCGCGGCCCTTGGCACCAGAAAGGCAGCTGCAAACTTATCGCACCAGCGTTCAACTCTTTTCGAATGCGAGGCAGACGGCGGCGCGACACCGCCGCCGCTAATTCCGCTTTCCCGTAGGATAACGTGCGCCAGTTCGTGGAGCAGGGTGAAAGCAGATCGGCCTGGAGCTTCTGTTGCATAGACCACGATCGGTAGGGGGAATTGAACTATGCAAAGACCCGACACTCCGTAGCGAGCCAGCTCATTTTCGCGCAGCACTAGAACCCCGATCGTCTCCATCTTCGAGCGTAGGATTCCCGGCATGTCTGCCTGTTCTGCACGAGACATTTTTTTTTGCTGCTCAATGGTGAACCCCATCGCCTCGCGCGCACGGATCGCGACCATTTCGACATCGTCGTCGATCGTCGCAAACAGCCCTTCAGGGAAGGTCGGGGGTTGCTCGTCGATGTCGTCAAAAAGGTCGAGAGCGTTGATCCGCTGCGCCTCCGCCCAATGTTGATGTTCCAGCAGCTCACGGTTCTGTTCAGGGCTCTTGGCGCCACGATGAAGGCGATAGTCAGGGATCAGGGAAGATCGGACTATCTCTGGCTTCTCTTCGTAGAAAAATTCGAGGAACGCGCGACCATAGAACTCCGCAAGTGCGCGGGCTTGTCGAACGGTCGGAGTTTCGGACCCAGCTTCCCAAGCGAGAATTTTTTCGTCGGGAATGCCGAGCTTGATAGCCGCGTCTTGAACCGTGCGCCCACGCCACTCCCGCGCCCAACGGATCATGTCTCCGTTGTAGGGCAGCGGCGGTGTTTTAAGGGCCTCTGCGTTCATTTCGCTTCCCTATCTCATCTTCGGCCGCTCAGTGGTTAATTTCAGTCGATTTGGCCGAAATTGCCCTAGGGGAGAGTCCCATCTGCAACAGATCGTCTTCATCAGAATAGTCCTGCTTGGCGCGGCAGTCCCCCACTTCTCCACGGGTCGTCGGTGCGCAAAACGATTGTCGCATCAGCTGATGCCGGATGGCCGAACTGAAAACTAATCACATCCTGGATCGACCCATGGAGCCACGTATAGAACTCGCTCGGTGCCAACAGGACCGGCATTCGATCGTTGGTCTCCGCTACCACCTCGTTCGCTGCCATCGTCATGCCGGCGTAGACCGGGCCGAACTCGGGCGTGTTCCGGCAGAAGCCTGCCCAAGCCATGATCGGCTGATCGGCCAGCGAATACCATGTGCGCGTCTTGGCTCCCTGCTGCCCATCCGGATTGGCGAAGTGGGTCAGCACGATCAGGCACCGATAGCGCGGGTCGACGACGGTCTTGTCCCACAACGGATTGGTCAGGTCGGCAACCAGCCCGATACGGCCAACCGGCTCGTCACGATCGCGCATCTCCTGGTCGATGCGGGGAAAGCCCCACGTCATGGTTTGCAACACCCGCCGGCCGTGGCTCTCGCGCAATACTAGCCCGCGGTTGCCTCCGACCATCTCGTCGGCATGCTCGACCGTCGGCACAGGATCGACGCCGAAAAGCATCGCGATGTCGTGCACGTCGGCGAGGATGGTGTGGAGGCGGGACATACCACACTAAACTTCTTTCGCTTCGGCCAAGCTAAATGGCTCCAACAAACCGGGCGCAATAGGATTCCAAAAATGCTCTTGCGCCGGAAAGGTCGCTTCGTTGGGTTTTGGGAGGTTCGGCAAATGAGTAAGTATTGAGCCTGCAAGCTCATGCGCAATCTGGCGAACAGTGGCGTGTATCAGTTGAGGCACGGCTCGCGATCCGTCACTGTCATTGATAAAATATTCGATGCCGCCGTCTCTTGCGAATAGCGCGTATTTTCCATTTCCAAGCGTTTTATCATAATGTCCGCCCATGTCCTTGTCTCGGACGCTCATTATTACGTCATGCCGGCTTAGGGTCTTACAATGAAAAGGCTGCTCCGCAGCCCCGGCGGGAAGATGCTCACCCGGAGATTTGATTACTGGTTCATTCCACCATTGCGAAAATTCTACTAAGCCCCGCAATTGCCTGGGGGCACTGTAGCAGATCGGCTCGAATTTAAGAGTAGCGCAGTCAACGGAAACGAGCGCGGCATCGCCTAAAAAATTTTCGTCTGCACAATGGTCGGATGACCAAAACAGGATCGCTGATTTTATGCCAAGCTGCTCAAGAATGCTGACTGAGTTACCCTTGTCGTGTATTAGAATGGATACCGCTAGTGCTAGACGTACCGCCTCCATTTCCTCCCCATTGTCATAATCCTCGCAAGATTTTTGAATGAACCGAAGCTGTGCCCACACGGCCCGGCGGAGGTCGTCGACAGTTCTATCGCTCACAGCCGCTCTCCTTTCCTGCGTCTCGGCAGCGTAGTCTGTTACGACCTATACCTCGACACAAACCGCTTCCACTCCCGCTCGGCCGGATAGCGAAAGGGCGTCTCGCCTGGCGGCTCATTCGTGATGACGACGCGCGGCGCCTTCACCCTGTCATAGCGCTCGGTCCAACAATGGCTGCAATAGAGGCGACCGGGCACCTCCCTAATAAAGCCGCACCAGCCCTTTTTTTCGAATAGCCACCATACCGGCACCGAATCCCAAAGCCGAACATGCGTACATTTCCGGCACGAGACCTTGAGCGTGCGACGATAAAGCGCGCACAGCATCAGGGTATCGATGCGCTGTCCGGTGTGCGTGCGGTCAGCCGACATCGCTTTCGCTTGGCGGCTTAAGCACTGCCGGCGCCCAGGATTCCGGCTCAACCGGCCAAGGTTCCGAAACGCCGAACTCGCCCGGGCCATACGATATTGGCGTATTGCCTTCTCCCCGGCCGATCAGCACGGGATCGGGTGTCAGGATCAGAGTGCGCTCGAATAGGGCCATGATCTGGCTGGTGGCAGACCTCACAGCCTGTTCGCTGCGCCATCCGCCCGCGCTCTTCTCAAGCTTCGGCATACAGGTCAGGATTACGTGAACGTGCGTTGCGACCTCGCGAAGATCGAGCCTCTTCATCGCGTCTGTGCTCCAAAGGCATTTTTACCCGCTCCGACCCGTCCCATCAGATCAGCGCCAGTTGCGCTGCAGATTCCGCAAGCATCGCACGCGCCTGCAGCGCCGCGTCTACCGCTTGGCGATAGTGCACAGTCCCGAAGCGTTCCGCTTCCTCAAACCGAACCGGCGACCAGTCTTCGGATGGATAGCAGGCGTCGAAAATTGCCCGCGCGGCGGCACGTAGCCGCACGTCGTGTTGCATGGCCTGTCCTCGCTTTGGGCGCTCAGTGCGCCATGAAATGGATCGCGATCTCGTCGGGCACGATGCAGAACC
>Ga0209455_1000715_pt1 | contig 19244 bp, 11 predicted proteins | sample AraplaCol_mCL_r2_FD_184275 | JGI IMG/M metagenome (GOLD analysis project Ga0209455, IMG submission 184275) | Arabidopsis root microbial communities from North Carolina, USA - plate scrape CL_Col_mCL_r2 (SPAdes) (version 2) | ecosystem: Host-associated > Plants > Roots > Endosphere | place: USA... | reverse complement strand
AGGTGGTGGTCCACGGGTCGATCACCACCACCGGCTACGGCACCACTCAGATCCCGACCGACGTGACGAAGCTCAACGCGCAGAACCTGTCGCAGGGCGGGTCGGCGATGATCGTCAGCGGCAACGTCGCGGGCGGCGTGCTGATCGCGGCGGCCCCGGCCAGCACCACCGACACTACGGTCGATGCCGACAAGGACGGCATCCCCGACGCGAGCGAAGGCACGTCCAACATCGTGACCTATGCCGCCGCACCCGCTCTGGTGATCGGTTCGGCCAGCCAGACGGTCACGCTCGGCACGGTGCAGGGCAACACCAACGGTCTGGTCATCAACGGCAACGTCTCCGGCGTCGGCCTGTTCGCGGGCATCAAGGGCACCGGCGTTCAGCTCGGTGGCCTCGGCCAGGCGGTGACGATCAACGGCGGCATCGCGATCGGTGGTGCGGTCTCGGGCAATTCGGATGGCGCGCAAGGCGTCGGCATGCATCTGTCGTCGGGCGTGACCACGCCCGGCCTGACCGTCTCGGGCAGCCTGGCGGGCAATGCCGGGCCGACCGCGGGCGGCAGCTCGGTCGGTCTGCTGATCGACGCGGGCGCGAGCCTGCCGACGATCACCAACACCGGCTCGATCTCGGCCACCACCACCGCGGCCACCGGCCTGTCGACCGCGATCCTCGACAAGAGCAATACGCTCAACAGCGTCACCAACAACGGCCAGATCATCGCGCAGTCGACCGACGGCAGCGGTGTCGCGATCGACGTCTCCGGCCGCACCACAGGCTTCACCTACACGCAGGGTCTGGCGAGCTCGACGCAGACCACGATCCCGGGGATCGGGGGCGCGATCAGGACCGGCAGCGGCGACGATGTGCTCAACATCTCGGCGGGCGTCACCCAGTCCAAGGTCTCGCTTGGCGCGGGCAACGATCAGATCAACCTGTCCGGCACCACGATCGCCTCGATGGATGCCAATCTGGGGGACGGCGACGACAAGGTCGCCCTGTCCAATACCGCGGTCTATAACGGGCCGATCGATTTCGGCGCGGGCAACAACAGCCTCACCATCAGCTCCGGCGCGGGCTTCTTCGGCAAGTTCGTCACCAACGAATCGAATGTCGCGGCCCAGAATATCGCCGTGCAGGTGACGGGCGGCACGCTCGCCTTCAACACCACCGACACCAGTACGATGAGCAGCCTTGCGGTCGCAGGCGGCACGCTCGGCGTGGTGGTCGATCCGTCGACCGGCGCACACACGTTGATCAAGGTCAACGGCGCGACCACGATCACCGCCGCGACCACGCTCAAGGTATCGGTCACCAATTTCGGCATCACCGCCAACCCGCTCACCGTAATCCAGAGCGGCACGCTCGCCGGCAGCAACAACCTGACCCTGTCGATCGACGCGCTGCCCTACCTGTTGAAGGGCGTGCTGGTGGCCAGCGACGCCGCCGGCACGGTCGGCGTATCCGTCCAGCGCAAGACTGCGTCCGAGCTGGCCCTGCGCCCGTCTGAAGCGGCTGCCTATGACGCGGCTTTCGCCGCGATCCAGGGCAACAAGCAGGCGTCGACCCTGTTCCTGGGCTTCACCGACCGCGCCAACACCATCCAGCGGCTCGACGAAATGCTGCCCGACCACCAGGGCGGCGTATTCGACGTGCTAACCCAGGGCGCACGCGCGCTGGCCCCGACCCAGGCGGCGACGCCCTGGGCGCAGCTCGGCAATGTCAGCCTCTATGCGCAGCAGGCGATCTGGGACGAACATCAGAGCGCCAACCTGACTCCCGGCAACGGCGGCAGCGGCTGGGGCCTGACCGGCGGCGGCGACGTCGCGATCGGCGATCACAGCCGGGTCGGCCTGTCGATCGGCTACATCCATGGCAGTGTGCGCGACAGCAGCGACAATGAGGTCGCCGCCAACCAGTTCGGCGGCGGCGTGCACTGGCTGAGCGACATTGGCGGCCTGCACTTCGCGGCCTATGGCAGCGCGGGCTTTGTCCGCCTGCACGAGACGCGTTTCTTCTCGGGCACGACCGACACGTCGGCTGCGGTTTTCACCAGCGGCGCGCACTGGAACGGCATCGCCCTGGCTGCTGGCAGCAAGGTCAGCTACGAAGCCAAGGCTGGCGCCTTCTATGTGCGTCCGTCGGGCGAGCTGTCCTACAACCGCCTGACCGAGAACAAGCACGCGGAAACCGGGGGCGGCACCGCATTCGACCTGACGGTGAACAAGCGCACCAGCGACGAATTCGCAGCGACCGGTCTGGTCGCGGCGGGTATCCATGTCGGCAACGTGATCGACCCCGAAGCCGCCACGCTGCGTTTCGAGGTCGAAGGCGGCCGCCGCCAGATCCTGAGCTCGAACGTGGGATCGACCACTGCCAGCTTCACCGGTGGCCAGGCCTTCACGCTCGATCCGGAAAATCGCCGGAGCGGCTGGCTGGGCGATGTCACCGCCTCGGTCGGTTCGTCGATCTTCCGCTTCTTCGCTTCGGGTCAGTACGAGACCCGCTCGGACGGCCAGCGGATCATCTCGGGCCGTTTCGGCTTCCGCGGAAGCTTCTGATTTAGCTTACCTCCGGTTTGGCAACGCTGAACCGGAGGGAGTATTTTGATTGTGCGCTTCGGCATCCGCCGGACGTTGCGTCGCGTGAGCGCAAAAAAAATAGCCCGGACTTTCGTCCGGGCCAGTCAGGGTACCTGAGGGACCTCAGGTGGGTCAGGCGAAAGCCGGCCGGCGGCGCTCCAGGCGCTTGGACGCGACGCTCGCGAGCAGCGTCTCATATTGGCCGGTCGAGAAACCGGCCCTGAGGAAATTTTTGATCTCCGACACGGGCAATTTGTAGCCCTTGTGCCAGGCATGAACGGCGAGGCGACGCAGCGCCTCGAGCCGCGGATCGGCGAGCGTAGACTGACGACCGAGACCGAACAGACCGCCCAGCGCGCGGGCGAGCGGGCCCGGCTCGCTCAGGCTGGAGATACGGTCGCGCCGCGCAAGCGCGATCACGGTCCATTCCAGCCCGCTGAAATCGGTGCGGCCTTCATCCTGGGCGACCCACGGCGACGCCATGGCGCCGGCAAAGCTGGATGCGTGATCGATATAGGCCATGGTCTCTTCCCTTCTTTATTCTGGGCGGCCGCCAGCGACCGCGCAGGCACATGGCCCACGCGCGTCCACGGACGGCGGCATAGTTCATCGTCGATATGGTCCCGAATGCGGCGGGCGGATCGGCCGAAAGAGGTCTTCCGTCAGCACTGGGCCACTTCGATACTGAGCGGTATATAAGCCGTGCTGCGGTGCGTCAACGGCTTTTTATACTGGCTGGTATCTTTTTTTAACGCCCCGGCCAGGTGCGCATCGCCATATCAACCAGGCTTTTGAGCTCGGTCTTGGACGCGCCCGCCCCCGCTTGCACGGAAAGGCCCTGAAGCACCGCCGTCATGTAACGGGCAAGCGCCTCGGTATCGATATCGGAAGGCAGGTCGCCCTCCTTTTTGAAGTCCTCAAGCCGCGCGATAACGATCCGGCGGACCGATTCCTGCCGCTCGATCACGCATTCGCGGATCGTGGCCGCCTCGGGCCCGCACGAAACCGCGCTGATCACGCCCAGGCATCCCTTGGGATCGCAGCTGGACGTCTGCATCTCAAGCGCGCCCATCAGCAGCTTCGCGGCCATCGCGCGCGAGGTCGGCTCCTTCAAAGCCTCGGCCATATAGGCCATCTTCTCGCGCTCGTAGAGATCGAGCGCCTTCTTGAAGAGCTCTTCCTTGTTGCCGAAGGCGGCATAGAGGCTGGGTTTGGCGATTCCCATCTCTGCGGTAAGCTCCGCCATCGACGCGCCTTCATAGCCGCGGCGCCAGAAAACGCGCAAAGCAGCGGTCAGCGCCTCGTCGACATCGAATTCGCGAGGACGGCCCTTGGGTACGCAGCAGGATACAACACTTTCCATACCGGACGGTATATAGTGCAGATTTGTGACCCCGTCCAGTGACCTGTTTGGATAAGTTTTTGAAAGCCTTGGGACTGTTCTGGCCCTATCGCCGCAAGCCCGCGCAAGTTAAGTCCGGAATATGAGCGGGGGCGATCAGGATCGTATAAAGCGGGCACGGGCGGCAATTGGCGCCGAAAGCTTCGCCGTAGCGGAGCAGGAGGCGCGCGCATTGCTCGCCGAAGAGCCCGACAATGTCGATGCACTCGAAATCCTGTTCCTGTGCCAGCAGCGCTTCGGCGATGCGGCGGGCGCGGAACGAACCCTGCGCCGCGTGATCCCGCTCGCGCCCGCCAAGCAATGGCCGCGCGGCGACCTCGCCCGGCTATTGCTGGGCATGGGTCGGCCGGCGGAAGCGGAACAGGTGCTGGCCGAGGCGGTCGCCGCCGACCCCAATCATGCCGACGCGCATGGGGTGCTGGGCTCGCTCCTGTCCGAGCGCGAGGTGCTGGTGCCGGGCGCGGCGCATTTGCAGCGCGCGATCGCGCTCGCCGGGCCGCACCCGCAATTGCTCGCCAATCTCGGGCGCAACCTGATGCGCCAGGGCAGGCTCGACGAGGCCGAGCCGCTGCTGGAGCAGGCGGTTAAGGCGGCACCGGACGCGCTGGCGCCTTTGATCCATCTTGCCGAGCTGGCTGAGCAACGCGACCAGTTCGACCGGGCCGTCGCTTTACTCGACCGCGCGGAGCCTCTGGCGGCGCGCGAAGGGCGCGATGTGATCGCCCAGCGTGCGCACCTGCTCGGCCGGATGCCGCAGTGGCGCGATGGGCTGGCGCTACTCGATGCGGTGCCGTCGCTGTCGGGCACGCCCTTGCTGTTACGCGCACGGTTGCGCGACAGAGCGGAGCGCTATGACGAAGCGTGGGCCGACGCCGTCTCCGCCAAAGCGGTGCTCGCCAAGGCCCGACGCCACACCTACGACCCTGTGCACACCGAACGCGATTTCGCTGCGCTGGCCGATTTCGCCAGCCGCACGGCCGCACAGACCGGCGCGCGCCTACGGAGCGGCGTTCCGCAGCCGATCTTCATCCTGGGCTTTCCCCGATCAGGCACCACGCTGACCGAGCAGGTGCTGGCCAGCCACAACCGGATTCGGCCCGGTGGCGAGTTGCCGTTCGTGGGTCAATTGCCGGGTCTTGTCGCGCGGATGACCGGCCTGCCCTTCCCCGCCGGACTCGCAAAGATCGCGGAGGACAGCGAAGCGGCCACCTATCTTCGCGATTATTATCTGGGCGGCGCACAGGCGTACGGATTGCTCGCGGACGGGGCGGATTTCTTCACCGACAAGATGCCGCTCAACGAGGTCTATCTGCCTTTGCTGCGGCTGGCCTTCCCCGAGGCCTGCCTGATCCAGGTGCGGCGCGATCCGCGCGACGTGATCCTGTCCGCGCTCCAGCATGACATGACGCATGGCTTTCACTGCACTTACCGTCCGGAGGATGCGGCGGATCATCTTGCGGCGGTATCCGACCTGACCGAGGCCTATTGCGCGGCCGGGATCGAGCCTTACGGCTTCCGCTACGAAAGCTTCATCGCCGATCAGGCCGGCGAGACCGACAGGCTGATGGCCTTCCTAGGCCTGGCGACCGAACCCGCGCAGCTCGCCTTCCATGAAAGCCGTCGCCTCGCGCCAACGCCCAGCTATGCGCAGGTGCGCGAGCCATTGCACGGACGCGCAATCGGGCGCTGGCGCAATTATGCGGAGCAACTCGCGCCCGTCCTGGGCAGGCTGGCCCCGGCAATCGCGCGCGGGAACTACTGAAGAAGGCTAGCCGCAATCGGCTCTGCATCCGCGCCGACGATCAGATGGACGATGTCCGCACCGGGCCTCGCGATCGCACGGGTGCCGAGCGCCTTGAGCACGTTTTCGTCCAGCTCGGACGGATCGGACAGACGAAGCCACAGCCGGCTCGACGCCGCCCCCACCTCGACTACATTGCCGCGCCCGCCCAAGGCTGCCAGCCAGAGCCTGGCGTCGACCTTGGCAACCGGTGCCGCGGGCGCAGAAGCCGCTGCACCGGCAGGTGTCGCAAGCGCGCCGGCCGCGGCACGCATCTCCGTCGCGACCTGATCCGCGATCGGACCGACCACCACCTGCAAGCCCTGCGCGCTCGGGCGTAACAGGCCGCGTGCGCCGAGTGCCTTGAGCTGTGCCTCGTCTACCTTGTCCTGATCGACCACGACCAGCCGCAGCCGGGTGGTGCAGGCGTCGATAGTCGACAGATTGGCCGAACCGCCCAAAGCCGCGACGAAGGCCGCGCCACGCTCGCCCGCCTGCACGTCCACCGCTGCGACCTCTGGCTCGCGGCCCGGCGTCTTCAGGTCGAAGCGCCGGATCGCGAAGTTGAAGGCGAAATAATAGATCAGGAAATAAGCCGCCCCGACCGGGAGCAGGAGCAAAGGCCTCGTCGCCTTGGTGAAGTTGAGCGCATAATCGAGCGCGCCCGCCGAGAAGGTGAAGCCCAGCTTCACGCCCAGCAAATGCATCACCACGAAGGCTAAGCCGGTCAGGATCATGTGCAGGCCGTAGAGCGCGGGTGCCAGGAAGATGAAGCTGAACTCGATCGGCTCGGTCACGCCGGTCAGAAAGGCGGTCGCCGCCATCGAGAAAAGCAGACCGCCAACCGCCTTGCGCCGCTCAGGCAAGGCCGCGCGATACATGGCGAGGCAGGCCGCGGGCAGGCCGAACATCATCACCGGGAAGAAGCCGGCCATGAAGTCGCCCGCGCTGGGATCGCCCGCGAAAAATCGCTTCAGATCGCCGGTCGTGCCGTGGAAATCACCGACGATGAACCAGGCGACGTTGTTGAGGATATGGTGCAGTCCGGTGACGATCAGCAGACGGTTGAGCACGCCGTAGAGGAACAGGCCCGTAGTGCCCGATCCGATCACGAAGCGGCTGAGGCTGTCCATGCCCGCGGCGATGCCGACATAACCAAAGCCAATGATCGCGGCGAGGACGAGACCCGCCAGCCCGGAAACGATCGGCACGAACCGACGCCCGCCGAAGAAAGCGAGATAATCGGGCAATTTGATTCCCGACCAGCGATTGTAGGCCGCGCCCGCGGCGAGACCGGAGAGGATACCGATCGGAACCGAAAGTTTGTCGATCGCCTTGGTGCGCCAGGCATCGCCCGCCACATCGAGCGTGTCCTTGGCGACGCCCACAAGTGCATCACTCGGCACCACCAGCAAAGTCGCCGCACCCCGGGTGGCGATCAGGAAGCAGACCAGGCCAGCCAGTGCCGCCGCACCATTGCCGTCGCGCGCAATGCCCGCGCCGATGCCCGCCGCAAACAGCAGGCCGAGATTGTCGAACACCGCACCGCCCGCCGCCGCGACGAAGGGCATATTCAGGAGATCGGGCTGCCCGAGGCGCAGCAGAAGCCCTGCGATCGGCAAGACCGCGATCGGGAGCATGAGTGCGCGGCCGAGCGGCTGAAGTGATTCAAGCGAGAGCTTCATGCCCGGCCTTCCATGTAGGAACGAATCAAAGCACGCACCGCGAAGGCGTCGGCCGCGTCGCAGGCCTTGGCCGCCAGCTCTGCAGCACTGGCGGTATCAACCTGACGCACCACCTGCTTGATCTCCGCGACTGCGGCGGGCGGCACCGACAATTCGGTGACGCCGAGGCCGATCAGTATCGGCACCGCCAGCGGATCGGCGGCGACGCCGCCGCACACACCCGTCCAGCGGCTGTAGAGCTTGCCGCCCGCGACGGTGGCACGGATCAGGCGCAGCACCGCGGGATGGAGCGCATCTAGCCCGGCGGCGGTGCCCGCGTTAGTGCGATCCATGGCCAGCGCATATTGGCTGAGATCATTGCTGCCGATCGAGAAGAAGGCGGCGTCCCTGGCGAGCGTCTCGGCTATCAGAGCGGCTGCAGGCGTCTCGACCATGATGCCAAGCGGCGGCGCGGGGCGATCCATCGCCTTGGCCTCGCGATCGAGGATCGCGCGTGCCTTTGTGAGTTCGTCCAGACTCGCAACCATCGGCAGCATGACCTTGAGATCACTGGCGTTCACCCCGATCAGCGCGCGAAATTGCGTGGCAAGCAGATCTGGCCGCGCCAGGCCCAAACGAAGGCCGCGCACGCCCAGCGCCGGATTCTCCTCGGGCGCCATCGGCAGGTACGGCGCCGGCTTGTCGGCACCAATATCGAGCGTTCGCACGATCAAGGGCCGGCCATCGAGCGCATCCGCGACGCCCTGATAGATTGCGCGCTGCTCGGCCTCATCAGGTGCGTTCGGGCGGTCGAGGAACAGGAATTCGGTGCGCAGCAGGCCGCAGCCTTCGGCGCCCTCTTTCACCGCTTTCACCGCATCCGAGACCGAGCCGAGATTGGCGAACACCTCGATATGCCGGTCGTCTTGCGTGATCGCAGGCTCGGCAAGCCGCGCGCGCGCCTCGGCCCGGCTTTCCTCGCGCCGTTTCTGATCGGCCTTAGCCGCTTTCTGTTCGGCGGCCGAGGGATCGATCACGACCGTGCCGTCGGTCGCGTCGAGTATCAAAGCGGTACCATCCGCCACCAATTCGATCCCGCGGCCGAGCGCGGTCAGCATCGGGATGCCCATCGACGCGGCGATGATCGCAGCGTGTGACGTGGGTCCGCCCTCGGCGGTGCAGATGCCGGCGATGCCCGCATCGCCCAGCGCCATCAGTTCGGACGGCAATATTTCGCGCGCGACCAGAATTGCACCCTTGGGCACGGACCGTTCGAGCGTTTCGCCATGGAGTGCGGCCAGGATCTGGCGCTCGACGTCACGCAGGTCGTCGATCCGCTCGGCAAAACGGTCGCCCGCGCCGGCAAGCGCGGCGGCAAAGCCCCGGCCCGCTTCGATCCAGGCCTTGTCGGCGGGCGATCCGGCGAGGATCGCGCGCTTGGCCTCGGCCAGCAGAGCCGGGTCGTCGAGGAAGGCGAGATGCGCTTGCGCGACCTGCGCGGCGGTATCGGTGCCGGTCGAGCGCGGCAGCAAATGCGCGCGCACCGTAATTCGCGCCGCATCGAGCGCGGCCCGCTCTTCGTCAGTGCCGCGGCTCTTTTCGCGCAAGGCCGGCAGCGGCGCTTCGCCGAAATGGAAGCTCTTCGCGAGCACGAAGCCAGGTGCGGCCGTCACGCCACGCAAGGGGCCGGTCGGCGCTTCCTGAGGGATGTCCGCCGCAACGGCTGCCGGCGTCGACGCATCTCCCGCAATCGGCTCGAGCTCACCCATGCCGCTCGAGATCAGTTCGGCGATGGCGGAAGCGGCGACTTCGGCCTGCGCACCGCCTGCGGCAACGATCAGCTCCGCGCCATGGCTTAGGGTGAGCGCCAGCATCGCGACCGGGCTGAGCGCCGAGGCGGTCTTGCCCTCCGGCGTGCGCAATTCGACCGTCGCGTCGAAGCTCTTGGCGAGATCGGCGATCCGCGCCGCCGGCCTTGCGTGAAGACCGTGCTTGAGCGGCAGGCGCAAGGTCCGCAGCGCCGATGCCGCCGTGCTCATGCTCGCAGCCTGAAGAGCGTCGCCATCGACTGCGAGCAGAGCTGCGCCGCGTTCGACCAGGCGATCCGTATCAGCCGTGACGCTGCCGCCGCTAGTGACGATGACCGGTGTAATCAAACTCTTGGCGTGGCGCGCGAGATAGTCGAGATCGAACTCGATCAGCAGATCGCCCGCTGCGACCCGCTGGCCTTCCGTCGCATGCGCGGTGAAGCCCTTGCCGCCCAATGCGACGGTGTCGATGCCGATATGGATCAGCAATTGCACGCCATCGTCGAGATCGATCGTAACCGCATGCGCGGACGGGTTGAGCGTGGCGATCACGCCGGCGCCGGGCGCGACCAGCCGGCCCTCGGTCGGATCGATCGCGACGCCATCGCCGAGCATCCGCCCGGAGAAAACCGGATCGGGCACCTGATCGAGCGCGGTGACCCACCCGCCAAGCGGGCTGGCGATAGCGAGGCTCATTTCGATCCCGAGAGCGTGAGCTTGTCGAGCACCCAGACAGGCTCGAGCTGGTTCTGCGTGAAGGTCGCGCAGAGCGTGTGCGTGCCCGTCTGCGGCGCGATGCTGCCGGTGAGCGCGGTCACGCCGCTATTGCCCTTGGCAGGCGCGAGTGGGAGCTTGGCTACGACCGGGCCTTCGCAATCGTCCAACCGGATTTCGAGTTCGCCATCGGGCGTCTCGGGCTTGCGGAAGGCGATCTTGTTGACCGCTGCGCCAATCGAGAAATTGAACGGAATCGACCCGACCCGCGCCTCGATCCGCGTCGCGCCATCCATCGGCGCGCCATTCCATTTCCAGCAGGGCTGCATCAGGTCGACCCAATGGATCGCGCGCTTGCCATTGGCCGGGCCGTCATCCTCCAGCCGTAGCGGGATCTTGCCCGCACCCGTGCACAATTGCATCTGCGCGACATCGCGCGTCCAGAAGGCTTTGGCATCGACCCCGAAGCCCTGCGCCGGTCCCACCGCGTCATCGCCGAGGAATGCCTGCGCTATCAGCGTGCCTTTCATCGCGATCGGTGCCCGATAGACGGGCGAGGCTGACGTCGGCACGCTGCCGTCGGTGGTGTAGTGGATGATGCCGATCCCGGCCTGCTGGCGTAGTGCGGCCTGCGGCGCTGCCGGCGTGCCCGCCAGGTCCATCTGCGGTACCAACGGCGTCACGTCATACCCCAGGTGGAGCGCGCGATAGCGGCCCAGCTCGGCCGCGAGGCGCGGCGCGAAGGCGTTCCAGTCGCGCGGGCCCGGCCTGGTCCAGCCGAGCTCGGCGAGGATCGCGGCGCGCGGCCAGATCATGCGCTCGACATAATCGGTGGTGCGGGCATGTTCAGTCCACTCATTGACCTGCAACCCGATCAGATGCCTGCGCTCCTGCTCGGTAAGCGAGGGTGGCGCGACCTCGAACGCGTACACGCGCTTCCAGTCCATGATCGCGCCCCGGCCCGGCGGCTCGTCGCCCGAATCCGACTGGCGATTGTCGAGATAGAGATCGGGCGCGGGCGAGAGCACCGCGTCATGCCCGGCCTTGGCCGCGGTGATCGCACCGTCGATGCCGCGCCACGACATGATCGTCGCGGATTGCGGCACATCGCCCAGCAGGATCTCATCCCACCCGATCAGGCGGCGGCCATGCTTTTCGAGATAGTCGCCGATCCGCGCGGTGAACCAGCCCTGGAGCTTGTCGTCGCTGGCAAGGCCCAGTTCCTTGCGCTTGGACTGGATCGTGGGGTTGGCGGCCCATTCGTCCTTGAGCGCCTCATCGCCGCCGACGTGGATGTAGTGCGACGGAAACAGCTCCATCACTTCGTCGAGCACATTTTCGAGGAAGGTGAAGGTCGCGTCGTCGGTATTGTAGAGGCTGTAGAGGATGCCCCAATCTGGGCTTGGGCCCTTCGGCGGCGTCGGCGACGAGCCGAGCTCAGGATAAGAGGCGATTGCCGCGGTGGCGTGGCCCGGCATCTCGATCTCGGGCACGATCGTGATGTGACGCGCGGCGGCGTAAGCGACCACCTCGCGCACCTGATCCTTGGTGTAATAGCCCCCGTACATGATGGGCTTGCCGTTGGCGTCGAAGCCGGCTGCGCCCGCATCCTGCCGCCACGCGCCGATCTGGGTGAGCTTGGGATATTTGTCGATCTGCAGGCGCCAGCCCTGATCGTCGGTCAGGTGCCATTGTAGTACATTCAGTTTGTCGAGTGCCATCCTGTCGATCAGCGCTTTAACGAAGCTGACCGGCTGGAAGTGGCGGCAGCTGTCGAGCATCACGCCGCGCCAGCCGAAGGCAGGCGCATCGTCGATCCGCACCGCGGCGAGCGTGCCGTTGCGGCCCGCTTTCTGGACCAGCTGCCAGAGCGTGGTCGCGCCATAATAAAGGCCAGTGTCGCTGCTCGCGCTGACGGTGACGCCCTTCGGCGTGACATCGAGATGATAGGCCTCGTCACCCTGGATCGCTGCATCCTTGCGGAAGCGGATCTGTAGCCCCTGCCCCGCCGGGAACGCGGTAAGCCCCGAGCGGGCAACAAGCTCGTTGAAGCGGGCGGCGGCGGCCGCCTCGCCCTTAGTCTGGGGATCGAAAGATAAAGAGCTGCCCGCCAGCGCGAAGGCGCCTTTCTGGGGCACGATCGACGCTGGCAGCGGCAGCAGAGATGCGGTCGCCGGGAGGGAATCCTTGGCTTCCGCAACCGCCGCCCCCGGGAAAAGGACGGCGGCGGCAATCATCAAAAGCGGGCGCATCAACTACCTTTCAACCGGTACGCCCGGACTTGTTTCAGAAGCTAACCTTGCCGCCAAGCCAGAAGGTGCGGCCGTTGTTGTAGTAAGCGCGCGGAATGCTGGGATCGCCCACGAAGTAGTAGAGCTTGTGGTTGAGCAGATTCTGCGCATCGGCGGTCAGCGCGATGTTGTGCGTCAAGTGGACGGTCACGGACGCGTCGAGCTGGCCGTAATTGTCCTGCCACATCGGCGTACCGCGATCGACGCCCGAGCTGAACTTCGAACGGAAGGTGTAGGCCACGCGCGCGCTGAGCAGGCTGTCTTCGAAATAGCCGGTCAGGTTGTACGTATTCTTGCTGTTACCGTCGATCGTGCCGCCGTTCTTCGCCTTCGCATCCGCGTAGGTATAGTTGGCGATCACGCCGAAGCCGTACCACAAGGGCTGCTGCCAGTTGATCTCGAAGCCCTGGTTATGGCCGCCCGGTCCGTTGACCGGCGCGGTGACCAGGAAGTTCGCTCCCGCCGGATGCTGCAGCGTCTTGTAGAACTGCGTGGTCGTCTGGCTCATGATGTAGGACTGGATGTCCAGGTAGAAGAAGGTCGCCGACAAGAGCGCCTGCTTCCCATAATACCATTCCACGCCGGCATTATATTCCCAGGCCCGGGTGGGCTTGAGGTGCGGGTTACCGCCCGCGGTGCCGGTCAACGCCAGATCCGAAAGGGAGAAGGCACCGGCGAGCTGGGCATAGCCCGGCCGCGACATCACCTTCGCCGCCGACGCGCGAAGCAGCAGGTCGGGCTGCAGATCGTAGGTCAGATTGGCGCTGGGCAAGATGTCCCAATATTTATTCTTGTCGTCGACCTCGCCGAAGCTGCCGAACACGTTGGTGATCGTCAGGTTGGGCGCGTTCGGCGAATATTGGACCGTGTTGAGCGAGGTGTGGACTGCACGGACGCCGATATTGCCGCGCCAGTTGCTGTCATTGCCGAGCTTGGCCATCGCATAGGCCGCCTCGGTCGTTTCCGTGACCGAGAAGCTGAGCGGCGGATAGAAAGCGAAGTTGCGGCCACCCGCGACGCTATCCAGCTCCGCCTTGACCTTGTCCTCGTCAGCGAGCGGATATTGCGGGAAGCTGTAGAGCCCGTGCGCGAAGTCACTCGGCACCTGGTCGCCGTCGTAAACGGTACCTAGACCGATCTGGTTGGTGCCCGAATATTGGCCGTTACCGCCCCATGCGTAAGCGGTGTAGTCGACCGAACGCTTGTGGTGCGCATAGCGACCGCCGACCTTGATCGACTTCAGGAAGCCATTGTCCGACGCCTGCCATTCGAGATCGGCGCGGCCATAAAGCTCGGTATCGGGCGACTTGATCTTACCGCCCCACGACCAGCTGTAATAATTGTTGAGATAGGCCTGGCTGGTCTCGTCGGCGGGAAGGCCGGGGAAGCTCACGTCGGCGGTCTTGCCGGCGATCGTGTAGCTCATACCCGAATTCCAATAGGTCTCCCAGGCGAAGGTATCCTTGGTTTCGCCGATGCCCTTGGTGTAGCCGAGCTCGCCCGTGAGGGTGAGGTTGTCGGTCGCATGGTATGCGAAGTCACCATTGACCACGAGCGTGGACGAGAAAGCCTTGCGGAAGATGTCGTCCTGCACGCGACCCTGGACGGCGGTGCCGTCAGTCGTGGTCGGAGCAAAGGTCGCCGAGGTCAGATAACCGTTGTTGATCGTGTAGCTGGTAAGCGCGTTCTTGGGGCCCGGCGTCGAGTCATTGGCAATGTCGCGGCTGACCCAGGCCATCGAGTTTGTGTTGACGTTATCAGCGTCGAGGCGGGTGTAGAGCCCGTTGATATTCACCTCGAGACGGTCGGTCGGCTTGAACTGGAAGGCGATCATGCCACCCTCGCGGGTGCGCTGCTGGCGGAAATAGGCTGCGCCGATCAGATTGGGCGCCGCCACTGTCTGGCCGGTGCCGGCAAAGTTGGTGATGTTCGAGTAGCCTAGGAATTCCTGGCCATCGCGGCGGAAATCGCGCTTCTGGTAGAAGCCGGCAGCAAGCACGCCGAACGTGCCTTCCGCATTCTTCCAGCTCACCAGGCCGGAAGCATTAGGCGTCCATTTGTTGGAGAGGTCATTATAGACCATCTGCCCAGTCAGCGCGACCGTGCCAGACGCCAGATCGAGCGGCTTGCGGCTATGCAGGTTGATCGTGCCGCCGATGCCACCTTCCTGAAGGTCAGCCTCGCTCGACTTATAGACTTCGAGCCGACCGACGATTTCGGAAGGCAGCAGGCTGAAGTCGAAGCTGCGTCCGCCATTCTGCTGATCGAGCACGAACCAGTCGCCGGTCGCGACCGAGTGGCCGTCGAGCAAGGTCAGGTTGAGGCTGGGATCGGTGCCGCGGATCGAGACATTCTGGTTCTCGCCGAAGCCGCCGGCCGCGGCCGAGCCGGTCACCACGTTCACGCCGGTGAGGCGGCCGAGCGAGTCGGCAACGTTCTTGTCCGGGAATTTGCCGATATCCTGCGCCGTGAGGACTTCGCTGACCATGTCCGACTTGCGCTTCTGGTCGAGCGCCGCCTGGATCGAGGCGCGGATGCCGGTGACCACGACTTCCGGGGACGAATCATCCTTCGACGCGTCCCCCGCCGCGGGTGCTGCGGCCGCAGCGGCTGCCGCCACCACCGTATCCGCATAGGCCGGCGCCGCGACCGCAAGTGCGATCATGCTGACGCCAAGTGCAAAAACCCCTTTATGCTCTTTGACCATGCTAAAGACTCCCCTGCGTTCATCCGTGGATGAGGCCAATGTATGACCAATACGAACCAACCCTGCGACTGTGCGAAACCGATTCACTGTCGATTCCGTCTTCAATGGTTCTAATTAGGACGGATTGGTAACAAGATTGCAATACCAAAAATGACACCACCCGCAATTTTTGGTATTGTAGTGGTATCATTCGTGAGGCAAAGACAAAGCGAACGGAGGGGTTAGCGGATGTTCGTTGAACGGGTCGGACGGTTGTCGGCAGGGGATAGCGCGCCACTCTATCTGCAGCTGCAGCGCGTTCTGCGCATCGCGATCGAATCGCACGTGCTGGCCGCCGACGAGGCGTTGCCGGCCGAGCGCGAGCTTGCCGAATCCTTCTCTGTCTCGCGCGTCACGGTACGCAAGGCGCTGGACGGACTGGTCGATGCCGGTTTGCTCACCCGTCGCCATGGCGCCGGCACCTTTGTTGCCGCACGCGTCGAAAAGAATTTCGCGACCATCACGTCCTTCACCGAAGACATGCAGGCACGCGGCCGCCATCCGCACAGCGAATGGCTGGCCCGTACCGAAGGCCTGGTCACGCCCGAAGAGGCAATGGCGCTCGGCTTGAGCCCGGGAACGCGCGTCTATCGTTTCACGCGTATCCGCTATGCGGACGAGCAATCGATGGCGTTGGAATATTCGACCATTCCCGCAAGCTGCTTGCGCGGCCCCGATGCGGTCAGCGAATCGCTGTATGCGGCACTAGGCGATGCCCGCCCGGTGCGGGTGCTGCAAAGGCTACGTGCGGTGCAATTCACCGCCGAGCAGGCGGAGGAGCTGGGGATTGAGGAAGGCGCGCCCGCGCTCGAGATCGAGCGGCGCGGTTATGCGCAGGACGGGCGTACGGTCGAATTCACCCGCTCGCTATACCGCGGCGATTCCTACGATTATGTCGCCGAATTCGGAGTGGGCGCACCTTGAGCCAGAGCCTGTCGCCCGAATCCACGTTGATGTTCGCCGAAGCCGCCGAATCCGCGGCTGCCGTGCGCCGCCAGCAGGCGCGCAATGCCGACGCTATGGCAAAACTCGGCGCTTTGCTTCGCGAGAAGAAACCGCACACTTTCGTCACGCTCGCACGTGGCAGCTCGGACAACGCCGCGACCTTCGCGCGCTATCTGATCGAAGCGCATGCAGGCGTGCTGACCAGTTCGGCCTCGCCCTCGATCGCCTCCGTCTATGACGCCGCGCCGGCGATGGACGGGGCGGTGATGCTCGCCATTTCGCAATCGGGGCGCAGCCCTGATCTGGTCGCTGCGGCAAAAGCCGCCAAGGCGCGCCGCGCGTTGTTGATCTCGCTGGTCAATGATGAGCAATCGCCCTTGTTCGCGCTCGCCGACGTCGCACTTCCCTTATGCGCCGGCCCGGAAAAGAGCGTGGCCGCGACCAAGAGCTTCATCGCGACGCTGGCCTCGACCTTGCACCTTGTCGCGGAATGGACAGGCGATCCGCGCATCGCGGAGGCCGTGACCGCCCTTCCCGACCTTTTAGACCGCGCCTGGACGCAGGATTGGTCGCCCGCTTTGCCTGTGCTGGAGCATGCCGCCAACCTCTATACGGTCGGGCGCGGCCATGGCTTCGGCATCGCGCAGGAGATGGCGCTCAAGGTCAAGGAAACCTGCGGCTTCCATGCTGAAGCGTTCAGCGCCGCCGAGGTGAGGCATGGGCCAATGGCTTTGGTCGGGCCCGGTTTCCCGGTTTTGCTGACCGCGCAGGACGACGAATCGCAGGCCAGCGTGCGCGCGCTGGCGGAGGAATTTGCCGGCCGTTCGGCGCCCTTGCTGGTCGCGGGGCTAAGGAATGCGCCGGGGACAGTGCTTCCGACAATCGATGCGGACGCACTGGTCCAGCCGATCCTGCTGGTGCAGAGCTTCTATCGCATGGTGAATCAGCTCTCTGTCCTACGCGGCCGCGATCCCGACCGCCCGCCGACGCTCAACAAGGTCACGGAAACCGTTTGATGGCACTGGCGCTTATCAATGGCCGGGTGCTGTTGCCCGCGGGCGTGCGCGAGGACGTATGCGTGCTGGTCGATCGCGGCCGTATCCGTGCCATTTCATCCGAACCCACGCCCGACGCGGAGCAGGTCGATCTCGGCGGCAAGCTTCTCTTGCCGGGCTTTATCGACACGCAGGTCAATGGCGGCGGTGGCGTATTGTTCAACGACCAGCCGACCGTGGACGCTATCGCCGCTATCGGCACCGCACATCGGCGCTACGGCACCACCGGTTTCCTGCCGACCTTGATCAGCGACGATCTCGATGTGGTCGAACGCGCGATCGCGGCGGTGGATGAAGCGATACTGGCGGGCGTGCCCGGCGTGCTTGGCATCCATGTCGAAGGGCCGTTCCTGAGCGACAAGCGCCACGGCATTCACGATGTCGAACGCCTGCGCAAATTTAGCGAGCGCGCCTTTGGCCTGCTAACCTCCTTGAAGCATGGGCGCGTGCTGACGACGATCGCACCCGAAGTGGTCGATGCGCACGACATTCAGCGGCTTGCCGCGGCTGGCGTGATCGTCGCCGCGGGGCATACCGATGCGGATTATGACACGGTCCACAATGCGATCGATCATGGCCTCAGCGGCTTCACACACATCTTCAACGCGATGTCGCCGCTGTTGAACCGCGCGCCCGGCGTGGTCGGTGCCGCGCTGGAGGATGATCGCACGATCGCGGGCATCATCGTCGACGGGCACCATCTTCACCCCGCCACCGTTCGGATCGCGCTCAAGGCCAAAGGGCCCGAACGGCTGATGCTGGTGACCGACGCGATGCCGAGCGTGGGCGCGGCCGAACCCAATTTCATGCTGCAGGGCCGCTATATCCATGAGGAAGACGGGCTGCTGCGCGACGATCAGGGCGTGCTCGCGGGCTCCTCGCTCGACATGGCGAGCGCGGTCCGCAACCTGATGGCGCAAACCGGCGCGTCCCTGCGCAATGCGGTGTCGATGGCGTCGGCCGTTCCGGCGCGCTTCCTTGGCCTGAGCGACGAGACCGGCACGATCGCGGCCGGGCTGCGCGCGGACCTGGTGTTGGTCGACGACGATCTCAATGTCCTGCGCAGCTGGATCGGCGGCGAGGAAGCCTGAGCAAGCCGGTTCCATGACGCCGCCGCCGATGAAGCCTTCTGTCCGCGTCGTCGGCCAGAGCCGCCAGCCGGTGTTGGTGATCGACAATTTCAGCGGCGCGCCCCACGCCGTGATCGAGATCGCCGCGGCGCTTTCGCCCTTCGGCGAGAGCCGCGATACTTATTATCCGGGCATCCGCCGCCATATCACGCCCGCCGACCGCGATGCCTTCGCCTATGCCGAAAGCGTGATCGACGAGATCGGGCCCTTCCTGGGCGACATTTTCGGCTTCCAATGGTTCGACTGGATCGAAGCCAGCTTCTCGATGATCACCGCGGCGCCCGCTGATTTGATCCCCGGCCAGCGCACGCCCCATTTCGATTCGACCGAGCCGGGGTATCTCGCGATCCTCCATTATCTGTCGGATACCGAAGGCACCGCTTTCTACCGACAGCGCGCGACCGGCGTGGAGGTGGTAACGCCGCAAAATGTCGATGGCGTCCTAGCCGCCGCGCGTGCGGCTGCCGCCCACAGCCCGGGCTATTTCCACGGATCGGACGCGCATTATGAGCAGATCGGCATGGTCGAGGGCGTGGCCGACCGGCTGGTCCTCTACCGCGGATCCTTGCTCCATTCGGGCATCATCCCGCCCGATGCAAAACTGAGCGCCGATCCGCGCGAGGGCCGGCTCACCGCCAACCTGTTCGGGCGGGGGCGCTAGGCCTGGGCTTCTGTACTCGCTTCCCGATCAGTACAGTTCAGGCCAATCGTACCCAACCGTATCTGTGCAACCGCGCCCGACCTGGGCACCCGACGCTCGCAACCAGCGAGGTTCGGATGTTCAACAAATATGCCCGCGGCTTTCATCCCGCCCATCGCACAGCTAGGTCGCCTACATGACCCAACGCCCCTTCCTGATGATCGACGTATTCGGCGACGGTGTGTTCGCCGGCAACCCGCTGGCGGTGATCGCCGACGGCACCGGCCTCGATACGGCCGAGATGCAACGCATCGCGCACTGGCTCAACCTGTCGGAGACGAGTTTCCTGCTGCCGCCGACCGACCCACAAGCCGATTATCGCGTGCGCATCTTCACCGTCGATCGCGAGCTGCCCTTTGCCGGCCATCCTACGCTCGGCAGCGCGCATGCCTGGCTCGAGCGAGGCGGCAAACCCAGGACCGATGGC
>Ga0209455_1000714_pt1 | contig 19245 bp, 15 predicted proteins | sample AraplaCol_mCL_r2_FD_184275 | JGI IMG/M metagenome (GOLD analysis project Ga0209455, IMG submission 184275) | Arabidopsis root microbial communities from North Carolina, USA - plate scrape CL_Col_mCL_r2 (SPAdes) (version 2) | ecosystem: Host-associated > Plants > Roots > Endosphere | place: USA... | reverse complement strand
TCGCGGAAACCACCAGATCGGCGATGCCGGTCGCCGCCTCGCCCGCACCGAGGAACAGGATGCGCTGCTCCTTCAGCTTGCCGCCGTTCACTTTCAGCGCCGAGAACAGGCCGGCGAGCGCAACCGCCGCGGTGCCCTGGATGTCGTCGTTGAAGACGCAGGTGTCGTCCCGATATTTGTGCAGCAGCTTGAATGCGGAATGGTTGGCGAAATCCTCGAACTGGATCAGCACGCCCGGAAAGGTCTTTCGCGCGGCGGTCATGAACTCGTCGACGAAGCTGTCATAGGCTTCGCCCGAAAGGCGCCGCTCGCGCAGGCCGAGATAATAGGGATCGCTCAGCAGTTCCTCGTTGTTGGTGCCGACGTCGAGCACGATCGGCAGGCAGTGCTCGGGATGCACGCCGGCGCAGGCCGAATAGAGCGACAGCTTGCCGACGGGAATGCCCATGCCGTTGGCGCCGAGATCGCCAAGTCCCAAAATGCGCTCGCCGTCGGTGACGACGATCAGCTTGGCCGGATAGGGCCAGTTCTTCAGAACTTCGCCGATCTGGCCGCGCTCACGCGAGGAGATGAACATGCCGCGCGGGCGCTGGAAGATCAGGCCAAATTTCTGGCAGGCCAGGCCAACTGTCGGCGTGTAGATGATCGGCTGGATCTCGTCGATATTGTCGACGACAACGCGAAAGAACAGCGCCTCGTTGCGGTCGTGCAGCGCGTTCAGGGCGACGTATTTTTCGAGGTCGGTCGGCAGCGAGCGCAGATTGATCAGCACGCGCTCGACCTGCTCCTCGATCGTCAGGACGCAAGCCGGCAGCAGGCCGCGCAGGCCGAGCGCATCGCGCTCCGCTTCCGTGAAGGCCGTGCCCTTGTTGAGCAAGGGGTCGCGCAGCAGCGTCATGCCTTGCGCTGAATCGGATGATGTCGAATGGGCGCTGACCCGAGCAGGTCTAATCACGAATTCCCCCAGGGAGTTTCTTATTGAAGGGCAAGCATTGTCCGCCAGCGCTCCCCTGAGATCAAGGACCGAGCGAGACGTGGGGGGTGATTGTGATCTCGCACCGCAGCGAGACTTTCGCGAACGATCCGCAAAAGTTAATGCCGCGGGCAATTCGTGCCCCTCATGCTGAGGAGTGCGTCTCTGGACGATGCTGTACATCGATGTGGCGGCATCGGTGCCGGGCTCCCTCTCCCGCTTGCGGGAGAGGCGGAGCAAACCCGGGGACAATCTTCGTGAAATCCATAAGAGATTGTCTGGCAGGAGGAAGGTGGCGCTTGTAGCTATTCCGGCCTGATATCCGCTGCCTTCACCACAGGCCACCATTTCTCGATCTCGGCCTTCTGGAAGGCGCCGAGGGCTGCGGGCGATTGCTGGTCCACCGGCGGAATCTCCTGGCCCAGCTCGGCAAAGCGCTGCCTGACGGCGGGATCGGCGAGAGCCGCGACAATGGCTGTGTTGAGCTTTGTGACAATCTCTTTCGGCGTGTTCTTCGGGGCCCAGATGCCGTGCCAGTAGGAGATGTAGAGACCGGGCAACCCCGCCTCGTCGACGGTGGGAATATCGGGCGCGGACGCAAGCCGTGTCGGCGAGGTCACCGCAAAAGCCTTGATCGCGCCATTCTTGACATGCGGCAGCGAATTGGTGGCCTGGTCGAACATGATATCGATCTGCCCGGCGACAAGATCGATCATGGCAGGCCCCGCGCCGCGATAGGGCACGAACTGAAAGTCGGTGCCGGTCTTCTCCTTGAAGAAGACCCCCGCGACATGCGCGCCGGTCCCTGCGCCAGCCGTCCCCGCCGTGGCCTTGCCGGGATTGGCCTTCAGCCAGGCGATCATCTCCTTCAGATTGCCCGCCTCGAGCGATTTCCGGCCGACGATCAGCTGCGTCCCCATCGCGACCAGCGCGACCGGCTCGAAATCGGCGAGCAGATCATAAGGCAGCTTGAAGATCGCTCCGTTGAGCACATGCGTGCCCCAATGACCGATGGTGATGGTGGTGCCGTCTGCCGTTGCGCGCGCGACGCGGGCACCAGCGATGCTGCCGGAGGCGCCGGCGACATTCTCGCCCACGATCGTTGCATGCAGTTCGGCCGCGATGCGTTCCGACAGGATTCGCGCCAGCGTGTCGGTCGGCCCGCCGGCCGCGAACGGGACCACAAGGGTGATAGGGCGCGAGGGGAACGATTGGGCACTGGCCGGCGCGTTCCAGGCCACGCTTCCGACCAATGCACACATGACGATCACGTGACCACGCAACCCGGCCCACAGCCCCCGCATCACTTTCTCCCAAGCTTCTTGTCATCCGCATGTCATCAGCGGAGTGGAGCGCGAGTGAACGCTGGCCGATGAGCGGAAGCAAGCCGGAAAATTTGCGGTGCGGCTATCCGGCCGCGCGTCTTGGCGTCAGGTTGGCGGCGACATCGGCAGGCGGCGCGACGTGCATCAAAATGGTCTGGGTCGCCGATGCGACCTCGATGCCGTGCTGCTGGAAGCGCTGCTTCATGCGGCGGTTGAATTCGCGCTGGACCGGCCAGCGGCCGGCCTCGGTGCAGCGGATCTGGCCGACGATCGACACCATCGCGCCATCGACCTTGTCGATGCCCCAGAGATCGAGGTCGCCGCGGATCAGCGGGCGGAAGTCCGGCTCGCGGCGCATCTCCTCGACGATATCCTTGAGGATCTGGCCGGCGCGGTCGGTGTCCTCCTTGTAGGCGACATTGACGCTGACCGAGGCATTGCCGGCACCGCGGCTGGCATTGGTGATGGTCGTCACCGCGCTGAACGGCACGATGTGCACGGCGCCGTCGCCGGCGCGCAGGCGAATGGTGCGGATCGAGACGTTCTCCACCACGCCTGAAAGTCCCGACACGCTGACGGTGTCGCCGACTTGCACGGTGTTCTCCAGCAACAGGAACAGGCCGGTGATGAGATCCTGCACCAGCTTCTGCGAGCCGAAGCCGATGGCGATACCGACGATGCCGGCGCCCGCGAGCAGCGGCGCGACATTGACGCCGATTTCGCTGAGGGCCGTGAGGCCGACGACGGTGGCGATGAGGCACAAAAGCGCCGTGCGCAGCATCGGCTGGAACGTGCGCAGGCGTGCCGCACGGGCATAATGTCCGTCACGCGACAGCGTATTGATCTGCCGATCCAGCAGCGCGTTGCTGGACTCCCAGATCACTGCAGCGATGAAGACAGCGACGCCGATCGTCGCCACGGCGGAAATCAACTGGCCGCCGATCTGGCCGCCATAGAACCAGACGATGGCATCGACGCCCCAGACCTCGAGCACGGCGACGAAACCGATGAAAGCGATCACGCCGGAGACGATCTTGCGCAGCAGCGGCAGATAGCGGTTCGCCCGGATCTCCAGCCCCGGAAAACGCTGGAGGATCTCCGGCCGGATGCGAAAGCCACGGTCAATCAGGCTCAGCGTCACCATGATGGCGACCCGCGTGATCAGCACGACCGCGATCGTGCCGACGAAATATTGCAGCAGCAGCGAATAGCCGTTGCGGATGTTCAGCGCCCAGACCGCCCATAGCGCGAGGTCAAGCGCGATCGCGAGATAATGCCAGCCGCCGGCGATGCGGTTGCGCAGACGCGCGGTGATCCCCTGCCGGTCCGCAGGCGCATGGATGGCGTCGGCGACCTGGCGGCGGCATTGCAGGATGATGACGACGACGAAAAGGTGCACCACCAGCATCACCATGCGAATGAGCGCGGCGTAGCCGGCACGGTGCAGGCCGAGCAGCAGCGCCACATTCGCAAAGGCAATACCTGTCACCGCAACGCCGACGATGCGGCGCGCCCAGATCTCGATATAGGCCGCCGTCTCGGCGCGCACCGGAAACAGGCCGAAGGGACCTGCCAGCGCCCGGACGACGCAGATGAGCCCGCGCGAAAACGCGTAGGCATTGACGACCGCAAGGATCACGAGGCGGACGGTTGCGGGCTCGCCGATCTCCGTTCCGAGCAACGCGGTCGAGATGCCAAGGAAAACGACGACCGGCAACAGTTCGAACAACAATCGTCCCAGTACGAAGGGCAGCCGCAGCAACAGCTGCCAGACATAGGCAAGGCTGTGCCGGCGCTTGTGCAATTCCGGCGCGGGCGTAACATCGACGACCGATGACGGTGGATCGGCAATGGGCAGTGCCTGCGCCGGCAGGCGTGCCGTCTGCGGCACGCGCCCCTCGAGGAAAACGACCGGGCGCCGGATCAGGCGGACGCCGGCCCACTCGGCCGCGAGCGCACAGCCGAACACAAGCGCCAGCTTCCAGGCGATCTCGATCAGGAGATTGTAGGCATCAGGGTCGTTAGCGGTCCGGACGATCCAGTAGTAGAACGCCCAGAAATGCGTGAGCGTGCGCGCCATATCGGCGACATCGCGCGAGACCTCGCCGATCTGTTCGGACACCGTGAGCAGAAGCTGTGCGCCGAGGCCATCGGCCGCGAGCGGGATCGGCGATTTCGTCTCCGGCGCCGGCGCCGCCGGCTGCTGTTGGCCCGACGCATTGGCGATCGCTCGCAACGTATCGATCATTTGCGTACGCTTCTTGTCGTCCTGGAGCGTATCCAGCGCCCGCCTGGCCTCGTCAGGCGACAGTGCGGCGGCACTGCCGGCGGCAGGCGCAGGCGTATCAGCGCGGGCTCCGGAGAACGACGAGATGGCGAGGAAGAGCGCTGCGAGAAGCGCCGGGACAAGCTTATGCGACACGCGGATTCCCCAAATAAATGAAATGCGCCGGCGGAATCGGGACCGCGCGAAGCACTGCGTCATGTCGGATCGCCGCTATTCGCCCCGATGATGTGTCGGAAATTTGCCGATCAGGCGACCATCTCTTGGCATTTCCGCCAACGCAGACGTGATGGAACCGTCTCATGGTCAATGTCGCGAACGCGTGCCAGATTACTGGCTGGCATCGGGGGCGTCACATGACAGAGTTCGATCGGCGCGAGCTCATTCTGGCGGGTGCCGCGCTTCTGCTTGGCACGCCATCAGCGGCCGCACAGAGCGGACCGACGTTCACCTATCGCGGCATCACCGTCGACATCAGTGCAGCGCAGGGCCAGCCTGACATCGAGGATGTCGTCGCATCGCTGAAACATCAGATCGACATCGTGGTCGAATGCGGCGCGAAGCCCGAGATCCTGATCTTCTTTCGGAGCCAGCCCGTCGCGGTCAAGCCCGGACACGGTGACGGCGGCGGGCATTTCTCCTCCAAAGAAGCGGGCGTCACGGTCGACGCAGCGGTCGATGCGCCGGAGAAACCGGTGCTGCTGCACGAGTTGCTCCACGCCTATCATTTTCGCGTTCTGCCGGGCGCACTGCAAAATCTGGATCTGGTCGGCTTCTACAGCACCGCCAAGCAGAACGAGCTTTATCCGCCTGATGCCTATGTGCTGAAGAACGTGCAGGAGTACTTCGCGGTAACCGGCAGCCTCTACCTCTGGGGCAATGTCGACCGTCCGCCGAACAACCGGGCCACGCTGCGCGAGAAGCAGCCGGTCTACTATCAATGGCTCGGTGATCTCTTTGGAGTGCAGAAGAAGGCGTAGCTGTCAGGACGGGTTACAAAACGCACAGCGCCGGGCAGGTAGGGGCTATGCCTTGCTGATGCAGCCCACTAAACCTTAACCCGGCGTGCCGTTCGCGGTTTCTGCCGCTATGCGATAGTCCGAACGAGCTCCATCGCACTTAACGCGGCTGGATCTGCGGAGGTGGAGTCATAGACCTCCCCTTGCTCATGAGGTGGACGTTACGCGTCGCGCTGATCGCGACCACAGGCATGCTCCTCCCGTGACATAAAACTGTCAAGCGGGATCAAGGTCCCCAAGGATCACATTTGCACACCTGTTCCGCGACAGACTGTCCGCGTGAGAGCGCGGAATAAATCCCTTTCCGCAGCGTTTGTGTGAGGGAGACTCTCCGTCGTCCCGCAATCCTTTTTTCAGAAAGCCTGAGATGAAAGCATTTACTTGCATTGCCATTCTCGCGGCCCTCGTTAGCGGATCAGCCTTCGCGCAGGCCCCGCCGCAGACCTCGACCAGGAAGGTCGACGGCACCGACAACGTCTACATCTTCCGCTATGGCGGTCATCAGTCGATGTTCGTGGTGACGCCGAAAGGCGTGATCGCGACCGATCCGATCTCCTATTTGCGTCCCGCAAAACCCTATATCGACGCGATCAAGGCGGTCACCGACCAGCCGATCAAATACGTCATCTACAGCCACCACCATTACGACCACATCGCCGGCGGCCAGCCGTTCAAGGATCTCGGCGCCACCTTCATCGCGCATCGCCGCACCAAAGAGCGGCTGCTCGAATTGAAGAAGCAGAATTCTCTGCTGGCAGACGTCGTGATGCCGGACCAGGTGGTCGACGACAAGAAAACCATCACGCTCGGCGGCACCACGCTGGAGCTCGATTATGTCGGCCGCAACCATTCCGACAATTCGCTGGTGATGCGGCTGCCGAAGGAGAAGCTGGTCTTTGTCGTCGACTTCGCGCCGATCGAGAGCGTCCAGTTCCGCAACATCCCTGATAACGCCTCGCCGCTGGAATACATCGCCTCGCTGAAGAAGCTGGCTGCGCTCGACTGGGAGCGCATGATCCCCGGCCATCCCAATGCCGGCGGCCGGCTCGGCACCAAGAAGGACGTCGAGGACGACATTGCCTACATGGAAGACCTCTCGACCGAGGTGAAGAAGGCCGCCGATGCCGGCAAGTGCTTCGACACCGCGATGAAGGAAGTGAAGCTGCCCAAATACGAGAAGTGGGCGAATTACGAGGCGAGCCTGCCCGCCAATGTCGAGCGCTTCTGCTATTGGTGGGGCCGGGGATACTAGCGGCTGGCGCTGACGCGACGAGCTTCGCTCGCGCTGAGATCGTAGGGTGGGCAAAGGCGCACTTGCGCCGTGCCCACCAGCTTTCTCGATCGCGCAAGATGCGTGGGCACGCTTCGCTTTGCCCAGCCTGCGGGACCTGTCGCAATGGTGGCATCATGCCCTTGTTTTGCCCGACGGGTCAAGCGGTTTTCCATAAATCCGAATCTTGCGAATGGCGCCAGGCAAGCCGTTGATTTCACGCCCCCCTGCTACTGTGCATGGGGTTGTTTTCGCTTTTTTGCTTTCGCCCCCTTCCCTTCCTTCTCCAACGCTTCGCGCACATTCTTGAACTCCGCGACCGACGCCTTGTCCGCACGAGGGAAGCGCAGGTCCAGCTTTTCCAGCTCCGCGACGATGACCGAGCCGATGACGACGCGTGCAAACCATTTGTGGTCGGCGGGCACGACATACCAGGGCGCATGTGGCGTGGCGGTGTGGCGCACGATGTCCTGATAGACGGCCTGGTAGCGCGGCCACAACGCGCGCTCCTTGATGTCGTCCATCGAGAATTTCCACTGCTTGCCCGGCTCCTCCAGTCGGTCGAGAAAGCGCTTGCGCTGCTCCTCCTTGGAGAGGTTGAGGAAGAATTTCAGCACCACGGTGCCGTTGCGCATCAGATAGCGCTCCCAGGCGGCAATGTCCTCGAACCGCTCCTTCCAGATGTTCTTGGTCACCAGCTTTTGCGGCAGCTTCTCCTTGGCGAGAACCTCCGGGTGCACGCGCGTCACCAGGCATTCCTCGTAATGGGAGCGGTTGAAGATGCCGATATGGCCGCGCTCGGGCAGCGCGACCACGTGGCGCCAGAGGAAGTCGTGATCGAGCTCCTTGCTGCTCGGCGCCTTGAAGGCGGAGACCTCGCAGCCCTGCGGATTGATGCCCTCGAAGAGCGCCTTGATCGCACTGTCCTTGCCGCCGGCGTCCATGGCCTGGAACACGATCAGGACCGACCAGCGATCCTGCGCGTAGAGTTTTTCCTGGAATTCGACGAGACGCCGCTTGTTGGCATCGAGAATCTCCTGCGCCGCATCCTTGTGCAGATCGCCCTTCGCGTCGGTCTTGTAGTTTTTCAGGTGGAACTTGCCGGACCCGTCATGCCGGAATGGGGTGATGTAGCGGTCAAGTTCCTGGGCGAGCGATTTGGACGGCTTTTTGCTCATGAGCGCGGGGCACCTTGCGTTGCGGCTTCAATCGATCGAGCAGGCTACCAAGGATGCCCTTTGGAAGGAATATGATGAAAAGCACCAGCAGGACGCCGTAGACGAGGTTGTCCCAGCCGACCGCCCTGGTGCCGAAGCCGATGCGCAGGGTTTCCGCGAGCAGGATGGTGATGACCGCACCGACGGTCGGCCCCAGCGAGACGAACAGGCCGCCGACAATGGCGGCGAACACCATCTGCAGCGACACCGCGATGCCGGAGACGGTGTCGGGCGTGATGAACATCTGGTACTGGCAATAGATCGCGCCGGCGAGCGCCGTCATCAATGCGCTGATCAGCGTGATCTTCAGTTTCTCCGCGGTGACATTGACGCCGGCGGCGGCCGCGGCGTCCTCGTCCTCCGAGATCGCCTCCAGCGCGTAGCGGCTCATGCTGCGATCAATCAGATGCCAGACGACGATGCCGCCGAGCCAGACGCCAAGCGCGATCAGATACCAGGTGGCCTTGTCGTCGAATTGCAGCGCCAGCAGCTTGTTGCCGGAGGCGCGGTTCGGCGTGTAGCCGAGCGAGCCGCCGGTATAGTCGCGCGTCGCCGTGATGACCTGAAGCACGATGCCTGACAGCGCCAGCGTCACCAGCACGAAATAGTGTCCGGTGATGCGGAAGCGGAAGCAGGGATAGCCGACGATCAGCGCCAACGCGCCGGCCGCGACCATGCTGATGGGAATGCCGATCCACGGCGACAGCCCGAGGTGGTTCCACGAGAGCGCGGTGACATAGGCGCCGATGCCCATGAAGCCGCCGTGCCCGAGCGAAACCAGGCCGAACCGCCCCATCATCGACCACGACGTATAGGCGAACGACCAGATCAGGATCAGCACCAGAATGTGCAGATGATAGGGATCGCGATAGACGAAGGGCAGCGCGACCAGCGCCGCCAATCCGATCCCCCAAGCAGCAAGCCGTCCCTGCCCCATCATCGGCGCCTCGCGAGCAGGCCCGCGGGCCGGATGAACATCATGACGATGAAGAAGGCGAAGGCGAGCACGTAACCCCATTCGAGATCGGAGAACAGGCCGCCGAGCGAGATGATCTCGGCGAACACGAAGGCCGCGATGAAACCGCCGATGAAATTGCCGAGGCCCCCGAGCACGCAGATCAGGAAGGTGATCGGCCCGAAGGAGAGACCGACGAAAGGATGCACGTCGTATTGCAGCACGAGGAGGCAGGCGGCGAGCCCGGCCAGCCCGCCGCCGATGGCGGAGGTGATGAGATAGATGCGCTTGGTGTCGACGCCCATCAACGCCATGATCTGCCGGTCCTGCGAGATGGCGCGGATCGCGGTGCCGGTGAAGGTGCGGGTCATGAACAGATAGACCGCGACCATGCCGACCAGAGCGGCCAGGAACGACAGCAGCCGCGCGTAGCTGAAATTCATGTCGCCGAAGGCGAGCACCGGCAGGCGGATGCCGAGATTGCGGAAGTCGATGCCGAAGGCGACGGTGGCAAAGCTCTGCAGCACGAACAGCACGCCGCCGGTCGCGAGCAGTTGGTTGATCGGCGGCGCGGTGAGCAGCGGCGCGATCACGAGGTAATGCAGGAGCGCGCCAAGGATCGCGACGAGCAGGATGGTGAACGGCGCCGCGACGAAATAGCTGATGCCGTAATACTGGACCATGAAATACATGGCGTACATGCCGATCATCACCAGCTCGGCGTAGCAGATCCAGGTCACGTCGATGACGCCGAAGATCAGGTTCAGCCCGAGCGCAAGCAGCGCCAGCACGCCGCCGAGCAGAATGCCGTTGATGACGGCTTCCAGCAGATAGATGTCGAAAATATCCAGAAACGCCTGCATTGCCCCTCACACCCCGAGATATGCTTCCTTGACGGTGTCGCTCGCCAGCATCTCGGCCGACGTGCCTGAGCTGCGGATCGCGCCCGCCTCGATCAGATAGGCACGGTCGACCACCTTCAGCACCTGCTGCACGTTCTGCTCGACGATCAGCACCGTCAGCCCGCTGGCGCGGATCCGCTTGACCAGCTCGAACACCTGCTGCACCACGACCGGCGCCAGCCCCGCCGATGGCTCGTCGAGCAGCAGAAGCTTTGGGTTCGACATCAGCGCGCGACCGATCGCGCACATCTGCTGCTCGCCGCCTGACATGGTGCCCGCGAGCTGGTGGCGGCGTTCCTTCAGCCGCGGAAACAGGTCGAACACGACCTCCAGCCGCCCGGCATAGTGAGCGCGCGCCTCCTTCATGAAGGCACCCATCTTGAGATTGTCGTCGACCGAGAGTTGCGGAAACAGCCGCCGGTTCTCCGGCACGTGCGCGATCCCAAGGCTGACGATCTTATGCGGCGGTGTCGCCACGACATCGACGCCCTCCATGGAGATCGATCCGCGCGAGGGACGGATCAGACCGGAGATGACGCGCATCAAGGTTGTCTTGCCGGCGCCATTCGGTCCGATCACGCCCACGGCCTCACCGGCCTTGACGTCGAGATTGACGTCGAACAGCGCCTGGAAGGTGCCGTAGCCCGCGTTGACGCCACGGAGCTCCAGCATCATTGGCCTCCCGCGCGGCGGCGCGCTTCGGCGGCCGCGGCCTGCGTGGTCTCGGCATCGGTGCCGAGATAGACCTCGATGACGCGCGGATCGCGGGCAACGGCGCTCGGCAGCCCCTCCGAGATCTTCTCGCCGTGGTCGAGCACCATGACGCGGTCGACGACGCGCATCAACACGCCCATGATGTGCTCGACCCAGATGATGGTGATGCCGAGTTCATCGCGGATGTTGCGCAGCATGTCCGCCGCCTGGCTCATCTCTGCCTCGTCGAGACCGCCGAGGCTCTCGTCAGCGAGCAGAAGTTTTGGCGCGGTTGCGAGCGCCTTGGCAAGCTCGAGCTTCTTCAAACCGGCCGCGCCGAGGCCGTCGACGCTGGCATGGCGATCAGTCGGCAAACCCACCATCGCGAGCGCGCGCGCGGCCGCCTCCTCGGCCTTGGCGCGGTTATGGCGACCCTGGCCATAGAAGCCGGCAAGCGCGACGTTCTCGAAAATCGAGAGCCGGCGGAACGGCCGCGGGATCTGGAAGGTGCGACCGACGCCGCGGTTGATGATCCGGTGCGGCGCGAGGCCCGCGATCTCCGAGCCATCGAACAGGATTGATCCGGCGCTCGGCGCCAGTGTGCCTGACAGCATGTTGAAGATCGTGCTCTTGCCCGAGCCGTTGGGGCCGATCAGCCCGAGGATCTCGCCCTGATCGACTTTGAACGAGACGTCGTTGACGGCGGTGAAGCCGCCGAACCGCTTCACCAGACCGCTGACCTCCAGCACCGCCCCGCTCCGCTGCTACTGGTTGCTGTAGGTGGTGCCTTTCGGCAGCGGCAGCACGGCTTCGCGCTGCGCCTGGCTCTTGGGCCACACCACCGAGGACTTGTCGTCGATATACTGGATCACGACAGGGAACGAGCGCTCGTTCTGCCCCGCCATCGGAGTGCCCTCGCCGAAGAACTTGACGCCGAAGCCGAGCATGGTGCCGCCCTCGGGGATGTCGGTGTCCAGCGCAGCCTTGCGCAGCGCCTCGGGATCGACCCCGCCATACTTCTTGATCGCGCGCGGCAAAACGTCATCCATGAAGACGTAGGTGTTGGAGGCGCCGATGCCGACATGGGCGGAGCGGATGGCGACGCCCGGCCTGATCTTGTCGAACTCCTCGCCGACCATTTTGATGACGGGCGCAAGCTTCGGGTCCATGGTCTTCTGGTTGGCGAGCCAGATCGAGATCGGATCGGTGTCGAAGAGATAGTTGGCGTCGGCACCGAGGCCTTCTTTCAGCTTCTCATAGACACCGTAGCCTGCGCCATGGCCGACGAGAGCCGCAAATTTCAGGCCCTGTTCGCGCGCCTGTCGCAGCAACAGGGTGATGTCAGGATTGTAGCCGGTGTGGAAAACGACATCGGGCTTGGCGCGCTTCAGTTTGGTTACCAGCGCCGACAGATCAGGCGCGGTGGCGGAATAGCCCTCCTTCAGCACGATGTTGAAGCCGGCCTTCTTGGCGCCGGCTTCGTTGCCCTTGGAGACGTCGACGCCATAGGCGCCGTCCTCGTGGATGATGGCAACACGCAGGTCGCTTGGCTCCTTGCCGAACTTCGCCTTGGCGTTCTGGGCGATGAAATCCATCGTCATCGTGCCGAACTGGTCACCACTCGCCTGCGGGCGGAAGACATATTTGTAGTTCTTGTCGGCAACCACGGCGGACGAGATGCAGGTCGTCATCCACATGAACTTCTTGAGCTGCTCGACGCGGGCAGCGACCGGCACGCATTGCGCCGAGGAGAAGAAGCCGAGCACCATGTCGACCTTCTCCTGCTCGAGCAGACGGACAGATTCGTTGATGGCGACGTCGGGCTTGCTCTGCGCGTCGGCGTATACAGCCTCGACCTTGTAGCCCTCGACGCCAGTCTTGCTGAAATGGTCGAGGATGATCTTGGTGCCGAGATATTCGAGCTCGGAGCCGCCGCCCGCGAGCGGGCCAGTCAGGTCGAAGATCACGCCGATCTTGATCTTCTTGTCCTGAGCCTTGTCTTGGGCTTCGGCCGAAGCCGCCAGGCCCGTCGCTGCAATCGCGATCAACAGCCCACGTACCAAGCGGGCAGCCATGCGCAGGCGCATCTAAACCTCCCTGGACGATTGTGCATTGCAGTTTTTTGTTTGGCTTTTCGCCCATCACATGGGCTCGGCCGCGCGATGTCAAGCCTCGCCTCAGCGCGAGGCGAATTGCTGCGCGATGAAGGCCGTGACAAACCGCGGCATGGCCGGCGTGAGATCGTCCATCCCCCGCACGAGATGGATGGCCGAGAGCTCCGGCTCGGTCTCGCGTGCAAGATTGGCCTCGATCCGGGCGCGGGCCACGTCGCCCGGCACATCAAGGTTGAGGATCTGCATCATTGCAATCGAAGGGCCGGAGACGACGCAATGCCAGTCTGCCTCGGCCACATAGTCGGCTGCGGTCAGCCCGGTCTCTTCCCCGAGTTCTCGGACGACACTGCCGGGAATGTCGAGCATTCCCTCCGTGACGTCATCGAGGTCGGGCGTACCCGAGGGGAAATAGATGCGGCCGGCATTGGCAGTGTGGGATGCCATCTCGCCCATGATGAAGGCGCCGTCGGAGGCGCGCAGAGCGCCCATGCCAAAGCCGTTGAACACGGCCTTGTCGGGAAAGCCCCAGTCGCGCCAGGCGAGGAAGCTTGCGAAATCGGTCTCGAAATAGGTCGCGGCAAGATGACCGTCGCTGAACACGGCATCGCGTCCGAGCAGGACGCGGCCGTTCCAGATCTTCGGCCGCTCTCGCTGCTTCTCGGCGAAATGCGCCGCGATCTCGGCGCGACATTCCTCCGCGAACGGCCAGGCGATCGGCCGCACCGCAAAGTCAAGCGTCGTGACGCGATGAATGACCGGTGACGTCATGACGCCTTGCTACCGCGCCTTCGCGTCAACTATTTGGCGCTCCCCGTGGTCTTCTTCGCCTGGTCGACGTATTTGTTGGTGAATGTCTTGCTGACGTCGATCTTGGCGTTCGCGACCTCGGGCGAGCCGATGCTGAACACGGCGAGCACGGCGTCGGCGCCCTTCGGATCCATCTTGCCGGTCTCGGAGAACATCGGGATCGTGTTCTTCAGCGCAGCAAGATAGAGCTCCTTGTTCTTGCCGACCATCTCTTCCGGCATCTTCGCCATGATCTCCTCGGGCGAATGCGAATGGATCCAGGCGATCGTGGCCAGCATCGCATTGGTCAGCGCCTGCGTTTCCTTCTCGTGTCCGTTGATCCAGGCCACGGTCGAGTACAGCGCGCCCCCCGGATATTCGCCGCCGAACGTCTCGAGCGTGTCCTTTTGCGTGCGGGTGTCGCTGAGGATGCGCAGGTCCGGATGGCTGCCCTGGAGCACGGTGACGGAGGGATCGAGCATGACGGCGGCGTCGATCTGCCCCTGCTCCATCGCAGCCACCGCGGTAGCGCCGAGGCCGACGCCGATCACGGCGGTGCCGGCAGGGTCGAGCCCATTCTTCTTCAGGAGATATTTCAGGAAGAAATCGGTGGAGGAGCCGGGCGCGCTCACCCCGACCTTCTTGCCGGCTAGATCCTTGACCGACTTGATATCCGCCGTGTGCAAGGGCGCAACCACCAGCACGAGACCGGGATAGCGGTCATAGACCACGAACGCCTGCAGCTCCTGTTTCTTGGCCGCCAGGTTGACGCAATGGTCGAAATAGCCGGAAACGACGTCGGCGCTGCCGCCGAGCACGGCCTTGAGGGCGTCCGAGCCGCCCTTGAGGTCCACGAGATCGACATTGAGGCCAGCCTTCTCGTACTCGCCAAGCTGCTTGGCCAGCACCGTCGGCAGATAGCACAGGCAGGCGCCGCCGCCGACCGCAACGGTGATTTTGCTTTGCGCTGCGGCAAGCGAGGTGGTGAGCGTCAGCGCAAGCAGGGCGCCGGCGAGCCTGGCAATCGTGTTCTTCATTGGTTTCCTCCGTTCGGCTGGCGGCACCATAGAGCAGCGGGACTGGCTTGAGAAGGACGCCCGACTGCACTGGCCATCAGCCTTTTGGCGCAATAGCATACGCCTACAACAACAATTTCTGATGAGGAGGATCATCCATGAATCGCCTTGTTGCCGGGCTGTCGATTACCGCCGCCTTCGTCGCCGGATGCGGCGCGACCTATTTGCTCGGGCCGGCGCTGGCCGCCGAAAACATCACCGCGCAGATCATCCACACCGGCGAGATGGAAGGCGACGCGCTCGGCCCCGCCAACCAGGTCGGCTACCGCTCCAAGACGTTCATGACCGCGGACGGCTCGACCGTGTCGATCCAGGTCGGCAATGTGCCGAAGCACCTGCATCCCAACACCAACGAGATCCAGTACATCCTCGACGGCACCGGAACGATCTGGCTCGGCGACAAGGAAGTAACCGTGAAGCCGGGCGACCTCGTCATCATCCCCAAGGGCACGCCGCATGGCGGTACCAAGCCGATCAGCGGCCAGGTCAAGGCGATCGCGATCAAGACGCCGCCGCAGGCGCCCGACGACGTCAAGCTGCTGGATTGAGGCGATGCTCACCTCTCCCCAGCGGGGAGAGGTGGACCGAGCTCCTGTGCTCGCATGTTCCGCTCAAGGCACATCGTGTTAGCCGCGACCATCCACTGTCGGCCGCCAGACCAGCAGGCGCCGCTCCACCAGCGTCACGCCAAAATCGATCAGGATGACGAAGGCCGACAACACGAACATGCCTGCGAACACGCCGGCGACGTCGAACATGCCCTCGGCCTGCTGGATGAGATAGCCGAGGCCGGCCGCCGATCCCAGATATTCGCCGACGACTGCGCCGACCACAGCGAAACCCACTGACGTGTGTAGCGAGGAGAACATCCACGACAGCGCCGACGGCCAATAGACATGCCGCATCAACTGCCCCTCGCTCATGCCGAGCATGCGGCCATTGTCGAGCACCGTGCGGCTGACTTCCTTCACGCCCTGATAGACATTGAAGAACACGATGAAGAACACGAGCGTTACGCCGAGGGCAACCTTGGACCAGATGCCGAGGCCCAGCCACAGCGCGAAAATCGGCGCGAGCACGACGCGGGGCAGCGCGTTGACCATCTTCACGTAGGGATCGAACACCGCGGCGACCAGCGGCTGGCGCGCGAACCAGAAGCCGATGAGGACGCCGCCGAGCGAGCCGATCACGAAGGCCAGGATCGACTCCACCAGCGTGATCCAGAGATGCTTCCAGATCACGCCGGAGACGAACCATTTGACGATCTGGTCGAACACATCGACCGGATTGGAAAAGAAGAACGGCGGCAGCAGGATCTTGTCGAACACCGGCACCGTCGACAGCGTCTGCCACAGCACGATGCAGACGATCGCGACCAGGACTTGCAGCGCAAGCAGCGAGGCGCGCGACATCAGACCGCCTCCGCCGCGTGGGTGGATTGCGCGTAGCCCTTCATCACCTCGTCCTTGAGCACGCTCCAGATCTCGCGGTGCAGCGCATGGAACTCCTTGTCCATCCGCACCTCGAAAATGTCGCGCGGGCGCGCAAGCGTGACGCGCCAATCGCCGATGATGCGTGAGGACGGCCCCGCCGACATGATCACGACGCGGTCGGCGAGCGCGATGGCTTCCTCAAGGTCATGAGTGACGAACAGCACGGCCTTGCGGTCGGCAGTCCAGAGATCGAGCAGCAGGTTGCCCATGACCTGACGCGTCTGCGCATCCAGGGGCCCGAACGGCTCGTCCATCAAGAGGATTTTGGGATCGCGGATCAGGACCTGCGCCAGCGCCACGCGCTTGCGCTGGCCGCCCGAGAGCATATGGGGATAGCGGCCCGCAAAGGCGCCGAGGCCCACGGACGTCAGCCATTTCTGCGCCTGGGGCAGCGCATCGGCCCGCGGAGTGCCCCTGATCTCGAGGCCGATGGCAACGTTGTCGAGCGCGGTCTTCCAGGGAAACAGCGCGTCGGCCTGGAACAGATAGCCGGCATCCCGGTTCAACCCCGCGAGCGGCCGATCGAAGATCCTGACGTTGCCGGCGGCTGGCTTGAGCAGGCCGGCGGCGACGTTGAGCAGCGTGGATTTTCCGCAGCCGGTCGGCCCGACAATGGCGACGAACTCGCCCTGGGCGACCGTCAGATGGGCTTTCTCCACCGCTGTATAGACCCGCCCGTCCCCCAGCCGGAACGCGACCTTGGCATCTTCCAGCGCCACTGCCGTGGGCGTTGTCATGTGTTTCCTCCAAACTTGGCTTGATGCCTTAGCCGCTCGCGCGAGCAAGTTCAATCAAGCGGCCAAGCGTGCTACGCATAAGGCTGTCATCCCTCCCCATCGGGCGGGTCAATGAAGTGAGCCGCGCCCAATGCCGTCCCGGCCGATGATTGGCTATGCACACGTCACCAAGAGCTTCGGCGCCCTCCGGGCCGTCGACGATGTGTCGCTCGACATCGCCGAGGGCGAGTTTCTGGCCATCGTCGGCAGCTCGGGCTCTGGCAAGACGACGCTGCTGCGGCTCGCCAACCGGCTGATCGAGGCCGATGGCGGCACCATCACGATCGAGGGCGGGAACGTGCAAGACATCGATCCGGTCGCGCTGCGGCGCCGGATTGGCTATGTCTTCCAGAGCGGCGGGCTGTTTCCGCATTTGAGCGTCGCCGACAATATCGGGATCACGCCAAAACTTCTCGGCGCGCCGGCAGCCGAGATTGCCGTGCGCGTCGACGAGTTGATCGAGCTGATGCAGCTCGACCGTGCCTCCCACCGCGACCGGCTGCCGGAAGCACTCTCGGGCGGCCAGCGCCAGCGCGTTGGCGTGGCGCGGGCACTGGCAGCCAAGCCCCGCATCATGCTAATGGACGAGCCATTCGGCGCGCTCGATCCCCTCACCCGCGACGCCCTCGGCGAGGATTTTCGCGAGCTGCACCGCAAGCTCGGCCTGACCACCGTGATGATCACGCACGATATGACGGAGGCGATCCTGCTCGCCGACCGGATCGCGGTGATGCGCGGCGGAAGGCTGCTGGCGCAGGGTACGCCGGCGGAGCTGTCAGCGAGCACCGACGCCTATGTGCTGGAATTGCTGCGCACGCCACGGCGCCAGGTCGAACGTCTGAACGCGCTGCTGCTACAGGGCGGTGCGGCATGAGCCTCTTCACTGATCCGCGCTGGGGCGAGGCGCTGTCGCATCTGCCCGACTATCTCGGCAATCATGTGCGGGTGAGCCTCGCCGCGCTCGCGCTTGGCCTCGTCGTCAGCCTGCCGCTCGCGATTCTGACGCGCAACCGCCCGGCACCGCGCGCCATCCTGCTCGCCCTCGCCAGCGTCGTGCAGACCGTGCCAGGACTGGCGCTGCTCGCGCTATTTTACCCATTGCTGCTGCTCGCCGCCTCCGTGACCCTGAAATGGTTCGGCGTCTCGTTCTCCGCCTTCGGCTTCCTGCCGGCGATGCTGGCGCTGGCGCTCTATTCGATGCTGCCGGTACTACGCAACGGCATCACGGGACTGAACGGCATCGATCCCGCATTGATCGAGGCCGCCAAGGGCGTCGGCATGACGGCGCGGCAATCGCTGGTCATGGTCGAGCTGCCGCTGGCATTACCCGTGATGATGGCCGGCATTCGCACCGCCGCGGTGTGGGTGATCGGTACCGCGACGCTCTCGACCCCGATCGGGCAGACCAGCCTCGGCAATTACATCTTTGCCGGGCTCCAGACCCAGAACTGGGTGTTCGTGCTGTTCGGCTGCGTTGCCTCTGCCCTGCTCGCGCTCGCGGTTGATCAATTGCTCGGCCTGATCGAGAGCGGCCTGCGTCAGCGCGGCCGCTTGCGTACCGCGCTCGGGGCGACCGGGATCGCGGCGCTGGTTGCGGCGACGCTGGTCCCGACGATGGGGCGCTCGTCATCCGGCTATGCTGTCGGCGCAAAAACCTTTGCCGAGCAATATGTGCTGTCGGCGCTGCTGCGCGACCGCCTCCAGGCAGCCGGCCTTTCCGCCACTGCACGATCCGGCCTCGGCTCGAGCGTGATCTTCGGGGCGTTGAAAGCCGGGGACCTCGATCTCTATGTCGACTATTCCGGCACGCTCTGGGCCAATCAATTGCACCGCACCGACATCAAGCCGCGCGCGGAGCTGGTGGCGGAGTTGAAAACGGCACTCGCCAAGGACAACATCACCCTGCTCGGCGAGCTCGGCTTCGAGAATGCCTATGCGCTGGTGATGCCGAAGAAGCGCGCCGACGCGCTTGGCATCCGTACCATCGCCGATCTCGCCGCGCATACCTCGACGATGTCGATTGCCGGCGACTACGAGTTCTTCTCGCGACCGGAATGGGCGGCGCTGCAAAAAGCCTACGGCCTCCAGTTCAGCGCGCAGCGCCAGATGCAGCCGGACTTCATGTATGCGGCGGTGGCGAGCGGCGAGGTTGACGTGATCGCGGGCTACACCAGCGACGGCCTGATCGCGAAATATGATCTGGTGGCGCTCGACGACCCCAAGCAGGCGATCCCGCCCTATGACGCGATCCTGCTGCTGGCACCGAAGCGCGCCGGCGACGAGCGGCTCAAGGCGGCACTGAGCCCGCTACTCGGCAAGATCGACATCACCACCATGCGCGAGGCAAACCTGCGCGCCAGTG
>Ga0209455_1000712_pt1 | contig 19282 bp, 14 predicted proteins | sample AraplaCol_mCL_r2_FD_184275 | JGI IMG/M metagenome (GOLD analysis project Ga0209455, IMG submission 184275) | Arabidopsis root microbial communities from North Carolina, USA - plate scrape CL_Col_mCL_r2 (SPAdes) (version 2) | ecosystem: Host-associated > Plants > Roots > Endosphere | place: USA... | reverse complement strand
TGGGCGACGTCGTGTTCGTCGAAGTTCCGCCCGCCGGCACCGAAGTCGCCAAGGGCAAGGAAGCCGCGGTGGTGGAATCGGTCAAGGCCGCGTCCGATGTCTATGCGCCCGTCTCCGGCACCGTGACCGAGGCCAATGCCGCGCTCGAAGCGGATCCATCGCTGGTCAACACCGCGCCCGAGGGCGAAGGCTGGTTCTTCAAGCTCACGCTCTCCAACCCGGCCGAGCTCGAAGGGTTGATGGACGACACCGCCTACAAGGCGTTCGTGGACGGCCTCTAAGCGTGAGCGTCAACTCGGCCAGTCGCTGGAACCCGGCGGAATATGCCGCCAACGCCGCGTTCGTGCCTGCCATGGGCGCGCCGGTGCTGGCTTTGCTCGATCCGCAGCCGGGCGAGCGCATCCTCGACGTGGGATGCGGTGACGGCGTGCTGACCGAGAAGATCGTCGCGGCCGGCGCCACCGTCGTCGGCGTCGATGCCTCGGCCGAGATGATCGAAGCGGCGAAGGCCAAGGGCCTCGACGCTCGCGTCATGGACGGCCAGGCGCTGAACTTCGACGCCGAGTTCGATGCCGCCTTCACCAATGCCGCGCTCCATTGGATGCTCGACAAATCGGGCGTCGCCAACGGGGTGTTCCGCGCATTGAAGCCGGGCGCGCGTTTCGTCGGCGAGATGGGCGGCGAAGGCAATGTCGCCTCGATCTGGGCGGCGGTGATCGCCGAACTGGCCGAGCGCGGCCATGTCGTGCGCAGCCAGCAGGACTCGCACTGGTACGCCTCCGTCGCCGACTTCACCGCCGTCTACGAAGCCGCCGGCTTCACCGATATCGATGCACAATTGATCCCGCGCCCGACGCCTTTGCCCACCGGTGTCGCCGGCTGGGTCAAGACCTTCCGCTCCGGTCTGATGAATGCCGAAGCCATCCCCGCCGACGAGCAGGACGCGATCGCCCAGGCGGTCGAACGCCGGCTCGAAGGCAAGCTCCGCTTACCCGACGGCTCCTGGGTCGCCGATTATGTCCGTCTCCGCTTTTCCATGAGGAAGCCCCTCTGATGCGTTACCTCCCGCTGTCCGATGCCGATCGGAGCGAAATGCTCGCCACGATCGGCGCCGCCTCGGTCGACGATCTGTTCGTCGACGTTCCTGCCGCCGCGCGCCTGTCCGGGCCCGTACCCGGCCTGCCGATGCACATGGCCGAAATGGCGGTCGAACGGCACATGGGCGCGCTGGCGAAGCGCAACGTCGCGGCGGGGGATGCGGCATTTTTCATCGGCGCGGGCGCGTACCGCCATCATGTGCCGTCGTCCGTCGATCACCTGATCCAGCGCGGCGAATTCCTCACCGCCTACACGCCTTATCAGCCCGAAATCGCGCAGGGCACGTTGCAGGTCCTGTTCGAATTCCAGTCGCAGGTCGCGCGCCTCTATGGCTGCGATGTCGCCAATGCATCGATGTATGACGGCTCGACCGCTTGCTGGGAGGCGATCGGCATGGCGCGCCGCATCACCCGCCGCACCAAGGCGGTGCTGTCGGCGGGCCTGCACCCGCATTACGTCTCGGTCTGCCAGACGATGGCCAAGTTCACCGGCGACACGCTCGATGTTGCGCTGCCCAAGCTCGAAAAGGGCAAGCCCGGCGACGACATGGCGCGCCTGCTCGCCGCGATCGACGACCAGACCAGCTGCGTCGTCGTCCAGAACCCCAATATCATGGGCCATATCGCGGACCTCTCCGAACTGGCCGAGGCTTGCCACGCGAAGGGCGCGCTACTGATCGTGGTCGTGACCGAGCCGGTCGCGCTAGGCGCGATCAAGTCGCCGGGCGAGATGGGCGCGGATATCGTGGTGGGCGAGGGCCAGTCGATCGGCGTCGGCCTCCAGTTCGGCGGGCCGTATCTCGGCCTGTTCGCGACGCGCGATAAGTATGTCCGCCAGATGCCGGGTCGGCTGTGTGGCCAGACCGTCGATGCGGACGGCAAGCGTGGCTTCGTGCTGACCCTCTCGACCCGCGAGCAGCATATCCGGCGCGAGAAGGCGACGTCGAACATCTGCACCAATTCGGGCCTGTGCGCGCTCGCATTCTCGATCCACATGACCTTGCTGGGCGAAAAGGGCCTGCGCGAGCTGGCGGCCATCAACCACGCCAAGGCGGTCGCCGCGGCCGAGGTGCTGTCCAAGGTCCCCGGCGTCGAGCTGATGAACGACACCTTCTTCAACGAATTCACCCTCAAGTTAGCCAAGCGCTCGCGCTCGCTGGTGCGCGATCTGGCCGACAAGAACGTGCTGGCGGGCGTCGCATTGGGCCGGCTCTACAAGGACGGCGACGGGCGCGAGAACGGCCTGATCGTCGCGGTCACCGAAACCACCACCGAGGAGCATGTCGAAACGCTTGCTTCCGCGCTCCGGGAGGCTTTGGCATGACCCTCGCCATCCACCCCCACCCGTTCGTGCTGAGCTTGTCGAAGCACTGTCCTTCTTCAACCCGAGAAGAGAAGCAGCCCTTCGACAAGCTCAGGGCGAACGGGGATTTAATCCCCGGCGGTGTTTTTGTTTTGGAGGCGCTCGCATGACGATCAACCAGTCCGGCTGGCGCCCCGAGGCGCCCCTCGCCAACGGCGCGGGCGATCAGCCCACCTTCACCGGCAACCGCGCTTTGATGCTCGAAGAGCCCCTGCTGTTCGAGATCGGCTCCACCGACCGCACCGGCGTCGATTTCGAAACTCCCTCTCCCCTTGCGGGAGAGGGCCGGGGAGAGGGGACCCCAGCTAATAAACTCGGCGGCCTCGAACGCGGCAAGATCGACCTGCCCGGTTTGTCCGAGCCCGAAACCGTCCGCCACTACACCCGCCTCAGCCGCCAGAATTACGCGATCGATCTCGGCGTCTTCCCGCTCGGTTCGTGCACGATGAAGCACAACCCGCGCCTCAACGAACGCGTCGCGCGCCTGCCCGGCTTTGCCGACGTCCACCCGCTCCAGCCGATCTCGACCATCCAGGGCGCGCTCGGCGTGATCCATGAGCTCGCCGAATGGCTGATCACGCTCACCGGAATGTATGGCGTGGCGATGGCGCCCAAGGCGGGCGCGCATGGCGAATTGTGCGGCATCCTCTGCATCCGCGCCGCGCTCGACGCGCGTGGCGAGACCAATCGCCGCGTCCTGCTCGTGCCCGAAAGCGCGCACGGCACCAATCCCGCCACCGCCGCCTTCGCCGGCTATTCGGTCGAAAATATCCCCGCCACCGCCGAAGGCCGCGTCGATCTCGCCGCGCTCACCGCGCGCCTGGGGCCGGACATTGCCGGCGTGATGATCACCAACCCCAATACGTGCGGCCTGTTCGAACGCGACATGAAGGCGATCTCGGACGCGGTCCACGCGGCGGGCGGCTACGTCTATTGCGACGGCGCCAATTTCAATGCGATCGTCGGCCGCGTGCGCCCGGGCGATCTCGGCATCGACGCGATGCACATCAATCTGCACAAGACCTTCTCGACCCCGCATGGCGGCGGCGGCCCCGGATCGGGCCCGGTGGTCCTGTCCGAAGCGCTCGCGCCCTACGGCCCCTTGCCCTTCGTCGCGAAGCAGCGCGACGGCAGCTTCAAGCTGATCGAGGAAGCCAGCTTCGAGGAAGAGCATCCCGGCACGTTCGGCCGCATGACCGCCTTCCACGGCCAGATGGGCATGTTCACCCGCGCGCTGACCTACATCCTCAGCCACGGCGCGGACGGCCTGCGCCAGGTGTCGGGCGATGCGGTGCTCAACGCCAATTACATATTGCGCAGCCTGGAAGACGTGCTCGACGCGCCCTTCGGCCATGCGGGGCCGTGCATGCACGAGGCCCTGTTCTCGGACGATGGCATGGCGGACGGCTTCACCACGCTGGATATCGCCAAGGGGCTGATCGACGAGGGCTTCCACCCGATGACCGTCTATTTCCCGCTGGTCGTCCACGGCGCGATGCTGGTCGAACCGACCGAGACCGAGAGCAAGGCCGGCCTCGATCAGTTCATCGGTGCGCTACGATCGGTCGCGGAACGCGCCAAGGCGGGCGACCAGAGCCTGAAGACCGCCCCCCACTTCGCGCCCAGGCGCCGGCTGGACGAGACGGCGGCGGCAAGGACGCCTGTGCTGGCGCAGCGGTATTTGGCGGATGAGGATGATTGAGGTCGCGTCGTCGCAACGCATTTGCAAACGGCACGCTCGCGGGCTCTCGCGCTTACGCGCGACTAAGTCCGTCGTCTAGAAAGCTCCGGCCTCAGAATAAGACGTGCGCTTCACGCGAACGAGCAGCGGGAGTTGAGCCGGGTTGAAGGTTGAAGGTATGCAGCGCAGACTCCGTGAATGGCAGTGCTGAAAAACAATAGGCGATACGACCTTTCGGAGCGCCTCATCCATTTCTTCCGCGACCTAGACATTTCGCAGGCGGATGCTCCCAATGCGCCCGAAGAATGGGGATATTCGAGTTTAACGGAAGACACGTTCATGCCGGCGGGCTTTCTGTTGCGGCATGCAATCCGACAAGGGCGGCTTTGGGCTACTTGGTCAGTTCGCGGCGGCAGGAGGACCATCTATGGGCCGCGCCCTGCGGTTTGTTTCTCGGAGATGCCGATTCCAGCCTTTATCGAAGCTAGCTTAGCTCGCGCAGCCAAGGGCGAGAAAATGAGCAGCTATGCACTTGTCCTCCCAAAGACGGCCATCTTCCGTGTGGGAGGTCGACCTGTAATTTACGGCCTTAGCAATGATACGTGGCCGAGCCGGGGTGATGACGGCGGAATTCGTCAATTTGCGGAAGATGCGTTGCCGAGCTCAGAGCAGTATCGCTACGTATCCTTCGATCCGACAAAGGGGACGCTGGACTGGACCCACGAACGTGAGTGGCGCTGGCCACTGGATCAGGCGCCCTATGAAGGAGATGGATCGCCACCCGATACCTCGGACGACCTCCCGGGGTTAACCTTGGACCATGCGATAATGCGAGGGCTCGGCGTAATTGTCGGAACAGAGGTCGAGGCTCAGCGCATTATTTACGATATTCTTACGAAGGTTGATCGCGGTGACATCTCTAAGGACCATTATGAGTTCGTGTTGGCGCATGAGGCAGTCCCAGACTGGAATGAGCTGCGTGATTATGACGAGATGGAGGAGGCGTTAGCCAGCAACGTGATTGCGCTCGATCCTTATTTTTCCACCTCTATGGCTGATGCAGAAGTGCTTGAAGCACAGCTTGACGCTCGTGCCAGTGAGATTGAACGGAAAACCCCAAGCGACGCCAGCAGTCTCTACGAGGACGGGGGATGTTGGCTTTGGCTCAATGATAATAGGGATCCCCTCGTTCGTGCCTTGGTTCACACCCAGCGCATCATTGTCAGCCAGTCCGGAAAATATCTTCTCCAGCTTCCACAAATTGATCCCCGGCGGTCACTTCGGCAGAGAGAGGAGATGATTTCCGCTTTGGCGGGTGAGCTGAAAGACGCTAACGGAGTCGCCGCTACATACTTCTCGGTTCTAAACAGCAAAGACCCAGATGAAGTGCCATATTATAATGGCGATCGATTAGACGACCATTTTTTCTACAACGTGAATTGGAAGTGAAGCGGTATTATCCCGTTAGCCCTAGGCCTCTCTTTGATCAGGTGACGCAGCCTTAGCTCGAGTCTGTCGACGCGGAATTTTTGGTGCCACGTCGAGCGCCCTTTTTCCTGACAACAGTGCACGTTCAATGAACTGTTCCAGCGTTCGCAGTAGCGTTTTGAACTCGGTCTCGTCAGGACTCCAGCCTCGATGCGCGGCAGCATTTCCGGCCTCCGCAACCACGCCTAATGTTTGTGCTTCGGTCTCACCTATCCATCCCCCATCGAGAAGTGCTCTAACCTTTTTCTCCATTGGGATGGCGGGGTCGATGCCTAGCTTTTCGGTTGTCCGGTCGAGAGCTGTTCGCAGGCCAACAGATGCGAGAATAAGCGAACCTGCTTCAGCAGCGACGTACACCTCGTTGAGTATTTTGGAGAGCGTCACATCTTCTTTTTTGAGCGTCCACGCCCAATCGGGGCGCACGCTAGCCTTATCTGGCGCAGGGAATGTCTCGACTGTCGCAATGTGATGTTCGATCCAGTCTCCATGTTGGTGGCTGTAAACGTGATCGGTATCCTCACTGTTGGTCGAACTTTTCCAGAAAAAAACGGTCTTGCAGCCCCGACATTGAAGGATGCGGTACTCGATATAGCCCTCAACCGAGAAATGCTCGTCCCCCTCTGACCAGCTTCGATCGTAGGCGCCATGGACATCGCACTCGCGATCACCATCGTCGCGCGGGCAATGCGCTGTCATAATAGCAGCGGAAGGCAGTGCCTCTTTTGCTGGTTCAATCAAAACGACACATCATTTTTTAATTGCCCAAACGATGGATAAATCTAGGCACAAACGGTTATTCCGTTATTGTCCATCATGCGTTTGTAGCGTGCCGCAAGCTTTCGAAAAGAGGATGCCTCGCTCATATCGCCAGCCTCATCGGCAGCTTTAGCCCGCCGGCAGCAGTCGACGTAATCGTGCGCGACCTTAGCCGCGAACTCAATCCATGATGGCATTCCGGGGATGTCCGCTATCGACATAAATTGCCTCCTAATAAGCACCAAGAGGGTTACAGCGACAGCGCACCGATCTCTACCGTTGTCCCTGCCGGAGCTCCTAAAGCTGCGGTGTAAGCTTCATGCGTTCCGTCACGGTAAACTCGTGCACTGTAGTTTAGAAAGGCACGTCGTCGTCCAAATCGTCAGCAAAAGCGCCAAATGATGATTGAGGTGCACTTGATGCAGCCTTCGGCTTCGGATCTGCCGGCGCTGTAAGGGCAGGCGGTGGTGCGCCGAGACGATCGCGCTCGCGTTCCTCGGCCTCCTTGTCCTGCCCGATCCATTTTAGGATCGAACCAATTGTCTGATAGGCGCTGGGAGCGTCCGCAAGGGTAGATGTTACACCCTGAATGCCAGCGAGGAATGCTGTCGCTATGACCGCCACCGCTGCGTAATTTAGACGTGGCCGGTTTAGCTCGACAGTAAACTCGTCAAGCTGCTTGATTAGTTCTTTCCGCCGTTTGTCGTGCATATCCGAATGCTCGATCAGTCCGCGAAGAATCGAAATCTGCCCTTCGATCTTCGCTTTGGTCGTTGTTGCGAGTTGTACTGAATGCTTGCTCACTACCAATCGCTCATTGAGCATGATCCGCGCTACAACACCTTGTACAGAAATAGAGAAGGCCTGATATTCCTCCCAATCGCTTCGATATTCCCCCTCGGGGCGACTAACGCCTGGGATACCAAGCGCGCTCGCTGATGCGATCATCAAGGTTATGTATTGGTTGCGCAGTTCCGTCGATAAGTCGCCAGATTGCGTGTTCTCCATGATCTCGTTCATTCTGCGTCGTGCTGTCTGTTCCAACATCGCAAACTTTCGGTGAGGCTCTGCCGGCGCGCGGTCGTAGTCCTCAAATTCCAAGAGGGAGTAATCCATGTTGGTAATATAGCGATGTAGAAATACGTAGCTAGAGTGTCATCTTAGCTTTCGCCGGATTCGTATTCGGGGTTTAGCGCTGAGGGAAATTTAAGTCTGTGCCGACACGCAGAATTTTTTCGGTCCTCAATGATCGCGCTCTCTCAGCGAGAGCGAAGCTCAATCATCCTCATCCTCGAAATGCGCCAGCGCCAGCGCGCGGGCCTTGATCCGGCGGGTCATGCACCAGTGGACCAGCGCTTCCTCGCGGCCGTGCGTCACCCACACCTCGCTTGGCGCCAGTTCCTGGATGGTGGTGGTCAGTTCGTCCCAGTCGGCATGGTCGGAGAGGATTAGCGGCAGCTCGACATTGCGTTGCCGTGCGCGCTGGCGGACGCCCATCCATCCGCTCGCCATCGCGGTGATCGGGTCGGTCGCGAACAATCGTCCTCACATGGATCAGTTTGCGGAATTCCCGGCAACTTAAGTCTGCGTGCGGGGGTTCCCTTTCTTTCCGCCTTGCCAGCGCCGCGGCTGCACGTCTGGTGATCCCGGGCGGCCGCCTCGTTCGCCGACAGGCTCAATCGAGGACCTCCCATGGCGAAGACGACAGCCCCCACGCAAAGCAAGCCCAAGCCTTCCGCGAAGGGCAAGCCCGCGGGCGCGATCGGTGCGGATATTGCCGGCGAGACGCCCGCCAAGGCATCGCCCCTGTTCGCGGATGCGCCGACGCCTTTGTCCTTCGCCGAGCGGCAGGCGCCGGGTGGCGAGACGCATCAGACCGCCGAGGGCGATTATGAGACGCTGACCAGCGCGCAGGGCATTCCCGTTGCGGACGATCAGAACAGCCTGAAACAGGGCGCGCGCGGGCCGACCCTGCTGGAGGATGCCCACTTCCGCGAGAAAATCTTCCACTTCGATCATGAGCGTATTCCCGAGCGCGTGGTCCATGCGCGCGGCTATGGCGCGCACGGCTATTTCGAACTGACCGACAGCCTAGCCGACGTCAGCCGCGCCGACGTGTTCCAGCGCGTCGGCGAGCGCACCCCGGCATTCGTGCGCTTCTCGACCGTCGCGGGCTCCAAAGGCTCGTTCGATCTCGCGCGCGACGTGCGCGGCTTCGCGGTCAAGCTCTACACGCAGGAGGGCAATTGGGATCTGGTCGGCAACAACATCCCGGTCTTCTTCATCCAGGATGCGATCAAATTCCCCGATCTGATCCATTCGGCCAAGCCCGAGCCCGATCGCGCCTTCCCGCAGGCGCAAACCGCGCACGACAATTTCTGGGACTTCATCGGCCTGACGCCCGAGGCGTTCCACATGGTGATGTGGACGATGTCGGACCGCGCCATTCCGCGTTCCTTCCGCACGATGGAGGGCTTCGGCGTCCACACCTTCCGGCTGGTCAATGCCGAGGGCAAGTCGACCTTCGTCAAATTCCACTGGAAGCCGAAGCAGGGCCTGCAGTCGGTCGTGTGGAACGAAGCGGTCAAGATCAACGGCGCCGACCCCGATTTCCATCGCCGCGATCTGTGGGATGCGATCAACGGCGGCGACTTCCCCGAATGGGAATTGGGCGTGCAGCTGTTCGACGACGCCTTTGCCGACAGCTTCCCGTTCGACGTGCTCGACGCGACCAAGCTGATCCCGGAGGAGTTGGTGCCGGTGCGGATCGTCGGGCGGCTGGTGCTCGATCGCGTGGTCGACAATTTCTTTGCCGAGACCGAACAGGTCGCCTTCTGCACCCAGAATGTGCCGCCGGGGATCGATTTCTCCAACGATCCGCTGCTGCAGGGGCGCAATTTCTCCTACCTCGATACGCAGATCAAGCGGTTGGGCGGCCCGAACTTCACGCACATCCCGGTCAATGCGCCCAAATGCCCGATGGCCCATTTCCAGCAGGACGGGCATATGGCGATGCGCAACCCGATCGGCCGCGCCAATTACGAGCCCAACAGCTGGGGCCCGACGCGCGGCGGACCGCGCGAGGATCCGGTCCGCGGCTTCACCAGCTTTGCGGAGGAGGCTGACGGCCCCAAGCAGCGCGTCCGGTCCGAAAGCTTCGCCGATCATTACAGCCAGGCGCGCCAATTCTTCCTGAGCCAGGCGCCGATCGAGCAGAAGCATATCGGCGATGCTTTGGTGTTCGAATTGTCCAAGGTCGAACGGCCGGACATCCGCTCGCGGATCGTCTCGCACCTGCTGAACATCGATCAGACGCTGGCGGCCACGGTCGCGAACGGGCTCGGCCTGGCCATGCCGGACGCGGCCATCGCCGCCCGCGCGCCGATTACGGATCTGCCGCCGTCGGATGTGCTCAGCATCGCCAAGAATGGCCCCGCCAGCTTCAAGGGCCGCAAGCTCGGCATCCTGCTCAGCGACGGCGCCGATGCGGCGATCTTCAAGGCCTTGCTCAAGGCGGTCGATGCCGAAGGCGCGGTCTATGAGGTGGTTGCACCCAAGATCGCCGGCGTGACCTTGTCCGACGGCACTACCGTGGCGGCAAAGCACAAGATCGACGGCGGCCCTTCGGTGCTGTTCGATGCGGTCGCGGTGCTGGTTTCGGCCGAGGGCGCGGCCCTGCTCGCGCGCGATGCCGCCGCCAAGGATTTCGTCACCGATGCCTTCGCGCACTGCAAATATATCGGCATCGGCGCCGAGGCCGAACCGATCTTCGCCGCGGCGGGGATTGCGGACGATCTGGACGAGGCCTGCCTGCCGCTCGGCAAGGCGGCGGATGCCGGCGCGCTGATCGAGGCTTGCCGCGCGCTGCGCTTCTGGCCGCGCGAGTTGAATGTCGATCTGGACGCGATGTCCTGAGCGCCTGCTGATCGAACCGGCCCAGCCCGAAAGCTGGGCCGGCTTCGATCGCCGGGGGGGCTTCAGCGTTTCGCCCCGACGGGGTCGACGCCGGGCCCGATCAGCCCGAGCAGGGCCCCCCAGTGATAGAACCAGTCGGTCGTCTGGCTGGTGTCGCTGTCTGCTCCAGTCGCGCTGTAATTTTCGTGGACATGCCCCTTGGCGCGCCATTCGTTGAGGAACAGGTCCATCGAATTCTGGCTCAGTTGCTGGCGTGCCTGCCTGGCGACCGGGCTGTCATAGCGGGCCAGGCCGCGCCAGATGAGATAGTTCATCGGGCCCCAGATCCGCCCGCGCCAATAATCCTGGTCCTTGAAGGCCGGGTCGTCGCGCGGCGCCGAGGGGATTGTCAGCGGCCCCCCGAACTTCGTCGGGTTCAAAAGATAGCCGCGGATCATTGCGTCCGCTTGCGCAGGAGAAGCCGCGCCGGCGAGCAGCGGATAGAAATTGGTTGGCGATATCCGGCCGCTCAGCTGGCCCGTGCGCAAATCCTTGTTGCGGAATATCTGCGTCGCCGGATCCCACAGCGTCGCCAGCGCGGTCCGGAACCGCTGTCCCCGGCCGCGCAGCGCGCGCGCGTCGTCGCTCTTGCCCAGGGTCGTCGCGATGTCCGCCAGCGCGTCGCAATCCGCGATATACAGGCTCATCAGCCCCACGTCCGCCAATTGCATCAGCCGCCCGTCAAAGCCGACGCCATCGTACATCGGGCTGTTGTCGAGCCCGGATTCGTACCGCGCGCCCTGTAACGTGCCGACGCTGAGGTCGTCGGGATTGCGCGATTGCGTATCCAGATCGCTTCCCCAGACCAGATAGTCGCCGATCGCGCGGTGCGCGGGCCACCACAGGTTCCACTTGAGCAGCGCGGGGTACGTCTGGTCCAGCAGCCAGCGATCATGGAAGCGGCGATAGAGGTCGAGTATCGTCATCGCGCCGACCGGCGGCTCGGATCGGTCCCAGCTCTTCCACCCGCCCGCGCGGGCGTAATTCGGCACGAACCCTGCCGGCGTCGCCTCGCGTAGCACCTCGATCGCGTTGGCATAGGCCAGGTCCTTGTTGCCGATCGACGCCATCGTCGCCGCGAAAAACGTGTCCCAATCGAACACGACGTAGCCGCCCCAATTCTGGCTCCAGATCCGGCTTACGGGCGACAGTACACGGTCGTTGCCGGGGTCGTAGATCGTGTCCCATCCCAGCACCGTCTCGATCGCGTCGCGCACTTCGCTGGCGCCGCCCGCCTGGCTTTGCGCGCCCAGCTGCTCGCGCTTCTGCGCTATGATGGCGGTCACCTCCGCCAGGCTGCGCGCATGCCCCGTGCTCACCGCAGCCGGCCCGTCCAGCGTCAGCGCGAGATAAGGGCCCGCCACCGGCAGTTGCGGATCCGTCATCGCCGATCCGGCCGCAAAGATGCGGATGTCGCGGCCGGGCAGGTGTGCGACCAGTTGGTCGCCCTCGCGGGCCACGCTGCCCGCGCGGTTCCAAAGCATGGCGGCGGAAAACACCGCCAGCGCCGGCTGACTCGTCTTCTCGTCGGGACGCAGGAACGTATCGCGCGCGCCGGGCGCCGATTGTGCCGCCGCAGAGGCGGACAACGGCGTGGCCAGCATCACCAGGTCGCCATCCACCTGTGCGGTCTCCAGCCGCAGCTCGATCCCGCGCCAACTAAGCCTTAATGCGCTGTACGACCCGTCATAGGCATGCGGGCCCGGCAGGATTTTTTCGTCCTCCGCGCCCTTGCGCCCGATCAGCGCGCTCGCCAGGAAAGCATCCGTATTTTCCGAGCTGCGCCGCCGCACGCCCAGCGATATCGCCAACCCTTCGGGCAGCAGCACCTGCTCGGTGACGCTGTTCGTGTCCCAGCTGTTCCAGCCCCGCTGGAGCCGCGCCTGCACCGCGGCATAGTCCGGCGTGCGCGGCGGCGCGGCCCCCGCTGCCATCCCGATCGACGCCAGAGCCAACGGCCACCGCAACTTGCCCATGGTGCGAATCCCTCCTTGTCGTGCCGTCGGTCTGCGCCGGTGCGGTGGCACCGGTACAGGGAATGGAACCGAGCGTCAGCCGCTTGTTGAACGCATTAGCCCCTCGCGGCAGCGAGATCGTCACAGGCGCCGTCATCACCGCGCGGAGTCGCCGATCGGCATGGAAAAATTTTCCCATGCCGTGACGCGGGATCTCTTGAAACCGCAACAGCCCCGCCTAATTCGCCGTCGCCGGGCGCCAAATTGTGGGCCTGGTGGGACATCGAGGGCGTCGGCTCTCTACCGGCGCTTCTCATGCCCAGATCGCTTCATCAGGAGGATTTGGAGATGAGAACCAATTTCGACTTCACGCCCTATCGGCGTTCCACGGTCGGCTTCGACCGTCTTTTCGATCTGCTCGAAACCGGCCTGCGCAGCGAGGCGCCGGACAGCTATCCGCCCTTCGACATCGTCAAGGATGGCGAGGACAGCTATCGCATCACGCTCGCCGTCGCCGGCTTCCGCCCCGACGAGATCGAGGTCGTGGCGCAGCAGAACCAGCTCACCGTCACCGGCCAGCGCGCCGAGGATCATCAGCAGGGCGAATATCTGCACCGCGGCATCGCCGCGCGCCCGTTCGAGCGCCGCTTCCAGCTCGCCGATTTCATCGAGGCTGGTGCTGCCCGCTTCGAAAACGGCCTGCTCTCGATCGAGTTGAAGCGTGTCGTCCCGGAGGCGATGAAGCCCCGCAAGATAGAGATCGCCGACGGTAAAGCGGCCAACGATCGGATCGAAGGGCCCAAGGCCAAGGCCCGTCAGGCTGCCTGATCCAAGACACTCGGCTCACCGGCCGTTCGCTTCGGCGGCCGGTGGGCGTCTTATTGAAAGGCCGCAAGGTTGCGTCAGGCGCTACCTTCGGCAAACCCCCGTCGTGGCTCGCATAGCCGTCAGCGTCCGTCTCGCGAACCCTCAATCATCCTCATCCTCGAAATGCGCCAGTGCCAGCGCGCGGGCCTTGATCTGGCGGGTCATGCACCAGTGGACCAACGCCTCCTCGCGGCCGTGCGTCACCCACACCTCGCTCGGCGCCAGTTCCTGGATGGTGGTGGTCAGTTCGTCCCAGTCGGCATGGTCGGATACGATCAGCGGCAGCTCGACATTGCGTTGCCGCGCGCGCTGGCGGACGCCCATCCATCCGCTCGCCATTGCGGTGATCGGATCGGGCAGGCGACGCGACCAGCGATCGTTGAGCGCGCCCGGCGGGCACAGCACGATCGATCCCTTCATTTCCGCCGCCTTGCGCCCGGTCGCGGGCAGCAGCGGGCCGAGATCGACGCCCATCTCCTGATACAAATCGCACAGCCGCTGCAGCGCGCCATGAATGTAGATCGGCTCGCGATAGTCGCGCCCGCGCAGCTCCATGATCACGCGCTGTGCCTTGCCCAGCGCATAGGCGCCGACCAGCACGCACCGATCCGGATTGGCGTGGAGCGCCTCCAGCAGCCGGTCGATCTCCGATCCGGTATCGGGATGGCGGAAGACGGGCAGGCCGAAGGTCGCCTCGGTGATGAACACATCGCACGGCACCGGCTCGAACGGCGCGCAGGTGGGGTCGGGGCGGCGCTTGTAGTCGCCCGATACGACGATCCGCTCCCCCTTGTGCATCAGGACGATCTGCGCCGATCCCAGCACATGGCCCGCGGGTACGAACTTTACGTCTACGTCACCGACCCTCGTCGTCTCGCCATAGGCGACCGGCTGGCCGTTCTGCGGGCCGTAGCGCGTGTCCATGATCGCGATCGTCTCGGGCGTGGCCAGCACGGCGCCGTGCCCGCCGCGCGCATGATCGGCATGGCCATGCGTCACCATGGCGCGTTCCTGCGGGGTGGAGGGGTCGATCCAGGCGTCGGCGGCCGGAATATACAGCCCGTTGGGCTTGGGTTCGATCCAGGTGCCGATGCGCGCCATCATTCCTATATGGTTGGTATGAGGGTTCGTTCCAACGGCGACATCGGCGCTCTCTCTCCCCTTGTGGGAGAGAGGTGGAGAGAGGGGATCGCACTAGCAGCCTCGACGGCTGCGAGCGCAAGTAACGTCGGACGCTTCGCTTCGCTCGCGACCCCTCTCCCAACCCTCTCCCACATGGGGAGAGGGCTTAAGTGAACCTACCCCCGCAAATCGCCGGCTGGTTCGCCGCGCGCGGGTGGCAGCCGCGCCGCTATCAGCTGGAGATGCTGGATGTCGCGCGGGCAGGGGACCATGCCCTGCTGGTCGCGCCGACAGGGGCAGGCAAGACGCTTGCCGGCTTCCTCCCAAGCCTGGTCGATCTGGTGGAGAACCCCGCCGAGGGCCTCCACACGCTCTACGTCTCGCCCTTGAAGGCGCTCGCGATCGACGTGCAGCGCAACCTGATGGATCCGATCGCGGAGATGGGGCTCGCCATCACGGTCGAAAGCCGCACCGGCGATACGCCGTCGGATCGCAAGGCGCGTCAGCGGGTCAAGCCGCCCAACATGCTCCTGACCACGCCGGAATCCTTGAGCCTGCTGCTCAGCCACAAGGACAGCACCTTCCTGTTCGAAAACCTCAAGACCATCATCGTCGACGAGGTCCACGCCTTCGCCACCGGCAAGCGCGGCGATCTGCTCGCTTTGTGCATGGCCCGGCTCCAGCATTTCGCGCCGAACATGCGCCGCGTGGCCCTGTCGGCGACGGTCGCCGATCCTGACGCCTATCGCGCCTGGCTCGCGCCCGGCGGGGATATCGACGCGGTCGCCAAGGTCGATGGCGATCCCGGCGCCGAGCCCAACCTCCACATATTGCTGCCCGAGGATCGCGTGCCCTGGTCGGGTCATTCGGGCCGTTATGCCGCCGCTCAGGTGATGGCCGAGATCGAAACCCACCGCACCACCATCATCTTCTGCAATACGCGCAGCCTGGCCGAGCTGATCTTCCAGGATCTATGGGCGGTCAATGACCAGACCTTGCCTATCGGCGTGCATCACGGCTCGCTCTCGGTCGAGGCGCGGCGAAAGGCCGAGGGCGCGATGGCGGCGGGGCGGCTGCGGGCTTTGGTCGCGACCGCCAGCCTCGATCTGGGCGTCGACTGGGGCGATGTCGATCTGGTCATCCAGATGGGCGCGCCCAAGGGCGCCTCGCGCCTGACCCAGCGCATTGGCCGCGCCAACCATCGATTGGACGAGCCGTCCGAGGCGGTGATCGTACCGGGCAACCGCTTCGAATATCTGGAGGCGCGCGCGGCGTTGGACGCGATCGAGCAGGGCGAGCTCGATACAGACATCTTCCGCACCGGCGCGCTCGACGTGCTGGCACAGCATGTGATGGCCTGCGCCTGCGCCGAACCCTTCACGGAAGAGGCGATGCTGCGCGAGGTGCAGGACGCCTTGCCCTACAGCGCGCTCAGCCCCCAACTCTTCCGCCAGGTGCTCGATTACATTGCGACCGGCGGCTACGCGCTCAAGGCCTATGATCGGTTCAAGCGGCTGACGTTGGGCGAGGATGGGCTTTGGCGCGTCAGCCACCCGCAATTCGTCCAGCAGCATCGGTTGAACGCGGGCATCATCGTCGAGGCCGACATGCTCACCGTACGCTTCAAGAACGGCCGCAGCCTCGGCAAGGTCGAGGAAAGCTTCGCCGCCAGCATGCGGCCGGGCGACACCTTCTTCTTCGCCGGCCTCGCGCTCGAGGTCGAGCGGATGGATACCGAGGACCTCATCGTCCACGCGACCAGGAAGCCCGCGCGCATCCCCACCTATGGCGGCGCGCGCATGCCGATCTCGACCAACCTTGCCGATCGCGTCCGCCATTATTTCGCCGAGCCCGCGCAGTGGCATCGCTTCCCCGCCGATGTGCGCGAATGGCTGGAGATGCAGGCCCGCCGTTCGGCCCTGCCGCGCCCGGAGCAGCTGCTGATCGAGACCTTCCCGCGCGAGGGCCGCCATTACATGGTAGTCTACAGCTTCGAAGGCTGGAACGCGCACCAGTCGCTCGGCATGCTGATCACGCGGCGTATGGAGACGGCGGGGCTCAAGCCTTTGGGCTTCGTCGCGAGCGACTATGCGATCGCCACCTACAGCCTGGAGCCCGTCACCAATCCTGCGGCCTTGTTCAGCAAGGACGTGCTGGAGGACGAATTCGTCGACTGGGTCCAGCAATCCTCCCTGCTCAAGCGCGCGTTCCGCGAGGTGGCGGTGATCGGCGGGCTGGTCGAGCGCCAGCATCCGGGCAAGCGCAAGACCGGCCGCCAGGTCACCTTCTCGACCGACCTGATCTACGACGTGCTGCGCAAATACGAGCCGGACCATCTGCTGATGCGTGCGGCGTGGGAGGATGCGCGCGCCAAGATGACCGATGTCGGCCGCCTGGTCGACCTGCTCGACCGCGCGCAAAGCACGATGTTGCACAGCAAATTGGACAAGGTTTCCCCGCTGGCGGTGCCCGTTCTGGTGTTGATCGGCCGCGAACGGGTGGCACAAGGGGGCACGGAAGACGCTCTGCTGATGGAGGCGGAAGCCTTGGCAGCCGAGGCTATGTCCGGCTAAGCTTCGACAAAGCAAGGGGATTTCGGGGACGGGCTATGGCGACGATTAACGGCACTGCGGGCAACGACACGCTGACCGGCGACGATGTCGATTTCTTCGGCAATGGCGGCGACGACACGATCCACGGCGGTGCGGGCAATGACACGATCGACGGGCTCGGCGGCAGCAACCAGCTGTTCGGCGACGACGGCGACGATACCTTCGTCATCTCGAAATGGGTCGGCGCGACCAGCACGACCCACAGCCATTATGACGGTGGCGCGGGCTTCAACACGCTCGACATCAGCCAGAGCGGCCCGAGCGATCTTTCGTCCATCACCCAGGTCGATGCCACGACATTCGCGCTCCAAACCTATCTGAACAACGGCAATGGCGGCACCGTTTCGGTCGAGAGCATCCAGAACGTCCAGCAGATCATCATCGGCCCGTACGACAACCGCGTGGTCCTGCCCAACTGGACCGGCGACCTGAAGATCGACGCGACCCACAACATGGTTGCCGCCGACATCATCACGGGAACCGGCAACGACACGATCGTCGGCGGCGCGGGCGAGGAACAGGTCTTTTATAACGGCGGCAACGATGTGATGTCGTTAGGACAGGGCGACTTTAACGCTCTCATCGTCCAGACTTTGTCAGGCCATGCGGACGATGTTTCAGCGACCGCGGGCGGCGCCGGCCGCGATCAGGTGATGGTGCTGGCAACCGCCATCACCGGTGGGCCGGCGGTGGTCGACCTCCAGAACCAGGTGGCCACCGTCGGCGCCACCACCTTCCACGTCACTGGCTTCGACGACATCTACATCGAGGGCTCGGCGTTCGTTTCGACCGGAACGGGCAATGATGCCGCCAACCTGATCAGCTACGCCAACTACAACACACTCGGCGGTTTTATCTTCAACGGCAATGGCGGGGACGATACGCTGGAAGGCGGCCGCGGCGGCGACCATCTCTACGGCGGTGACGGCAATGACAGCATCGATGGTAATGCCGCCAACGATCTGGTGAGCGGCGGAGCCGGTGACGACGTGCTCCAGGGCGGCACCGGCGACAACGTCATCGATGGCGGCGACGGCAACGATTATATTAATGGCGGCGGCCACTTCCCGCCGACTGTCGGCGACGGCAATCCGTTCGCGGTCAGCGGCAACGATACGATTACCGGCGGCGCGGGCAACGACCATATCTACGGCAGCGCGTCCGGCGTCGCGGCGGGTACGACCGACGGCGCGGACTCGATCGATGCCGGCACGGGCCTGGATTATGTCAACGGCAATGCCGGCGCGGACACGATCCATGGCGGCGACGGGCCCGACCGGCTCTACGGCGGACAGGATGACGATCAGGTCTATGGCGATGCCGGCGACGATCACATCAACGGCAACAAGGGCAATGACACGCTCGATGGCGGCGACGGCAACGACCAGGTCTTCGGCGGCCAGGACAATGACCTGGTGGTCGGCAGCAGCGGCGACGACACGCTGTCGGGCGACCTCGGCGCGGATACGTTGCACGGCGGCCTCGGCCACGATGTCCTGACCGGTGGCGCCGATGCAGACGTCTTCGCCTTCGCGCCGTCCGGACCGCTCGGTCTGAGCGAGGCAAGCTACGCCACCAGTGGTGCCGATGCCGGGGCCACCGACGTGATCACCGACTTCACCGCCGGCACTGACAAGCTGTCGCTGGGTTTCACGCCAGCCGCGATCCTTGCCGGCACATCGTCGAGTTTCGTGGCGGCGGCCACGCTCGCGCAGCAGCTGGCGGACAACCATACCGGGGATCATGAAGTGGCGGCGGTCCAAGTCGGGTCGGATACCTATCTTTTCTTCTCGGTCAGCGGGGGCAACGAGATGGATTCGGCGGTGAAGCTGCAGGGTGTCGCCAGCGCCGCCCTGCATGCGGGCGATTTCGTCTAACGCCCGCCTGAGTTCGCAAAACTTGCCGAGAGGGCGGAGGTAAGCGATATGCTTGCCCGCTCACGCTATGCCCCTTCATCCCTTCCCCTGGATCGATGTCGTCGTCGTCCTCGCTTTGATGCTCGTGAACGCCCTGTTCGCGATGTCGGAGCTGGCGATCGTGTCCGCGCGCAAGCCGCGGCTGGAGGCGATGGCGCGCCGTGGCCGTACCGGCGCGCGCGTGGCGCTCGATCTCGCCGCCGATCCGGGCAAATTCCTCTCCACGGTGCAAAGCGGCATCACGTTGACAGCGGTGCTGGCGGGCGCATTCTCGGGCGAAGCGCTCGGTGAGCCTGTGGCCGAGCGGCTGGAATGGCTCGGCATGGGCCACGATGCCGCGCAGCATTGGGGCTTCGGGCTGGTGATCGTTGCCACGACCTATTTGAGTCTCGTCATCGGCGAACTGGTGCCCAAGCAGATCGCGCTGACCGCGCCCGAGCCGATCGCGGCGGTGGCGGGCGTGCCGATGTT